>JABAOC010000995.1_pt1 | contig 13394 bp, 10 predicted proteins | sample 7062161 | NCBI WGS metagenome assembly JABAOC01 (sample SAMN14538625, study PRJNA623070) | marine sediment metagenome | biome: marine biome [ENVO:00000428]; feature: marine pelagic biome [ENVO:01000023]; material: deep marine sediment [ENVO:00002113] | place: India: Gulf of Khambhat ... | reverse complement strand
CCCCTTCCTGCTCACCCTCGATGGGCACCCCACCCCGTCGCAGGCGGGATCGCTCAGGAATGAGAGAATCCCCCACAACTGAGGAAGGTGCTCCTCTACTTACCGGTTGACCTCCGGATTATTGGAGGAACTCCTCGCTGAGAACCAATACGCAAAATTCCTGATCGCGCTGATAGCTTCCCTTTCCAAGCTGATCGCGATCTCTCTGTCATGGCTCGGAATTAACAGTATCCAACAAGCAGGTTTTCATGTAAAGCTGTTTGTCATCCCTGAGGAACGAAAGTGCCCTTCACAAAAAAGCGGGAATAGGATAACCTCCCAAGGCGGAAAAGATGAATGAAGGTGGACCTTGTCAAGGAGAAGTCACAAAGAATTCGGTCGTGAATTCAGGCTTTATGAACGAACTCAGATCGCATATTTTATCAACCGTCCAAATCGATTCCTGATTCGATGCGAGAGTGGGGGACGCATTACCCGGGCCTTCCTTCCGAATCCAGGTCGACTGATCGAGCTCCTCCTTCCAGGACGTCGCATGTATCTCGTCGAGGAGAGAGGAGTCAAACCCCGAAAAACCCGGTACACGGCCGTGGCCGTGGAAAGAGAGGGGCTCCCCGTCATGCTCCATACCCATCGGACAAACCATGTGGCCCACTATCTTTTGGACCGTGGGAAGGTCCCGGGTCTCGAGGGGGCTCGCGTCAAGTCCTCGGAAGTCAGAGTCGGACGCAGTCGTTTTGACTTCCTGTTGGAGCAGGGGCGAAAAAAGATATTTCTCGAGGTAAAATCCTGTACCCTTTTTGGAAATCAGGTGGCCATGTTCCCCGATGCAGTTACAGAAAGAGGGGCTCGCCATCTCCAAGAATTGGCGTCTCTCGTTACCGAAGGCACTCATGCAGCGGTTCTTTTTATAGTGCACTGGCCTCACGCCCGCATCTTTCTGCCAGATTATCATACGGATCCTGCTTTTTCCGAGACCCTCCTGAATGTCCGTGACAAAGTTCAGATTATCCCGCTTTCTGTGCACTGGCGATCGGATCTGACCCTGGATGGTGATCCTCGACCCCTTAGAATTCCATGGAGCTACATTGAAAGGGAGTCGAGGGATAGGGGCATGTATCTTCTTGTCCTCTCTCTTCGAAGAAGAAGGTGCCTCTCAATCGGCCGACTAGGGAGAATCAACTTTCCCCGGGGGTTTTACGTATATGTGGGTTCAGCCATGAATGGGCTGGAGAAACGGATCGAAAGACATCGGCGGGTAAGAAAACGTCCTCACTGGCATATCGATGCCCTCAGGGCTGTTTCAGAATTTCACTCGGCATTCCCAATACGATCTTCCGATCGCCTTGAGTGTGAGATCGCAAGAGCCCTTTCACAGATTGGAGAATGGAAGATCCCGGATTTCGGCTCGACAGACTGCCTCTGCGGAACACATCTGTTCGGTTTTATCGATGATCCATCTCATCGGGCGGACTTTCACAGGATACTACAACGGTTTCGCATGGATCGGTATGACACGGTGGCATCGATTTCGGGGACACATTCTGACGCAGACAGGATATCAAAATGAGTAAATTCTTTGAATTTCATGTTTCAAGAAAATGTCGAGACCGCTATCGCCTCGACGATTTGCTATCGAGCCTCAACGGTGATGGAGAGATCGCTGATTTTCGCACGGTGCGACTCATTGTCAGGCAGATGAATGAGATGAGAGAGACGGGTGCCCATCCCGAAAAGATTGTCAAAGCGGGAGACCTCAACGCCTTGGGACTGATCGATCAAATTTTCCGCCATATTTCAGACCTGTATCAAAAAGAAGTAAAGCCCGAGGTTTTCCCGTCGGCCCTGGAGTGGGTCACCACGAAACTCGGAACTGAATCGATCGAGCAGGCGCTCCGTCGATTTTCGGAATCCTTCCCGCCACTGGGGGTCTATCGTGGCATGCAGTCGGTGGAAGAATTCTTGGCAGATGAAACGGAGGGAACACCCAATGTGGTTGTCGCTTTGGAAGAGATGATCCTCCACTATCTCGCCAACAAAAATCCCGCTTTCGCACCATTCGCGGAACTTTTTGACGATCGATCCCTGAGGAGGGAGACAGCCTATCTAAAGATCATGAAGTCCCTCGACGGTTTTTTTGATAACCAGCCAGTTTTTGGTCCCGAGAATCAGTCTCTGATCCACATGCTCGGGACTCCTGCTCTCGTATCACCCGCATCTCTTTCCGGTCAGCTGATCTATATCAAGGATCGCTGGGCCTCCCTTCTGTCTGGAGACGTCATGAGGAGGATTCTTCTCGCCCTGGATTTGATCAGAGAGGAAGAAAAGCTCCGATTTTTCGGACCCGGGCCGGCGATTGTGCCTCATTACGGGCCGGCTATGGGCTTGTACGATGAGCCAGAGCAATTCAGCAGTGACCGCGGCTGGATGCCTCAGATGGTCTTGATTGCCAAAAGCGTCTATGTTTGGCTCGACCAGATATCTCGCAAGTACGGCAGGCCGATCACTCGACTCGATCAGATCCCGGATGAAGAGCTCGATATACTGGCCCGGTGGGGCTTCACCGGTCTCTGGCTCATCGGCATTTGGGAGCGCAGTCCCGCGTCACAGACAATCAAGCGCCTCACCGGAAACCCAGAGGCCCTCGCCTCAGCCTATGCTATCTACGACTACGCGATTGCGTCCGATTTCGGGGGAGAGGATGCTTTTCAGCAGTTCAAGGATAGAGCCCGACAGCGAGGAATCCTTCTGGCAAGTGATATGGTACCCAACCACACAGGCATCGACTCGAAGTGGGTCATGGAGCATCCCGAGTGGTTTGTACAGCTCGATTACCCACCGTTTCCCAGCTATCGGTTCACTGGTTCCAACCTCTCCGGGAATGACCGTATCGGTATCTACATTGAAGACGGGTACTGGGATCAGACCGATGCCGCCGTGATTTTCAAATGGATTGATCAGGAAGTCGGAAACAGCCGGTATATTTATCACGGAAATGATGGAACGAGCACTCCGTGGAACGACACGGCCCAACTCAACTTTCTGAGGGAAGACGTGCGAGAAGCCGTCATCCAGAAGATCCTTCATGTTTCCCGCAAGTTTCCGATAATCCGGTTTGACGCAGCCATGACTCTAACCAAACGGCACTTCCAGCGTTTGTGGCATCCGCAGCCGGGCACTGGCGGTGACATTCCATCCAGGTCAGAGCATGGGATGACTCAAGAGGAATTTGATGGACGCTTCCCTGTCGAGTTCTGGCGGGAAGTCGTGGATCGAGTGGCCGAGGAGGCTCCGGATACCCTCCTTTTGGCCGAGGCTTTCTGGCTCATGGAGGGATATTTTGTTCGAACATTGGGCATGCATCGCGTCTACAATAGCGCTTTCATGAACATGCTCAAAATGGAAGAGAATGCCAAATATCGCAGCGTGATGAAGAATGTGCTTGAATTCAACCCTGAAATACTCAGGCGCTTCGTCAATTTCATGACCAACCCAGACGAAGCGACCGCTATCGCGCAGTTTGGGAAAGGAGACAAATATATCGGAGTCGCTTTGATGATGGTGACTATGCCTGGACTTCCTCTATTTGGCCATGGTCAAATAGAGGGATTCACGGAGAAGTACGGCATGGAGTACAGGAGAGCCTACGAGAACGAGGAGGTCGATTGGAACCTCGTCCAAAGGCATGAGGCCGAGATCTTTCCCTTGATGAAGAAGCGGCATCTTTTCAATGGCGTCGAGAACTTCATCCTTTATGACTTCCATACCCCTGGCGGTGCCGTGGATGAGGAGGTCTTTGCATACTCCAATCGTGCCGGACATGAAGGGGCCCTCATCATTTACAACAATAAGTACCAAACAACACGGGGGTGGGTAAGGCTGTCGACTCCCTTGGCCGTAGGAGATGACGGATCGGAGAAAAGAAAACTCGTCCGAAAAAGCCTGGCTGAGGGTTTGAACCTTCGTTCCGATGACGCCTATTTTTGTGTCTTTCGCGACTTCAAATCAGGTCTGGAATATATCCGTCGAGTTGATGAGTTGAAGGATGGGGGGCTTTACGTGGAACTCGGTGCTTATCAGTATCACGCATTCCTCCAATTCCGGGAGATCCAGGACGATCGGGAGAAACACTATGCTCGGCTTGAATCGCTTCTCGCTGGCCGAGGCGTACCAAACATGGAGGAGGCCCTGAAAGAGATGCTCCTCGCACCGGTCCGCGACCCCTTTAGAGAGATCATGAGCCCCCTCATGCTGGAAAGGCTCGTCGACGTCCGTCGAGATGGTTTCGATGCCCCTCAGAGCGAAGAGTCGGTTGACCTTTTGAAATCGCTCATGAGTGACTTCATCTATCAGATCAAGAAAAGTACCGGCGCACCGGGGGATCCTCGGGAGGTCATCCAAAACGTGCCAGCCTTTCTGAGGGCAATCGTTCATTTGAATTGCGTCGATACTTTTGCAGAATGGAATCAGTATCCGAACCTTCAATCGGCAGTCTCGGATCTCGGCACCGTAGATCCGACGGAGAGAGGGTTGAGGAGCCCTTTTTGGCGGATCTCCCTGGCATGGTTAGTCGTCTGTGATTTGGGCAGGATCAAGTCCGATCGCGGATACGAACAGCAAAGTGCAGCTTGGATGGATGAATGGCTCTTGGGACGAATCATTTCTCAGACTTTCCAGGTCCTGGGCTGCGACGAGGCATCAGCCCAGCGCGAAACTGATCTGGTCAAGATCCTTGTCTCTCATCGCCAGGGGTTCGGGTCGGGACAAACAAAGGACGAGACCCGGTCGAATCTCAAGGCTCTACTAACTGAGCCGGAAGTGCAACAATTTCTCGAGTTCAACTGGTATGATGGAGTTTTGTGGTTTAGCAAGGAGCGATTTGAAGAGTTGATGGAATGGCTCTTTCTGGTCTCCGTCCTCGATCTGATAGCCCCGGTTGACCATATCGGAGAGAAGGTGGTGCAGGCCATCTTGGAGCGACATGAGGTCGTCCAACAGGTGATTCGGTGGGCACGAAGATCAGAATATCGCGTCCAAAAGCTGTTGACCAACTTAACGACCTTAACGCTTTCATAGCGGTGGTTTCAAGACTGGTCATCTAAATACAACAGAGATCATGGCGGAGGTTCATCCCTAATGGACAAGAAAAGACTCGAGAAAATGAGGCAGATTTTAGAACGAAAGAAAAAAATCCTGATCCTCACGCACAACAATCCTGATCCAGATGCCATAGCCGCAGGCTGGGCTTTGCGCTATTTACTCAGAGACAAATTTAAGGTCGCCTCAGTCTTCGCCTATGGTGGCATCATCACAAGAGCTGAGAACCGTGCCATGGTTCGTCTGTTGAATATTCGCCTTAACCCCTTGGAAATGATTAATGTTTACAATTTCAGTGTGGTGGCCTTGGTTGACACGCAACCCAGAACGGGTAATAATGCACTTCCGCCATCGATCGAGCCGGCTATTGTCATCGATCATCACGACTTGAGGAAAGCGTCCCAAAGGGTCGAGTTCGCTGACATTAGACCTCGATACGGCAGTTGTTCGACCATTCTGACCGAGTACCTGCTTCAGGGGGGCTTGCCGATCAGGCAGAAGATGGCCACAGCCCTCTATTATGGGATTAAGTCTGATACACAAGACTTGGGAAGAGACGCAACCGAAGCTGACGCGCAGGCGATGATCAATCTTTACCCCAGGGCCCAACTCAGGGTCCTCCCTCAGATAGAGTATCCAGAGCTGAGTCGAAACTATTTTAAGCTCTTCGACCAGGCCCTTCACGAAGCCGTGGTCATTGGCGATGTGATTCTCAGCGACCTGGGATTTCTCGTTAGTCCAGAGATGGTAGCGCTCATGGCAGATTTTCTGTTGCGGATTTCCGGTGTTCGATGGACTTTTGTCGTGGGAACGTTTAACGGTCGGGTTATCTTCTCACTACGAACCAAACGACGCCATCAGAATGCCGGTTTAACTGCGCGTCGGATCGTAAGAGGCTTGGGCACTGCAGGGGGTCACGGAATGATTGCGGGGGGACAGATCGTTACCAAGGGGTTGGCAGCAGAGACAGAGGACAGAATATGCGAGACCCTCAGAAACCGATTCTTGAAGATCGTGGGTCGGGGGAACGCCAAAGAGGAGAGACTCATCCCGCAATGAAATCGAACTTCTCTCACTCCTTAGTTTCCTTTTTCATTTCCTCCCAGAAAGCTTTGATACCGGCCTTTAGGCCCCGGAGGGTCTTTCGACTCTTTTTCTGAATCATCGCGCGAGCATCTTCCACGGCTTTCTCTGCCATCTTCTCCAGGGCTCCTTCGGAGATCCTCTGACCTTTCTTCTCAAGGTTTCTGCGGAGAATCTCTTTAGCAAGGCTTCGTTCTGCCTCGGAGACGCGATCGAGAATCTGTTTCCATTTGGGTTCAGCCATGGACTTGATCCACCAGGGAGAAGGGAGGCTAGAAGGTTCCGAGTTGACACCGGCTAAACCGTATCCCCAGACGCTCACAAGCCGCAGTAATCTCCATTTTTGATAAGCCGAATCGGTCGGCAACTTCCCATGCTCCCTTGCACGGAAGCTTCCCGTTGACCAAACCTTTCCTCAGGGCTTCTTCGAGCTCTGCAGAAACCTTCTCCGCAGGCCCGACAATGTTTCGCTTTTTTCTCCCATATCCGAAGAGGCCGAGCTGACAGGTGGTGATTTTTATCTCCAACAAGTCGGCAACCTGGCCGACCTCGTCGGGGCTCGCACCGGACTCGTGGACGATGCCGAATGCAGATTTACAGGTGAGATGCTTATCCCGCGATTTTTCTCGGACGATTTTTGCGACGTCTGGATCCGTCCGGGTGTGCGGCGCATGTTTGGTTCGATACCGGCCTTCATACTCATGTGTCATATCATTCTCCCCTGGAACCGTTTCAAGCTTTTTCAATGCTTCCAAGGCGCTTCGCCTTCTCGCTTTTACAACACATTTCATAGATGATACATTGGGTCCTGTGCTTACAATAGCCACAGGGATCCGTGCAGGCTTCACAGTTGTCGAGGCACTCCTGGCAGTAATGGATCTGCATTTTGTAGCATGTGATAAATGATTCCCGATCCGGGTGATAGAGGCAATGAGACATAGAGCGGAAGACCTCCTAAGCCGCGGTAATGATTTTCAATCTATCCTAGCGGATACCTCGATAGAATTCAAGACATGGCCCGTGGCCGCTTTGTTCGGCCTCACCGCTTCCGCAACGTCGTTAAGGGAAAAGGGAATCCTTTCATCAAAGTGGTTGAAATTGCCGATAAATTGCGTAAAGAATAGGACATGATCCAATTCAACCTCTTACTGATTGCTTTCCTGATTGTTTTCGGAGTTCGTTCCCTTTTTCAGGTGATCCTCAACCGGCTCAATATCCGGCATCTGCACCGGTACGGCGGCAAGGTGCCAACTGTTTTTCAAGGTCTTGTCGATCAGGATAGACTGACTCGGATCTCCTCTTACACGGCCGACTCGGCTCGTTTTGGACTCATTAACAGCCTGTTCAATCAGTCACTCATCCTTGCCCTTCTCTTGTCGGGTTTCTTGCCTCAAGTGGTCGAATGGCTCTCTCTTTGGGTCTCCAAGCCTATTGGAAGGGGTTTGATTTTCTTTGCACTCCTCTCAGCTATGTTCACCCTGATCCAAATCCCGTTCAATCTTTATGACACATTTGTGATTGAAGAGCGGCACGGTTTCAATGCAAGCACCTTGAAGACTTGGATTCTTGACCTGGTCAAGGGAATGTTCATTTCGGCCCTAATCGGCGGCACGGTTCTTGCTCTCCTCCTGATCCTGATTCATAAACTCCCACAGACCTGGTGGATCTGGGCGTGGATTGTTCTGGCCATTTTTGAAGGACTGATCCTATGGCTCTATCCCGTGGTCATTGCACCGTGGTTCAACAAGTTCGAACCTCTTAGAGCGAAGGGCCTCGAAGGCCGGATTCGGCAGATCATGGAAAAGGCGGGTCTCGCTGTGAAAGGGGTGTTCCAGATGGACGCCGGCAAAAGGACCCGCCATACAAACGCCTACTTTACCGGTCTTGGAAAGACCAAAAGGATTGTCCTCTTTGACACCCTCCTCAATTCTCACACCGAAGATGAAATACTGGCGATCCTGTCGCACGAGGTCGGACACTGGAAGAAGCGACACGTCATCAAACAACTTGCGGTTGTGGAAATCGTCTCCCTCGCCGGGCTATGGGTGATGGGGAAGCTCCTCGAATGGCCCATTCTTTACCGGACCTTCGGCTTTGGTACACCGATTCCCTTTGTCGGGCTCTTTCTTCTCGGCATATTGATGAGCGTCGGGGGGTATTTCTTCCGGCCCCTCGAGTCAGTGATATCGAGGCGGTTTGAACGGCAGGCGGACCGTGCAGTCCTCGAACTGACCGGAACGACCTCAGCTCTCGGTCAGGCTCTCAAAAGGCTCGCCCTGCACAATCTTGCAAATCTGACTCCCCATCCTCTGTACGCCTGGTTCTACTATTCTCATCCTCCGATCGTGGAAAGGATCGAAGGGCTCACCCAGACGGGAGAATATCGGACTCGTGATAAAACAGAACCTGCAGCCCTCTGATGTTATTCTGATCCGAATTCGGGAAAGGCCCGCGTTCTACGCCCAGGTGCGAGCCATTGTCCCGGATGTCAGGAAGGGGTGGTATCGCGCCACCCTAAAATCGCAGTTCGGTGAGTTCCAATGGATTCTCGAGGACGTCCACCTGTTCCTGGGCCAGACTTGGACATTCCAAGGGATTCCTTATCGGATAGAGAGGATCGGAAGAGGGAGGAAACGAATTCGAGGAAAAGCGAGTGTGATCCCTTTGAAGAGGATAAAATAGAGGAGAGTAACGCGAATCCTGTTTGCCGGAACAGTGTTGATTTACGATCCAAAAACTCACTATGAAGCATATCGATCGATTGCGGGGCCTGTGAATCATTTATCCAGACCAAATAGGCAGGGATAGAGGTCACACTTGCTTCTTTTTCTTCGACGATCTGGCAGTTCTGAAGAGTTCAACGATTTCCCGAAAATGGGGTGCTTCGGAAAAAATACCACCCGTCTTCGAAGATATGCTCTCCAGGTTTGTCAGGTATCCTTTTTCGACCTGCGAGTAGCCCACTGAAAAGACGGAGATTTGTGCCTTGCGGGCTCCGTTGATCACCTTATCGAGGGTCGACTGGCTTCCTTCGTCTTTCCCATCCGAGAAAACCAGGACAAATCGCTTCTTATCCTCCTCCTTTCTCAGAAGGATCACGGCCTGATCCAGGGCATCAAAGAGCACCGTGTTTCTGCCCTTAACCTCGAGTCTTTTGATCTCACCTTTCACGCGATCTGTGTTTGATGTAAAAGAAACGACAAGACTCACCTCGTCGTTAAATGTCATGACACCGCACCGGTCCATTTCTCCTAAAAGGCTCACGACCTCGATGGCTGATCTTTTGATGCCCTCAAGGGGCTCTCCCTTGACCGACCCACTGGTATCGAGAACGAGGAGGACTGAAAACCATTCCTCGGCTTTGATCGTTGCACCATGTTGCTCGACCTCGCCGATGAGGGGTTCGAGGGTCGCTATTCGATCAGAAAAGGGTTGGATCCTTGTCCTCTCTCCAAGGCTCTTTCCTGATTCTTCCGACTGCCCTAGAGATGTTAATGGGGCTGACATGCTCGCCTCGACTTCAGGAGTTCCCGGCTGCGCGAGGGTCATCTCTCGCTGCTCGGGAAGAACGGGCGATCTTACCGTTGGAATCGGAGGGAGATCGGCGATAGACTCGAGGTGCGGACGGTTCCTTCCCAGTGGAGCAGAAGTCTTTTCTAATGTCATCGAATAGATCGGAGTTCCCCCCGCTTCGGCCTGAGTCAAAATTTTCGGTTCTTCCAGCTCAAGCAGGGGAGATTGAGGCGAAACCATCGGTGGCACCACCGGAAGTTGCAGGGGCGGACTCACCGAGGGGGACACTACCCTTCTGCTTTCCGTCTCTTTCCCCCTCTGCCCTGCCGGAAGAACACCAGGCGCAGGGGTCTTTTCCACGTCCAGGCTCGGCTCAAAACTACCCTCCTTAGGAATTGGACCTGGGAAATCTTCGAGTTGAGAAGGTCCCGGAGTCCCCATTGCGATCTCAGCCTTTGCGACGAGGACATCTTTGGAAAGCCCGGTTTCTGTGAGGGTCGGCTCGGTGGGAATCAGCCGCTCTTCCTGCTCCTCTTCAATAAGAACCGTCTGGACGGGAATGATCGGGGATTGCTCCGGTGTGACTGGGGCGGGAATCAGCACGACATCTACTCCCGACAAAATGCCGAGATGGAGGAGAAAAGAGAATAGGAAAAACGTGACCCGCCTTCTTTTTTTCACAGATCCAACCGACCGCCGTTACGGTGATGATGGCTTACCTTCTGAGAGAGCGATCGCCTTCTCGTATTCACTTTTGGCTTTCTCGTGCATCCCCATCTCGTCGTAAACCATTCCAAGATTATTGTGCGTATAGTCCCGATTCGGATCGATATCTACCGCCCGGAGTAAATGGCGAAGTGCCTCTTCATAGGATTTCTTCCTAAAGTAGAGGACGCCCAGGTTGTTCAGCGTCTCGACGTGCTGAGGGTCGATATCGAGAATGGCCTGATACTCTCGAATCGCCTCGGCTTCTCGATTCTGGGATGCTAGAAGTTCGGCGAGTCGGAACCGTCCTTGGATATCATTGGGCTTTGTTGTCACGGTTTTCCGGTAAATGGCTATGGCTCCCTCCACGTCCCCCCCTCTCTGTAAGACCGTGGCCAAGCCATAATAGGCGTCGCTATGATTCGGTTCGATTTCGATGGCCTTCCGGTAAGCATCAGCCGCTTGCGAATTTTGCCCCATTGCCTCTAAAACGATCGCCATGTTGTAGTATCCCCTGAAAAACCGCGGGTCCAAACGAACAACCCTTTGAAAGAGCTCAAGGGCCTTGGCGTAGGAATTCATTTGTTGGTAGATCACCGCCATGTTATTCATGGCCTGAATAAAATCGGGTTTCAGCACTATAGCCTTATCGTAGAACTGAAGTGCCTCCTGTATCAAGCCCCTTTCGCTATAAATGGTTCCGAGATTATTGTGAGCTTCGGCAAAATCAGGCTTCACGTCGATAGCCTTCTGATAGTAAATTTCTGCCATCCTTTTCTGTCCGAGGCGTTCATAAATCACCCCAAGATTGAAATGGGCTGCAGCATTATTAGGGTTCCTTCTCAAGGCCGCCTCATACTCCGTAACGGCGCTTTCTTGATCACCGAGGAGGTCATAGCAGAGGGCCAGGTGAAATCGGATATCTTCCCGGTCCGGATCGAGTGACTTTGCGGTGACGAGCTGGTTGACCGCCTCAAGATAACTTCCCTTTTCTCTCAAGGCGATCCCCAGTCCCAACCGGGCATTGACAGCCTGGGGCCGGGCTTTAAGAACCCGATGATAGGTCTCTATGGCGCCCTCCAACTGTCCAACTTGAACCATGACATCGGCGAGTTTCGTCTCGGCATCGAAATGGTTTGGATCTTGTCTGACAACCATTTTGAACTCAGCCATCGCCATATCGTTCTCTCCTCGGGATTGGTAGAGGAGCCCAAGGTCGTAATGAATCTGTGGGTCGAGAGGTCGCTGGTCGAGAGCTTTTCGATAATGTTCCAGAGCGAGATCGAATTTTCTGAGCATGACGTAAGTCTTTCCCAATCCTACATGGATATCGGCCCCCCCAGGGTTGATACGGGCCGCCTGCTCATAAGAGGAGGCGGCATCTTCAAATCGATTCAGACGATAAAGGACAACACCCAGATTGTAATGGTCCTCCCATGACGGGGGGGCGAGACCAACCGCCTGTTCAAAGGCAGAGAGAGAAAGGGACAATTGCCCCTGCTCCAGATAGATCAATCCCAATGCCCGATGGGCCTCGACAAGGCGCTCGTCCAATTCGGCTGCCTTCTCGAACTGCTGGATAGAGCGCCTTGGGAGCCCTTTTCGCTGGTAGGCCAAACCAAGATTAAAATGGAAGCGGGCGACGCCTGGTGTTTCGGCGAGTTGCCTTTCGTAGGCTTCAATAGCCCCGTCGATATCGCCCATCTGAAGGCGGGCCGATCCGAGGAGGCCATTAATCTCTGGAAAGTCGGGGTCCAAATCCATGGCATTTTGGAATTTTTCAATAGCCTTCTCATACTGGCCCATTTTGTAATAGCTGAGACCCAGGTTAACGTAAAAGCTGGCCTTTTCTTCTCCATTCAGAGAAGATGGGAGGAAAAGAGCGATGATCATGAGAAAGGAAAAAAGAGAGCGGCCAAGCCTCATCTGTCCGTCCATGTCCAACTTCGTGAGAAAGAGATTCAGGGGTTTTCGTGAAAGTGCCTGTAAATGTCCACCAGTTCTTTTTCGGAGAACCGGCTAATCACGAGCTCTTGGCCTGGGGAGATGTAGTCTGGATTCCTACCCATGTGGCCTTTGGCGTAATTATAAACATAGGCTTCCCTCGTTTTTTGGGCGAGTACCTTCCCAAGGTAGGAACTGTATCCATCCCCGCGAAGTTCATCGGCATCCTCCGGTATCTCAAGGGTTAGCAGCCGTTGTTTCCCGACATCTTCTCCGCCGACCGGGATTCCCCGCAGGAACTGATCTATGAGACCGTGTTGAATGATTCCCCAGATCCCCTGAACGTCCTCTTTGGTAACAGAATGGATGTAGAATGTGTCTCTCTCAAGGCCCCCCTCGACTGGCAGAATCTGGCCGAGTGTCAGCGTCACAGCCGGCCTCTCGACAACGATCTTGACAGGAGTCTCAGGGCTTGGAAGGCTCTTCTGGAGCTCTGCAACCGTTGTGGTAATGACCCTCTCATGTTTCTGGACGATCTTGATGGGCGTGTCGTGTGTGATCGATTGGTCAGATAGAAGCTGTTGGGGGGTCGTCTCCTCGACCTTGCCATTCTCGGGCGAGATGCGAATCGGAGTATGTGGACCGATTGTGGGGTCCTTCAGGAGTTCACGGAGAGTGGTAATGACCGTTTTTTCTTCCTCCACCAGGACCTTGATCTCAGATTCTGCTTCAAGAGACTCATCCTCCAGAAGAGCCTTAGGTGTTGTCGTAACGATCTGTTGGTCCTTCTTGGAGAGAGCTGTTTGGGCGCTCACAAAACGGTCAGCCTGCTCCACGTCGATGGGTTCTTCTGATTCTTCCCTGAGCTCCTCGATCCGCTTCACCGCTTCTCGTTCGATCCCCTCGATATCGGGTTTCTCCCTAAGTCCGTATTGAAAGAGGAAGAAGAGCCCGACCGCTAGGGCGATTACAATCAAAATGCCATATTTTAGGTAGCGAATGGCTGGTGACTTTCTACCTTCATTCATGGGTACTCACTCCCTTTAGAAACTAAC
>JABAOC010006800.1_pt3 | contig 13398 bp, 10 predicted proteins | sample 7062161 | NCBI WGS metagenome assembly JABAOC01 (sample SAMN14538625, study PRJNA623070) | marine sediment metagenome | biome: marine biome [ENVO:00000428]; feature: marine pelagic biome [ENVO:01000023]; material: deep marine sediment [ENVO:00002113] | place: India: Gulf of Khambhat ... | reverse complement strand
ATTTTCAGGCGTCCGGTGAGGAGGATGTGAAGCGGGCCGTGGACGTGGCCAAAGAGGCATACAGGAAATGGAGATTGGTTCCCGCGCCCAAGAGAGGAGAGATCCTTTTCCGACTTGGTGACATTCTGGTGAAAAGGAAAGAGGATTGGGCTCGGCAGATGACTCAGGAGATGGGCAAGATCCTGAAGGAGACCCGAGGCGATATTCAGGAGGCCATCGATATGAGTTATTATATGGCAGGGGAAGGAAGAAGGCAGTTTGGAGTGACCACTCCGTCGGAGCTTCCCAACAAGTTCATGATGTCGGTTAGAATGCCGATGGGGGTCTGTGCACTGATTACACCGTGGAACTTTCCTATGGCCATCCCGTCCTGGAAGATGCTGCCTGCCCTAATCTGCGGCAACACGGTCATCTTCAAGCCGGCTTCCTACACGCCGCTTTCCGCATACAATTTTGTGAAGGCATGCCAGGAGGCAGGAGTTCCCAAAGGCGTGGTCAATCTGGTCACCGGATCGGGAAGAGGTGTGGGAGTGCCGCTGATGAAGTCGGACGACGTGAAGGTTGTTTCCTTCACCGGATCAACGGAGGTGGGCCGGGCAGTATCTGAGGCCTGTGCTCCCAGCTTCAAGCGAAGCAACATGGAGATGGGGGGAAAGAATGCTCAGATGGTGATGGATGACGCCAACATCGACCTGGCCGTGGAAGGAGCCCTCTGGGGCGGGTTCGGCACCACCGGTCAAAGATGCACCGCCACCTCCAGGGTGATAGTACACAAGAAGGTGATGAAAGAGTTCCTGCAGAGATTCGTTGAGCGGGCCAAGGCTCTTAAGATCGGGAATGGCCTGGATCCCAGCGTGGAGATGGGTCCGCTGGTATGCGAGGACCAACTCAACACCGTGATGAAGTACGTGGAGATTGGAAAGAAGGAAGCCAAGCTTCTCTGCGGTGGAAATCCCCTGAGTTCCGGTGACTGGGCTTTCGGGTACTTCCACGAACCCACCATCTTTGCAGACGTAGATCCACACGCCACCATCGCTCAGGAGGAGATTTTCGGCCCTGTGGTTTCGGTCATAGCCTGCGACAGCCTGGAGCAGGCCATTGAGATAAATAACGACACCATCTATGGACTGTCAGCCTCGGTCTATACCCAGGACGTGAACCGGGCTTTCAAAGCCATGAGAGATGCTTATACCGGCATCTTCTACGTGAATTCCTCTACCATCGGAGCAGAGGTTCATCTTCCGTTTGGCGGCACCAATCACACCGGAAACGGTCATCGGGAGTCCGGAACTGCGGCGCTGGACGTTTTCTCCGAGTGGAAGGCCATATACGTGGATTACAGTGGAAAGCTGCAGAAGGCTCAGATCGACGACGTGACAACGTAAGTTATACTGGCTGAGGATATTACGAAGGACCGGTGGGCGTCCTCCTGGACGCCCGCCAGCGTTTAGGTTCAAACGGAGAAAAGAGGGGTAATCGTCATTGCAGCAGACGGCGTCGCCAGACAGGGTGTTGACTTCGGAAATATGGTTCCGCTGGCGCTCGCAATGGCATTCAGGTTGGCGCAAGATGATAGCAGCTGGAGCGGAAGAGTTTCCCGGGGACGCGGCGCGCCGGGCCGCTGATTCGTTTCCTAAGAACGGGCAGCTTTTGTGCCTTGTTTGTGCAGCTGGCCGCGAAAACTGGAACTCAGCCTGGATACATGGGTAGACTATTAGATGCGAAAATAATTTGGTCTTAAGCAAAGGAAACTCTATGCGGAGCAAGAAAATTCTGATAATGGGCGCTGCCGGCCGGGATTTTCACAATTTCAACATGGCGTTCAGGGACAATCGGCAGTATGAGGTTGTTGCGTTCACCGCCACCCAGATTCCCAACATCCACGGGCGGAAATATCCTGCCAAGCTGGCCGGGAAGCTTTATCCCAAAGGAATACCCATTCTGGCTGAAGACGATCNNGACGATCTGCAGAAGCTGATTGAAAAGCTGGCGATCGATCGGGTGATCTTCTCCTACAGCGACGTCTCATATCAATATGTCATGCAGAGGGCCGCTCAGGTGACGGCGGCGGGAGCTGACTTTGGGCTGTTGGGCCGGAAAAGCACCACCCTGAAGTCGAGGCGTCCGGTCGTGTCGGTATGCGCCACCAGAACCGGCAGCGGCAAAAGCCAGACCACCCGCAGGGTATGTCAGATCTTGAAGGAGAAAGGGAAGAAGGCGGTGGTGATAAGGCATCCCATGCCATATGGTGATCTGACCAAGCAGATCTGCCAGCGGTTCGCAACCTTTTCCGACATGGACAGGCACAAGTGCACGATCGAGGAGAGAGAGGAATTCGAGCCTCATATCCAGCAGGGGACCGTGGTCTACGCTGGCGTGGACTACCGACTGATCCTGAAGGAAGCGGAGAAGGAAGCGGACGTGATCGTGTGGGACGGAGGAAATAACGATATCCCGTTCTATCTCCCCGATCTGCACATTACGGTGGTCGATCCGCACCGGCCGGGCGATGAGCTCTGTTATTTCCCGGGAGAGACCAATCTGCTTCTAGCGGACGCGGTGCTGATAAATAAGATGGACTCGGCTGATTATGATGATATCGAGCAAGTCCGATTCAATGTCAGGCATTCAAACCCGCAGGCCGTGATAATCGAGGCGGCTTCTCCGATCTCGGTGGATCACCCGGAATGGATCAGGGGGAAAAGGGTGCTGGTGGTGGAGGACGGACCCACCCTGACTCACGGGGGCATGACCTACGGCGCGGGCGTTATCGCGGCGCACAAGTTCGGTGCCGGAGAGCTGGTCGACCCCCGGGACTGGGTTAAGGGCGAGATAAGGGCCGCCTTCGAGAAATATCCCGATATAGGAACGCTTCTGCCGGCTCTCGGTTACGGGGATAAGCAGGTAAGGGATTTGGAGAAGACCATAAATGCCATTCCCTGTGACTCGGTGGTTATCGGTACGCCCATAGACTTGACCCGTCTGCTCAAGATCAATAAGCGCTCTGTGAGAGTCCGATACGAGCTCGACGAAATAGGAAAACCCGATCTGGAAGAAGTGTTGGACGAGCTTTCGCTCAAGGGACGATGAGCCATAAGTCTCGCCGGCGAACCAATCACGTCGACTGCTGAGTTGTGATGAGGAAGAAGACTGCAGTGGTGGCCTTGGGCGGAAATGCCATCACCAAGAAGGGCGAGGAGGATACCATAGCCCGGCAGTTCCGCAACACCAGGGAGAGTCTCCGCGGAATCGTGGAGCTCATTCGGGATGGGTACAACCTGGCCATAACCCACGGCAACGGCCCTCAGGTGGGGAACGCCATCCTTCGGGTTGAGCTTGCCAGGGGAAAGGCTCCCATCCTGCCCCTGGGCATATGCGTGGCAGATACCGAAGGGGGCATGGGATATATGATCGAGCAGTCCCTTCAAAACAGGCTGGAGAAAGAAAAGATAAAGCGGGACGTGGTCACCATCGTGACGCAGGTGATAGTGGACAAGGACGATCCGTCCATAAAGGAACCGACGAAGTTCATCGGCCAGTTTTACGCGCGAAAAGACGCCAGGCGTCTTGCCAAAGAGAGAGACTGGGTGGTTAAGGAGGATCGGGGTAAGATGTGGAGACGTGTAGTTCCCTCGCCCATTCCCCTGGAGATTGTGGAAAAAAGAACCATAAGGAACCTGGTGGAAAAGGGAGTCGTCGTGATTGCTGCCGGGGGCGGGGGCATCCCGGTTTACGTCGAGAAGAACGGAACCCTTGAGGGCGTGGATGCGGTAATCGATAAAGACACGGCTTCCGCCGTGCTGGCCCGGNNGGCCCGGGACATCGGGGCGGAGTTGCTTCTGATCCTGACCGAGGTGGAAAAGGTGGCCTTGAATTTCGCCACCCTTCTGCAAATGGACTTGGACAAAGTAACAGTGGAGGAGGCAAAGAAGTACCAGAAAGAAGGTCATTTTCCTCCAGGGAGCATGGGGCCAAAGATTGAGGCTGCCATACAGTTTTTGGAGTCCGGGGGAAAGGAGGTCGTAATCACCTCTATTCCCAAAGCTTACGATGCGGTGAAGAAGAAGACGGCTGGCACAAGAATAGTCCCCAGGTGAGAACTTATCCCCTGAAGGTTTCTCGTACTTCCGGGGGGGAAGGGATGACCCTGGCGATACCGGCCGAAGCTTCGGCTTCGGTCAAAACAGTAGGTTGAATCCTCTGTGTAGATGGAAAAAATCGTTGGTTTGAGTGAACAAATAGTCCAAGCGGTCCTGGCAAAAGGTAAGATCTACGAGGTGGGAGGCGCGGTAAGAGACAAATACATCTCTCCCATCCTACCGGACAAGGACAAGGACTACCTGGTCACGGGAATACCTCTGGATGAGCTCTGTACCCTGTTGAGTGAATTCGGCAAGGTGGATTTGGTTGGAAAGTCCTTTGGGGTGATAAAGTTTCTGCCCTTTCGGAGATTCGATGGAGATCACGTCTTCGATATTGCGCTGCCGCGCAAGGAATACAGCACCGGGCCCGGGCACAAGGATTTCAAGGTGGACTACGACCACAACCTGAAGGTGGAGGATGACCTCTATCGCCGCGATTTCACGATAAATGCCATGGCGGAAGATCTATCCACCGGCAAGCTGGTGGATCCGCTGGAGGGAAGAAAGGACGTAAAAAAGAGGCTGATCCGGATCACCAACCCCAATTCCTTCAGCGACGATCCTCTGAGGATGCTTCGCGGAATCCAGTTTGCCGCCAGGTTCGAGTTTGAGCTGGAAGAGGATACTCTCCGGAGCCTGAAAGAGAATGCCCCTCTGATCGCCAGCGTCTCGCCGGAGAGAATTCAGGAAGAGCTGAACAAACTGCTGCTGAAGGCAAAATACCCGAGCTCCGGCTTCAGGCTGATGCAGCGAACCGGGCTCTTGGAGCCGATCCTTCCGGAGCTGGCCACCAGCGTGGGCGTGTCCCAGCCCGGCGGATATCACGCCTATGACGTATTCGAACACTCCGTATTGACCGTGGATTTCGCTCCCCGGGATCTGGTGGTCCGCCTTGCAGCTCTGCTTCACGATGTTTCCAAGCCAGAGACAAGGCTCCTTACCGATGAAGGTGGGGCCACCTTCTATGGGCACGAAAAGAGAGGCTCGCGTGTCGCTCGAAAGGCGATGCAAAGGCTGCGCTATTCCAACCAGATCACCGATCAGGTCTGTCTTTTGATAGACAAGCACATGTTCACCACCGGAGTGACTGATAAGGGCGTGAGAAGGTTGATCCGACGGATGGGGACGGATTCGGTTTTTACTCTTTTGGACCTACGCCGGGCAGATGTGGCGGCTCAAGGCAAAGGGGGAAACACCCAAGACGTGGATGAACTGGAGGAAAGGATAAGGCTGGAGCTGGAAAAAAAACCTCCATTCGGTCTCAAGGATTTGGAGGTTGACGGCAACGAGATAATGGAGACATTCGAAATCGCCCCCTCCCCTCTGGTGGGACAGGTGCTGAATTATCTCCTGGAGCTGGTTTTGGACAACCCGGAGCTAAATCAGAAGGAACGACTTTTGAAGGAGGCGAAGTTCTTCCTGAGAAATATCTCGACGGATTCGGGTGATCGAGAAGGAGTGGAGTAACCTCGTCTCCTGTTCCCCCTCTCCACTGCTTGGACGTGGGAACAAGAGGTAGGGCTGTGCCGGCCTTGAGGTTCCAACTCATCAAACTCGGTTTTCGCGAATGAAGAAAAGAACCGGTTACCCACCTAATCCAAAGGAGTCGCTATGAAGATACACGAGTACCAGGCTAAACAGATTTTCGCCAAGTATGGCATTCCTCTGCCCGAGGGAGAAGTAGCCACCACTCCGGATGAGGCAAAGCAGATCGCTGCCCGGATCGGCAAACCGGTGATGGTCAAGGCTCAGGTTCACGTGGGCGGAAGAGGCAAGGCCGGAGGCATAAAGAAGGCGGAAGACCCAGACGAGGCTTTTGAGACGGCCTCCCAGATTCTGGGTATGGACATCAAAGGGCTGACCGTAAAGAAGGTTCTGGTCACCGAATGCAAGGACATTGCCAGCGAAGCATACATCGGCGTGATCGTCGACCGAAGAAGCAAAAAGCCGGTGATCATGGTCTCCGCCGCCGGAGGAATAGACATCGAAGAGGTGGCTCGGGAGACGCCGGAGAAGATTTTTAAGCTGGAGGTGGACCCGATTCTGGGTTTGCAGCCTTTCCAGGGGCGGAATCTAGCTTACCTGCTCTACCAGGACAGGAAGATCGCCAATCAGACCTGCCCGGTCATCCTCAAGCTGTACAAGGTTTTCGTGGAGAATGACTGCTCTTTGGCAGAGATAAACCCGTTCATCACCACCCCGGAAGGCCAGGTGTGGGCCGTGGATGCGAAGATAAACATAGATGATTCCGGTCTGGCCAGGCATCCGGAAATCGAAGAGATGCGTGATCTGGACGCCGAAGAGCAGGCGGAGAATGAGGCGCGACAAAAGGATCTGTCATTCGTGAAGCTGGATGGAAATATAGGATGCATCGTGAACGGAGCAGGATTGGCCATGGCCACCATGGATCTGGTGAAGAAGTACGGCGCTGAGCCGGCCAACTTTCTGGACATCGGAGGAAGCTCCAGTCCGGAGAAGGTGATAGGCGCGATGAATATCATCCTGCGCGATCCGAACGTGAAGGCCATCCTTTTCAACATCTTCGGTGGAATCACCAGGTGCGACGATGTGGCCAACGGAATCGTGTATGCAGTCAATCAACTCAAGCCCAAGGTTCCCATAGTGGTGCGGCTGACCGGGACCAACGAAGACAAGGCCAGAGACATCTTAAGGCAGGTCAACCTCAGCGCCACCACGTCCATGGAGGAGGTGGTCAAGAAAGCCATCGAGCTTTCGGGGATGACCCAGACCTCCATGTTCGGGAGTTAGTCCTGGCCTGGAGGGATTGGAAAACGGGTGAGCATCAGATGATCAGACACCCCTCTCTCCGGTCCATACACCCACAAGGGGAGAGGGAACCGGCGGGAAAAACCGAGTTGCCAACAAGCTATCCAGGTCTGAAGGAAGATGCTTAGTCTGCCAAGGAAAAGGAGATTTCGATGAGCATATTGATTGACAGAAATACGAAAGTGGTGGTTCAGGGAATCACCGGAAGGGACGGAGCCTTCCACACCAAGCAGATGTTGGGTTATGGAACCAAGATCGTCGCAGGAGTCACCCCGGGAAAGGCCGGACAGACGGTGGAAGGGGTGCCGGTCTTCGACTCGGTTCAGGAGGCAAAGGCTGCCACAGGAGCGAACACGGCGGTAATTTACGTTCCGTCGAAGTTTGCGGTGGATGCCATCTATGAAGCGGTGGATGCGGGAATGGTACTGGTGGTCTGCATAAGCGAAGGCGTTCCAGCCATGGACATGCTTCAAATATACAACTATCTGAAAGGGAAAGACACCCGGCTGGTGGGACCGAATACTCCTGGGTTGATCACACCGGGCGTGACCAAGGTGGGGATAATGCCGGGGCAAATCCACAAGAAGGGCAGCGTGGGAGTGGTCTCCCGCAGCGGCACCTTGACCTATGAGGTAGTGTATCATCTTACCCGGAACGGCATGGGCCAGTCCACCTGCCTGGGCACCGGTGGGGATCAGATCGTGGGCACAGGGTTTTTGGATGTGCTGGAGATGTTTGAAAAGGATCCCCAGACCAAGGCGGTGGTCCTGATCGGCGAGATAGGCGGCACGGATGAGGAGGAGGCGGCAGCGTACATAAAGAAGAACATGACCAAGCCGGTGGTGGCTTTCGTGGCAGGAAAGACCGCTCCTCCGGGAAAGAGGATGGGACATGCAGGGGCAATAATCGCCGGTGGAAGCGGGACTGCGGCAGAGAAGATAGCCGCTTTCAACAAAGCCGGCATCAAGGTGGCCGAAAGTCCGGCAGAGGTGGCTACTCTGATGAAAGCGGAGTTAGACAAACTGACAAGGGAGGCCAGAAAACCTGCCAGGAAACCCGCCAAACCGAAGAAGGAGAAGAAGGCGGCCAGGAAGGCTGCAAAGCCGAAAAAGGCGAAGAAGCCCGCGAAGAAGGTTGCCGCTAAAGTCAAGAAAGGGAAGAAGCCAGTAAGAAAGAAGGCTACAGCGAAGGTTAGGAGAGGTGTTAAGAAAACGGCCAGGAAGAAGACTGCGAGACGGAGAAGGTAGTTACCTCACCCCCTGTATCCCCTTCTCCCCAAAGCGGAGAGGGGGAACAGCAGGGAGAGGTGATGTTACTTTTCCGCCGCGTGTTGTGTCGATCTCAGTTTTCGGTGGGAGTCATATTCGGGGAGAAGCTCCAAATGATGAGACGAACTCGGAGCTCAGCTCTTGGGTTCACATTCTCTGTCTTGGCGCCGGTTTTCCAGCTTGGATTACTTCTGGCGGCCTCGAGCGCAGTTTGCCAGATTGATTCTCTTCAGGCTGAGATAGAACTCAGATCGTGGGTCGATCGGTCCGAGGTTCCCTTTAATCGGGAACTGACGTTCACCGTGGAGGCAAGCTGGGAGGGAGATCAGGATCGCTTCAGCATAACGCCGGTCATCCCTCCTGAGTGCGAGAATTTCGAGATCATGGGAAGTTCATCTCTGAACCAGACAAGAGTGGAAGAGGGTAAGAGTGAATCGGTCAAGGTGTTCAGATTCACGCTGAAGCCGACGGAGACCGGAGCGGGGAGAATCGGTTCCGTGGAGCTCACCTACGTCGACAACGCAACTCAGGACAGCTCCTCCCTCTCCACCCAGCCCCTGAGCGTGCAGATAACCGGTCCGGTCAAAGAGAAGGGTCCGAAATATAGGAACATGCTGATCGTCGTTGTCGCGGTGGTGTTCGTCTACGTCATTTACACAGCCGCCCGGAAGAGGAAGGGAATCGAGGTCCGCGAGGAACAGAAGGATGATAGGCAGCCGGAGGAATCCCCGGAAATCAAGGCCCTGCGACAACTCGACGGCATCTCGGGACAGCTTGAGAAAGGGGATCTGGGCAGTTTTTCTACGAACCTTTGCAGACTGCTTACCGATTATCTGGAGGCGAAATATCAGGTNNTCTCCACCCTGGAAATCTCGCCGGAGAGAGTTTCTATTCTCAAGGAGATTCTCTCTGCCTGCGATATGGCAAAGTTCGCGGGAGAGCAAATGGAACTAGATAAGTGCAGAGACATGGCCGGTCAGGCCAGAGAATTCCTGGAACAAAACGGGTGAGAGGATGTAGAATAAACACGAAATCAGGGATGGGTGATCCGTTTTGGATCTTGGGCCCGCCGAGGACAAGGCCATCGTTCAGAACCAAGCCAACTATCTCTTGGGAGGAGTATTATGGAAGGAGAAACGGTCAAGACTGCCGGTGACATCAAGGCCATTCAGGAGAAGGTGGAGAAGGAGGGTCTTTTCGCACAGGAGCTTTTGGCCGAGATGGGCAAGGTGATAATAGGGCAGAAGTATCTGGTGGAGAGGCTGTTGATAGGCCTTCTGGCCAATGGTCACATTTTGCTGGAGGGCGTCCCTGGTCTGGCCAAGACCCTTTCCATCAAGACCTTGTCGGACGCCATTCAGACCAAATTTCAAAGGATTCAGTTCACCCCCGATCTTTTGCCTGCCGATCTTATCGGCACCATGATCTACAATCCGCAGAGCGGGAGCTTCAGCACGAAGAAGGGGCCGGTCTTCACCAACCTGATTCTGGCGGACGAGATAAACCGTGCCCCGGCCAAGGTGCAGAGCGCGCTTCTTGAGGCCATGCAGGAGAGACAGGTGACCATAGGTGACGGCACCTTCCCACTGGAGGAACCTTTTCTGGTGATGGCCACTCAGAATCCCATCGAGCAGGAAGGCACCTACCCGCTGCCCGAGGCTCAGGTGGACCGGTTCATGCTGAAGCTTTCCATCACCTATCCGAGCAAGAAGGAGGAATGGGACATCATAGACCGGAATGCCGAGGTGGGCTTCCCGGAGGTTAAGAAGGTGATCTCGCCGCAAGAGATACTCAAAGCCAGAAAGGTGGTTGGCCAGATCTACGTCGACGAGAAGATCAAGGATTACATCTTGAACATCGTCTTTGCCACCAGAACTCCGGAGGAGTACAATCTCGACATCAGGGATCTGATTGCCTACGGCGCCTCACCCCGGGCTTCCATCTATCTGAGTCTGGCTGCCAAGGCCCACGCGTTTTTGAAAGGACGAGGGTACGTTACGCCCGAGGACATCAAAGCCGTGGGCATGGACGTGCTGAGACACCGCGTCATTGTCACCTATGAGGCTGAAGCCGAGGAGGTCACCGCGGAGGATATTGTAAAAAGGGTATTTGACGAAATAGAGGTGCCTTAATCGAGTTTCGGTTTTACTGCAAGGACCGCCAGGACGTAAGCTTAAGCTAAGTTCCGGTACTTGACATCCGGCTGGGGCCGAAGCTCCGCCCCTATATTCGACCGGAGGTCTGCCTGAAGTCATATTACCTGTAAGGGCAGACACTCCAGGCGCGGAGATAGAGATGCTGCCCAAGGAGATCATCAGGAAGGTCAGGAGAATCGAGATACGGACCAAGAGGCTGGTTAACGACGTCTTCTCCGGAGAGTACCACTCCGTCTTCAAGGGGCGGGGGATGGAGTTCGAGGAGGTACGGGAGTACCAGCCGGGAGACGATGTCCGGGTGATCGATTGGAACGTGACGGCCAGGTACGGACATCCCTTCGTCAAGCGGTTCAAGGAGGAGAGGGAGCTTACCGTTATGATCCTGGTGGACGCCTCCTCTTCCGGAGAATTCGGCACCGCCCAGAGGATGAAAGGCGAGATCGCAGCAGAGTTGTGTTCGGTTCTCGCGTTCTCTGCCATAAAGAACAACGACCGGGTGGGGATGATCATCTTCACCGATCGGGTGGAGAAATACATTTCACCCAAGAAGGGAAGTTCGCACGTTTTGAGGTTGATACGGGAGGTACTCTATTTCGAGCCGCAACATCAGAGAACGGATATCAACTGTGCGCTCGAGTTTCTGGGGAGGGTGATCAAGAGAAGAAGCGTGGTCTTTTTGGTGTCGGACTTCTTGAGCAGCGGCTTTGAGAAGCTGCTTACCATAGCCAACAAAAAACATGATCTTGTCGCTATCAAAATAGCTGATCCCAGAGAGACCGAGTTGCCCAACGTGGGCTTTATCGAGCTGGAGGATACTGAAACGGGCGAACAGATCGTAATCGACACAAGAAATCCGGAAGTGCGGAGGAGCTTCCAACAGCACTCTCTCAAGGAGAAACGAAATCTGGATCGGAGCTTCAGGTCTGTGAATCTGGATCACATTTATATAACCACGGACAGATCATATGTCGAACCCCTCATGGCTTTTTTCAGACTCAGAGCCAAGAGGTTCCGTTAGGAGGAGTTATGATAGGAGGAATAGGGGCACAGGAGCTTTTGCTCATACTTTTGATCATCCTTTTACTTTTCGGGGCAAGAAAGATACCCGAGATCGCCCGCGGATTGGGCAAGAGCGTGGCAGAATTCAAGAAGGGCACAAAGGACATCGAGGAGGAGATCAAAAGGGAGGAGCCTGAGAAGCGCGAGCCGCCGGAGAAGAAAGATTTGGCGGGTTGAGAAGGCTGGCAGCTTATTCGTCTTCAACCCGGGGTGAAGCTAAGTCTCCGGCCTTACAAACAAAGCTCCGGGGGAAATCGAGCGGGGGCTTTCTCTCTGCGCAGGCGGTTTCTCTGTCTTTACCCAAGAGCCACCGGCCCATCCATGGGGATGGGATCTGGCATAAGAAGAGAGAATGATCATGAACTCAAGCAGCCATAAAGCGAGTCCGGTCTTGTTTGTCATTCTGGGGATATCTCTGGTGCTGGTCGTCATCTCCTTCCTGATCTATCTCCAAGTGCGAGACGCATCGCAGGCGAAGTTCAGCTACTCCAGGCAGCAGGATCTGGCGGCAGAGCTTGTGGATTCAAAGCTCTACGCCCAGGCGGTGGCGGAGTACCAGCGTCTCCTTGACTTCGACGGCCTGAGCGAGAGAAAGCGGGCCAACATCAACTACATCGTGGGGAACATCTATCTGCAGCACCTGAAAGATTACGAGAATGCGGCGGCGAGATTCATTCGAGCGAAGCTTCTGAATCCGGAGAGTGAGCTGAGGGACAGGATCAATAAGGGCCTGGTGATCTGCTTTGAGAGGTTGGGTCGATCCTTGGAGGCGCAGAAGCGGCTGGAGAGAAGCACGGATTTCGATCAGACTGAGGCCAAAGGGGAAGGTGGAGTGGTGGTAGCCAAAATCGGCGACAGGGAGATAACCATGCTCGAACTGGAGGAGCAGATAGAGACGCTTCCGCCCTCCATGCAGGGGCAGTTCAAAAACAAGGAGGGTAAGCTTAAGTTTCTCCAGAGTTACATCGGATCGGAGCTTCTGTATCACATGGCCTTACGTCGGGGATTCGACAAGAAGCGGGACCTCCTGGACGGCATCTTCCAGTTCAAAAAGCAGATGATGATAAACAAGGTTCTGTCCGAAGAGATTCCCCAGGATTTCGAAATCAGCGAGAACGATGTCAAGCTTTATTATGATGCGCACAAGGAGGAATTCGAAGACAAGGATCTACAAGAGGTAAGGCCGCAAATCCAGACGGAACTGAAGAAAATGAAACAGGAGGAGGCCTACAACAAGCTGGTGAACAAGCTAACCGAGGCGGAGAGGGTCAGAATCTTCGACGATCAGTTGTAGGGCCTCAGGAAGATAGATGAGAAAGTTCGTGAAGATGGTGAGTCAAAAAGTTCGCGCGATATCATTAGTCTTAGGCTTACTTGCTGCGATTCTTATCGGCCCCCCCCTTGCGTGCGATGCCAAGGCCGAGGCAAAAAAGACGGGCGAGTCGTTAATCTCGGTGGAGTCTTTCGTGGATCGGGCCACCATTACCATCGGGGATCGCATCCTTTATACTCTCAAAATCACCACTGATCCCGAGGTTGAACTGGAGCCCCCCTCGCTGGGTTCCAATCTGGGCGCATTCGAGGTTAAAGACTACAAATTTCATGATCCGCAGAAGACCAAAGACGGCAGAATGGTCAACAAAAGCGAATATCTGATCACCACCTTCACCACCGGCGAATACGTCATTCCGCCCATCACCGTAAACTACACCGATCCTGAAGGAAAGAAAAGAGAGATTGCGTCCGAGCCCCTTTTTATACTGGTGAAAAGCATTGCTGCCTCGGAGGCGGATCAGGAAGATATAAGAGGGCTGAAATCTCCTATCGATATCAAGGGCGGATATTGGGCCTATCTCATTATCCTGCCTATTCTGGCAGTGTTGGGAGCCGGTGGTCTTCTGTACTATCGACAAAGAACAAAAGGTCTGGCCATGCCTCAGATTCCGGAGGAGCTGCAGAAGCCGGCCTGGGAGGTGGCGCTTTTCG
>JABAOC010021886.1_pt3 | contig 13400 bp, 10 predicted proteins | sample 7062161 | NCBI WGS metagenome assembly JABAOC01 (sample SAMN14538625, study PRJNA623070) | marine sediment metagenome | biome: marine biome [ENVO:00000428]; feature: marine pelagic biome [ENVO:01000023]; material: deep marine sediment [ENVO:00002113] | place: India: Gulf of Khambhat ... | reverse complement strand
ACTCATTGACGAGACGAAGGGTGAACTGCGTCTGAGAGATCTCTTCTCTCGTGACCCGGCCAGACGCAGGAAGTGTGTGAAGCAGTTGGCCTATCGCCTGCCCTGTCGGCCCTGGCTGGTCTTCTGCTATCTGTACTTCTTCCGGCTCGGCTTTCTCGACGGTATCGCGGGTCTGACCTATTGTCGGCTGCGGATGATGTACGAATACATGATCGATTTCAAGCTCAGGGAACTGCGCCGGTGCCGAGAGGGCCTCCCGGGTTGAAGCGGAATATTCCAAAATGGATGCGAGGCTCCTGATTGTCAATGCCGATGATTTCGGTTTTTCCGATGACACGGTTGAGGCCACCATCGAGTGTTTCGAGAGGGGTGTGCTGTCCGGCGCCACGATGATGCCGAGTATGCCGGCCTTCGAGAAAGCCGCCGCGTTTGCGCGGGAGCATCCGGAATTCAGCTACGGCCTGCATTTGTGCCTGACCGATGAATGTCCCGTATCGGACCCGGCCGAGATACCGACGTTGATCGCCCCGGGAGGGCGCTTCTGGACCACCAGTGAGTTTTTCAAGAGGGTTCTGACCGGCCGCCTGGCCCGGCTGGATATCCGCCGGGAGATGCTGGCTCAGTTGGGGCGTATGAACGACGTAGGTGTTCCGGTTCGTCATATCGACGCGCACGGGCACGTGCATAAGGCGCCCATCGTCCTGCGTGCGCTGTACGGCGTGGTCGAGGAGGCGGGTATCGTCACCGTGCGCCGCACTCAGAACCTCTTCTACAGAAGGCCGCGTTTCTCCCAATGGTGTGGCAACAGTCTGGCCAATCGCTTTATTCGTCTGTTGGGCCGGACGACGGATTATTTTTTGATGGTCGCCGGGGCCTTGCACAACGGGGACACGCACTGGTGGGAGCAGTGCATCGAGCGGCTCCCGCAGGGCGTCACGGAAATAGGCATCCATCCGGGCTGGGATGAACCATGGCGGCGGCTTGACAGCATGCCTGTGCTCGAACGCGGGCATCAGTACCTCAAGGATGCGGGCATCCGACTTATCAATTTCAACGACCTTGCGGGCCTGGCTCGCTCCTGACGGGGTACGATACACCATGAAAATCCTGTTCATCAATCAGTGTTACTGGCCCGACCACGTGGCCACGGCGCAGGTTCTCACGGATCTGGCGGAAGAGCTGGCCCGCCGCGGCCACGAGGTAGGGGTCCTGTGTTCCCGCAATCCCTACACCGGCGGTGACACCAGGTTCTCCAAACAGCAGCGCCACCACGGCGTCACGGTCCATCGGGTGACCACCCTAGGGTATGGCAAGAAATCCGGCCTCCGGGGGCGTACGCTCGACTATCTGTCGTTCCATTTGATGGCACTGATCAAATGTATTCGACTGCCATCGCCCGATGTCGTCATAACTTTGACCTCACCCTTGCTGGTCGGCGTGCTCGGCCGGCTGATGACCGTCCTGAAACACACTAGGCACATCCATTGGTGCATGGACCTGTTCCCGGACACGGGGGTCCTTTTCGGGCTCGTGAAGGAGAACGGGCTCGCGCACCGCGTCTGTGCGTTTCTCACACGTCGCTACCTGTGCTCGGCTCATGGGGTCTTCGTGCTGAGCCGGTACATGGCCGAGCGCATCAGAGGGTACGGCGTCCGCGAAGAGCGCCTTCACATCGTGCCGGTGTGGGCCGATGGCGCGAAGCTCGGGCCGATTCCCCGTCGGGCCAATCGCTTCCTCAAGGAAAACAAGCTCGCAGACAAATTCGTCCTGATGTTCAGCGGCAACCTGGAGCTTGGGGGCGATATCGACACTCTTATCGACGCGCTCATGGAGCTTCGCGACGACAGAGGCATGGTCTTCGTCCTGATCAGTGAAGGTCCGAGATTCGAGAAGTTCCGCACGGCCTGTGAGCGAGCCTCGCTGCGGAACGTGCTCCTGTTGCCCTATCAGCCCAGAGAGACTCTGTCCCACAGCCTCAGCGCCGGCGATGTTCACATCGTGACCAATAAAAAGGGCCTGCGGGGGCTGCGGGTGCCCTGCAAGACATACGGGATTCTGGCTGTGGGACGGCCGATCCTCTACATTGGCGAGCCGCGCAGCGAGGCCGCCGATTTGGTGAGGGACCATGAGCTTGGATTCGTGATTGAGGAACGCGACGTGCCGGGTGTCGTCGCGGCCATCCGAAATCTCCGGGACGATCCGGTTTTCCGCCACGAAATCTCGGCCCGGGCCCGGGCTCTGTTCGAGGCCCAATATGACGCCGGGGTTGTCATCGACTTGTTCGAGGGTCTCGCGGCCCGGATTGTGGCTTCAGAGACGCAGGTGAGCGGGACAAAGCACCGTGCCCGTGAACGCGTGCCTCTGGACGAGAGGTCGACTCCCAAGAGCAAGGATGCGTCCGTGGTCGGCGCTTCCGAGATCGGTTGAGGCGACCCGACACAATCGGCGTGGATTGCGAACAGCTTTGTTTGAAGGAGTGTAGTTGTGTCGCCAGATCATACGACATGCCACGGGACATTCGAATGCCTGAGCACGTGTTCACGACAGTGGCGGCCGAGCCCGCTGTTTCGCATTTATCAGAAGTTTCGCAGCTACCTGATGTGGTACGTGAAAAATACCGGCTTGCGGGGGACGCTGAGACACGCGGTCAGCCTCGGCGCCCGACCCCTCCGCCGGAGCAGAGGCGCAACCCGCGCCTGCACGCGCCGCAGCGGCTTGCCCCAGGCCCTGGAGACTCTGAACCTCAGGCCGGGGGAGCTTGTCGAAGTGAAATCGCTGGAAGAGATTCTGGCGACCCTGGACGGCGAGAGGAGGAACAGAGGTCTGCTGTGGATGACCGGCATGAGCCGGTATTGCGGCCGGCGGTACCGGGTCCACCGGCGGGTGGAGCGGATCATGCTCGAGAGCAACGGCGAGTTGAGGAACATGAAGAACACGGTTCTGCTCGAAGGCGTGATGTGCGACGGGGCGGCGTTCGGCGGCTGTGACCGCTCGTGTTTTCATTTCTGGAGAGAGGCATGGTTGAGGCGAGTGCCCGGGGCGGCGCACGCGACGGAACGCTGCGCCGAGGACCATACCACGTAGGGGAGGAACAATAATGGACGTTGTTACGCTCGAATCATCAAATGGACAGTGCGATTGGTTTGTCCGGCAGGCGCCCGAGGCCAAGCTTTGCCACCTGCCGGCATGGACAAGGATGGTGGAAAGGGTCTTCGGTCATAGAGGGTACTACCTGGTGGCACGCCGGGACGGGCGAATCTGCGGCGTTCTTCCCATGACGCAGGTTCGCAGCAGACTGTTCGGCAATCGCATGATATCCCAGCCGTTCAGTGACTACGGCGGGGCCGTGGTGGCTGACCCGGCCGCCCGGGAAGTACTCTACGCCCGCGCGACGGAAATCGCGGCACAGAATCAGTGCGAATCCATCGAGTTCAGAAACATGGAGACACTGCCGTATGATTGGCACGTGCGCACGGACAAGATTTCCATGTATCTGCCGCTGGCGCAGGATCCCCAGGTGGTCTGGAAGGGATTGAGACACAAGACCCGCAACAGGGTCCGCAAGGCTGAGCTCGCCGGTCTGGTCGTAACCTCCGGGGGGCTTGAGCTGCTCGACGACTTCTATCGTATATGGACGATTCGCATGCGCGAGCTCGGCACACCGTGTTACCCGCGCAGGCTTTTCATCAGCATCATGGAGACATTTCCCGACGCGAGTCGAATTTTCCTGGCCCGGCTCGACGGTGTCACGACGGCGGTCCTGTTCGCCTATACGTTCGGGGAGTGGGTGCAAAGTTGTTGGGGCGCCGCCCTGAGGGAGTACGACGGCTTGGGACCCAACTACATCCTCAACTGGGGTGCAATGGAGTACTACTGCCGGAAAGGAATCAAGTGGTTCGATTTTGGGAGGAGCACGGTCGGCAGCGGGCAGCACACCTTCAAGGAGCGCTGGGGCGCTACCCCCATGCCCTTGTGCTGGCAGTACTGGACGCCCGACGGGGAAGCGCCGGCGTTCGCTCGTCCGGATGACCCGCGCTACCACCGGAAGGTGGAGATGTGGAAGAGAATGCCCCTGTGGCTGACCCGCCTGATGGGTCCCGTGGTCAGTCGTGCACTGGCCTGATGCTCTTATCGATCTGCAACGGAAAAGGATGTCCGTCATGTTCGAAGAAGGTAGAGAGACCGAAATCGTGGAAGAAGCGGCGGATGAGACGCCGTGTTTGAACGCCTTCAGTTGTGAGTTGGAGGACTGGTTCCATATCCTCGACAGTGACAGGGTACCGATGATGCACGAATGGTCAACCCTTCCCCTGTGTGCCGAGCGGAACATGGAGACGCTCCTTCAACTCTTATACGACACCGGCGTTCGGGCGACGTTCTTTTGTCTGGGCTGGATGGCGGAGCGGATGCCGCAGTTGGTCCGCAGATGCCAGCAGGCGGGTCACGAGATCGGCTCGCACGGCTACGCTCATATCATGGCCGGTCGCACGAATCATGCCTTGTTTCGCGAGGACATCATTCGCGCCAAGGGCGTTCTGGAGGACATCACCGGCGGGGAAGTCATTGGCTTTCGATGCCCGGGATTCGGCGTGCGGAATGACAACGAATGGTTCTTCAATGTCGTGGCGGAATCGGGCTACAAGTACGATGCCAGCGTATTCCCCGCCTACCACGGGCACGGGGGATTTCATGGCGCCCTTCCGGGGCCGCATATCATCGAAACCGCATCCGGGCCACTCGCCGAAATCCCCGTGTCAACCGTGAGCGTTCTCGGATACAGGGTCTGTCTCTTCGGCGGGGGGTACCTGAGGCTTTTCCCTCTACCGATCATTCGCCGGGGAATCAGGCAGTTGCAGAAGGAGAGCAGTCCGTTGGTCGTTTACGTCCACCCGCGGGAGATTGACCCGGGCCATCCGCGTTTGCCTCTCGGCCCGTGGCGACGCTTCAAGTGTTACCACAACCTGAAGAGCACCCTGCCCAAACTGAAATGGCTCTGTGAGAATCATAAGTTCGGAACCATGGCGGCCCTGGCGGCGCGCGCCGGCGCGACAGCCGGGACCACGGTGTCGGACAGGGAATTTGTGCTTGCAGAGACATCGCTGTTTCAACTACCATGAACGTGTTTCTTCTCGTCTATCTGGGCTCGGCTTTGCTGGCCGTCCTGATCACGCCGGTCATGATTCGACTGGCCCCTCGTATCGGGGCGATTGATCGACCGGGTCTGCGGGCCGTGCATCAGCGGCCCACCGCGCGAATTGGAGGGATGGCTATCTTCCTTTCCGCCATGTGCGTGATCGCGGCCGTCTTGCTCCTCGACAATGCGATAGGCGGGGAATGCCGGAACATGCGCCGGCAGTTGACGACCCTGCTGTGCGCCGCGACCTTCATCTTCCTGATCGGGCTGGTGGATGATCTGAGAGGCCTGCCGGCGCGATTCAAGTTTCTGGCCGAGCTGGCCGCGGCGGGGGCGCTGTGTTTTGCCGGCGTGCGGATCGAGAGTGTCGCGCTTGCCGAGGGTATTGTCCTGCACCTGGGCGGCTGGGGTTACTGGCTGACGCTGCTGTGGATCGTGGGGATCACCAACGCCGTCAATCTGAGCGACGGTCTCGATGGCCTGGCTGCCGGTATCTCCGCCGTTGCTTGCGGCGTGATCGCCATCTTCGCCATTCACAGCGGTGATGCGGTTCTGGCCGTTCTCATGCTTGCCCTGGTGGGCGGCTTGTCCGGATTCCTGTTCTTCAACTTCAACCCGGCCAAAGTTTTCATGGGCGATTGCGGCAGTCTGTTCCTGGGGTTCACCATTGCCGCAGCGAGCGTGATGTGCGTCGCCAAGTCCGCCGCTCTGGTCGGTCTGACGTTACCGGCCCTGGCCCTGGGGATTCCCATCTTCGATACGCTGCTCTCCATGTTGCGTCGCTTCCTCGAGCGCCGCTCGCTCTTCGCCCCGGACCGCAGCCATTTTCATCACCGCTTGCTGGACCTGGGCCTGCACCAGCGCCACGCCGTGATCGTGATCTACCTGGCGACTCTGGTCGCCGCCGGTCTCGGGCTGTTCATGCTTGTCAGAGAGGACCTCGGCTCGCTGGTTGTCTTTGCCTGTGTGTTGCTTTTGATCGTGCTTCTGTTCCGGGTGGTGGGGGCCATACGGTTGCGAGAGACCCTGGCCCGGCTGCAGGAGAAACATGCGTGGTCGCGACAAGAGCGGCAAGAGCAGAAGACGTTTGAACGATTGCAGTTGCAGTTGCGGCAGGTTCGCAGCGCGGGTGAACGGTGGCAGGCGATTTGCGAGGCGGCCCAGCGGTTGGACCTGGCCTGGGTCTCATTGCACGCAACAGACCCCGACGGCAACGTGGAGACGTCCGTCTGGTGCAGACCGGACACGCCGGCGGGATACACGCGCCTCGTCACCATGAGCCTGCCCGTTACCAGCGTGTCAGACGACAGGGCGATCGGGTTCGAGATCGCTGTCCTGGTCAACGGTTCTCTCGAATCGGCCAGCCACAGGGCGGGTCTGTTCAGCCGGCTGGTGGACGAGCACGTCGTCCCCAATCCAGCGTGTGTCGCCGGTACGGCCGGACGGCGCCATTAATTCGGAGTGGATTAGTATGACATAACCCGGTGTCGCTCGACGGATCGGTCTTTCACGAAGTTCCGCCGATTACCGTCATGCCCAGGCGAACCGGTGGGGAGGGCCATTTGGCCCTCCTTTTTTGTGCGCCGGGCATTGCAGCCCTGGCCTTTCCTGCTATTTTTATCTGATTGGATTGTGACACAACAGTGATTTTCGTGAGGCAATCGCGGACGAATCAGGAGTACACAATGGACCCACGGAGAATTGCCATCGTGGCGGTTGGAGTGACTGCGATGTCGATCCTGGCAGCGCAGGCAAGGCCGGCCGACACACCCAGGGGCCGGCGCGCGGTGAGCTTCAACGCCGGCTGGAAGTTTGCCAAAGGCAACCAGACAGGAGCGGAGAAGGCGGACTTCGACGACTCGACTTGGCAAGCCGTCCGTCTGCCGCACGATTGGGCCATCTCGGGACCATTCAACCCGTCTGAGAACGGCTACGCCGGCAAGCTTCCGTGGAGAGGAGAGGGCTGGTATCGAAAGACGTTCGCGCTCGACAAGGCGGATAGTGGTCGGCGCGTGTACTTTGACTTCGATGGCGTCATGGCGTTTCCCAAGGTCTACGTAAACGGACAATTGGCCGGCCAATGGGACTACGGCTACATGTCGTTTCGCGTCGATGCCACGCCCCACGTGAAATTCAGCGGCCCCAATGTCATTGCGGTATACGTTGATACACGCAACCACGGCACCCGCTGGTATCCGGGCGCGGGGATTTACCGCAAAGTGACGATGACCCTTTGTGAGCCCGTCCACGTGGCTCACTGGGGCACGTTTGTGACGACGCCGAGTGTCGATGAGCAGGCGGCCACGGTCCGCGTGCGTTCGACGGTTGAGAACCACCGTGGCACCGAAGCAGAAGCAGTCGCTGAGGTTGTCCTGCTTGGTCCGGCCGGGCAGCCGGTGGCCGACGGCGCGAAAGAGGCGCACATTGTGCTCCCGCCCAACGGCACCGGCGTATTGGATCAGTCATTTGTCATCACAGGGCCGCAGCGATGGGACATTGTCGGCCCAAAGCTATACACGGCCAAAACCACAGTTCGCATGGATGGCAAGGTTGTGGACGTGGATGCGACGCCCTTCGGCATCCGGACGTTCGAGTTTACGGCGAATGACGGATTTCACCTGAATGGCCGGCGGGTGCAGCTTTATGGCGTAAACCTGCATCACGATCACGGGCCTCTCGGCAGCGCCTTCTACACCCGGGCCATGGAGCGGCAACTGGAGATCATGCGGGACATGGGCGTCAACGCCATTCGCACGAGCCACAATCCGCCGGCGCCGGAGTTGCTGGACCTGTGCGACCGGATGGGATTCGTCGTGTGGGACGAGGCCTTCGACAAATGGGACGGGACGGCCGACCGCGTTCGGGGCGAGCCGCCGCTGCCGGAGTACGCCGAGCGACAGCTTCGCAATTTCGTGATGCGCGACCGCAATCACCCCTGCGTCGTGGTCTGGTCGATCGGCAACGAGATCGGCGCCGGCGGCCGGGAAGGCGTCACGCCGGAACGGGTGAAGTTCATGAGCGAATTCGTCCGTCAGTATGACGCGACCCGCCCGGTCGGCATGGGCTGTCATATTCCCGGCATGGCGGAGCAGCCGAATTTCGACGCCCTCGACCTGACCGGCTGGAACTACATGCGACGGTATGCCACCTATCGGCAGCGGTATCCCGACAAGCCTATCATCTACAGCGAGTCGGCTTCGGCCTTGAGCACGCGCGGGTTCTACGAGCTGCCGCTTCCGAACCGCAAAAGCGAATACTCCCGGCAGCTTCAGGTGAATTCCTACGATCTGAACGCAGCGGACTGGTCGGATATCCCCGACGCCGAGTTCAGACTGATGAAAGACGACAGCTTCGTGGCCGGAGAGCTTGTCTGGACGGGATTTGACTACCTGGGCGAGCCGACGCCGTTCAGCCGGGAAGCGAAAAGCTCCTACTTCGGCATCGTGGACCTGTGCGGGATTCCCAAAGATCGGTTCTACCTTTACCGCAGCTACTGGCGACCGGATACGACCACCGTGCATATCCTGCCCCACTGGAACTGGCCCGACCGCGTGGGGCAAAATGTGCCGGTCTTCGTCTATACGAATGGCGACTCGGCCGAATTGTTCCTGAATGGCAAATCGCTCGGTCGCCGGCAGAAGGGCGTCGTTCCGAAGGGACCTGCCGACTTTGCGAGGGGTAAGAAGGCCACGGCTGGCACCAGCCAGGCAGGCCATGACCCGGCTCATGCCAATGACGGCGACAAGGATTCCCGTTGGTGCGCCGCCGCCGAAGGGATCAACCAATGGTGGCAGGTCGATCTGGGCGACGTTCGATCCGTCCGCTACCTGGCGATTGAGTTCGAGCGGGAGGAGAAGAATTATGGATATCAAATCAAGGCCTCAACCGATGCCTCGACCTGGCAGACCATTGTGAGCAAGAGCACCAGCAGAAGCCCCCGCTGGGGAGGCCCCAGCCAGGTCTTCCACGACGTGGACGCGCAGGCTCGATATGTTCGCATCGAGTTCACCCAGTTGCAGGGCGGTGTCTGGGCGAGTATCAGGGGATTCAGCGTGTATCCGGAGAAAGCCGAATCCGATTACTACGCGGTGACCTACACGTATCGCCTGCGCTGGAACGATGTTCTCTGCGAGCCGGGTGAGTTGAAGGCGGTGGCCTACAAGGATGGCGCCAAGATCGGGGAGGCTGTCATGCGCACGGCCGACCCGCCCGCGGCGCTTCGCCTGACGCCCGACCGGGAGAAGCTGAAGGCCACAGGCGAGGACCTGTGCTATGTCCTCGTGGAAGCCATGGATGAGAGAGAGACGCTCTGTCCTCTGGCGGACAATCTCGTTCGTTTCAGGATCGATGGGCCGGCCGACATTGCCGGCGTCGGCAACGGCAATCCTCTTTCTCTCGAGCCGTTCCAGGCGGGCCATCGCAAGCTCTTCTACGGCAAGGCGATGCTGATCCTGCGAACGAAGGAGAACCACAGCGGCATGGTGAACGTTGTCGCCGAGAGCGACGGCCTCGCTCCAGCACGTGTGACGGTACAGTCCGAATCGGAAATGTGACTGAACGCCCCGTTACTGATAGTCCTGCGATTTGTGCCGTGTATGCGCTACGATGGCAGGCTTCGTTGTCTGGGTGGCAGCGTCAAGGGGTCCCCAACGCGATACATCGCGTTGGGGGCCCCATGCGCAGCTTGGCGATGGCCTTTGCTCCGGTTGCTGGAGCCATCGCCAAGGCCTTCGGCCCATTCGACTTCGCTCAGGGCAGGCTCTTGACGATGCCACCCGATGCTCATGCGTCACCGCGAGGAACTCAGCGGTAATCGGCGCTACCTGGGCTCAATGACGGGGATGACGCGGAATCCTCCCGGCGGGACATCCACTTCGATGACTCGGGTCTCGCGGTTTCTGCCGCGCAGCACGACGTGCAACTCGTGGCGGCCGGGACGGACTCGGACACGGCAGACGTACATTTGCGCCGGCAGGAAGGTCCAGGAGCGCGTGTCGGGCTTGTCCAGTCCCACCAGCGCGGCTTCCGCGGCCAGGGCAGCAAGCGCCTTGGTGGATTCGTCGGATTTGCGGGGCAGACGACGAGCGGCTTCCGCCGCGGCGGCCCGGGCGATCAGCCGGGTCAGTGCGGCCCCGATGATCTTCGGCTTGAGGCTCTCATACTCCCTGGCTATCTCATTTCCAAGATCCGTCACCAGCTCGACGGGTACCTCCTGGCCATTCAGACTGACTCCTGCATGCTCCACCGTAATATCCCGCGCGACCAATTCAGGATACACGACCACCTTCAATGCGACGTGAGAGAGCAGCTCAAGGTCGCCGGTCACGTTCTGCCCCGCCAGGGCGATGGCCGCGCCGATGGGTATTCGCGCGGGAACCTTATGAGGGACACGGCCCAGACCCAACACGAGCAGGACTTCGCCATCCGCTGCGGTGCTCGGGGAGTCCTCATGGCGTGCGTGCGTGCCGTCTGTCTGCCATTCGTCAAGATACCTGCTCAGTTTCGGTCCTCGGTAGTCCGCGCGCTCGGACAGTCGCAGTATCGGCTCGCGCAGCGTCTGCAGGTCGCCGGCGTCGAGGGCCTCCTCATAGTAGCGTAGGGCCCGCTCGGGCTCGCCTAGTTTCTCAAAGACAAAGCCGGCGAGGTAGGAGCCGAAGGCGCCATGCGCAGTCTCGTCCACGGACTGGAGGTAATTGCGCGCGACAGTGAAGCGCCGGGCCTCAACGCTTGCGCCTTCCGGATCGCCCCTAGCGAGATAGTTGAGCATATTCAACGCGCTCATCGCCAGTCGCTCAGTCGGCGGCGTCCTGTAAACCTCGGCGCTGTCGCTGTAGATGTACTTGCCGATCGCACCGGCCGGGTCCGACTTCATATCTAGAAACTCGAGCTCCGTCTCGGCGGCGCTTAGGTCTCTTGCGCTCCATTGGTATTGCCCCGTCGCCTGAAGCAGGACCGCGCGCTCCAGCACGGCCAGCGGCCGGCAGGCGGTCCAGTTTTCGGGTAATTCTTCGTGGCTGCCGACATCGAGGATATCGTTCAGCCGAAGGATGGCGGTCTCATAGTCGCCCGTATCAGCGGCCCCGTAGACTCTGCGGATCGTATCGGTGTAGGTTGCGCAGCCGCCGGACAACAGCACGAGGATGATTAGGGCGCATTTGCCGTATCGTGCCGACATGGAGTCATTCAACCCGGGTGTTCACCGGCTCAGTGAATCAGAGCCTTGCTGCGTGTCTCTTCGTTTTGGAACGTGATCAAGCCCGTCTCGACCTCGATGATCTGGAGAATGAGGCTGTATTGTACCCGGCGCGTGTCCTTCAGGCGTTCGTCCACGGACGTAACCTTCCCGGTCACGAAGTACTGGGCGCCCAATTGCCGGCCCAGTCTGCCGGCGGTCTGCGGATCGTATATGTCGCTCTGGCGGAGTCTCAGCTCCCGGACAAGCTCCTGCTGCCTCTCGCGGCTGACGACCTGTACGTCGCCGGAGTTGACCAGGTACGTCTCGACCGAGGACAACATCGCGCTGATCTGGTCCTCGATATGCTGAGTCGTGGCGTTCTGAATGGGCCAGATGGCCACCAGCGTCGGCGTCGGCGACCTCTCGATCGTGTCGTTCCAGAGAGCGGATTTCGACAACGCGGCGACATTAGTGGAGGCGAGGTATTCGATATCCTGGCGGTCCAGCCCGACGCTCATCGCCGGCTCGTCGAGGTTGCGGTTGCTCGTCCCCGGCCCACCCCGGACGGCCCTCGGGCCGCAGCCGGCGGCGGCCAAAAGGATGATCGACCCCCATGTCAGTAGCAATCCGGACCGGGCCCATTGTGGACCATGACATTCTCTATAGCTCATTCCAGCACCTTTCATTTGCACGCAGTTCGCACCTGTTACTATTTCTGCACCAATTCAATTCCGTTGCCTGTTCCCAGGTTGCGCGAGTATTTCCTGTCCGTGGGATTGTTCCAGTGCTCGTGGACGCCCAGGCTCGTCAAGGCTGTACCGTCGCCTTCCGGGTCGTAGGGCGTGCCCGAAGGCGCCTTGTTCGCCAGCGCGGCCTCGTGCAGATAGTTGTCGGGATTGCCCGTGACATCTACGAGGGTGGGATTCACGGCCTGCTCGCTGCGCAGAAAATCAAGCCCCACGGAATCGATGGCCACTATGTCCTGAGAGGCCAGGAGGCTGGAGAACCAGTCGTTGCCGAAGGACGCGAATCGGACAACGCCGGAGGTCTGATTCCTGGCGGGGTACAATCCGTCGATCATGTACAGAAGCGTCTTGCCGTCCGTGTGTTTATGGCCGTTCAAATCGACCAGGCAGTTGTACGAGCCCATCGGGTTCTTTCGACTGCTGGAATCGTGCAGCGGCTGAGGCGTCCAGCCGTTATCGGGGAAATAGGTCGTGCCGAAGTGGTTCTTCGCGCACAAGGTGACGCCGCAGAGGGTGTGGGCCCGCAGCAGGGCCAGGTTGATCAGGTATCTGGCCTGTGTGACGCACTGGGGCAAATGGAGCGTGCCGGCCTTCGTATGGAGCGGGTTGGCGCTGTCGTGAACCGCGGCGATGCGCCCGTTCTGTGCATTCTGGGGCGCTACCACGAACGTGACGCTCTGGAAATCGGGATCGGGATTGCCCCTGATCCGGTTGTAGATAGGATCGCCGATATACCGCGTGGCGTCGTATAGGGTAATTGCCGAGCCGGGCACGCCCGCCGCCTTTGTGAGCTGATGCACAAGCGAGTAAACGACTTGGGGACTGGGCATACCGGCGTCCGGCCGCCATTCGCGCGGGCGGTCCTGGTTCATGTTGATCTTGATGGCGATCTTCTCGGGCTTTCGGTATCCCGCATCGCCGCGACCTCTGATCTTGTTGAAATGCCGAAAGAGTGCGTCCCAGGCCTCCGAGTCACTCGACTTGCCCGTCAGTCCCCGGATCGTCGCAGACATCATGGCATCGACGGTCTTGGCGTCGGTATTCTTGTCGTCCCACCAGTTGCCGGTCGAGCCGTCCCAACTCGTGGCGTTGGCGTCGCGGACCCATACGACGCGGCCGGGATAGATGCCTCGGGCCGTCCCGATAGGACTGTTCGCCGGCTCGCCGGGCGAGAAGGCCGCCAGAGTCGGATTGTCGCCGGTGGCACAGATAGAGCCCCAGATAATGGTGACTGCGGCAACAGCACAGATTGCGGCCGTCACGTACCGCGAACGGTGCAGCAGATGTCCGGCCCGGCGATACAGCATCGTCGAGCCGGCCAGGCCGATAAGCCACACGACAAAGC
>JABAOC010022137.1_pt1 | contig 13406 bp, 11 predicted proteins | sample 7062161 | NCBI WGS metagenome assembly JABAOC01 (sample SAMN14538625, study PRJNA623070) | marine sediment metagenome | biome: marine biome [ENVO:00000428]; feature: marine pelagic biome [ENVO:01000023]; material: deep marine sediment [ENVO:00002113] | place: India: Gulf of Khambhat ... | reverse complement strand
GCACCCGGACTTTCAGGGAGCGCACTGATGTAGGACGAGTACAACAGCAGTTGGGTTACAAAGAGGTGAACGAAAGAACAGTTTACTAACGAAGGCTAATCAAGAAGCAGAGTGAGCTTATGAAAAAGAGAGTCTCGATTAAACAGAAGTCTGAGACTGGCACCGTGCAAAATCGCTGCATCTGGATGACCGCCGGGGTTATCTCCTTCAAGCTATGTCCGCTCGACTACGACTGTGAGCACTGTGATTTCGATGAGGTGATGCGATCTCAGGTCAAGTCGAAGAAAGGAAGGCTCCGGGGCAAGAGAGTTGAATCCCGCGTTCCGGCGTCGTCAGAAAGAATCTGTGCACCAGGCGCAGATTCGAAGAAACCTCTGTTTTTTACCTTCTCGGCCGGTGAGGTGGATGAGGGATTGCATTTACACCCTACTCATCTGTGGATCCGTCGCGATGAGGGCGGGACCTGGAAGCTGGGGATTGACAAGCTGCTGGCGTACGTGCTTCCTGCCGCGTCAGAGGTCGAGCTGTGCGCTTTGGATACGATGCTGCTGCAAAATCGACTGTTTGGGAAAGTTCGTACCCCGGCGGGGGTCATCCCCCTGACTGCACCGCTTTCGGGGAGACTGGTGCAGCCTAATCCTCAACTGGGACAGCGTCCGGAATTGCTGCAGCAAGATCCCTATGGGGTGGGATGGATGGCGACGATAGAGTCGTCCCAGGATGAATCTGACCTGAAGAAGTATTACACTGGCGCAGGGAGTACGAAGTTTCTGGAAGAGGAAGCTCAGCATCTGAAATTTCTGCTCAAACACAGGGGCATAGAGGTAGACAACATTGGGGATACTCTTCCTGATGGGGGAGCGAACATTAGATATCTTAATCAGATCCTGCCCGGCCCGGTGTGTTTGAGGTTGGCGACTGAGCTGATCATGTCGGGGAAACAAGCCTGGTAAAATCCGTCAGCTCTGAATCATAACACGGCTATCGCAATTAGAGGGGCCGAAGACTGATTCCGTCTGGCGAGGCGAGAGCCTTGCCTTTCGCCCTGCCCCTGGAACGTGCTGCCTTCTGAGCAGCCAACATCGTATATTACCAGTGGTGGGGGACACGCGGTCCTGTGGCTCAAATGTTCCATGTCTCGCCCAGGTCAGTTTGACCGGAGGCTGAAGCAGTGGATCCGAGGAGAAACAAAAGATTGACCAGAATTCTGGTGGTGGACGACGAGCTCAGCGTGCGGGATTCGCTGACCAAATGGTTTAAAGAAGATGGTTACGAGGTGGAAGCAGCTGCCGATGCTGATCAGGCTCTAAAAGGACTCCACGCCGGGCGGTGGGATATCATCTTCCTGGACATAAAGCTGCCCGACATGGACGGGATGCAGCTGCAGCAGAGAATTAAAGGCATCGATCCCCAAACCACTATCATCATGATAACGGCTTATGCCACTGTGGACACGGCTGTGAAGTCCCTGAAAGAGGGGGCGTACGACTACGTTACCAAGCCAGTGGACCCGGATTATCTCTCCCATCTGGTGGCCGATGTAGTCAAAAGAAGAAGTCTGGTCTCCAGTGGCAGTCTTCTCGAGGGTCGAGTTCAGGAGCTGTATGAAATAGACGGGATGGTCGGAGAGAGTGCGACCATGTCCAGAATCTTCGATATGATCGAGACTGTCGCCACCTCCGACATTGCAGTGCTGATCAGAGGAGAAAGCGGAACCGGCAAGGAGTTGATCGCCAGGGCCATTCACTCAAGAAGCCTCAGACGGTTCTACCCGTTCGTCAGCATTAACTGCGGCGCGCTGGACCAAGGTTCAGCCAAAAGCGAGCTTTTCGGTCACGAGAAAGGAGCCTTTGCCGGCGCCAGCCACCGTCGCACGGGGAAGTTCGAGATTGCTAACGGAGGAACGGTCTTTCTGGACGAGGTGGGCAGTATTGACGCTGAGGCTCAGAAAGACCTCTTGGGGCTGATCGAGACCGGGCAATTCACGCGAGTGGGTGGTGACAAGGTTGTCCACGTCGATACTCGCCTCATTTCGGCCACCAATCGGGATTTGCTGCTCGCTGTCGAGCAGGGGAAATTCCGAGAAGATCTGTTCTACAAACTGAACGCATTTACCATCACCGTCCCTCCGCTCAGGGAAAGACGTTTCGATGTTCCGCTTTTCGGCAATTACTTTCTCAGAGAGTTCACCCGGAGCCTTAATAAGCGTGTGACCGGATTCTCGTCAGAGGCCTGGGACCTCTTGAACACGTATGACTGGCCGGGAAACGTGCGAGAGCTGAGGAACGCAATCGAAAGAGCCATAATCGTAGCCAAACGTTCCCGCATCACTGCAAGCGATCTTCCCATTCCCCGCGTTCCCAAGGCCTTGCCTGAAGACGAGAAGCTCCGTTCGGTGGAGAAGGCCCATATAGAGAACGTGCTGGAACGAGCGGGTTGGAACATAACCCGTTCAGCCCAAATGCTGGGGATTGACCGGGTCACCCTTTACAATAAGATGAAGAAATACGGCTTGCGCAAGAAGCCATAAAGTTGTACTTCTCGTCACCCTCTTTCATCCATAGCATTCTGTCCAGGGTTCTGCCTCGAGCTCCCCAGTGTCCTTGAAGCGATGGTCTCCATCTCGCCGCAGCCTTTCCTCCCAATTAAGGGCCGTAGTCAGCCACCTCGTCAGGGTGTGAACTCAACTGACGTCTCAAGACCATTACTCCTCTCAGAGATTTCAATGGCACGCTTGCGAAGGGGGGTTAAGCCCTAACTGCAATGACAAATACCGAGCATTCTGTGGCCTTCAACTCCTCTTGATGGCGGTTCAGCATCTGCTTCAAGTCCCTTCTAACAGCTTCTCTTTTCCCCTCCGGCACCGACTGGAGATAGGTCTCCCCGGTAATGGCATTAATCCTCTTCAAGTAGGATTCGGGGGTCACCGGTTCTTCGAGGCTGAGCACGAATCTCTTTCTGGTCTTGAAACCAAGGACCTTCAGCTTTCTCTCCAGTTGATTGTCGGAGTAGATCTTCGCTTGATGAAATGTTGCCGGCGAGCCGGCCGGAAAATACTGAGGATGTTTTTTCACCACCGCCCGGAAGGCATCCAGAAACTCTCTATAGATCTCCGGACCTAAGGAGATCAGTCCCAACTTGCCGCCTTTCTTCAATACCCTGTGCACCTCCAGCAGAAACCATCCGGGATCGTCGACCCAAGGCAGGACTGCCGTGGAGATGACCACATCAAAGGACCCTTCAGGAAAGTGCAGGCTTAGTGCGTCACCCTTCTCAAACCTCACATTATCCAGAAGATGATCTTTGGCCAGACCCTCCGCCAGTGCAATCATGTTTTCAGACAGATCAAGGCCGGTGATATTCCCGGATTTCAACTTCTTGGCTACCTCCACGGATAGGACTCCTGGTCCGCAACCTACGTCCAAAATCCTTTCGTCCCCCGTGAGGTCGAGCTCATAGATTAAGGTAAGGAACTGGCAGAACCTGCAGGCCGGTACGATCCTGGCATATTCTTTGGCCGTTGAGTCAAAGATGTTGTCCTGCCCAGGCATCCCCTCTTTGTGTCTAACTCGGTTTTCGTGTCTCATTTCAATGGACCTCACATGGTTTTAAAAGCGTTTTCCAGATCCTCGATCAGATCGTCGACATTTTCCACACCAACAGATAGGCGGATCAGCTCGTCCTTAAACCCGGCTTTCAGTCTTTCCTCCCGCGGTATGGAGGCGTGAGTCATGGTGGCCGGATGACAGATTAAGGACTCCACTCCTCCCAGGCTTTCAGCCAAGGCGAAGAATCTGGTTGAGCGGATGAATTTCTCCGCAGATTGAAAGTCACCCTGCAGTTCCACGGAGATCATCCCGCCGAAGCCGCTCATCTGTTCTCTCGCCAACTGATGCTGGGGGTGGGAGGGGAGACCGGGATAATACACCTGAGCAACCTTGGGATGGTTTTTTAAGTGCTGGGCGATTCTGAATGCGTTTTCACAGTGTCTCTCCATCCTCAGGGCTAGGGTCTTTATCCCTCTTAGCACCAACCAGCAGTCCATCGGCCCGGGAACCGCACCCACGGCATTCTGATAAAACGACAACCTCTCATATAATTCCTGATCTGAGACCACGATTCCGCCTCCGATTATGTCGGAGTGCCCGCCCAGATACTTGGTGGTACTGTGCACAATGATGTCTGCGCCCAGGCTGAATGGCTGTTGTAGAAAAGGGGTTGCGAAAGTGTTGTCCACTACCACTGGTAGATTGTGCCTATGGGCGATTCGAGCCACCTTTTCGATATCCACGATCTTCAGCAGCGGGTTGGAGGGGGTCTCGATGAAGATCAGCTTTGTGTTTTCCGCGATCTTCTGTTCAATATTCTTCGTATCCTCCGCATCGACGAAGTCAAAGCTGAACCCGTAGTTCTCATATAGATGGGTGAAAAGACGATGGGTTCCGCCGTATAGATCGTCATTGCAGATCACGTGGCTTCCCGATGTGAAAAGGTTCATGATAGTGTTGATGGCGGCCATCCCGCTGGCAAATGCCAAACCATATTTCCCATTTTCCAAAGCTGCCAGATTTTTCTCCAGAGCTGTCCGGGTGGGATTGGAAGTCCGGGAGTACTCGTATCCCTTGTTTTTCCCCGGTGCCTCAACTACATAGGTTGAGGTCTGGTATATGGGGGGCATTATGGCGCCGGTTGACGGGTCGGGCGGCTGGCCAGCATGAATTGCCTTTGTCTCCAATCTCATGCGCACCTCCTTATAAGAATCCTTTTTCTTTCATCCAGTTATCGTTGTAGATTTTGCTTAAGTATCTTGCTCCAGTATCGGGCAGGATCACCACCACAGTTTTGTCGACGTCCAATTTCTGAGCTACCTGAAGTGTCGCCCAGACCGCCGCTCCGCTCGACCCTCCAGCAAAGATTCCCTCTTCCCTTGCCAGCCTCCGCGCCATCAAAAAAGCATCCTTGTCCGTGACCTGAATAAAATCGTCCAGAAAATCAAACTGCATGGTGTCGACCAACATATCCTCCCCTATTCCTTCTAACATGTACAGATGCGGTTCAACCATTCTCTTCGTCTTGAAATAGTCGTGGAATACTGATCCTACTGGATCCACGGCGACGGTCTTAATTTCTGGCTTTTTTTCCTTGAGGAATTTGCACGCGCCGGACATGGTTCCTCCGGTCCCAACTCCTCCCACCAGAAAATCTATGCTTCCCTGAGTCTGTTGCCAGATTTCGGGTCCGGTGGTCTCGTAATGAGCCTCAGGATTCTTCAGGTTCTGGTATTGCCCCACAAAGTAGGAGTTGGGGGTCTCGGCATGGATTCTCTTGGCCACCTCATAGTAGCTTTCAGGCGAATCCGCAGGAACATCCGTGGGGGTAACCGTCACCTCTGCGCCGAACGCTCTGAGAAGGTCTATCTTTTCCCTACTCATCTTATCCGGTATGGTGAAGACGGCTCGATAGCCCCTAATCGCCGCAAATATAGCTACGGCCACGCCAGTGTTACCCGAGGTGGCCTCTACGATCGTTCCTCCCGGTCTGAGCTGGCCGTTCTTCTCGGCATCCTCCAACATGTAGAACGCCATCCGGTCTTTCACACTTCCCCCGGGGTTCAAGAACTCCAGTTTTGCTAAAATCAACGCTCTGATACCGCGGGTTACCTTTTTTAGTTTCACCATGGGGGTATTACCTACTAAGTGGGACACGTCTTCATAATACATGAATCCTCCCTTCTTGTTTTGTCGTGGACGGCGACTGTCTTTGATTTCTCGCTTCAATCAAGACCTCCGGCGACAGGACTTTTGGCCAACTTCGTCTCTACCGAATATGAACACCTGGTTGGGAAAACCAAAACAAAAAACCCACCATCTTCTACTCAGATGGTGGGTCAAACTACCTTCGGTCTGACTCTTTCATTGTGAGCAATGCCTCGATCAGGTCGTTGCTCCTCCTTTTACCCACCACCGATGTTGATTTCTACAACAATCGGAGATTCCGTTACAACGACAACAAGAGGTGGGCAGATAGTAGGTGCGTGCTCCTGTCAAAACGCTTTGCCTGACCAATGGTATTGACACCACACTTCTCCTTTTTGTAATAATATATAATCTCGACCAAGTTTGTCAAGATATTTTTAGACTGCTTCTCCAAAAAGTCACTTTTTTATACAACCAGTGTTCGTACCTATATCATTCCCCCTATCCGGCCCCACTTAAGTTCTTCTCCGCCAAATGGATTCGTCCGCGGGCAGGAGGGCCGTGGCTGAGCCCTTTGACGATTACTCTTATTGAAACCCTATCGGTGGTGTTTCTCGACGTTCAGAAGATTCCCCAAAGAAACCTCTGGCTACGCCGGAGAGTCGCAAAAATCAAAAGCCCCGCCTGCCCAGGCGGGGCTTTTGGCCTTTTCGCTTTGTTCAGGTCTTCTTATCTCCGAACTTGCCACCATCTCACGACTGGGGCTGATTCAGACTGAATCAACTTGAGGGTGAGCTTCTCGGATGGTTTGTGGATATCACCGCCCCCGTTGTCCATAACGGAGAGGCCGAAGGTATACTCAATCCCTGGTGCAAACAGAACATCATCGTCATTGCCAGTGTCAAGATCGCGGGCGATCTCGGTAGTCCATACTCCGCCGCTCCAGGCGGCTGCTTGGGCTATGTCGCCGCGACTTCCAGCGGGGGCTGCAAGAATCCGTTCTGGGACCACAGCGTTCAAAGAAGCGTAATTGGGCCAGCACATTGCGGCGGAATCATCGCTAACGCCGCTGTCCTCATCACCTGTTGCCTCCTCGGCATCGATCTCAGCCTGAGTAAGGATCATGGCGTCCATGAAGTCCGTCGGACTCCTCTCCATGTACTTCGGCCTGCTTCCATCTGAAATGCGGTTATTGGAATAGGTGCTAGATCCTGCGTCGCCATAACGGCCGACATCCTCGTGATCGCGCCAGGGACCAACGTATTTGTCGTCCATCCAGCCCACCATGGTCACAGCTCCACCTGTCACCTCGTGAGTGCTTGCATCTATGATGAGACCGCTCCCCGAGGCAGATGAGACGCCCAAGGACCGACCTGCCTTCATGTGCCACGTGTCGGCGCGGCCAGAGGCGAGATAAACACCACTGCCGTCGGTGTGGCACTTGGTCATGCAGCCACCGGTACTGTACGCGTCGCCCCCAATCGTGCCAATCGGCCAGAAGAAGGCAATTCGATCCTCCGATTGCTCCGAGTTCGGTCTGGTCCAAGCTCCGGTCTCGAAGGACCAAGAACCCGACCTGGTGAAGCTGGCGGTATTATCAGGCCAGCTCGCGAGAACGTACAATTTGGAAGTCGTATAAACAGCCTTCAAGGTAACCGACACAGCACTGCTTTTTGCGTGACACAAGCCACAGTTGAAGCCCTCCATGCCGTCACCCAAAGAGACTGTGATCTCTCCGGCTCCTGCCCAGGCCGCATCGGACGGCGACCCATCCAGGATAGGTGGAGCCGACACCTGCGGGGCCGTCAATTCAGTTGGCTCAGCCTCTTCTATTGGATGAACCTTGTCGGCCCACCTGGCTGCCCATCCTTTGGTCTTGTCATGACAGGGAAGACAAGCATACTCTAAGGTTAAGTATCCGTTGGCAGAACCTTGTGCACTGAACATCTCGGCCGTGGAATCGGTGTTGATGCGAAAGAGATGGGATCTGACATCGCCTTTGTAAGTGCTGACCGCCACTGCCGATTTTGCGGCGTAGGGCATATGGCAGTCGATACAATCATACTCCGGGGCGTGACGCAGATCACTCTCCAAAAAGGCCTTTTCCTCCTTATAATGACAGGTACCACAATCGATCCGGATGGCTTGGTCCCTGTCCGGATTGAACTCATGCAGTCCCAGGTGCGGATCATGACAGTCCACACAGGGCGTGTTGAATTTCTTGGTCGCCAGGATCTCGTCATACTGCTCGTGATGTCGTATGAATCCGCCCGATGCGTCGATTTCGTATGGGCTTCCTCTGACGTGACACTTCCCGCACATGGCCGACGAGCGTTCGACAATCATGGAATAATCCCTGGGAGACTGAGAATGCAAACTCCCCTTGCCATGGCACTCCTCGCATTGAACTCCCGGAAAAGCCCAGGTTCCCACAATGCCCTCCAAACCGTCCTGGTGTCCGGCAGTGTCGTATCCGGTCGTATGACACCCGCCACAATCGTACGGCTTGTCCTCATCCTTGTGATAATCGACCCATTCTCCCGTTTCGAAGTTATATTGGTTGTTTCCGCCAGCGGTGATGATGTTACCGTCAGTTCCGACGTACCTGGCCTTCCACCAGAAGCCGCCGATGACATACGTAACATCGTCCCAGCTGTAATTGGGGGGCGGGCCGGGAAGCTCTGTGAATGGATAATAGCCAGCCTGCCTAGCTGAATCAACCGGAGTCAGCTTATAGGGATGCCCGGTCTTCTTGAATGAGTCGTATATCACGGCGTGGCAGCTCTGGCAAGCCTCTGAGCCAACGTAGCTGGCTAAGTCTGCTTGGACCACCTGGGTGATCTCCTTCTTTTCGGTGCAGCTGGTTAAGAGAAGAAGGACAGCTAACAGCCCTATGACTGCCCCACCGGCAACTCTGAGTCTTAGCATAGTGATACCTCCCTCGTGAAAGTTGTATTGAAACGTTTTGTGTTAGATTTCGCCGAATCTCCTGACGAGACTGATGGTGTAAACGTTAGCCGCGTAGTAATCGGAAAGAACCAGGTAATCGTCGTAATCGTAAGCGTCATATTTCCCCTGCAGGGAATAATCCTTCATGAACACGTAGTCGAACCCAAACCAGACCCCGTCCTTTCGAATATCCAGATCGCCTCTTATGTTGATATGATTCCATCCACCTGTAAGGCTCAGTTCTTCCACAGGTCTGAGAACAATCTGAGAACCGAAGGTATTGTTGTCAGTCTCGAACCTCCCCTCGGTGTTATCATACTTGACATCCAGGAGCGAATAGTTGAGATGAAATCCGAGCCAGTCTTTCACCGCTAAGGCGACAGAGGAGATAAAGCCTTTATCACAGACTGATGAGGAGATATCGGGATTGTCTCTGCGCTTGTCCTCATATCTCAATCTCAGGTTGAGGCTCTTGGCTGGCTTACTCTTCAACTCCACCATGATTTTTTCGTCCTCATAAGGCCCGGTCAAACTAACGGTATCCTCATCTTTTCGATCTTGGAAAACGTATCGGGCTCTGAGAGAGAGTTCAGGTATGAATTGCGCGTAGGCACCCACGAGATAGCTGTTGACAGTGATCTTGGCTTCGTCTGCATCCCCTTCCGCGTCATCTTTTCTTCTTTCATGCTCGTATCCTAAGTTGAAGCGATAGCCGTCATAGAACTGGTAAGAGATCTCACCGGTTCCCTTCAAAATATCCGACGTTATTTCAGTTGACTGATTTTCCGTCCTTTGGTACATGAACTTGGTGGACAGGTTTATCTGTCGAACAGGATGATAGATAACCGAGCTCTTAAACAGATCGGATTCCAATTCCAACTCCGATTCCTTCAACTTGTTTTGATCGTGCAAGTATTGAAGGGATAGATAGACGTTGTGCGGCAAAGGCGTATTTAAGCTGGTTCGTATCCTGCTCCCTTCTCGGTCCAGCATGTCGTTCTTCTTATCGTCCAACCTTCTGATGCGGAATTCGAAGTCAAAGAACCTCTTTTCACACTTCAGTTGACCTCCGAATCCAGCCGACCAGAATAACTGATCATACTCTCCACCTCCGGCCCCCAAGCCGTCATAATTCGTTCTTCTATCTCCTTTTTTGACATATTCAAAATAATCCGTCTTGAGCTTCAAGAATTTTGCAGGCTGAAGATGAGCGGACACGCTGTTTCGTGTCCTGAAAGATTCGGCTCCGCCCTCCTCATCGAATACAAATCTGGACTTAACCATCCGCGTGTTGAAAGAGAAAAGCCCCGGTTTTCTCAACGAGAGAAGCAGAGATCGGTTGTCTTGATTTATGTTGGAAAGATCAAGTTCAAATGAAGCAGTCTCTGTAAAGAATCCGTTCAGGTTGAGTCTTTGCAGAACAAAACCTGAATAGACGTTGAATATCTCCTGAGTGGTGTTCATTCTTCCATCATCATCGATGAAAACGTAACCCAGCTTAGCTTGCCCGGAGAGTCTGAGTCCCTCCTGTGCCGAAGCAGATAGACAGACGAACAAAATCAGGCAAATCGACAGTGAATATGATAGATATCTGTTCATTTTCATCTCTGGCGACCTCGGCATAGTTCCCGTTTTACGTCGTCGGTTATTGATCGTGACATCCTCTTCCGAAACAGGCTCCTCCAAAGAGATCGTCCGGGAAAAGCTTTTTGCTGGTATAAGATCCGTGTACGTCCACGTGACACTCCAGGCAACTCCGTTTTGCCCAGATTCCTCCGTGCGCGGTTTGGTGCTTGGGTAAAAGGTGACATTGCAGGCAGAGTTGTCCCGCCGGCTGCTTCAAAAGGCGGGGATTGGGAGAGCCGTGTGCCTCATGACAGAAGACACAACCTTCCTTCTCTGTATCATAATCGTTTACTGCCTCATGCTCGAAAGGAAAGGGGCCCTCAAACTCGGAGTGGCAGGTGTAGCATTCGCGATTGGGGGAGGCGAAAGAGAAAGCTTTACCCGGTTCTCCCAATACCCGGTGGCAGTCTATACACTTTACCACACCTTCCTTCAGGGGATGGCGCGAAACCGAGAAGAACACGGTTGCGATCCCCTGGTGACACTGCAGGCAGAGCTGATTGCTCGGCTGGACAAGCAGGTGTTCGGCTGTAGGCTGGTGAATGCTGTGACATTCGGAGCAGCCTACGCCGTTTCTAAAATGGACATTGAACTCAGCTGACTCTTGACTATGGGGACTGAAATGACAGGAAGTGCAAAGCTTCAGATTCTCAAAGGGGTCCATCTTTCCCGGATTTTCAATGGTTCCAAGCTCGGGTTGGTCCAGATGTGCCTCCCAGCCGGGATGGCAATCCACACAACCGAAGGGAGAGTTTGTTACCCGATCCCCCTCAGGCGATACTCGAATGCGATGAAGCGATTCAGCCAAGAGGCTGTCCGCTCTTTCATGGCAATCCAAACATGCTGAGGCGGGCTCCAACTCGGCAGAAATGTCGTCGATAACCAACAAAGCAGGCCAGAGAGCCAGGAGGCAGGAAACGACAGCGGCTTTGAGAGATTGTCTATGGTATCTGATCACTATTTCCCTACGGGCTTGCTTCAAAAGCAACCGCCAGTATAGTGGAATGTCACCGGCTATATAATCCCAGCCAGTATTTTGTCAAGTTTTTTTTCTTGATTTGGAACAAAATCTGTCATTAGGGGCTGGAACTTTTTGGGCATCGGTACTTATGTCTTTGTGAACCATGACTTTATGCCTCAACCCTGGACAATCGCGTGGCACATAAACGGCGATCAAGCCTGCTGGTACTGAATGGAAAATGGCCAAAGACAGTAGTCAGGCGTCAAGAACCCAGGACGAGTTTTCTGTTGACAAATGGGCAAATATGGGTAAATTGCATAACGTTTATGTATACTGACTGCTAAGACAGCTCGGCACAAATCTATGGAGACTGAAGTGAGACATCATAAGGAGTATAGAGGTAGGGTTGGCCTCCATCCAACGGCGAGCCTGATCTCGTCTCGGTCCATCTGTCCCGTCCAGGGCGGGACTGGAGCAAACACTTTTCAATCTCAATGTTCTTCTCTAGAAAAGAGGAACGACTTTAACCATGTGTTTGGGTCTGAGTTCCTTTCCGCGTGGGCAGAGATGGCACTGGCCCAATTGTCACATTTGTGCAAACCGAAAGGAGTCCCACATGATCTACAACAACATCTTGGGGACCGTCGGCAGAACTCCGTTGGTAAGAATAAACAAGCTTGTCGGAAAGAATGACGCCACCCTGATCGCAAAGCTGGAGTCTTTCAATCCGTGCGGTTCGGTCAAGGATCGAATCGGCCTCTCCATGATCGAGGCCGCCGAGAGAGACGCGTCGTTGAAGCCTGGCATGACCATTGTGGAGCCGACCTCAGGCAACACCGGGATAGCCTTAGCAATGGTGGCGGCGGTGAAGGGATATAAATGCGTCTTCACCATGCCAGAGACCATGAGCCTGGAGAGGAGAGCTCTTCTCAAGTATTTAGGAGCGGAGATTGTTTTGACTGAGGGTGCGAAAGGAATGAAAGGTGCTGTGGAAAAGGCTCAAGAGCTGGTGAAAGAGTTCGGGTACTTCCAGCCCCAACAGTTTGACAATCCGGCAAATCCCGAGATCCATCGAAAAACCACCGCGGAAGAGATAATAGAAGATCTGGGTGACTTAAGATTGGATTTCTTTGTTGTTGGGGTAGGCACTGGCGGGACCGTTACTGGAGCCGGAGAGGTTTTGAAGAAGAAGTACGGTAACAAGAACATAGCCGTGGAGCCTGAGGCGTCACCGGTTCTCTCCGGAGGCAAGCCGGGTCCCCACAAGATTCAGGGCATCGGGGCCGGATTCGTACCGTCTGTATACAAGCCGGAGAATGTGGATGAGATAATCCAGGTCTCCAATGACGATGCCATCCGCACTTCGCAGAGACTGGCCAAGGAGGAAGGTATTCTGGTGGGAATCTCCGCGGGTGCCAATGTCTTTGCAGCGCTCGGTGTGGCCAAGAGGGCAGGTAAAGGCAAGGTGGTTCTGGTCATCGTCCCGGATGTGGGCGAGAGATACTTAAGCACGGATCTCTTCAAAGAGGCAAGGGGTGAGGGCGACATTTCGCAGATTTAGTCTTCAGAAATAATGACGTGAACACCATTGACAACTCTGCAGGAACTGACTATAATTTGCGGTAAGGTCACTTGAGTTTGAAACTGAACCGGGAACAGAGGAGAAGGTGAACGGGCAAAAGGAGAAGATAAGCCGGCGAAGATTCTTGGATTATCTCTTGGGCGGTTCCGTGGTGGTCTCCTTTGGCTCCGCCTTGGGCGCGATACTCACCTTCGTCTATCCTCCCAAGAAGGAGGGAGGAGCCGAAACCGTACAGAGACTCGAGGTCGGAGATGTCTCTGATCTCCCGGAAGGCAAGGCCAAACCGGTGGTGTTCCAGGGCAAGAACGTGATGGTGGTCCACGTCCAAGAGGGATTCTTCGCTGTGGACATGAAGTGCACCCATCTCGGGTGTATGGTCGAATGGCTGGAGGAAAAGGGAGTCTTATTTTGTCCTTGTCATGCCGCTTATTTCGACTACAAGGGAAAGGTGATCTCCGGCCCCGCCCCTGCGCCCCTGCCGCTGTACAAGGCTGAGATAGCGCAGGGCAGGATTTACGTTACTAAGGGAGGCTAAAGATGGCTGGAAAAAAAGACATAGGCGGCAAAGTCAGAAGATGGACCGAGGAGAGGT
>JABAOC010000279.1_pt8 | contig 13409 bp, 20 predicted proteins | sample 7062161 | NCBI WGS metagenome assembly JABAOC01 (sample SAMN14538625, study PRJNA623070) | marine sediment metagenome | biome: marine biome [ENVO:00000428]; feature: marine pelagic biome [ENVO:01000023]; material: deep marine sediment [ENVO:00002113] | place: India: Gulf of Khambhat ... | reverse complement strand
TAGAATATCTTTTTTTAATCAATTTTAAACCTCTTAAGTAGTTCTGCTTTCTTTCCTGTCTTACCATTCGGTGTATCAGGATAGGTAAACTTAAAGGTAAGATCTATTATTAATTCAGTTCCATCCGGTACTTTAACCTTTTCAAGAGGAGTTCTATCATGTTCTACTATAAGAAGATAATATTCTCCATCGAAAAGAAAGAGAGATTGTCTCCCTTCCTCTAGATAATTCTGTCCTAATTTCTCTAAGTTTTCCTTCTCTCCTTTAAGAGCTATTACATCTAAGATTACCGAATCAAGATTAGGTTCGTTATTCTTCCATTGTTCAAAAGCATAGAGACCAAAGAGACATAACTTTCTAGTATCTCTAGCTATTTTAATCCAAAGTCTAGCATCTCTCATAGAAAGAACTTTACGATTCTCTTTTAAAATAAGTCTAGGAAAAGAGTCAAACAACTTATAATCTCCTCTACTTTTTCTTTAAACTCTTCTTTTCTTTGAGCTTAGCTTTCTTCTTTTTTCTTACTTTCTTCTTCTTAACTAGAATACTAGGAAGCTTAATCTCTTTCCATTCTATTTGAGCGAACTGTAGAACTTTTTCTATTTTAGGCTTTACCGTAAGTTTTACTTGTTTGGGATAGTCGATCTTTAACCAATCAGGAAGTTGTAGTTTATCAGTATCATAGACGATTACATCTACTCCTTTAGGTTCTACAACTTCTAGAGGAACTTTTCCTTCAACCATCTTTACATAGATCCTCTTAGGTTTATCTCCTATTTGAAAATGTCCACCTAAATATTTATTCGTAAAATGAAAGGCCTTCTTCTGAATAGCATTATTCTTATACTTCTCTGGAGCTTTAGTTAGAACACAAGGAACTCCTATTTCTGTAAGAGGTCTCTTTGTATATTCTTCTAGTTCTAGTTCTGTAAGATACTTTATTCTTGTCCTTTCCTTTTCTTCTAAGATAGCCTTAAGAAGTCTTCTCTGTAGATCCCCCGAAAACTTAGAAGTATCCGATCTAACAGTTCCGAAACCTTTTACTTCTAGAGTTACTTCTCTATCTGAAGCTAATACTAGTCCTGCATATCTCTTTTTCTTCTCATCCATTAAAAATCTAGAGAAGACTTTATCTAGTGCTAGATTAATGTAAGCTTGTCCTCCTCCACCAAATCTCTGTAGAAACTTAGGCATTTCCTGAGAAACTCTTTTACTGAGATATTCAGCTTCCTCTACTACTTTTTTATAACTATCAAACTTACTTTCTATCATTATAGAATCTGTATCTCCATAGATAACTACATAACCTAGTTTCTCTATTTCTTCTTTAGCAAATTTAATAGCTTCTCTTGCTCCACAAGTAATAGCTCTAGCACACATCCAAGCCGAAGGAGCTCCTCGATAAAGTAAAGAACCATAGAAAGCATTAGCAATTACTTTCAAAGCGTATTGTTGTGCATCTAGGATTTCTATCATTTCTTGGTTCTTTTGTCTTTTAGCTTCCTTCAACTCCTTCTTCTTTATCTTTCTTAGAGCTAGATAGTTTCTCAATACAGCGGGTAAATCTCCCTCCGGCATCTTCTTAAACCAATACTCAGTTTTAGAGTCCGGATCTTTCAAGATAAAGGCATTAGAAAGATCATACTTATCTCTAGATTTTGAAGGAATATAAGTATCAGGATCGATATTTAATTGAAGAATAACAGAAGGATATAGAGAAGTAAAGTCCATTACAATTACCCATCTATAAACTCCCTTCTTAGGTTCAATTACAATAGCCCCTTTATATTTTCTAGTTTCTTTTTTAGTTACAGGGAAAGGCTTCTTACTTTTCCTCAGTAACTCTATATGAGCTATTCTCTTATTAGACTGAATATCATCTAACTGAATTCCTACAAACTTTCGTATCTCATCAGCAAAGGCTATTAAAGCCTGTTGTTTATTTAACTCTACACAAATCTCTACGTCTGTCTTATTATACTTCAGAACTTCTAGAGGATACTTAGGCCACATCTTATCTAGAATCTTAGAAATAATTACTCCTTTCCACTTTCTCTTTTCCATAGGAGGATTGAGATAATGTTGAGCTACATATTCCAAGGAAAACTCTGCTAATTGATGTCTTTCAGTTTTCAATAGAATCTCTAGTAAATCTACTACATTTCTTCCTGGTATTCTCTGATGCTTAGAAGTTACCCAGAAATCTCTAAACTTCTTTCTTCTTTCTCTTGGAGGAGGCATTCGATAAATATCTCCTTTATCTTTTCCTTGCATTGGACAAAGGAAATCCCAAGCTATACCTAATTCTGGAGATGCAAGATGAAGAACTCTTGCTCTTAAGTTTACTAAGTCCCAGTCAATATTATATCCAGTAATTACATCTGGATTCTTTTCTCTAATCCATTTAAAGACTTCCTTAAGCATCCAAGTCTCATCTTCACACCAAGTAACAACCCAATCTTTCTCAGTCTCCAGAATAAGTGGATTCTTTCTCCAGTACCACGTAAAGTACTTCTTCTCATAGTTATCCCAGATAGTTAGACAGATTATTTCTTTACCGAGTTTCTCTACGTCAAGAATCATAATTCTTAAATTAGAAGGAATATTCAAAGTTATTCCTTTTATCTTTCCTTTCTTAGGATCAAACTCTACCGGTCCTCTAATCAACTTATCTATAATATATCTTAGAGGAAAGACAATATCTGCTTCATAAACTGTTACTAGATGAGGTTTCTTATGTTCTATTATATTTCTTAATTTAGAAACAGAAGAAGGAAGATTAGTCCAGACTTTTACATACGAATGACCGTTAAATCTAACTACTTTATGCTTCCGAATTTCTTTCTGAAAAGACTGTATATTAAGAACTCCTCTAGCAAAATAACAATAAGGTTCAAAGAAAGGATCTTTAAAGACATATCTCTTCTTATCTTCTCCTCTAATAAAGAGCCAGATAACAGATCTCTTAGCTCCTGAACCTTTAGGCCATTCTTCTATCTTCTGTTCTACTCTTGTTAATACTCCTTTCAATAGAAACCGTCCCTACTAGATGGATTATCTTCCTCTGCTGTACTCGGAATATACATCTCGCAAAGATATTTACATTTCTTACAATAGAAAGCCCTAAAGCCCATTCCATAAACTCCATATTCTGTTCTACATTTAGGGCAATGATACTGAAGAGGTTCACTCAAGATTCTCACCAATTATCCTTTTCTTCTTTCCTATAATAGCTATTTTATAGACTATTTTCTTAGGATTTCTTTCTAACTTAATTCCATGCTTAGCACAAGTTACAAAAAGATTAGTTCCTTTTGCTTCGGGAGCATAGATTATTACTTCATCTTCTTTACAAAGTTTCCTACAAAACTCTTTTAAAACCTTTCTTACTTTTCCTTGCCAATAGAGACAACATCTTAACTGTCTCTCTGACCAATTAGGATGTTTTCTTCTAAGTTTCTCTACCCAGTTCTCTAGATTAAACTTAACAGCTACTCCAATAAAAGGAGGCTCAATAATTTCATTAAGAAGTTTAGCATTAGGTGGACAACCCTCTTTTTTATTCCAATTAGGACATCCCTTAGGATGAGCAGGATAAGGTAGTTTACAATATTCTTGTACTCTTTTATCTATTGTAATCTCAGTTACAGTAAAAACAATTACTTCCATTATTCTTCCTCATACTTTTTATTACAAGGTGCCTTAACTATCTGTCCATCTGCTTGTAAAAGTATATGAGTACATTCAGAACATTTCCCGGAACAAGATTCAAAGTTACTTGATACTCTTATTTCAGTCTTAGGAAGTTTCTTAGCTCTTCCTTGATGTACTAATTTTAACAGATGAACTTTTCCTACTTTCTCAGGAATATAAGCTGTTCTTCCTGGAACTATACAAACATTTGCTTCTACACTTACTTCTTTAACTATATCAGAATTAAAGATCAACTGTCTAATTGCATTTGTATAGACATAGACATTAGAAGTAATTAAATAACATGTTTGTAAGATCTTATAGAAATCAGGATGAGCTAGAGGTTCTCCTCCTGAGATATTTATCCTAGTTACGTTCTTCTGTTCTTTCAGAAAAAGTAAAATCTTTTTAGTCTCTAAATGCTTCCCTTTAGGACTTGCATTAGAAGAACAGTAAGAACATCTATTGGGACAGTATTGAGTAATTTCTATAGTAATTTCCATTGCCTACCCTCTAAGGATTTTCTCCATGTAGAATTCTCCAAAGCATTTGATACTTTGTTCTTCCACAAAGACTACTTAAGTCTTCTTTCCGTGCATCACATAGATCTTCGAAGGATCTAAATCTAGCCATTAGTTTCTTAGCTGTAATAGGTCCTATCTGTGGTATCATACAAAGACTATCTCTAAAGACTTCTTTAGGATCACTACTCTTCTTAGGAAGAGGTCTAGAAGTTTTCTTGGTCTTATCAGCAGAGAAATATAAATAGTTCATGAAGTCTATAAATTCCTCAGAGCCACTAGTCTTAGAAGTAATAGTAATTATATTTATTCCTAGTAAAGCAATAGAAGCTAAAGTTCCCCAGATCTGATTACTATAAGATGGTGATCTTAAATAGGCAAAATTGAAACCTTCTATTATTAGAAAAGGTCTCTCAAAATTTCTTTTTAATTCAAACATCTGTCTCCAGATTCTTTTATCTTTAGCAGTAATACTTCCCCAGAAATCAGTTAAAGTCTTTCTCTCTATTCCTATATTACTAAAGATATAGTCTCCTGAAGAAAGATGTTCGACTTTTACTGGTATACCTTTTTGTCTAAGTTTCTCTGCTATACTAATAGGTTCATGAGAATCAACAATCATAATCCGATTAGTAGAATTTCCATTTCCATTACCATTCTTACCTAAAGAAACAGGGGTAGAGTTATCTTTCGACAACTCATTAATTCTAATCTCCGGCATTTCTTTTCACTTCTATGTTTTCAGCTTTATTTTTTAGTTCTTTAAGATAGCCATATGCTTGACAGATATCACACCATCCTTTTAGATTCTCAGGTGTTAGTTTCCACCTAGTTCTAATAGGACAGAGTAGAGATTCATACCAAACACAAGGATATCCTTTCTCTTCTTCACTTCCCTGTAAAGCATGAAAAATCTTTTCTTCTCTTCCGTCCATCCTCTACCCTCCTTTAACTTATTCAGCCGGTCTTGCTCCAGCAGATGATCCTACGTCCTTATAGCCAGTATCCTTAGCTAGTTTAACTAAGACCAACAGCTTCTCTAGGCCTGGATATCTGTGTCTCTCTATTCTTCTAAGTCTATCTCCAGGAGGATACATTGCTCTTTGATCTTTTAAAGCTCTATACAGACCTAGTTGAATCTTCACGTAATAAGTGACATCTTGGCCACCCCAAGGGCTACCGATTCCATAGACATATCCTGGTGACATTGGAGAACGAGTAATGTGGTCTGTCATAAAGATACAGCAATTGTTTTCCTGACAGATAGTATAGAAAGTACCTAGTAACTCTTGAAGGATACTTGATCTAGCAGGAAAGTTCTGAGAAGCAGAAGGGATAACGCTCTTTATAGGAGCAGTAATACTGTCTATGACAACTATGCCATAGTTCTTTTCCTGTAACAACTGCCAGAGTGCAGAGTCCTTGATATAATCACTGGACTTAGTTGTAGTCTTTAGTTTTGACTTACCTGTTTTAGCCAAAGCTTTCTGTCTTTTAGTAGGAAACCTTGAAACTACGCTGACTCGTTTCTCTTCATGAATGATCTCATAGTCGATTCCAAAAAGCCTACCCAGCTTAAAGATATCAGGAACCATTTTGACATCAATCATAGGTTTCTCAGGAAGATCAGGCCATCTCTTCCTAAAATAGCCATAGAACTTCTCAAAAGTCTTCTTAGTAAAGAAAGTCTCAGTATCTAGATAAAGTGCTCTTCTACCGAGCCCACCATATTTAGGATCCCTTGTGCACATACAGCATAACTGGAAACTTAGCCAAGTTTTACCTAGATTAGGAATACCAAAAACTAATGCTGGTGCTCCAAGTAGGATGCCACCTTCTAGTAAATCATCTATACTTTTAATACCTGTACTAAATTGTATGGTTTCTTCTTCGGTCATATTCATCTCTCCTTTATTATTTGATTCCCTAAGAAATAGGGGAATCTCTGAGATTACTCCCAGAGAATTATAGGTTCTTCTGTTTCACCTTCAGCAGGGAAGGATTGTTTCTCAGGCATTTGAACTGACTTACCCGGTATTGGGAAGATTCCATAGCCTTCTATTGAGACAGCTTCACTCTTATCACTCTTTCTGAGCCACTTCTGGATTTCTCCCATGACAATGACTCTTGAGAACTCACTGAAACTAATCGGAAAGTCTTGAGGAACACGGACTCTGTAGGTTTGAAGACCTACTGAATCGTCTGCTATATTCATGGATCTCTGTCCACGATCTTCGTCTATATTTGGATTAATATAGTCTAGATCGGCTTCTATGAAAACCCAATTATCTCTTGCATCTTTTGAGTTATTGTAAGCTTGGTCTAATTTGTCTAAACTGTAAACATGAGCAGAAGTTCTAATCCACTGCTCGAAATCTATCTGAGTTTTCTTGTCAGTCTGAAACTTAGTCAATTTACAAGGATAGAGTTCAAAGAATTCATCTCCTTCTTTGCTATAGATCAACCCTAGAAATCTTACTGGAACAAAAGGTTTCCATCCCTTAAAATCTTTAGCAGTCTTACCCCTTAGGTTAAGTCTAAAGATTTTAGGTTCTTCCTCTCCTTCCTTCTTTGCAATGCCAAAGATCTTTCTCTCATAAGCATGGCCAACTAGAGGTTTCCTGAAGTTAGGATTATCTACTTGCTCACCATACTTCCAGATCTTCTCTCTATCGTCTAGTGGATTTCCTGCTTCATCCACTATTCCTGAAAGAACCGCATCATCTCTGTTTTCCTCATATTCTCTTTTGGCCTTCTGTCGTCTCATTTCATCCCAATCCATTAAACGAGATGCACCAACGACAAAGCCGAAGAACTCTTGTGGTGTTCGTCTCCCTTTACTTTTACCGAACACTACTCCTCTGAGTGATCTTCTAAAAGCTTTTCGGATGACTTTCTCATCAGTTATTCCTAACCTATCCATCCGTTCTTTAGCTCTTTGCCAGATCTCTTCTAGTTCTTCTAGGGTTTTATTAGTCTCTTTTGCCTGTTTCTTCATATAAGTTGTTTTGTCCATTTTTCTTCCTCCTTCAAATCTTTATTTTTTTGAGGTCTTGTACTAATTTTTTAAAGTCCTGATTCTCCTTAAGAATTCCTCCAGCAAAACCAGGATGACCACCGACCTCATATCCTTTCTTATTCAATTCGACACATATAAGGGTTGCTAATGTTCCTCTTATACTGAGAGTATTTGTTTTCAAGTTAATTACTACTGAAGTTTTATGATCTACCTGTTCTGCTCTCCAAGCTAGGCCTCTTTGTATTCTATATTCTGACTCTATTGGCCAGATTCTAATATAGTCATTGAGATCTATAATATTATAATCTCTGATACATCTCTTTCTTTCATCACTGACTAGTCTTCTGGCTAGATTAATAGCATCGTCAAAGATTAAGTCTAGAGGACTATCTGCAGAACGAAGAACTGTATAGGCTGAATACCATTTCCCAGGAATCTTACAACAAGCATTAATTCCTGAGACAACTCTCATATAGAGAGGCATTGGATAGAGCTTTATCTGTCCTCTTGTATCATATACACTTTGATAATTAGACAGCATAATAGGAAACTTTCTCCAAAGTTCTACAGGGATTATATCTGCTCTACCGTCTCCACAAGTACCTACAATCATCTTCCAATGTTGTTCTTCTGGAATATAATCCTTGAAAACATCATAAACTACCTTAGTAGCTGGTTCATCTCCCCAGACAAGTTGATATTTTCTATCCTTCTTTTCTGGGTGACCAGGATGATGATCGAAACAAAGACCAGGCCAATTAGGATCTACAGGTTTCATATCAGTACAGACATTAGCATCTTCTACTTCTCCGAAGATATCTGGAGACATTACTTCTGCAGTCTTAAAGACATAAGTAAGTAATACTCCTGAACTAAGTCCATCTGCATCGTCATGTAAGGCTAGCTTTCCTATACGGGTAATACCGTATTTCTCCTTAAGTTTTTCAGTCTTACTTTTTTCTTTCATATATTTCAACTCCTTTATTTATACCCATGATTCGTTAAGTAACATTCTGCTACTTCTAGTAACGATCTCTTCTCTTTTCTTTCCCTCTGCCGGTATATTTACCTTTATATCTTATTGAGATATTTTTCTCTGCTTTAGTAAATCTTTGGCATCTTCTTTTAATTCCACACTCTTTACATTGAGGATGTCTTCCATATTCTCCAAAACAATCTTCTTCATCTGGAAGGATATCCTCAGTTCGTCTTATTTCCGCCATATAGGTGTCTTCTGACAATTCTATATACCTCCAGACATCTTTCCTCTTTAGGAGCTATATCTACTCTAATAACTGGAATCTTAATTTGCTTTAGTAATCTTTCAAAGTTTCTTTCTACTGCTTGTTGATACTGAGCAGTATTCTTTCCTCTTGAAGGATCTTCTTCTAGAGGTAAAGGTTCTAAGTAAACAAGTAAAGTATAAGGATGATTCTTAGCCCAATCATAAGCAGTATTCTTACAGAACTTAACATCTTTCCTCTTCATTACCTTCTCATCATAGAGATATTCACAATAAGCTATAGAATCATAGACAGAACGATCCATAATAATTCTGTCATAGTAGTCTTCTAACTTAGCTTCTCTTTCCATTTGTTTAAAGAGAATCCACAATTGAGTTAGAAGTCCTCCTTTTTTATTAAGCGGATAAGGACATTCTCTAGCCACTTCATGTCCTATTCCTAACTTCTCTCCTCTCTTCTTTAACTTATAGGATAGATAATAAAGAGAAGTAGTCTTTCCACAGTTCTGAGCTCCGATAATAGCTATTTTTTTCATTATTCCAGATCTCCATATCGACCTATTTCATTATAATATTCTAAACTTCTTTCGAATACTTTTTTACTAAGTTTCTTATTGATTAAAAGATCTTCAGACGAATATTTCCTCAAACTTACGATTTTACTTGGAGGAATCAACTCTTTATTACGAATCTGCCAACACCTAAAATGTTCAAACCATTCAGGAGCTTTTTTATGTTCAATAACAACTCCAAAGACATATGGCCCACCCATACTGATGGCATCTGCTAGATTCTTAGCGAAATAAGAATATTCTTTAAAACCTTCTTTAAGAATCTTCTTAGTATTCTCTTCCGAAGTTCCATGATAGACAATATGAAGTAATCTATTTCTTAGAGTTCTTTCTTTTCTCATTATTATTTCTCCTTTTCGATCTATCCATTACCGCCATAACTAGAACGTTCATAGTGATAAACCACGAAAGTCTAGATCCTTCCGTTCCAGCTGACGATACTTATGGGATCGCTGCAGTCCCTTCTGCAAGATTATCATCTGGTGTTGTTTCAAAGATTTTCTTAAAGAGAGGTTTCTTTTTTGCTTCTCTTAAAAGAATTAGACAGAGTAGACTATAATTAGCTAAATCTAAGAAAGTATCTTCTAAGTTTTCCATTTCGAAAGCATCCGCATATTCAGGCTTTCCCATCTTAGCTGTTAAGTTATAGATTCTCGAAACTTTATCTGTCATTCTTACGAGACATCCTTTCCAGGCCTCTATACCAAATCTCTCACATTCCATGAAATTTCCTAGAGAGTTTCCTATTCCATAAGACTTATTCTTTACTTCATGAATCTTACACATTTCTATTATAAGATCATAGAAGTGAGGATGTCCATAATGCCAAAGTCTTTTAAAGTCAGCAAAAAGATTTTCTCGATATTTTTCTTCAGAAATTACTGCACATTTATCTCCTTTTTTCTTATTCATCCGAACAGACCTCCTATTACTATTCCTATCATTATTCCTATTAAAATTCCTACTAAAAGAATCCATTTTCTATTTGTCTCTAAGTTTTCTTTTTCCCAGGCATAGATATTTTTATATTGTAGATCAGGTATTGCCTGAACCTTATCTGGAGTGATAAACTCCTCATTCTCCTCTTTCATGTCTTCTTTCTCTTCTTTCTCTTCCTCTCTAGAAGAAGGATTAAATTTATCTTTTTGAGGGGTTCCATTCTGTTCTTTTTCCAAAGTTTTCAAACTCCGGTTCAATTTTAACCTTTAGACCAAATAAAAAAGGAAGAGACTCTGACAGGTTATATTCACTATAATAAGAAATAAGATGAGCAAAAGCTGAAGGAGAGAGATAAACTGTATTTCCTCTCACTTCAAAAGTCTGATTTATTTCAGGAAATTGTGACAAGAGATTTTTTATCATTCTTACTTTTTCCATATGTTCTATCATTTATGTCAACTTCTCATGAAGTATAGGACGTAGCTTATTTTCTTTCATCTTCTTCTCTAATACGTCTATTAGATCTATCTCTAAATCTCCTACCATATGAAAAAGACGAATAAAGATGTCTGCAATCTCTTTCTCGAAATACTCTTTCCAATTATCACAGTGAATTTCATTCTTTCCATTGTTAGGTTTTGTCTGGGCTACATAGGCTTCCATAGCTTCTCCACATTCTGAAACTATCTTCATTAACTTTTCTATTGGATTAAGAGGCCCCGGCTTTCTTTCCCAGACTACTTGAAATCCATGTTTATTTGCATTCTCTTTACAAAGAATAATCCATTCTTTTATTAACTGAGAATCTTTTACTTCCATTTACTCACAATCCTATTTATTTTCTCTACTTCTTTTTTCCTTTTAGTTTATGGATATATTCTTCATACCATGCAGTCTTTTCATCTTCCAATAGCCAAGGTCGAGATGTCGGTCTTTCTATTCGACGTTTTAAAATATCTCTATAATAAGTTAGCTTTTTCTCAAATAACTGCTCTTCAAACTTCCCTCTATCTGTAGCAATAAACATATCTTGAGGAATAGTTAGTTCAATTCCTTCTATAATAGTCTTCTCAGGCATCTTCATAGTAGGAAACTTAGGATTTCTAATACAGATTGAACAAAGCTTTTGCTCAGGATCTGGAACTTTTCCAGTATAATTATAGCAACCGTCACAACTACTCATCTTTCTTTCTTCCTATTCCCTATTCTTCTAGACTCCCAAATTATGAAATCTAATTCAGCTATACTTAATTCCATTTTCTTTGCAATCTCTTTTAAAGTAACTTCATCTTTAAGATAATTATTAGTAAATTGTCCTCTTTCCTTTAAGAAGTTTTTAATATGAATATCTATTACTGCATATTCTTCTCCTCTAGTATCTCTCAGAAACATAGAAGCTAGTTTCATTCCTATTCCTTTTATCTTAGTAAGTTCTTCTCTGGAAGCAGTCTTAAGATCTATCTCTGTCTCTCCAAAGTCTTTTATAAATTTACCTGTCTGATTAGGGAATCTAAATCCTGTACTCTTAAGAATATCTACTATTTCTTTAAGAGAGGCAGCTTTTATAGTATCTTTAGTAGTTAGTCCTTTAGAATCTAATGCCTCAAAAGCTTTACAGACTTTCTCATAAGGTAAAGCTCTATCAAGAAGACAAAAGACAAGGAGTCTATCCATGTTTCTTTTTGACCATTTCTTCGATAATTCTATCGGGTTCCAACTCTTCTCTNNAACTCTTCTCTTTTAGTTTTCTTAATCTCTTCTGTCTCTCTAAGGAGCTTTCCTGACTTGACATCCCAAATCTCTCCTTCTATTTCTATAATTTTAATTGGGTTATATTTATTTCTTCTAAGTTTCTTCAGTATCTTCTCAATACTTTCTCTTTTCCTTGCTATCTTTAACTGTTCATCATAAATAAATTTCCGATCTTGGTATTCCTGCGTATGGAAACCTTCTCCTTTAGGAATTGCTCTCTTTCTTTTCTTCTCTTCCTCTTTACTTATAAAGATAGGTATTTTCTCTTTTTCTTCCTGAGGTTCTTTAGGAAACATAGTAGGATCCCAACTCTTTCTATTAAAACTATCATGTTTAGTAAAACCACAGAATCTACATCTTCTAGTTCCTCTAGAAGTTCTAAGAAGATGGCCTCTTACGCAGTTTGGACACTTTTGCCCTCCCATTCAACTCACCATCAAAGGTTGTTCTTTTTCTAGTTTACCTCTTACTTTTTTTATTGCTTTATCGATATGTCCTTGTTCTATACTCTTTTGTCCTTCTTTCAAGGCTAAGAGCATTGCATAATTAATTACTTCTTTTATATGGGATCCAGTAAGTTTATCTGTCGACTTAGCTATATAATCCTTATCGATATTATATCTCATAATTTTCCCTTCCATGAAAAGCTTAACCATTTCTCTTCTTTCCTCATATTCTGGTGGATTGAAAAGAAGTTTTACATCGAATCTACTTGGTCTATCTGCTAAAGCTCTATCTAAAAGATGAGGTCTATTAGTTGTAGCAAGAACAAAGATTCCATCATTCGGTGCTGAACCATCTAATTGATTTAATAGTTCCCCTACGATTGGATTAGTAATAAACTCTCTATCATGTCCATAGAAATCTAAGTCTTCCATTACAATTAAAGTAGGTGCAAAGTTTCTTGCTATCTCGAAAAGAGTCTTTATTTTATCTACATCTTGAACTGCTTTACAAGTAGCCCAGATAACTGTTGTTCCTTCTAATTCATTACAGAGAACTCTTCCTAACTGTGTTTTTCCTGTTCCCGGAATTCCTGCTAGAAGAAGTCCTCTTCGCCAAGGAATATTATGTTTATGACAAAGCTCTTTATTTTTTAAGACAAAGATTAAATTGAGCTGTATTTCTTCTTTTAATTCCTTATTAAGAATCAAAGAATCCCAGCTTAGTTTTGGATATTTTAAGAAAGATATTCTTGCATAAGGTTGAAACTCTATTTTTTCGCCTTTNNTGCATAAACTTTCTAAGTTCAATCTGAAACTTTTGCATTTTTTTAGTATCTTTTTCTGCAATAAGAAAGTTAGCTTCAGAATAATTACTTAAAAAGTAAAGAGAAGCTATACATCTCATTTTCTTCCATTCAAAGAAGATCTTTCCTGAAACTAAAAGACTTTCATAAACATCTCTCTTTACTTCTATATCTTGAAAATTAGGACTACTTCTTTCTCCTCCAGTATACTGTCTTATAATTATTTTCTTACAATCTCTTTGTATTAATTTATTTATAGCATAGCAAGCCTGTGCTTGTTCATAAAGAGGATACTCAACACTTTTTTGTACTCTTTCTGCTGTAGAACAACCAAGCCATTTGTTATAATCTCTATCTTGACTAGTCTCATAAGTACTCAGAACTTTAAGTATAGTTTTAGCAAACTTTTCTACTCTTTCTC
>JABAOC010023075.1_pt1 | contig 13410 bp, 8 predicted proteins | sample 7062161 | NCBI WGS metagenome assembly JABAOC01 (sample SAMN14538625, study PRJNA623070) | marine sediment metagenome | biome: marine biome [ENVO:00000428]; feature: marine pelagic biome [ENVO:01000023]; material: deep marine sediment [ENVO:00002113] | place: India: Gulf of Khambhat ... | reverse complement strand
CGTCAGGGCGTTGCTCGGAAAATCGGCCGGGGCGGTGGCCGTGACGATGGGGGTCAGTGGGGCTTGTGGGTCCGGCGTGTACGTGCTGAAGGCCCGGTTATTCGATACGGCATAGTCCTTCATGATTTTCACCATGCCCCGGAAGTCCTTCGTGGCGGCCCTCCGGTAGTACCTGCCCTGACCGGCCTTGCTCGGGTTGATATAGCTGGAAGTCATGATCGGGTTGTAATCCCACATGGCGCAGTCGGCACCGACGAACGTGGGACCACCGGTGGGCGGGTCGATGATATCGGCAAGGTCGTCCAGGAGTTGATACAACTGGTCAGTATTGTACAGCAGATCGTGAAACTCGCGCAGGCGGTTGTCATATTCGATCTTCAGGTTGACATTGGAGAAAAACCCGTTTCTTTTGAAATCATCCTCGCCGTTGCCGTACATGTTGTTGGCCCAGGTCAGGTCCACGTCCCAGGGGAGCATCGACCACCGGTTGGTCTCGGGGTTGAGATAGAAAAACCAGTTCTTGCCGTACCCGATATCGCCGTGGTGCACGCCCTCAACCACGCAGCGATAGCCGTAATAGGCGTCGAGGTTGATGTTCTCACGCCACCACGGCTCGGGCGGCCGGCTGCGATATCCACTCACAAGGGCGTTCAGGTCGGACCTGTCGGTCGGATGCGTCGGGCCCTGGTTGTTCAATTCGCCCGTGCCACTCTCCATTTTGTAAAGGTTGCCGTCGGGCAGGTTGTGCTCGTCGAGGAAGCGGCCGTCCATCTGCTCGATGGTCATGTACAGGCCCCAGAAGTCGCCGTTGTACTGCGTCGGTCCGGCCTCATGGGCCTCGTCGATGACGCGGAAGTGCACCCAGTTGGTCTTGGAGGCATCGCAGCCCATCAGGTTGAACAGCTTGAACGAGGCGGCCTCGAACATGCCCTGCTCGCCGCGATGCTGATAGTCCCCCTGCTGGATGCACGCCGAGAAGTTCAGCTTGTCCCAGGTCGTGTCGTACTGGTTGCCATAATCGTCGCGGGCCTGGAAGTAGTGACCTCGCTTGAAATCGAACTTGGGCATGTTCTTGCCCATGGAGTACCGCCAGACTCCGCCGCGGGCGCGAAATGTGATGTGGTCATACACCCGGCCGTCATAAACGAGCGTTCCCGGCCACAGGTACTCGCTGCCCCCGTACCGACCTTTCTGGGCGCCGGGCATGTAGAAGGCGTCGACGACGTCCTGCTTCTTGGCGATCAGGTGATAGACCGGCAGGCTGCACAGGACTTCGGGGGGGTACTCTATTTCCGGCGTGACACCTGGCCGCGCCGCCCCGCGCCACGCCGGGACGCCGTCGTAGACGAAATAGGCAAAGTTCGGCTGCGGGTCGTCCGGATAGGGCACGGTGAGCGTGTTGCCCACGGTATCCTCCACCGTGATCCGGTAACGCACCAGGCAGCGGTGCGTCTGGACCGTCGCCGGCAGTTGGGCGGTGTAGATATCGTCCCGGGCCCTCATATCGCCATCGAGCCCGTCCTCGTGCATCTCCAGCACCTGCCACACCAAGCCGTACCGCGGGTCGGTACGGGCGATATAGGCCCCGGGGCTCACAAGCTGATAGCGCAAAGTAGCGCTCGCCACGCCGTCGGGATCGGTGATCCTGGCCGTGATGGTCACCACTTGGCCGCTCTTGGGCTGTCGGGGCGCATGGTCCACCTGCCGCACGTGCGGCGGCAGATTATCTCTCAGCACGCTGTTGACGGTCGCCGGCGTGGGCAGGGCCGAACGCCAACTGCCGCCCAGGTCATTATCGAACGCCGGATTGACCAGTTGCAGCGAAGACCCCGTGCCCGGCACAGTCTCGGGCACCGCATCGCCCACCGTCGGCCACGGAAACCCCAGGCCATACTCCACCTTATCCGCCACCGCCCCATCGGCACGGCACAGGACCACGCGCTCGCCCTCGCCGTCCAGGGCCCCCCCGTAAGGCCCCAGGATCAGAGGGCCGGGAATCACAATCCGTCCGACGTTCCACTTCGCGTCAATGCCGGCGGGATTCTGGGCCACGATGAGATACCCGCCGGCAGGCAGAACCGTATCGGGCGGGAAGGTGTAAAAGACCCCTTCCGTGAACTGCCAGCCGGAAAGGTCCACATCCACGGTCCCGGCGTTGTGCAACTCTATGAACTCCACCAGGTCCGTTTTGACATCCGGATTCGTGTGCAACTCGTTGATGACGACCGCCGCCCCGGCCTGGCCCCCGCAGAACCATAAAGAGACCGCCACGACGATGAGAAACGGAAACCTCTGCGATGTGAACACTTTTCGTCCTCTTCCTTCAAGATCGGTCATCTCGTCCCGGGCGCCCTCCAGGCACGCCCGGACCCCAGCCACCGGCGAACCCCACCCGCCAACTTTTTATTTTACCTGATGTGACACTCCCGAGTCAAGGATTTCGCCCGACCGACCCGTCCTCACTGTCCGATAATCTCCCACGTATCAACCCAGCAGACCCAACGGCCTTCACCCTTCCAAAGGCTGCCGATTCAGCCAGGCTTGCCAGCCACCGCTGACGATACTCCCTCGACACCATCTTTTCGTGCAGGCTGGCCGCAACGACACCAGAAAGCAGGCAACCTCCAACCTTGCCAATACCTGATAATGGATTCGTTGCCGCTTCGCCAATCCGCGACGTCATCCACAAATGCGGTCACGGCTGCGGTGACTCATTGACCAGGGTTCTCGCGTAGCGCGGGCTGCTTTTTCTTTCTTTCTTGCCTGTTCGTTCGGTCCCCCCGTTTCCGCTTCTCCGGCCTTTGTGCAGCCTGGGTATAGTTGTCACCATAAACATCAGTGAGCACAGCTTTCAGCTTGTCCGGTGAGTGGCGATTCTCGAAGGCCGGCAGAAGTGGGTCGTGAGTCCGCCTCATCCAGTCATGCAGGGCACTTCGCATTCTCTCGCATTCGCTTCCGTGATCAGACTTATTCACCATGTTGTCGAGACAATCGGGGTCATTCTTGAGATCGTAGAACTCTTCGAGAGCACGGTATCGGAACATCTTGACGCGCTGGGCTATATAAGGATCCGTCTCGGCGGCTTCGACCATGGCTTTCATGGTGAGACCTTCATTGTTGTTTCGGTAGTAGAACTTGCCGTCGCTCCAGGGGCTGAAGATATAGCCAAAGCGTTCATCCTGAACACACCGCATGGGAACGGCATCGCCGCCCGCTTTCATGTCTATCTGCGTGAATACCCAATGGCGACCCGATTGCTTTTGGCCCTTCAGCAGAGGCAGAAAAGAGAACCCATCAAGACCCTGAGGGATGGGCAGGCCGACAGCTTCGAGTACCGTTGGGAAGAAGTCGATCCCCGAGATGAAGTGTTCTGCGTCGACGGTCCCTTCTCTCACCACTCCCGGCCAGCGAACAATCCACGGGGTACGGGTACTGGCAAGATAGGCGTTGCATTTGGCAAACGGTATAGCGATGCCGTTGTCGGAGAGGAACATGACCAGCGTGCTGTCCTCGAGTCCAGACTCCTTCAGAGCCTGCATGGTCCTGCCAAAGGTGTCATCGAGGCGGCGGGCGGAATTCAGGTAGCGGCTGAGTTCCTCCCGCACGCCGGGCAGATCGGGAACAAACCCAGGCACGGGTACGTCCGCAGGGGCGTAGGTCTTTGAGGGTTCTTTCGCCCCGGGGATGGGCCGGCCGGGAATGTGATAGGGGCGGTGGGGATCGTGAGAGTTGACCATGAAGTAGAATGGTCTCCCCTGACGGCGACACCGGGTGAGGAACTCTCTACAGTAGACATAATAGATATCCGGGTCGCGACCGTTGCCGAGCTCTTTCTGATCGTGGACGAAATCCCACTGGTAGTCGGCCCTGGGCGTGGAATGATTCACCTTGCCAAGGATCCCCGTGACGTAGCCCGCGTCGCGGAGAGTCTGCATGACAGTCGGCACGTCACGGTCGGTGTGCATGAAGCCCATGATGCCGCTGTTGTGTCCGTAAAGGCCCGTTGCCAGGACACCTCGGCTCGGCTGGCAGATGGCAACATTGACGTGTGCCTTTTCAAAACGCATGCCTTGAGAGGCAAAGATATCAAGGTTTGGTGTCAAACCAGGTACTCTGCCGCTGAAGCAGCCGACAGACTCGCAGTGCAGGTCGTCGGCCGTGAACAGAAGGATGTTCAGCCTTGCTTCTGCAAGTGCGGCTCCCTCAGCACGCGAAGTCATGGTCACGACGGAAGCAGCACTTGCTCCCAGAGCTCTGAGAAATTCACGTCTATTCATCCAGATCCTCCTTCTTGCTGCCCTATTGTACCAGTGGTGCTTCGCACATCGCAAGGGGATTTTGACGAATTGGCCGAGTGCTCGTGGAGCGTGAGACGTCTGCAAGTCGTCGCGTGGCTTGCGTCGTGCGTAAATCTGGGCCGACCGTCTGCTTCTTTCTTAGAGCCTTTAACACAATGAGCAGACGCCCGGAAGCTGCTGCGGTTACCTGGAGAGGCGCAGGTTTGTCACTCCTGCGGAGGGGCCCCCACACGCATTATCTCGCGTGTGGGAAGGGCCCCCCAACGCGGAACTATGCGTTGGGGACCCCGAACCCAGGCAGGAGTCCAGCCGGTCTGCGAACTACGAATGTGCTCATGCTTGGGCACGATCTTCATGCTCAGGATGTCTGGATTGGGGACCCGGGACCCCAGAAGCGATACATCGCGTTTGGGAACCCTTCCTGCCTGCGCAGGAATGAAAAAGGGAGTGAGATTGCCGCGGGAAGGACTGCTGGCTCGGGGTTTTCGAGGATGAGGTCGAGGCGGCCAAGGCCCACGACCGCAACGCCTACGAGCTGCACGGCGAGCACGCCTTTATCAACCTGCCCAAGGAACTCGGACGGTGGCTGCGGGAAAAACGCCGTCAGGGCAGGCGACGCAGGAAGGGTTTATAGTGTGCCCGCAAGAACATATGAAGAAACGCCTTCCGGTGTCACCACAAACTGGCCGGATAGAATTCGGTGCGGAACAGGTCGATCAGGGGGTCGCTGAGGTATGGCAGGGAAAAGTACACGTTGCCGTGGGCACCCTGCCGGCGGCACAGGTCGTGCTGACGCCGGATGAGGTCGAGGTCACGCGTGGTCGTCTTGCCGTCGCGCTTCTGGTAGATGGACAGACCGGGGATGATCCGATGCAGGTGCGGGTCCATGGTCTTCCACTGGGCGATCTGGCGGGACAGCTCGGCGGTGTCCTCGGTGTAGGCCATCGGGACGACATAGTCGATGGTTTTCTCGCGGAGCCAGCGGGGCCAGTCCTGATAGACGGAGTCGGCGGATTCGAGCGTGCTGAATACGGCGGCGGTGACCTGGGCCTTCGGCTTGAGGGCCTTGGCCCGGCGGTAAACGTCGCGGACCAACTCGGTGACGCCGGACTTGCGGAACTCGGCCCATTTGTCCATTCGGCGTTTCCAGTCGGCCAAATCGAGCTCGTGCCCGCCTTTCGGCACGAGTGGGCTGCGGCCGGTAGAACGGATGATGTCATCGCGGCGAAAATACCGGCCGGTCCCGGCGAAGCCGGTGACGCGCTGCAGGGCCGCATGTTTCATGGACTTGACGGGCCCGTCGATGATGAGCAGCTTGCCGCCCCTGGTGACAAACTGTTCGAGGTCATCGGCCGTGTCTTTCGGGATGACATAGACGGCGGGCAGAACCAGGATGTTCCCCGCCGGCAGCCTGGCAATCTGCTCGGAGGGGATAGACTGGGGCGGATAGCCGAGCCGGGTCAGGGAGCCCCTGGCCGCCTCAAACGACTCCGTCCCGTATTCGCTGCGGTTGGCGACAGTCGTCGTCACGTGGAGCCGCGCGCCGCCCGTGGTCCAGACGCCGAGAGTCAGTTTGACGATCTCGGCCACGGCGGGCGGCATTTCGTTCTCCGCGTGCCAGTTCAGCAACAGGACGGAGCCCTTTCCGAGCCGGTTCAGGGCGACGGCGGGCGTGCCGTCTGTGAACTGGGCCAGGACAACCGCAGTGGTGGGTCTGGTCAGGGGATTGGCGGTGAAGTTGGCGGCGGCCGGGAGGCTCGTCCGGCGTTCCCGCGTTATCGGCTCGAAGCCGTACCGGCGGGCGAATTCCTGCTGGCAATACCGGCAGTAGCACAGGGACGGACCGTAGCGGATGTAGTCGAAGTGGATGCCGTCCAGGTCGTATTTGCGCAGGCATTCGATCATCAGGTCGCTCTGGAAGCGACGGACTCCGGGCTTGCTGAAATCGTACCAGAGAGGGCCTCCCCCGCCGCTGTCGACGGCCCAGTCCGGATGCGTGTCGAGCACGTGCCGAACGGTGGAGGAGCCGTACGAGCCGTTGACAAACCAGGCGTGGATCTGGATGCCCCGCTTGTGACACTGCTCGACCATGTAGCCGAGCGGGTCATGCCCCGACTGGACGCCGTCTCCCATCGGGCACAGGTCGCTCTGGAAGAACGCCTGGCCGCCCCAGTACCAGACGAGGATGAAAACTGCGTTGAGATGGGCGCGATCGATTCTCGCAATCGCCGTTTCGGCCTCAGCGGGTGTCCTGACCTGCGTCGCGTGCATCCACACGCCCCGCAGCTCCGGTCCCGCCGTCGCGGAGCAGGTCGCAAGCAGGAGAACTGAAAGAAATGCTCGCATGGGGCTCAAGGTCAATGTTTGTTGAGCGGGTCATACCAGCGCTTGAGCACATCCTGGCCGTCGGTCTCCCTGAGGGAGGTGGTATGGCCATCCAGCCACAGGACGTTCAGGGTTCCCCCCGTTTCGAAATCGCCGCGGGCCCTGATATTGTGGCGAAAGATGCCGCGGTACCAGTTCGCACGGCTGCCTCCCCGCCGATAGTGGACCAGGTTCATGCCGCTGGCGTTGGGAAAGAGCATATCTCCGTTGCCGGCGCCCATCCCGTTCTCGATCCTGGGCTCCATGTGGTCGTGGGCGACGATGATCTCGGAGTGCCGCGGAATCCGTACGACGTTCTCATAGCTCAGCCAGCCATTGCCCGCGAAGGCGGATATATAGATCAGCTTGGGATCGCCGCCATAGAGCAGGTCCTTGGCGATCGTCTCGCAGTAATTGCGGAAGGCCGCACAGCCAAAAACCTCTCTCTCCTTCACGTAGGGGAGATAAGCAATACCCCAATAGGAGCGGTCGTCGCTCGGACGCAGCGGCCTGCCAGCGGTATCCCACCACAGGTGACCGTTGCTCTGCATGGTGTCGTTCTGAACGGGCGGCTTGGCATTCAAATTGCGTGTATACATATTGGGCATGATGAAGTTGGTGTCCTGCAGATACATATTGACGCCCAGTCCGATGCTTCTGAGATTCGCCCGGCAGGCCGTATCGCTCGCCTGCTCCTTCACCCGTTGCAGGGCCGGCATGAGAATCGCCATGAGAATGGCAATGATGGAGATGACGACGAGAAGCTCGATCAACGTAAATGCTCGCGAATGGCGTGTCATGATGTTCTCCGGTCTCCTCAAAAAGAGCGCCATGCCCGCGGGTACAGAATGGTTCCCACCAGCATCCGGTATAACAACCATTATAATCCAGGCACGCGACAACTGCAAGTCGCAAGGCTCGGCCCTGCAAAAAAAGGCCCGGGAACGTCTGGCTCGGGCACTTATGCCACGGCTTTCTGCCAAGATGCGCGTTCCGCCGCATCTGTTCCCCATCGCGGTGAGGAACGCGACGGCAAGACGGAATCGGGTAGCGGGCGCGCGGCACTATTCGCCGCTCGGCGAAATCTCCCCCGGCGGGACGGCCTTTCGGATGACCGACGCAAGGGCCTTCGACCAGACCTCGTAGCCATTCGCATTCAGGTGCAGCTTGTCACTCAGGAACAGCTCGCTCTTGGGTTTGCCCTCGGGGTTGAGCAGGGGCGCGGCCAGGTCGGCAAAAAACAGACGACGGTCCGCGGCACAGAAGGTCCGGATCGACTCATTTGCTCTCTGCATTTCGGGCCAGAGAGTCCAGCGGCTCTCGCTTGGCTTGATGCTGATGAAGATGATGTGGGCGGCGGGCAGCCGGGCCTGAACGAGCGCCACGAACCGGTGGNNTTGCCGCCGGCGATGTCATTGTCCCCGGCGTAGAAGACAATCACTTTCGGCTGGTACGGCAGAACGATCCGGTCGGCGAAGGAGACGACATCCGAGATATGCGAGCCGCCGAACCCGCGATTGATGACCGGTAAATCGGGGAAGCACTCCCGCGTGCGCCACAAGCGAATGCTGGAACTGCCCACGAACAGCACCGGCTCCGCCGGGACCGCGTTCTTGCTGTCCCACTCCGCAAAAGTTCTGATCTCGTCGGCAAACCGATTCGGGTCCGGGTCCGCCACCTGGTCCGCGCGTACGTGGCAGACGCTCGCGGCACACATGATGAGCGTAAGAATCACTCGGCTGTCTCTCATTGCATCGACCCCTGTCTTTGTCTTTGCGGGCGATGATTCCTGCGGCCCGTTGCGGCCAATATGCACCATCATAACCTGTTCTCAGCGTTTGAGGCCACGTCAAATCGCACCGTCTCCTTCTTTCTGGAGCACGTCACCCGCGGGGCCTTAACATAAAGCAGCCGGAGGCGGCAGTGCCGTCCGGCTGCTCTGAAGAAGTCATTCTCCTCATAAGGGGAACGACCATGGGTCGTTGTGGGGCTGCCCCCGGCTCCCTGTCAAATCCGAGGCAGGAGACAGATGCCAGCATGGATGTCCTGTCAAGACAGTGTTTCCCGCCGCGCCGCCGGTTACAGCGGATAGCGAGACTGAGGCAAAAAAGACCTGTTGTCCGGACCCCACCCGTGCGGCGTCACCACTTGCCTGCACGGTCTCTGAAAAGGCGAAATCCGGCTCATTCACTCGCCGGACTTCACATACGTCACGGTTCTGGCCTGGCTGATATTGTTGTACATCATCACGATGCGATACGCGCCGCCGGGCCGGTTCTGTGGCCGCCATGTGACTGTGTGAACGCCCAGGTTGTCCACCGGCTCGCTCAGGAGCGTCTCGACTCTCTGCCCCACGGCATCCTGGACGGACAGATCGACCGCCCCCTGCTCCAGCATGTTGTAGGAAATGGTGACCGAATCGCTGAAGGTCCGCGGATACGGGTCCTGGAGATTGAAGCCGCGCTCCAGAGCGTCCCAGTCCTCAAGAATGGAGGCGTAGTAGGCATTGGGCTCCGTCTTCTCGTAATAAGGATTGCCCAGCTCCGCCCACTGCCAGCGCGAGTAGTCCGGGGCATGAATGACCTGCAGATCGAGCGGGACGTGCATGACCCTTGCGGCGTCATTGACATTGCGTGCCTTGGCATTGGTCATGGCGCCGAGATGGGTGTGGCAGATGAAACCCTGGCTGCCGGAGGCGTGGGCGAGGCCGGCGTCGGGAAAACCCAGGGCCTGGATGTAGAAGCTGTCGATGTAGGAGCCCGCAATGCGGTCGAAGAACACGGGATACACGGCCGTGAGGTCGTTCTGGTCCTCCAACGAAAAGACGATATCCGCCACCGTGACGACGCCGGGCTGGAAGGGTTTGGAGTAGACGTGCGGGGCCGTGGCGGCGCGGAGATCGTGCGCCGTCACGCGGACGTTCTGGAACGACCGGGAGACGGTGATTCGCCCGGAACCCTCGGGATTGCCTTGATAATCCCGGGGATTGATCGAGACTGAGACGGACCCCACCACGCTGCCCAAGGCGAGCTCGCGGGCAATCTCGTCCCGGTACACCTGCCTCAGCTCGGCGACCCGCTCGCCTTCCACGACCTGCACTTTCGTCCCGGGCCGCCAGAGCAACTCGTCCCAGCGATTGTCCCGCCGGGCGTTCAGGTCGCTACGCGGGTTCCGCCCGCCTGTATCGAAAGCCCAGCGGTGCCAGTAATCGCCGGGGACGCCGTTGACGGACTTGATCCAATGGGTCCTGGCCGCTTCGTCGTATTCGTAGTCGATGACGATGCCGTGACGCTGCGCGACGGCCAGGATCGCATCGAAGATGGAGTAGTAACCGGGCGCGAACACGTCCGGGCGGACCGTTGTGATGGCATAGTCGTTCGGGTCGAACGGATACTGGACGCCCTTGATCTGCACGTACGGTTCATCCGTGGGCAGAGCCTGCCGGGAGCCGTCCAGCACGCCGGGCGTCTGCAATTGCTCGTAGGCCATGCTCGCGGGGAAATAGTGGCAATGATAGCAGCCGTTGTCCGAGGGTATCGAGGTGTGGGACAGGGGCATTCGCTTCACGCGCACGGCCGAGGCATGCCCGCCCGGCTCGTGGCAGGTGTTGCAGCTTCCCTGCTCCGGAATGGCGTGCCAGGTCCGGCTGGAGATGTCACCGAGCTGGACCAGATAGCTCCCATCCGGGACGTCCACGGCGGCCACGTTGCCGGCCGAATTCGACGCCAGCAGGGCCCCGCCCTGCACGTTCAGCAGTTGCAGCGGGACACCCTCCAGCGTGCCCGTCCCCTGGCTGTCGGCAAACACCGTGCCGGCCAGCTTGAACTCGGTATGACAGGAGAAGCAGTCCGCGCCCGGGTGGTGCGTATCGGCCCGGACCTCACTACCGGCCGGGACCGAACACAAACAGACAACGACGCCAAGCAACGCTCTGGAGAGATACGTACAGTTGTTCACAGCCGACCCTCCTGTTCTTTCCGTCCGGCAGATTCGGAACATGCCGGCCCATCTGGGACCACGCTCACCGGCGCGGCCCAAACGCGGACACACGGGCCCATTATACGAAAGACGCACCGGCCCCCGCTTTTCTTGCCACAAAGTCCCGCCTGGATTCCCAACCACCAGACGACCTGCAATCAAAAAAGAAAACCAGCGAAATGAGTATGCCAGCCGTGGAATCGCGCCATGTCACAATTCACAGCCTAAGCCCTTCTTGCCCCCCATGCCCTAAAGCTCCAATTGGGGCGCTGATCCCGGCTCTCCCCCTCATCCCTGCTCGCCGCCCGGATTCCATATCGAGGCGACCCGTCCAAGATGGATCTCACCCCTCTGCGATCGCCGCTGTTGAGGTCGATCTCCTTGGTGAAGTGCGCGGCCGACGGAAGCCACCGGGATCGCCACCACATTGCGACCGTACCCGGAAAACCTACTCGGCCGCCCTGTTCGCTGACGGCCGGCTGAAAGCGGCCGGGTCCTGCTGGTAGAAGCGTTCCAACTCCTCATACAGCCTCGGATAGACCCGCCGCAGGTCCGTCGCTCGCTCGAAGAAACACTCCGTCGCCACGGCGAAGAACTCGGCTTCGTTGACCGCCCCATACTCATCCAGGACTTCCGCCCGGTTACGCCGGATGGCGCGCCGGAACCTCTCGAAGTCCTCTCCGAGGGCCCGCGCCCAGGCGATAAAGCTGGAGCGGCTCTGCAGGACCGGCGTGCTGTCGCCCCGGCCGCCGGAGCTGTCGAGCTGGTGGGCGAACTCGTGAAAGACCACGTTCTGGCCGTCGCGCACGTCGGCGGCGCTGCGCCGCACGTCGTCCCAGGACAGGACGACCGAGCCGCGATGCCACGATTCGCCCAGCCGGACATCCTCGCCTTCCAGAATCACGCCGCCGACAAAATGGGGCACATTCCTGGCCACATAGGCGCTGGGATAAACCAGGATGGAATTCAAGCCCGGATAGTAGTCCGTCTTGCGATGGAGCAGGAGCATACAGGCATGGGCGGCGATCGTAACCCGAACCTCGTCGGTTATCGCCAATCCGCCGCAGCCTTCGAACCGCTTTTCCGCCAGGAAGACGAGAATATGCCGTCTCAACTCCTCCTGGTCGAACGTCGGGAGCCGTACGTACAGCGGCACGTTCTTCTCCAGAATCGCCAGCCACTCCGGCGGGAAGGGCCGGCTCATGATTCTCTTGCGTCGTCTGTTCTTGAAGAGCATTTGTTATTTACTATTTGCGATTTGCGATTTACCATTCGGCTGGCGGCCCCGAGCCGCGTAACTGCATAGGACTTATACGACCCGTAAGACCTATGCCGCCCCGAATAATGAATTGTAAATCATAGATCGTAAATCTGACAGCCTTATGCACGATTCGCTTCCCTTTCTCACGGTGGATTTGCCCGGAGTCGGCGGCGTGATCAAGACCCGGCCGGAGGATTTCCTCGTCGAGGAACTGCCGCTGTACGAGGCGAGCGGCTCGGGCGATCATACGTACGCCCTGATCGAGAAGAAAGGCATCGGCACGCGGGAGGCCCTCGACCGCCTCGCCCGGGCCCTGAGCGTCGTGCGCCGGGAGATCGGGCTGGCGGGCCTGAAAGACGCTCGCGCCGTCGCCCGCCAATGGATCTCCTTGGAGCACGTTGGGCCGCAGCAGTTGGAGCAGGTATCGGTCCCCGACGTGCGCATCCTGCGGACCACCCGCCACACGAACAAGCTCAAGCCGGGCCATCTGGCCGGCAATCGCTTCGCGGTCCGCCTCCGCAAGCTCGCACTGCCCCTGCCGCAGGCGTCCGAGACCGCCGGGCAAGTGCTGTCGGTCCTGAGCCGAAGAGGGGTGCCGAACTATTTTGGCCCGCAACGATTCGGCAATCGCCAGGATAATCAGCGGCTCGGCAAAGCCGTGGTAAAGAACGACGTAGCGGTCTTTACCGACCTGCTCCTGGGCCATCCGGACGAAGAATTGGACTCCCCGCCCGTATTCCAGGCCCGCACCCTGTACGAGCAGGACCGCTATGAGGAGGCGGCCAGACTGTGGCCGGGGCATTTCTTCGACCAGCGGCGTGCCCTGCGGATCCTGACCCAGAGCCACGGCAACAAGAAGCGGGTCTTCCACACCATTGACAAGCACCTCAAGGGCCTCTACATCTCGGCCTACCAGTCGGACCTGTTCAATCGCATCCTGGCCGCTCGCATGCCGGATATCGACAGGCTCCTCCTGGGCGACATGGCGTACTTGCACGTCAACGGCGCGTGCTTTCGCGTCGAGCAACCCGAAGTCGAGCAGCCCCGTTGCGGCCGCTTCGAGATCAGTCCTACCGGCCCCCTTCTCGGCGGCCGGACCACCAGACTCACGGGCCCCGCCGGCGCGATCGAGAACCCTGTCCTTGACGCCGAGAACCTGGACGAAAATGACTTTCGCCGGATGAAGCATCTGGGCGCCCGCGGCGGCCGGCGCCCGCTGCGCTTCCAGCCCCGGGCCGCCGCCGTGACCTCGGGCGAGGACGACCTCGGCCCCTATCTCGAATTCCGCTTCGAGCTCGACGCCGGCTGCTACGCGACGAGCCTCATCGCCGAAATCACCAAGGATCGCACCGCCACCGCCACCGAGCCGGAAGAATAAGTGTGAAGCAACGGTCGCGAGGTTGCAACACATAGGTTGCGGTAATGGCCTTGGCGTGCTATCATTAATCGGTAGACTCTCTCAAGAAGGAGTTGTATGCCTGTTATCCTGCGTATTAAGGGTTATAGGTT
>JABAOC010004813.1_pt1 | contig 13427 bp, 18 predicted proteins | sample 7062161 | NCBI WGS metagenome assembly JABAOC01 (sample SAMN14538625, study PRJNA623070) | marine sediment metagenome | biome: marine biome [ENVO:00000428]; feature: marine pelagic biome [ENVO:01000023]; material: deep marine sediment [ENVO:00002113] | place: India: Gulf of Khambhat ... | reverse complement strand
CGGCTACTTGAGAATCTGATTGACGGAGGGCGATTGGTTGAGTTCGACGCGCTCTCCATCTACCAGGACTACACGGACGTCTTCGAGATCGACGCGGTTCCGGAGGAGGCAAGGAAGCAGGCGGCCCGGCAGGTAGCTGACTCGGTCCTGGCCGCTCTGAGATCGAAGGAAGCCTAGCGACTTCCGGGCTGCGGCCTGGATCGGGGCGCAGCGGTCAGGCAGGCCGAGCGCGCTTCACTATCATACGTTCGCCGTGACGCGACGCCGCGGCCAACCTGCATCACGAACAGGTCGAGCTCACCTTTGCCGACAAGCGCATGCCGTGCGCTCGATCCACTGGGAGCATTTCGCACACGGCGTCGGCGATAGCCCCGGAAGCGCGCCCTTCTGTGCGGGCATCGTGCTTTCATTGCATCCCTCTTGCGGCCGTCCTGGCGGCCCGGCGGATCGGGCACAGGGAGGGGATTGCCACCTGGAGAAGATTCGCTGAGGTTCGTCACGGTCTTCGCGCCCGCCTACCCGGCGGAGACGCTCTACGCGGCATGCCTTGACGGCGTCACCCAAGAGCGCTAGCACGCCGCAACGCTGCCAGTGACGCTTAACGACGCTGGCGCCGCCGACTTCGGTCGAGACGCGGCCGCGCGGCCCCGAACAAGGAGAGTGGTGCCGATGTCCGATCAGGCACGGAGAATCGGGAAGTGCTACCGCCGTTTCTACACGAGCCAGCATTACGAAGACTGGGACCCTCGCATCTTCGAGCGCTACGACATCTCGCAGTTCATGCAACGCGTTCAAGCCCTGGACGCTGATGTGATCTACTCGACCGCGCGGACGCACAACGGACACTGGTTCTGCGATGTCGGGTGGGGCGGAATGCACCGCGGTCTCAAGGGAGTTGATCAACTCCGGGCCTTCGTAGACCACTTTCACGCGCAGGGCAAGCTGGTGGCCGCCTACTTTTCCACCGTGTACGACAAGAAGTTGTACGACGAGCACCCGGAATGGCGGCAGGTAGACGCAGACGGGCGCCCCGTGGCGGCGGACGAGGGAAGTTGGGGAAAGATCCTCTGCCTCAACAGCCCCTACAAAGAGCACCTGATCGCGATGTTGACCAGGCTCATCGAGACACACGACATCGACGGCATCTTCCTCGACATGACCTTCTTCCACTCCAACCCGTGCTACTGCGAGAGCTGCGAGCGGCTGTTCCGCGCCCGCCACGGCGCGCCGCCTCCGCAGGAGGAGGACTGGGACGATCCACTGTATCGCAAGTTCGTCCAGTTCAGGCNNAATCACCTCTTCGTCCGCGAGATCTGCCGGGCGGCCAAGCAGGCGAACCCAGACATCTCGCTCGGCGTGCAGCACCAGATCCTCCGGGAGGGCGCGATCAGCGGCCAGACCATCGCGCTTGGGCGGGAGGCCGACTACATATACTCGGACATCTACTTCGGCGGGGGCTACCTCCACATGAGCGTCTGCACGCGCGCCGCCAGAGCCATCAGCCGGCAGACCCCCGAGATCGGCATCATGACCCGGCCCGGCTCGCATGCCGACGCACCCAACATGAAGTCGCTGGACCACCTGCGGAGCGAGGCCTTCACGGTGGTCGCGAACGGCGGCGCGGTCATGCTGTTCGATATCATGATGCCGGATGGGACGGTCCAGGAGCCCATGTGGGAGCGCATCGGCCGCGTGCTCGGCGAACTGGGGGAAGGGGAACCGTGGCTCGGGGGCACGCCGGTGAAATCGGTGGCCGTGCTGTACTCGGAGGCGACGCGCATCTGGTACGGGCGCTCGGATCGCAGGAGCCGGTACGAGGATCATCTCTTCGGGGCCTGCCGCGCGCTGATCGAGGAGCACATACCGCACAACATCATCGTGGACCTCGACGAGGACACGCTCGCCGGCTATCAGGTGCTTGTCGCGCCCAACGCCGTCTGCCTCTCTCCCTACGAGGTGGAGGTGATCCGCGAGTTCGTGCGCGCCGGCGGCGGCCTCGTCTGCACCGGCAAGACGTCGCTCTGGAACGAGCGGGGAGAGCCCGGCCGCGACTACCAGCTCCGCGACGTGCTGGGCCTCTCCTGCGTCGCAGACACCGGGCTCTACTCCAGAGTCTACAGCCGCTTTGACGTGGATGCGCCCGTCGCCCACCGTCTGTCCGCGGATGGTTTCATCACCAGCCGCGGGCCGCTGGCCAAGGTCGAACTGGAGGGTGCAGAGGCCATCGCGCGCATCGTCTTTCCGCTAGCCGAGCCATCGGCCGACAGATTCGTGAACATCATGACGAACCCGCCGGCCGTGCCGAGCGACTGGCCGGCCTGCACGCTCCATCGTTTCGGCAAAGGCCGGGCGATCTACTTCGCCGGAGGTATCGATCGGGACTATGCGGACCTCAGCTTCCCCGAGCTGAAGTGGGTGTTGTCCGATGCAGTCAGAGTCGCCGCCGGCGTCCCGCTGAAGGTCGAACTCAAGGCCCCAACCTCGGTGGAGCTGGCGGCCTGGGAGCGGGAGGAGGGGAAGCAGCTCGTCGTCCATCTCGTCAACTGCCAGCCCGAGGTGGGAAGAGAGCTGGCTGAGAGCCGACACGTGATCCAGGAGATCATCCCCGTCCGCGAGCTGGAGCTGACCGCCCGCGTTGACAGGCCCGTGCGGGCCGTGCATCTCCAGCCGGATAACACCCCGCTGAGCTATGAGCAGGGGGGCGACGAGGTGAAGGTGCAGATCGACCGGCTCGACTGCCACGCCATGGTCGTGTTCGACCTCGGCTGAACGAGAGACGCCGGCGGTGAGCTCGTGGGACTATCCGGGCAGCAGCCGGTATTCCGCGAATACCCGTCAGGGGCGCCCATGAGTACGTGCACAGTGCAGCGAGACGAGCGGGCCCACTGGGACCCGTTGCTCCGACCAGGCTGTGTCAGGTATCCAGTACCTGCTGTCCTGACATCCTGCGCATGACATCGATCAAACGTGCCGAGTCTTCCCCGGCCATGCCTTGGGCAATCGCCATGTTGAAGTAATGGGAGGCCGCCGTGGCGACCAGAAGGGGCAAGTTGTATCGGCGTCCCGAGTTGACCACGATGTTCACATCCTTCCAGAGCTGGCCCATGCCGCCCGGCGAGGTCGTGTCCCTCAATATGGCCTCGGACAGAAGGCGGAAGTACTCGTTGCCGCCAATGCCGCTTCCCACTACGCCGCAGACGAGTTCCGGATCTATGCCGCTTCTCTCGGCGAGGGCCATCAGCTCGATGGTGGCTGCATGGATGGCCGTCACCAGGAGTTGGTTGCAGTGCTTGACGGCCTGGCCCATGCCCGGCCTGTCCCCCGCGACTGTGACCGTCCCTATGACCTCCAGAATCGGGCGGGCGCTCTCCAACGTGTGTGGCGGGGCCGCGGCAATAAGGGTCAGAGTCCCGGCCGCGATACGGGCGGGGCCGCCGGTGAATGGGCTGTCTACAAATCTGACCTGACGCGCCGCGCACCCGTCGGCCACAGACTGGACCGTATCGCGGTTGATTGTGCTCATGCAGATCACAGTGGACTCTGCCGTGGCCCCCTGCAGTATCCCGTTCGGGCCGGTTACTACGTCCACAACCTGCTCGTCGTTGAGCACCAGCACGATGACTGTGGCCGCTGCCCCCGCTGCCTCGGCAGGATTCTCAACAGGTATTCCCCCCTTCCTCTTGAATTCTGAGATCGCCTCCGACAGCCGGTCACAGCCAAACACCTCGTAGCCGCTCTGAAGGTACTTGTCGGCCGCAGGCATTCCGCATCGCCCGAGACCTATGATGCTTATCCTCTTCTCTTCCCCTGCCATCGCCGGCCTCAACCTCCTCTGATCCAGTCCAGGTACTCCTTCACCCCTCTATCGAGGTCATACTGAGGTGCGAATCCGAGTTCCCCACGCAGCCTGCTGCTGTCCAGGCTGGGGCCGCGGGGCATGATCTTCCCGGGGCCTATGCTCATGGAGACGGGCCTCTTCGCAACACGGCTCACGTGCTCTATCAACTCCGGCAGAGTGTGAAACACGCCGCTGGCCACGTTGTACTGGCGGTGCTCTAGCTTCGGCGCATCGTGCACCATCAGGGCTGCTCGCGCGATGTCCCTTACGTAGGTGAAGTCTATCGCCTGGTCGGCCCCGGCAGGCAATTCGACCTCTGTCCTGCCTTCGAGACAGCCGAAGACCGCATCGTACAAGGGGTAGAGCTCTGACGGCAGCCTCCCGGGTCCGTAGGCGAAGTACACTCGCACTGACCTGAAATCAATGCCGAACTCGTTGGCGTACTGAAGCCCGAAGAACTCCGCGCTCGCCTTGGCCGCGCCGTACAGATCTCCCGGGGCCACGGGGTCGTTCTCGGTGGGCACATCGTCTCTGGGGCCGTAGACGGCCCCGGAGCTCAGGTAGCAGAATCTGCCTACGCCGAAGACCCGGGCGGCCTCGAGCATACCCACGGTTCCCATCGTGTTGATCTGGATATGGTACTGAGGCTTTGCAGCGAAGAGGGGCCCACCCATCAGGCCGGCAACATGGATAATCCCCTCGATCCGTCCTTCGTGCTCCTTGAAGATGCGATAGACCGATGCATGGTCCAGCACGTCGACCGGCTCGACCTCGATGTGGCCTTTAAGGCTGTCGAGGTAGCTCAGGCGGCGCCTCGAACGGTCGACGACAATGACGTTCCTCCCTTGCCGGGCTATCTCATGGCACACCCAGGAACCGATGTGGCCGAACCCTCCTGTCAGCAGGATTGCCATGGTCCTGACTCCCTCTGTGCTCCGGCGCGATCCCTCTGACCGCTCAGCCTCTCCAGTCGTTGAGCCAGGCCAGGTCGGGATCATTGGTCCAGGCGCCGAAACCTCTGCGCCGGCCGCCCAATGCCCAGGTGTAGCGCACTCGGTATCCGGGGCAAGGAGCAATGAAGTGGTATCCGCTGGATACGCCGAAAGCTTGTCCGTGCCCGTAGATGTCCAGTCTTGCGGTCTGTTCCTTGTTGGCCGGGTCCTGGTAGGTGCCCCCTATCACGAACCCATTGCGGGGGTGGATGTGGAAGTAGTACAGCTCTTCCATCGCCAGCTCGTCGGGCGGACTGTCGTCGCTGTGGCGGTGCGGCGGAAAGCCCGACCAGTTTCCCGGTGGGCTCTCGGTCTCTCCAACCATGATCCTCGTGGCCGGCCCTTCCTCATCCATGCCGATGAAGACCTCGCGCTGCCAGTCGGAGACACCGCTCGTGATGACTCGAACCTGCTCAGCAAGGATATGCGCCGGCGATGCGACTTCATCAGCGGGGGCCGTGTATATCACCGCCTCGAAAGGTGCCTCCAGGCACTCGATCTCGCAGATGCTCTCACGCGGTATATAGATGAACTCCGGCCTGCCGGAGAAGATGTCGGTCCTCTGTCCGACCGAGCCATACCGAACGGCGCCACTGCCGGGTCGCGTGATCGCAGCTGCGCATCGCCCGGACAGAACGTCTACAACATGCTCATGCTCACCGGTCTCCAGCGAGTGCGCGCCGGCGCCTTCAAGCTCGAGCCGCAGCAGTGTCAGGAAGCTCGAGTTCCCCTGATCCGGCGAGGCGATTGTCTTCAGTTCACCCACTTACGCGACTCCGTCGGGAATCGGCCGGAGCCCATCGCACCCGAAGGATGGGGAAGCTGAGCGCTCAGTCAGCTCGCTACCGCGACCACCCTGGCGCAGGCCCCCTCACTCCCCAGGACCTTCAGTGGAAGGGCGTATATGGTCGCTCGCTCCTGTCTGACGCGATCGAGGTTGCACAGATACTCGATCATGTAGATGCCCTTGCGCAATACCAGATCATGTGTTGGCAGCTCATGGACACGCGGATGTCTATCCGGTATCTCCCTGATCGCATAGTCCTGGGGAAAATCGTAGCCGACCGCCTTGACCGGCTGTTCCGCCAGCCAGGCCGCAGCTTCCTTGTGCAGGTGTGGCGCCTCCAGCCAGAATTCCCTGCTGGTGGGGTCCCTCTGCCGATCCCAGCATGTCTTCAATATCAGAATGTCGCCCGTCTGCATGTGGCCGCTCCGCGCCTGCAGCAGGTCCAACATGATCTTCTGATTGGGGGCCACCGGCCTCAGATCAACCACGGCCGCCGGGCCGCAGAGGCTGTCCACCGGCACCCGGTCGATGCTCTCACGGCCCGGCTCAGCGTGCAAGGGAGCGTCCACATGAGTGAACGCGTGCATTGAGATCCGCGTCGAGGTAGACCGGTAGGGATCGCCCCGATCGAAATCCAGATCCGCGGCTATTTCGACGGGCCACCGCCAGGTCGGCTGTATGGTCATGCTGAGATCTACGATCGCCATGGTTCTCCTCGCCTATCGATCTCACGTTCCGGCGGCTGGGGCGGCTGGCGCCTGGCCGACCAAGACCCGCAGGAGCTTGGCCGCTCTGTGCGGGTTGAAGATGCCACACATGCAAGGCTTGAAGAGCTCCTCCGCGCCTTCGTCAGCGCTCACGCGGCCTGCCCTGATGTCCTCGGCGATCTGGTTGATTCGGTTCACCGTCACCATCCCATGGCCACACATGGTGTTGATCTCAAGCGGCGGCCCAGGCGGAAGCTTGTCGACACGGCCCCAGCGGCCCAGAGATTGGTTGATGGTGTGCTTCTCCAGGCCGGCCTCCTGACAGCACTTCTCCACCCTGTCGAACAGCCCTGAAACCACAACCGAGAGCCCCATATCCTCCTGCTTCAGTGCCTTGAGCATAGAGACCAGGGCTATCTCGTCCTTGAAGACGGCGTGGATGACGGCGCGATCCTGCACGTTGGACATGACCTCGGCCACACCCCCTTGATGGTACTCGTTCCCGGAGCGACAGTCACCGATCTTGATGGCGCCGTTCTCGAGGGCGAGCTCGAAGAACCTGCGCAGCTTGGGAGCTGAGCCCTCGTGGTTGATGTCCTTCGAAGGCATCATGAGCACCACGAAGTCCTCCGAGAGTGACTGCTCCGAACCCATGCGATGCAGTGTATGTGTCATCTGCCGCCTTTCGCTTCGAACGAGGGGCGCCCAAGGCCGACGTTGGTCTTCCCGTTGGGAGCGACCGAAAGCCCCGCTTCCCCTACATAGCGGTCAGTCGGCACCGAGCCATCCGGGGCGATCCTCGTGGCCAGGTCGAGGCTGAAGACAGTCTCGATCCGCTTGGAGACATCCCTCAGGATCTCGAAGAGCTTGGGAAGCTGCTCGAGCTCAACGCTGAACTCGATGATGGCCGACAGGACCCTCTCGTTGAGGAGTTCCTCCTTGAACGTGCCTGTTGAAGCGTCGGCCATCATGCTGGTGACTGGGTTCTGCGGCTCGAAGGCGACACCGATCTCGGCGACGGCCCGCGCGATCTTCTCCACGTCATAGAGGCGAGTTCCCAGGCAAGGACGGCCCACTTCGATGGCGACTCCGGCCTCGCCCAGCCGGAACCGGCCGGTCACCTCGTTGGTCTTCATCTCCTCGGTGCCCCGGCCCGAGATCTGCGACTCTTCAGCTATGGTTAAGACATCGCTCATCAGACTCCGCACCGTGCGCGGGTAGACAAGCTCTTGCTGGTAGATCGCATCGGTAGGGCAGTGAGCGCTGCGCAGGCAGTTCCCGCACTCGACGCATTCGTCAAGGTCAACCCGCGAGACGTCGCCGTCCATCGTGATCGCCTCTACCGGGCAGTGAGGGATACACCGGCCGCAGCCGACGCATTTGTCACGATCTATCTCCACGCTAACTCCTCTGCGAACAGGGCCGACCTGTGCACCCCAGAAATCCTATCCGATGGTTTCCACGCGATTTCCTTCATTTCTGAGTCGGTGCCATCCTGCCGCTCACAAGCTCCTGGACGGCTGGGAGGAGCTGGCACACCTGATGGACGCGGAGGCGGTCCGCAAGTACCTGGTGAGGCCCAGGAAGCCCCGGTCGCCCTCAACGACCTGGCTGCCATTCTCACGGAACCACCTGGAGGTCCCCTGGGCCGTAGACATCTTCGTCGTCACCCCAAACCCGACCNNNNCGCTATCTGTTCCGGGACAACGACGGCATCCTACGGCCACGGGGTGCGCGCTTCCCGGATCTCTTGTGGCATTCTGGAGGTGCGCAGCGCCCACCAAAGTCCCTGGCACAGCCCCTACATCGAGTGCACCAGCGCCTGGCTGCAGAACCTCCGGAGAATCTTGGTCCGTCACGAGCGACTCCTCACCACCTACCGAGCTTTCGTGCCACTTGCCTGCATCATGATCACGCTTGGAGCACTTTCGAAATAGCTTCTGGCGCGCGGTGCTCCCCACAAAATGGCGTATGCTGGTTTGTGCGCCGGTTGACCACGACAATCGCCCTGAATCCCTGGCAGGGGGTTCCAGGGGCTTCCCAGGACGTGTCATTGTGTATTGAGACACACCATATGCGCGATCACTGACCACATCTGTCTTGGCGTGAGACAAGAACTGAGCCCGACAGTGGGAATTATGAACCCGGTATGGGCAGAGTGCACAGAATCACAAACAAGTATGACGAGGGGGTGCGGACACTTTCATTCGAGGTGTTTCCGCCCAGGACGGACGAGGCGACGGCGGCGCTGTACGACACGGTTGGCGTGCTGGCGACCATCGGCCCTGACTACGTCTCGGTCACCTACGGGGCCGGTGGCTCAACAAAGGGCCGAACGCTGGAGGTGGCGGAGGGAATCCAGGAGCGCTTCGATCTCAGCACGATGCACCACCTGACCTTGGTCAACCAGACGCGAGATGAGCTTGTCGAGATCATTGGCCAGATCAGGAATGCGGGGATACGCAACGTCCTCGCCCTGAGGGGCGACCCACCAAAAGAGATGGGAGAAACGTTCAGCAAGGTCGCCGGTGGCCTGAAGTTTTGCCACGAGCTGATAGACCTCATCCGCGAGGTGGCGGGGGGCTACTTCAGCATCGGGGTGGCAGGGTTCCCGGAGGGGCATCCCGACTGCCCGAGCAAGGAGCTGGACACCGCGTATCTGAAGAAAAAGATAGATCACGGAGCACAGTTCGTGGTCACGCAGTTCTTCTTCGAGAATGAGATCTACTCTCGGTATCTGGAGCGGACCGCCGGGGCCGGCATTGATGTCCCCATCATCCCGGGTGTGCTTCCGATCGTCGACTACGGGAAGCTGCTTGAGTTTGCATCGAGGTGTGGTGCTTACATCTGCGACCTCGTGCATGAGAAGTTTTCCCCCATCCGTGAACAGCCGGAGTTGGTGCTGAAGGTAGGCCGGGACTACGCGGTCGAGCAGTGCGAGGATCTGCTGAGTCGCGGCGCGCCCGGAATCCATCTCTACTGCCTCAATCGCCTAGAGCCCGCGCGGGCGGTGATGGGACAGCTCCGNNTCCCTGTGTCAAGATAGGTGCAAGTCCACCCTACTTCCCCCGTTGAAAGCTCGCCACCCTGGCAGCGGTTACTTTGTCTCCTGGCTCCTTGTTAACCGATTTGCTGGGATGAGCAACTCGGATGCCGGACCGGCGCTGAGACGTGACCCGGTGGAAACGGAAGCTGAAGGAGCAACACCCCGGATTCGGCAGGCAGGTCCAGGACGGGGTCCCACGTACTTGGCGACGCCTCTGGGCGGGACCTCGATGTCCAGCTTCTCCAGCTCTCCGGCAATGCGATCCTGTCCCCACAGTGGATTCTCGGCTGTCATGAGTCAGATCAGAGCCTGCATGTAATCCGGCAGCGGAGGACGGCCTGGAGCCTGCGCCGCCGTCGCTGCCACCACCCGCCGAGCTTCCGGTGCCACTCCAACACCTCTCTGGCTTGACGATCACCAACGCCTGTCTCCACCCCCGGCCAGCGGTGCCGCAGCATCACCCGGAATCGCCGGTCCCCGTGTCGTCAGCTGGAGTCGGCGCCCTCCTAGCTGGCGCTGATAGAGCTCCAGCTGAAGCTGCAGGGCAATGATCTGAGAGCACCGGTCGCGTCGGCTGAGGAACAGCAGAGGCACCGACCCAAACAGCACCTGCAGGAACATTCACTCACTCCCGGGCCAAGGATCGCGGACCTGGGAGATTCTGCGCTGCAGTCACCGGAGCCTTGTCGGCAGGTTCTTGGGCCCCTCAGGCGATAGGATCCAGCGGCCAAAGAGCCGAACTGGTGGCGTGGAGCCCATCAGCGCCGCCGATGGGCTTTTCGCGGAATACAGTACCCACTGCCAATACGAAAGACGTGCCGCCGATGGCGGCATGTCTTCTTTGGACGTGGTTGCGGGGACAGGATTCCACAGAGCCTATGCGACCGGACCCGCGCGGCGCGAGCGCCAAATCCACGTCAGCGTCCGCTGGGGCGGTTCTGGAGCGTCTCCAGCAATCGAGCCGTGCTCTGTCAATGGCTCATGTGCCCTTCCCAGTGCCCCCAATCTCGTCGGTGGGTAGTGGGCTCCTCGTCGAAACCCTGGCGGATCTGGGGGCGCGCTACCCACTGGAAACTGGGATACGCTCCTTGTAGCACGCTCCCGTGACTCTCCAACCACCGGGTCCGAGGAGGAAACTGCACCGAGGGCAGAGGCATCTCCAGATGTGGACGAGGTGTCGGAGTTCGTGGGTGAGTGCATGTCGTCGCAACTCCTCCTTCCCGCTCCCCACGATCAGCGGCTCCCCGGGCCAGCGATCATGAGATCACACGAGCTCCCTGGCTGCCCAGCCGGTGTCCCAGCCCGACCGAACATAGACACCAAGCTCCAGAGGACCTCTCGTGGCCGGTTCCACGACCGCGTAGTAGCGGCATGTAGACCCAGTGATCGGTAGGCACGTGGGGAAGCCGCGGGGTCGGGCAGGCAGCCTGTCGCACGACCCACATGTCGCCAGCCAAGACGACGCTAGCCTCGGGCTTCGGCCTGCTCTTCCAGCAGCTCGATGATGCGGTCGTTCTGCTCCCGGATGGNNNNTACATCCACTTGGGGGGAAACTCGTCCGGCATCTTCTCGAACATTCGCTCACACATGCCGGCCATCCCCTCACACATGCCGCCCATTTTCGGGCCGAAGTGCTTGGCGAGAAGCACGCCACCCGCGATGACAGGCAACCATCGAAGGACCTTCATATGCAATACCTCCAGTTGTCGGCCGCAGAGGGCCGGCTTCCCCCTCCTTGGTTGGGGCTCACCAGCAACCGCCTCCCCGTCCGCGCCTCGCGGCCGACGCGATGATGCCCACGCCGATGAGCAGGAACAGGATGGGGAAGAACGGCAGGTTCGTTCCAAAGAAGCCGGCCACGCCCCAGCAGAGGATCAGGACCCCCAGCACGATGGCGCCGATCCTCTGCCCGACGGCACAGAAGTAGCGAACGATCTGCATCGCGATCAGGATCACACCGAGGCCGATGGCCGNNCCACCCCCCAGGCCAGGATCAGGACGCCCAGCACCATAGCCCCGATACTTGACCTGACAGCGCAGAGACAGCGGACGATGCTCATCACGATCAAGATCACGCCGAGGCCGATGGCGGCCGCCATGACCCTCTTGTCACCCGGGATCCATTGTCCCGGGCTGAGCCACACCCCGCCGAGCATGAGGAAGAACAGCCCCCATCCCATCGCGTCCAGCCTGCGGCCCAGCTCTGTCTTCCGCGCCTCCTGATCCACTGCCGGCCGATCGTTCTGCTCACCTACTGTGTCTCTTGTGCCTTTGTTTCGACTCACGCGGTCGTCCCTCCGATGGGCAAGACATGCCGCGGAGGTGAATGCTTTCGAAGTTGCTCGGCCAGCCTCTCCGCGACTGTACGCGCATGCGATGTCATCTCCTCATCCGACATCTCGTCGACCCCGAAGAGGCCCCGGTCGAACTCGTAGAGCGTGTCGGCCTGGATCACCTGGGCCTCCAGGCCGGGAATCGCCCCCCTCATCATCCGGGAGGCGCACTCGATGGAGCACCCTTCCAGCGCAGTGGCCCGTGGGGCGTTCGGACCAGGTTTCTCTGCCCGGTGTCATTCGTGACGGTCCCGCCCAAGCGGCTGCGGGCCGACTCCTCTGCTTCGATGGCTGCGGAGGCGGTGCACTCCTTCGGCCCCCGGCCGGGACATCCCTGCCGAACAACCTCGCCGCTCTCCTCCTTGGCTCCGATCCGGATGCTGTGGAAGCCGACGTCGGCTGGCCCGCGCGGTTCAACCGGCGATCGTCGAAGCGAATTGCTCGGCCATCGTCTGATGCTCTTCTCCGAGGTCCTTGGGATCCGCGCAGTTCGCCACGATGAGCTCGTGGACCGGACCGAACTTAGCGAACGACGCCATTCGCTGCCATATGGTGGAGATGCAGTCTGTGTTGCCCTGACCTTCGGGGCCGCCACAGGTTACGAGCAGGGCCGCCGTCTTGCCCTCCAAGTGCGACTTGTGCGCGGCCGGATCCATGAAGCCGGTGACGAAGCTGAGATGACGGTCGAGCAATGGCTTCATCTGGCCGCTGAAGTCCCAGCCGTAAAGAGGAGTCGCGTAGATGAGAGCGTCGGCTCCGGCAATGGCCTCGAGGAGGTCACTACCGTCATCTTGGACTGAACAGATGAGTTCGTCGGGATCCTGCTGACATCGGTAGCAGCCGATGCAGCCGCTGACGTTCTTCTCCGCCATGTGGACATGCTCGATCTGGTGGCCGGCCCCTTGAAGGGCCTCCTCCACCCAGCCGAGCATGGTGCTGGTGTTACCGTTCTTCTTGTGGCTTCCCTGCAGACACACTACCTTCATGAGTGAGCTCCTTACTAAGCGATCGAGCACTCGAATGGCGCAAGCGAGCGCCCTAACTCGGTGCTAGATCTTCGCCAGTGGGAATCCTCTTCCTTGCCGTTCAGTGGAGTCGCATTCTGGACACAGCAGGAGACAGCCTGCGCCTCCCAGATAGCGATGGGACACCTTGTGCTTGTCACGCGGCGATGGAACCACCCTGAGCAACGTTTCCAGTTCCTCCAGGGCTGGCCCGACAGCGGGTCTTGCCGAGACATCCGAGGCGATGATCCCACATATCCACAACTGCGATGCGCAAGCGGGCGTCCGGCCTGGAATGCCGCCCCCTGTACGTCTTCAGCGATTCTGAGACAAACGGGAAGCGAGAGTCTGGGCTGAGTTGAGTGGGTGTTCCTGCTCCTGGGATGGAAGGCCGGACAGGCCAGAAAGGAGCAGGGAGATGGAGGCTGGAGTCGAGGCGAGTGGTGCTGGGCAGCAGCAGGCGTCGGGGGAGGCGAAGACACCTGCGGCAGTCACGCAGAAGCGAGGGGAGCGGCCACGACAGCAGATCCGCAGAGCGAAGAAGGCAACGCGGCGCCGCTTCAGTGTGGAGGAGAAGATCCGCATTGTGATGGAGGGGATCCGGGGCGAAGAGCCGGTATCGGAGCTGTGTCGGCGAGAGGGGATAGACGCCAGCGTCTACTACCGCTGGCTCAAGGACTTCATGGAGGCGGGGAAGCAGCGGCTGCGAGGAGATGCGCT
>JABAOC010029334.1_pt2 | contig 13430 bp, 11 predicted proteins | sample 7062161 | NCBI WGS metagenome assembly JABAOC01 (sample SAMN14538625, study PRJNA623070) | marine sediment metagenome | biome: marine biome [ENVO:00000428]; feature: marine pelagic biome [ENVO:01000023]; material: deep marine sediment [ENVO:00002113] | place: India: Gulf of Khambhat ... | reverse complement strand
GTTACGCTGACAGGCGCCGTCAAGGTGGAGGATGTCGTGAACGTCAGGAGCATCACGAGGGCCTTCGGACCCCTGGCCTCCGTTTTCAACCTCTTCTTGTCGCTGGTCGAGGTCTTCATGAGGGCCCTGGGAAGGAGGTAGCCCCTACAACCTGCTCTGTTTTTCCTCTATATGGGCATCAACGTTTATGTAACCCTCAAATTTAATGTATTATCTGTATGGGAAAGATCCAGATCCACAGGGACTTCAGGAGGATATTCCCCAGCACCCTGGACCGCGCCTATGTCCAGTCCATGAGGCACCGCCACGTCAACGACATAATGAGGCGCATCGTGGTCACGATAGGCCCCGATGGGAACATGGACGAGGCGGCCAGGAGGATGGGGGAGATGCGGATAGGGAGCCTCATAGTCGTGGAGGAGGAGGCCCCGGTGGGCATAGTGACCGAGAGGGACCTCATCACGAGGGTGCTCGCTAGGGGCATGGACCCCGAGGGGGTGGAGGTGAAGAAGGTGATGTCCTCCCCCCTAGTCTCCATCCAGCCCTCTGCGACGATAAAGGAGGCGGCCCAGAAGATGAACGAGGAGAGGAAGAGCAGGCTGGCCGTCATAGAGGAGGGGGGGCTCAGGGGCATAGTGACCTCCTCCGACCTCGTCCAGAGCCTTCCAGAGGTCCCTGAGACCCTCCTCAAGGTGGACGACTACATGACCAGCCCCGTCGAGACCACGGAGGAGGACACCCCCGTCTCCGATGTGGTGAAGGCGATGGGCGAGAAGAGGATCGGGAGCATAATCACGACGAAGGGGGGGCAGCCAGAGGGCATATTCACCGAGAGGGACCTCCTCACGAGGATCATATCGGACGACGGGAGGATGGATATCCCCGTGAAGGAGAGGGCCTCCTCCCCAATCATAGCCGCCCTCCCAGGGACGACGGTCCACGACGCGGCCTACACCATGGCGTCGAAACATATAAGGCGCCTCCCCCTGGCGGAGGGCGAGGAGCTCGTGGGGATAGTCACGGCGCGCGACCTTGTGGCCGCCTACGCGAAGTAGGCTCACCCCTTAAACGCCCCGGAGAAAGGGCGGAAAGGCTGGGGCACGGGGTCGCCTCATCTTTTCGGGGTAAGTTGATATAGATAGAGGGCGGAGACTTAGACACGATGGCCCCTTCAGAGGTAGAATTCTCGGAGGAAGAACTTGAGTACTACTCCCGCCAGATGGTGCTGAGGGAGGTTGGCCTAAGGGGGCAGGAGAGGCTGAAGGGGTCCAGGGCACTTGTGGCGGGCCTGGGGGGCCTGGGGAGCCCCATATCCATGCAGCTGGCCTCGATGGGGGTAGGGCATCTCAGAATAGTCGACAGGGACGTTGTGGAGATGTCTAACCTCCAGAGGCAGCACCTCTACGGAGCAGACGTGGTCGGGTACCCAAAGGTCGAGGCCGCTGCCATGAGGCTTGGGAGGCTCAACCCCTTCATAGAGGTGGAGCCCTTCCCCGAGTCCCTGAGCCTCAGCAACGCCGAAAGGCTCCTAGAGGGGGTGGACGTCGTCGTTGACGCCCTGGACAGCATGGCCGCCCGCTACGTCCTGAACAGGGCCTGCGTGAGGCTCGGGATACCCTATGTCCACGGGGCAGTAATCACCCAGGTAGGGAACGTCTCAACGATCATCCCCGGGGAGACTGCCTGCCTCGAGTGCTTCAAGGGAAACGTCGACGACGGTGCCCTCCCCTCCTGCGCGACTGTGGGTGTCACCCCATCCATCATAGGCGTTGTCGCCAGCATACAGGTCTCAGAGGCGGTGAGGCTGCTTCTGGGGATGAGGCCCAACCTGGCGGGAAGGCTCCTCTTCTGCGACATGGAGGACCTGAGCTTCGAGACGATAGACCTCTCAAGGGCGGAGTCCTGCCCAGTCTGCGGGGAGGAGCCCTCCGGGGAACCCACGCCCATAGGGCTTGAGAGTGTGGAGGAGGTCTGTGGGAGGGAGGGGAGGAGGGTCTTCTTCGTGGACCCAGGGAAAAATCTTGACCTTGACATGGGAGCGCTCAACGGGAGGCTGAGGCAGATGGGCTACCGCATTGAGGTGGAGGCAAGGCTGGGCACCACCTTCTCTGCCCTATCCGGAGCGAGGGGGAGCGTGCTCAAGAGCGGCGTGGCCGTCCTTGAGGGCGTGGAGGGGAGGGGGGAGGCGGACAGGCTCTACAAAAACATAATGCAGAGCCTGTGAGACAAGATCAAAATGACTCCATAATGAATAGAAGCCTCGCCATCAGGGGTCAGCACTCTCCCTGATCTCTTCTTTCTTGGCTCAGGGCGGAGCATTTAGGATATGCTTATTATGAATTCTCGGGGGAATTCATGGCTAAGGTCTTACCCAATACCTACAACTCTAGGGTCATCCTACAGAGGGTCCGCCTTGACCTGACAGGCTTATCCTTGGGAAGATCCCGTGCGCGGAATCCTTGAAGAAGGCTATGCGGGAATCGATGTCTAAGGTCTTTTTCTGAAGTTTAAGGCTCATACCTACACGCGTCTTATATGAGGTCAAGTTGCCGGGCAATGTACTCAGTTAGATCGAGAACTTCCAGCTCTTCACCCGTCGTTCTCAAAGCGTCTTGGAATGTGAGATTACACGCAGGACAAGCTGATGTGAGAATCTCAGCACCGATGGTTTTCGCTTGTTCCAAGCGATGTCTAGCTATCGATAGCCGAAGATCGTTGTTCGTGGCTTGAAGTAGGCCCCCGCCGCCGCAACATCTGACATCCACGCCATGCTCCGGCATCTCTACAAAACCTTTTGAGAGAGCCCTCAAAATCCTCCTAGGTTCGTCCACTACACCTCCGAGTCTGGATAGCTCGCAGGGATCGTGGTATGTTAATCTCGCGTCAGATACCGGTAGCACTAACTTTTCCTCATTGATACGTTGAAGGACGTGCTCCAGACTGTGCTTGACTGTGAAACCAAGTTCTCTTTCCAAAAGCTCTGGTATCTCGAACTTCCACATCCTGAAGCAGGATGGACACCCCGTGAGGAGCACCTTGATCCCCCTCCTCTCGATCTCCTCTATGTTGTGTTCTGCGAAATCCTCGGCCTTATCTTCTTCTCCAGCCATGATTAAGGGGCTTCCACAACACCACTCGTCCTCACCGAGGAGCGTCCAGTCCTCCTCAAGATGGTTTAGCAACTGACTAGTGGCGTACCCTATATTGTGATTGGCCCCTTTGAAGGCAGTTGTACATCCCACGAAGTAGGCGATCTCGGCCCTGTCCTCTACCGGTGCCTCCTCGAGGCCCGCGTAGTCCGCCCAGTCAAGACGCATGTCGGCCTCTAAGCCATAGGGGTTCTTACTCTCCTCCAGATTTTTTACGATGGCTGTCAAGTTTTTAGGGCGAAGACCAGAATAGTTTACCTCAGTCCGAGCGGTGTTCCATAGCTTCATCGTGTCGATCATGGTCTGGCAAACCTCATGGCATCGCCCACAGAGCGTGCACTGGAAGAGCCTTTCCACAAAGTTGGGGTCGACTTCAACGTTGGGCCGCAGGAAACCGGTATTGAGAATATTCTTGATCCAGTACAACTTCCCGCGGGGGGATGCAGATTCCCAAGGAATCTCGGCGTAGATAGGGCAGGCATCTTGGCAGTAACCACATTGGGCACACGAATATAGTTCCTCTTCAAGGCCCCGCTTTCTGATCTCGGACATCTTCAATTCTTGTGCCTCATCAGAAATACTTCAATATCCCCAGGAATGAGGTGAAAAGCCTGAAAACGGATCCCCATAGTGGAATGCCAAATTTGGTTTTTACCTGATAAAGTTTTCCCGGGTTCATTATGTTTTTTGGATCCATCCTCCTCTTTCGGTCCTTCATCTCCCTGACTTTTTCGTCGCCGAAAACCTCTTTGAGGAAGAAGGAGTTCCAGATGCCGAAGCCGTATGGCCCACCACCCGCCTTTAATCCCACGGAGGTTATTTCATTGACCACCGGCAGCAACGACAAAAACTTCCACCTGTCTCTTTCGTCGGCCAGATACATCGGCATGTAGAGGACGGTTTCCCCTGAAACCATGAAACTCTTGACGCCCATCCTGAGTCCATGTTTTTCCTTGATCCTACGTGTTTCATCCATAACGTATTGGAGCTTGGTTAAGGGGTTTGTCACCTCCCCCGCGAGAAGGGTCGGCCCGGCTCTCCTTATCCTCATATAGTAGAACCTCTCGTCCCATTCTTCCTCGGCCATCTCTAGGGGCCACATGGAGCCTCCAACGTCGGAGACGAGGCCCCGGAGGTAATCAGCATCCCTCTCAACCTGTTCGCTCGGTCCTTCGTATACGAACAAAGCGAGGACTGCTGCGTCTGGCACGTAGAGACCGATTGACCTCTTTATTTCGAGATAGTCTCCATCTTGGATCTCGATGAAGAATGGTTTTATTGGCCTATCGACGACCTTGGCGATCACTTCAATCAGGGTTTCTGTGTCGTCGAATGAGGCCAGCTGAGGCAGAATCTTCTCCGGTTTAGGACGGATGTATAGTGTGGCCTCAGTGATCACGCCCAATGTACCCTCAGAGCCGAAGATAGAGTCGAACATTTTAGAATCGTCCTGCCCTTCCTTTGATGATGAAACTACCTCGCCCTTCGGGGTCACGAATTTGATCTCTTTAATGTGCTCTCTCAGGTGTCCATATTTTAACGAGCCTATGCCTAGCCCGCCAGTGGCGATCCATCCGCCTATGGTCGCCGAAGGGGCGCTAGATGGGTAGACTTTGAACGAGAGGCCCTGTTCCTCCAAGAAGCTCAACAATGCTTTCCAGCGTAAGCCTGCTTCCACGGTAACAGTCATGTTCTCTTTATCGAGGCCCACGATTCCCTTGAGCTCAGTTAGCTCTAGGACGATGCCACCTTTGGTCGGTATTGTGCCTCCGTACCCCCATGAAGAAGCGCCCCTGGGGATGATGGGAACCTCATTCAAATACGCATACTCGACAATCTTTGAAACATCTTCGGCTTTTCTGGGTTTAACCACGACGTCAGGCACGGTTTTGAAGATCATAGAGATTTCTGGGGGTAGAGGAGCTATGTCATGATCGTACAGTCTCCTCTCAAATATCTTGTCTGTGACGTTGTTTTCTCCCACGATGTTGGCGAGATCCCGAGCAATTTTTTCAGGCATCACATCCCATCAACTAACCATAAGCTATTTTCAACATGCTGATGTTATATATCATCATCCACCCAAGTCCGTAACTTATAAAATCTTTCATAACGACTAGAAACGAAAAAAAGGAATCGGGAGCTACTCTGAAATCGACATCACCTCTCGGAATAGGAAAAATCGATAGCATCCGAGTACGATCCGAGATGTAGAGGAGGCTTTCGATAGTCTATTATCCGTTACTATGGAGACCTGCAAGAAGCTAGGGGTCGAGATGGGTTCAACCCGAGCGCGAAAGGGCTTCTTTTGAATCCGGGTCTAAGACAACCAACCGGCCCATCCATTCTTTCAGGTTAACGTATACCAATAGCTTTTTATTAACAGGTGCTGGAACAGAAAAGAAATGAAACGGGACCTGTCACAATATGGATTGAAGTGTCCTTACTGTGATGAAAAGCTCCCCTCTCATAGATCCCTCAGGATCCATGTGGGCGCTTCGCACAAGGAGAAGACCGACGAGTTCATGGAGGAACATTTCGGCGGCCGCTGGATCGAGGCCGACTTCATAACCCTCATGCTCCAGAGATCGATGGGCGACCTCAATGAGGCTTTCTGCGGGCAGTGTGAGAAGTGCACGCTAGGATGCTCGTTCCCCCAGGTTCACGAGGGGCTTCAGCCGTACAAGGTAGCCTTGAAGATCCGGTCTGGCGAGGCAAAGGATGTGCTGAAATCTGACGTGATATGGGCGTGCTCCATGTGCCTCGCGTGTGAAGAGCGGTGTCCTGCGGAGGTGTCACCGTATGGGGTTGTCTCGATCCTAGAGAACCTTTCTGCCCGCATCGGCTACCATTTCCCGAGGGAGTACAGGAACATGGACAAAAACGTGGAGAGGATGGGTGTCATACAGAGACCCCAACCGATCCTTACCAGGACAGGTGAGAGGTTCACGAGGGAAAACTTAGGCCTCCCCGGAATGCAGGCCCCCCTAGACATGGGGAAGTTTGCCGAGGCCCTGAAGAAACTATCCGGAATGAGGGTGGTCCTATGAGGTACGCATTTTTTCCTGGATGCGTGGCCCAGACCGAGCAGTACGGATGCGGACTCTCGGCAAGGGAGGTCCTTCCGAGGCTCGGCGTCGAGCTCGTGGACATGCCTGGATCGAGCTGCTGCGGCTTCATGACCTATAGGATATCGTCGCCCATCGGCTGGAAGTACCTGACGGCCCGCAACCTCGCGCTTGCTGAGAAGCTAGGCCTCGACGTTCTCACCCTCTGCAACGGCTGTCATCTCTCCTTCAGCCAGGTCAAGAGGGACATGGAGGGGGACAGGGAGCTCAAAAAGACGATCGACCAGACCCTATCCATCGAGGGCCTCGAGTACGCCGGTGAGTGCGAGGCCCACCACTTGCTTGAGGTCCTGCACGACAGGATCGGGGTCGACAAGATAGCCGACATGGTCACGAAGCCCCTGAAAGGACTGACCCTCGCAGCCCACCCCGGCTGCCACTCATTCAGGCCATCCGACCTCGGCAGGCCCGACGACGCGAAGGACCCGAGGAAGCTCGACGATTTGATAAGGGCGTTGGGCGCCGACTGCCGAGATTATCCAGAGAAGCTCGACTGCTGTGGATCACATATACTCAAGACTGAGGGAGGGGGCTCTCTAAAGATCGCCGGCTCGAAGCTAAAGTCCGTCAAGGAACGTGGGTTCGACGGGCTCGTCACAGTCTGCCCCCTCTGCTTCAAGGCCCTCGACGGCAAGCAGCCTGAAATAAGCGGCATGGTAAGGGAAGGGGCTGTGGATATTCCCGTTTTCTACCATACCCAGCTCTTGGGCTTGTCCATTGGGGTTTCGCCGGAGAGACTGGGGTTGCACCTCAACCTCAGCCCCGTGGAGGGATTACTGTCCCACGTTTGAGAGGGCTGTTTTCAGTGGGCAAGATGCGTTCTGAGGTAGGTTAGCGGGTTGAGCGGGGGTACCCAGAAGTCTGAATGCTCCGCCTGTGAGGCCGAGAAGAGGTTCTACCCTCCGTGCAGGGAGGCCTGCCCGGCCAACGTCAACGTCCAGGCCTACGTCTCCCTGATATCCCAAGGGAGGTTCCGGGAGGCCCTCGGGGTCATAAGGAAGGACAACCCCTTCCCAGCGATCTGCGGCAGGGTCTGCTTTGCCCCATGTGAGGAAGCTTGCCAGAGGAGCGAAGTAGACGCGCCTGTGGGAATCCGGCTCCTGAAACGGATGGTCTCGGACGTCGAGTTCGGCTCTGAGAGGGAGGCTCGAGGGAAGCTGGTGCCACCGACAAAGGCCGAGAAGGTCGCCGTGATCGGCTCAGGGCCCGCTGGACTGACCGCGGCATACTTCCTCGTCAAAATGGGCTACCCTGTCACCGTCTTCGAGAAGGACCCAGAGCCAGGCGGGATGCTCAGGTACTGCCTGCCAATGTACAGGCTCCCGGAGGACGTGCTGGATGCAGAGATAAGATACATCATGGAAACGGGCGTCGATGTCAGGACAAGCGTCGAAGTGGGGGAAGACGTACGCCTCGCTGACCTTCTTGAAGGGGGTTATAAGGCCATATTCATCGCAGTGGGCGCCCCCAGCAGCCGTTCCATGAACATGGCTGGAGAGGACCTCACGGGCGTGAAGAACGCCCTCGACTTCCTGAGGGATGTCCGCGTAGGCAGAGTAAAGCAGCTCAAGGGGAAGGTTGCGGTCGTCGGCGGAGGGGACGCCGCCATAGACTCGGCCAGGACAGCCGTCCGCCTCGGGCCGGAAGATGTGACGGTCATCTATCGCAGGCAGAGGGAGGACATGCCCGCCCACCCGCATGAGGTGGAGGAGGCGGAGAGGGAGGGCGTCGATTTCAAGTTCCTGGCGAACCCGACTAGGGTCCTGGGCGACGAGGTCGTGGAGGCGGTCGAGTGCGCCAAGATGCGCCTAGGGGAGCCAGACAGCAGCGGCCGCAGGCGCCCGATCCCAATTCCGGGCTCCGAGTTCGTCGTCCCCGCCGACCTGTTCATAGAGGCCGTCGGCGAGATCACCGATCTCACGTTCCTGACCGAGGGCATCAAGGTTACGAGGTGGGACACCATAGAGGTGGACCCAGTCACCTTCGAGACGAGCTTGCCNNGCGATAGCCGCCGGGAAGAAGGCGGCCAGGGCCATAGACCTCTACCTGGGGGGCGGGGGCCTCGACGTTCTGAGGGCGGAGGAGATAGAGAAGACGAGCTGGGTCAAGGAGGGCGTCCTCGAGGAGAAGCCGGCGCAGGAGGCGGCTCACCTGCCCCTCGAGAGGAGGATGGGCAACTTCGACGAGGTGGAGCTAGGCTTCACTTGGGGTCAGGGGGTCCTGGAGGCCCTCAGGTGCGTGCACTGCGGGCCTTGCTCAGAGTGCCTTGTCGAGGAGGACCTGTGTGAGCTCGACCTCCCAGAGGTGGACGAGAAGGCCTGCAGCGGATGCGGGACATGCGTCTCGATCTGCCCCTTTGAGGCCATGAGCAAGGACGAGGGTGGCGTCGCCCAGGTGGACGAGCGCCTCTGCAAGGGCTGTGGCCTCTGCGCTGCGAGCTGCCCCGAGAGGGCCATCAAGATGACGAATTTCACGAACGAACTCATCATGGAGGCGGTCGCCGGTTAGGGGTGGACTCCGTGAGCGATGATCGAAGTAAAATCGCCGTTTTCGTATGCGATTGGGCCGTGAATCCCTATGATGTCTCCGACGAGGCGCTGAGAAAGTTCCCGGCGGACATAAGGTTAGCCAAGGTGAAGTGCACCGGCAGGATCGACCCCGTCTTCTACGTGGATTCCTTCCTCAAGGGGGCAGACGGCGTCCTCGTCCTAGGCTGCAACAAGGGAGACTGCCACTTCTTGGAGGGGAACCTCCAGGCCGAGAACAAGATGAAGATGGTCGGGAGGCTGCTAGATCTGGCGGGGTTCGAGCCCGAGCGGATGAGGGCCGAGTGGATGTCTGCGTTGGACGAGGGGAAGCTCAAAGAGTCGTTGATGGAATTCATAAACCACATTGAGAAACTGGGCGGCAACCCCGTTTCTACAGGGGTTCCCGACCCCGCGCTCCATGAAAGGATTCTGGCAGCCAAGGCCACAGTCGAGGGCTTCAGGGACAGGGCTCTCGCCGGCAGGGAGCTTGAGGTGACGGAGAGGGGGAACGTCTACGGAGAGAGGGTGCCGCGGTACAAGTTCGATGAGGTCCAGGCTGAGGCGCTGAGGGCGGAGTTCCACAGGAACTGGATGTACCTGCTTCTGAAGAGGGAGGCGTCTTCTGTGCAGGAACTCTCCAGCAAGACGGGCCTCCGAGAGGATCAGGTGCTCCGTCACATCGTGGCGATGAGATCGAGGAACCTGGTCGACATGGACAGGATCGAGGGGATCACCCCGTACTACAGGGCTCTGGAGGTCCTACGATGACTGGCAAGGTCGGGGCCGTCCTAGTCTTAGGCGGAGGGATAGCGGGGATCCAGGCGAGCCTCGACCTCGCCGACTCCGGNNAGGTCCACATAGTCGACAAATCCCCGGTGATAGGGGGCGTCATGGCCCAGCTGGACAAGACCTTCCCGACGAACGACTGCGCCATGTGCATCCTCGCCCCCAAGCTCGTCGGGGCAGGGAGGCACCACAACATAGACCTGATCACCTACACGGACCTGAAGAAGGTTGAGGGGGAGGATGGCAACTTCAGGGTGACCCTCAACAGGCGGGCGAGGAGAGTCGACCCAGACAAGTGCACTGGATGCGGAGACTGCGCCCAGAAGTGCCCTGTCTCCGCCATAGACGAGTACAACGAGGGCTTCAGCGAGCGCAGGAGCGTGTACATCCTCTTCCCTCAGGCCATGCCCCTCACCTACACCATCGACAGGGACAGGTGCATCGGCTGCGGAATCTGCGGCGAGGTCTGCAAGGCCGGGGCTGTCCGCTACGACGATGAGGACACAGAAATGGAGCTGAACGTTGGCTCCATCATCCTCGCCCCCGGATTCGAGTCCTTCGACGCGAACATCCTCGGCGAGTACGGGTACGGCAGGTTCCCGAACGTCGTCTCGAGCATAGAGTTCGAGCGCATCCTGAGCGCCACCGGGCCATACGGAGGAACTGTGCTCAGGCCTTCGGACGGGAAGCTGCCCCGGAAGTTGGCTTTCATCCAGTGCGTCGGCTCCCGGGACGAGAGGGTCGAGAACCCCTACTGCTCCTCGGTCTGCTGCATGTACGCGATCAAGGAGGCGGTCATCGCCGAGGAGCACAACCCCGGACTGGAGCCGACGATATTCTTCATGGACATCAGGGCCTTCGGGAAGGAGTTCGACGAGTACTACGAGAGGGCCCAGGAGGAGCACGGCGTCAGGTTCGTCAGGTGCAGGGTCTCCCACGTGGACGAGGAGCCGGACACCCACGATCTTCTCGTGACATACGACGAGGACGACGTCGTGCACCGAGAGAAGTTTGACATGGTCGTCCTATCCGTAGGCATGAAACCCCCCACGGATGCCGGGAGGTTCGCCGACATCCTAGGCATAGAGCTAAACCACCACGGCTTCTGCAAGACCGGCGTCTTCGACCCACTCGAAACCTCTCGCTCAGGCGTCTACGTCTGCGGCGCTTTCGCCTCGCCTAAGGACATACCAGACAGCGTCGCCCAGGCAAGTGGAGCTGCGATGAAAGCGGCCGGGGGGATCGCGTCGGTTCGGGACACCCTGGTCACGCCGCTGGAGTACCCGCCTGAGAGGCCCGTGGAGGGCCTCGAGCCAAGGATCGGCGTCTTCGTCTGCCACTGCGGCATAAACATCGGGGGCGTTGTGGACGTCCCTGCGGTGATGGAGTACGCGAGGGGCCTCCCCGATGTCGTGTACGCCGAGCGCAACCTGTACACCTGCTCCCAGGACACCCAGGAGAACATAAGTGAGAAGATCCTGGAGCACGACCTGAACAGGGTGGTCGTCGCCAGCTGCACGCCCCGCACGCACGAGCCGCTGTTCCGGGAGACCCTGCAGAACTCGGGGCTGAACCCCTACCTCTTCGAGATGGCTAACATCCGGGACCAGTGCAGCTGGGTACACATGCGAGAGCCCGAGGCGGCCACGGAGAAGGCGAAGGACCTAGTGAGGATGGCCGTCGCCAAGGCGAGGCTCCTCCAGCCGTTGAAGAAGCCGATGGTCGAGGTCACGCCGGTGGTGCTCGTCGTAGGCGGCGGCCTCTCAGGGATGACGGCGGCCCTCGAGATAGCAGAGCAGGGATACGAGGTCCACCTCGTCGAGAAGGAGGAGGAGCTGGGGGGGAACCTGAGGAGGATCAGGTACACCCTCGGAGGGGACGACCCCCAGGAGAGGCTGAGGGAGCTTATCTCAAGGGTCGAGGGCAACGGGAAAATCATGGTCCACCTCGGGACGCGGCTGGATGACGCCCACGGGTACGTCGGGAACTTCGAGACGACCCTCCTCAGCGGCGCTGAGGAGGAGGTCGTCAAGCACGGGGCCGTCATCATCGCGACAGGGGGAGTAGAGTACACGCCGACCGAGTACTACTATGGCGTCGACGAGAAGGTGATGACCCAGCTCGAGCTCGAGGAGAAGCTCGAGGAAGACGGCTTCAACCCACGCTCAGTGGTAATGATCCAGTGCGTCGGAACGAGGTGCGAGGAGCGCCCCAACTGCTCGAGGATCTGCTGCAGCGACGCGGTCAAGAACGCCCTGAAGATCCTTGAGGTCAACCCCGACGCGGCGGTCTTCGTCCTGTACAAGGACATGCGCACCTACGGGTTCAACGAGGACTACTACAGGGAGGCGGCCAGGGAGGGGGTCATCTTCATCCGCTACGACGACGACCACAAGCCCCAGGTCTCGAACGACGGCGGCCTGGAGGTCTCGATCATCGACCCGGTCCTCAGGGAGAGGGTCGTCATAGAGCCCGACGCGATCGTCCTCAGCGCCGGTGTTCTGCCTTCTCCCGACAACCCGAGGCTCGCAGGCCTCTTCAAGGTGCCCCTGAGCAAGGACGGGTTCTTCCTCGAGGCCCACATGAAGCTGAGGCCCCTGGACTTCGCTACGGACGGCGTCTTCCTCTGCGGCATGGCCCACGGCCCCAAGCCGATAGACGAGAGCATAAGCCAGGCCTGCGGGGCAGCGGCCAGGGCGATGACGATCCTTTCTAGGCCGATGATAGAGGTCGAGGGGGCCATCGCCATGGTGAACGAGGACCTCTGCTCGGGCTGCAGGATGTGTGAGGGCGTCTGCGAGTTCAGCGCGGTCGAGATGGTGGAGGATGACGATGGGAATGTCCGCTCCCATATCATCGAGGAGCTCTGCAAGGGGTGCGGCGTCTGCGCCTCCACCTGCCCGTCCGGTGCCATAACTGCGGGCCACTTCACGGACGACGAGATACTGGCGCAGGTGAGGGCAGCACTGGCGGAGGCGAGGGCATGACCGAGTTCGAGCCCAGGATCGTCGGCTTCCTATGCAACTGGTGCAGCTACGCGGGCGCTGACCTGGCGGGCGTCAGCAGGTTCCAGTACCCTCCGAATCTGAGGGTCATCAGGGTGATGTGCAGCGGGAGGGTCCACCCCGCCTTCATACTCGAGGCCTTCAGGGACGGCGCAGACGGGGTTCTCGTCGCCGGCTGCCACCCGCCGAACGACTGCCACTACATCTCTGGCAACCTCAAGGCCCAGAGGAGGGTGGCTATGCTGAAGAGGCTCATGGCCCAGCTCGGCCTGGAGCCAGAGAGGCTGAGGCTCGAGTGGATCTCGGCTGCAGAGGGCGACAAGTTCGCGAGGGTGATCCGGGAGATGGTCGATGGTCTCAAGAGGATGGGGCCCAGCCCGCTGAGGGCGGCGGAGGCCGTTGTTGTGGGGGGTGGATGAGTCGACTGAAGAGAAGGAGATCAGGATAAGGCCAGAGAACATGGAGTTCAGGCGCAGGATAATGGAGATCCCAGGCGCGGAAAGGCTCATGCTCTGCTACCAGTGCGGCACATGCACAGCCGACTGCCCGGTCGCCATGCGGGTGGACGGGTTCAGGCCCAGGCGCATCGCGAGGCTTGCCGCCTACGGCCAGAAGGGGAGGCTGCTTGAGGGAGACACGGTCTGGCTGTGCGCGGGGTGCTACACCTGCTACGAGCGCTGCCCCGAGCAGGTCAGGGTCTCGGAGATCGTCTCAGCACTCCGGAAGCTCGCGCTGAAGGAGGGGATAATCCACCCGACATACAAGGCGCTGATGAAGTCCATCGCGGAGATGGGATACATCTACGAGATAGACGACTTCCAGAACGAGATGAGG
>JABAOC010002103.1_pt5 | contig 13432 bp, 16 predicted proteins | sample 7062161 | NCBI WGS metagenome assembly JABAOC01 (sample SAMN14538625, study PRJNA623070) | marine sediment metagenome | biome: marine biome [ENVO:00000428]; feature: marine pelagic biome [ENVO:01000023]; material: deep marine sediment [ENVO:00002113] | place: India: Gulf of Khambhat ... | reverse complement strand
TTGGCGCAAAAATTATTTTAACTGATCCCAGGGAAGGAACCGAAGGAGCAATTAAAAAGGCGGGAGAGTTATTGAGAAAGAATAAGAACTACATGATGCTTGATCAATTTAACAATCTTTCTAATGTTTTGGCACACTACGAAACAACGGGGGTGGAGATAATTGAAGACATGCCAGAAGTTGATGTTTTTGTTGCTGGAATGGGGACGGGCGGAACATTGATGGGGGTGGGCAGGAAGCTGAAAGAATATAATTCCAAGATACAAATAGTTGGTGTTGAGCCTTATTTTCCAAGCAAGATTCAGGGCCTAAGGAATATGGAGGCTTATTCGCCTTTTATTTTTGATGAAAAAAGACTGGATAAAAAGATTAGGGTTAGGGATAAAGATGCCTTTCGTTTTGCTCGACTATTGTCTTTGAAAGAAGGATTATCGGTTGGAATTTCCTCGGGAGCAGCAATGTGGGGAGCGTTTGAAGTGGCGAAGTTAATTAAAAAGGGAAAGATTGTTGTCCTGTTTCCTGACAGAGGAGACAGGTATTTGAGCACGAGGTTGTTTAAATAAAATTTATGATATACTTTTTGAAGGAGCTGAGATGAGGCTTTATAATACTCTAACGCGGAAAATTGCGAAGTTTGAACCAGTTGATCCTTCGGGGGTCCGGATGTATATTTGTGGGCCGACGGTTTATGATTATGCCCACATTGGCCATATGAGGACTTACGTTAATACTGACCTTTTATGGCGAACTCTTGAATATAATGGACTTGAAGTGAAGACAGTAATGAACATTACTGACGTAGGACATTTAACTTCGGATGCGGATACAGGCGAGGACAAGATGGAGAGAAGGGCCAAGAGAGAAGGAAAATCTGTTTGGGAAATTGCAAAATTTTATACAGAGGATTTTTTTAAGTTTACTCAAGCTCTAAACATTAGGAAGCCGAATGTTGTTTGTCGGGCAACGGATAATATCAATGAGCAGATTTTTTTAGTTCGAGAGCTTGAGGAAAAAGGCTTCACCTATATTATTCCCGAGGACGGAGTTTATTTTGATACTTCTAAATTGCCTGATTACGGCAAACTTTGGCCGCAGGAGAGGGAGAAGTTGAAGGCGGGGAAAAGGGTAAAGCTTGAGAAGGGCAAAAAAAACCCGACTGATTTTGCTCTATGGAAATTTGAGAAGCCTGGTGAGAAAAGGCAAATGGTTTGGGAATCACCCTGGGGGAAACGAACTTTCCCGGGTTGGCACATTGAATGTTCGGCGATGAGCATGAAGTATTTGTCTGATTGTTTTTCAGGTGGTAAGTTTTTCCCGGAAAAATTTAAAACGATCGACATCCATACAGGCGGAGTAGAACATGTTCCGATTCATCATACCAATGAGATTGCCCAGTCTGAAGCGGCGATAGGAAAGCCGTTTGTAAAATATTGGTTTCACGCTGAACACCTTTTGGTGGAGGGTAAAAAGATGAGTAAGTCAAAAGGGAATTTTTATCGCTTGAAGGACATTACCCAAAAAGGAGTTGAACCTTTAAGTTTAAGGTATATGTTCCTTATGACTCATTACCGCAAGAAACTAAACTTCACTTGGGATGGTTTGAGAGCGGCCCAGACAGCGCTTGAAAATTTGAGAAAAATTATTGCCGAGATTAAAAGGACAAGTAAAGAAAGAAGTGTTTTGTCAGAGGAGAAATTAGCACGGGTGAGGAAGTTTCAGCAAAAGTTTAAAGAAAAGATTAGTGAGGATCTGAATATACCCCAGGCTCTTTCAGTGGTCTGGCAGGTGATAAAAAGCAATGTTCCAAGTTATGATAAGTATGACCTTTTGCTTGACTTTGATCAAGTGTTGGGTCTTGGGCTGGCGGTTCAGGCTGAAGCAAAAACTGAAGTTCCTGGGACAGTGAAAGAGCTTGTGAAAAAAAGAAAGATACTAAGGGCAGAAAAAAAATGGGCGGAAGCAGATAGAGTTCGGCTAGAAATTGAGAAGATGGGGTATAAGATTGAAGATACAGTGAAAGGAACAGTACTTAGGAAAAAAAGGGATAAAGGACTAAAAGAATACAGAGAATAGTTAGATTTTATGGATAATGAAAGAGAGCCAATAATTCAAATAATTTTGGTATTTTCCATTCTGGTGATTTTGGGAAATCTTTTATTACTGGATTGGGTTTATTTAACAAAGATGACCTCGGAAAAAAGGGTGGCAGAACAAAAACCTAAAGAAAAAACCACCACTTTATCTCTGGAAAAACTGGGGGTTGGTGGGGAAGGTCCGGTAGAGGTTACGCTCTCCGAGGAAGACGAATTTAGGCTTTTGAATGCTTGTCGAACTGAAGTATCTCAGGCAATAGCGACAATCTCAGGGGAGGGCAAGGAGATTAAAGAAGTGGTTAAAGAAGTTGTTGTTCCGACTGTCTCCACAGCCTCAAAAGAATACTATGTCCCCTTGGGTACAGGTGAAGTGACGGAAAGTATGGACTGGGTAGAGATAACTGGAGCCCAGGCCGATATTAATAGCGGAAGCTACGGCAGAATTAAAGAAGTCTATTTTCAGGCCAACTTAAGAATGCCGTCAGGAACTGGTAGGGTTTATGCGATGCTTTACAATATAACTGACAAGCATCCGGTTTGGAATAGTGAAGTTTCTTCAATCTCAACAACCGGCGAGAATGTTTCAGCCAAAATTAATTTGGACGAGGGGAGCAAACTTTACAAACTGAAGATGAAGCTTTCTATTCCCCATAAAGGGAATTGTGATCTTGCCCGAGTGAAAATTGTGACTTACTGATGTTTAAGAAAAAGTTTGGTTTTAAAAAAATTTTTAATCTTCCGGTTTTTTTACTGGTACTGCTTGTTTTAATTACATTAGCGACCCGTTTGGCTATATATTTGAATAACAGCAATCAGATTTTTATTTTGGAAGACACTTGGTGGTATTTGAGGACGGCACGTGATTTGCCTCAGCTTAATCCTTTTAGGACTCCGGGATATCCGACGCTGATAAGGTCTGTTTGGGAAGTCAACAAGTCGACGATAGGAGGTGAAATTTTGTCTTCTTCGTTAGCAGATTTAGTTTTGCTGAAAAAATTGATAAAAGCGCAGTTGTTTTTAGATGTTTTGACGGTTTTTTTATTTTATTTAATTTCCCAAATTGTTTTTAAAAAGAAAACATTGGCCTTCTTAACGGCAATTTTTATTGCTTTTAATTTTCAAGTTTTTTCTTTTTTAAGAGTTCCTTTACCTGAGACCTTTACAGTCTTTTTATTGTGTTTGTTTACCTTTTTTTCAATAAGATTTCTGATTAATCAAAGAAAGATTGATTTTGGGTTTTTGATAATTTCACTTGTTTTTTTGATTTTTTTGCGACCGTTTTATCTTTATTTGCCAATTTTTATTTTCTTGTTTTTCTTGGGCCGAGGGATTCTTGAAAGAACAAGACTCGGATTTCAAAAGATTTGGCCGCTTTTTTTCATTTTGATTATTCCTTATCTTTTGGTGTTTTTGTATTCGAAAGAAATGAAAAGTCAACATGGAATAAGAGGGTTGAGTTTGGTAAGCGGCGGGGCTCTTTTTGGTAAAGTTTTGCAATATGGACTCGAAGATCGGGCGGGACCCCATTTTGAGGCTCTAAANNGAGACAAAGGGGGCGAGCCACATCCTTGGGCATTTGTGGAAATGATAGGCGAATATCAGACTGAGGATGGAAGGACGCCTGATTTTTTATATTTGGGAAAATTTGCGCGAGGAGTGATTTTAAAAAGCCCAATTGAATTTACCTTTAAAAGTTTAGCCCAATTTCCTTTTGTCTTAACCGCCTATGAGACGAGGGCAAAAATTAAAGAATCTGGACCTTGGGTTGGTTTTTTAAAGGCTTTAAGAGAAATTTATAAATTTATCCAGAAGTTTCAGTTGTTATTTATATTTTCTTTTATTTATTTTTTAATTTTGTTTTTGGCTTCCCCGAAAACCTTAGAATTTCAAACGATTTTCTTTGTATCTCTTCTTGGCTTTTACCAGGTGATAATGGTGTGTTTTGGGGCTTATTCTGAGTATGCCCGTTTAAGAATGCCGGCAGATCCTCTCATTTGGCTATCAATCATTTGTCTTTTTTGGGTAAATTTTAAAAAAAAGATAGGTATGTTATAATGCCTTATTATTTTAAGTTTAAGCAAAAAGGTAGACTATATGGCGCCAAGTGCAAATGAGTTATTAGCGACACCTGGTCAAGAAGTTAAAGTGGCTTTTCCAGAAGGCACTTTCAACGAACCACATCACAGGCGAACAAGGGGCACTCTTTATCGTGATAGTGCTGGTCGGGCAAGAATTTTCGTTAGTGTTCCTGGAACGGAGTGTGGTGTTATGTGTTTTGAAATTGATCCAGACGCAGATATCCTGACTCCCATAGAAGAGGTATAAAAGATTTTTGAACAGATGAAGATTTTTCAGGAAACGATTTCAGTTGAGACAAGTGGAGTTTTCGAGTTTGTAAAGATCGGTGGGAAGATACAAGAGGCGGTTGAGAAATCAAAAATTAAAAACGGCTTTGTTTTACTCCGCAGTCCTCATAATACAGCCACTATCGTCTGCAACGAAGAAGACCAATCGGTGCTTGATGATTTAAAAAATGTTATGCTTCGGACGACGCCTGATAGTTTGGGTTTTAAACATAGTTATGAAGGAATTGATAATGCTCGGGCCCATCAGATAGTTTCGCTTTTAGGGCATTGCCATTGGTTGCCAATCAAGGACGGCAAGATCTCCCTGGGCACTTGGCAAGCAATATTTTTACTTGAACTTTTTGAGCCAAGGAGAAGAAAAGTAGAAACAGTGATTGTAGGGGAGTGATTTATGAGTCTTTCTGTAGGAATTGTGGGATTACCCAATGCCGGGAAATCGACGCTTTTTAATGCGCTGGTGAGGCGGTCTTTGGCCAATGTGGCCGAGCATCCTTTTACAACAATTGAGCCAAATACTGGCGTGGTTGAGGTGCCGGACAAGAGGTTGAGGGATTTAGCAAAGGTTGTTAGAAGGGAGAAGGGGCAGGGGGTAAAAATTGTGCCGGCAGTGGTTAAGTTTGTGGACATTGCCGGCCTAGTGAAAGGGGCCCACAAAGGAGAGGGGCTGGGCAATCAGTTCTTGGGAAAGATTCGTGAGGTTGATGCCATTATTCATGTTTTGCGAGATTTTAAGGATGAGAAGGTGCCGCGAGTGGGTGGAAAAGATGCAGAAGAAGATTATGAAATTGTCTCAACCGAACTTTGTTTAGCAGATCTTGAATACGTTGAGCGGAAGCTGGCAGACAAAGAACTTAAAAAATCAGAAGATGCTAATAAGCTAATCAAGCTGTTGAAAAAAATAAAGGATAATTTAGCCAAAGGCGTTAAGGTTTCACAGATGAATCTAAGTGAAGAGGAGGAAGACTTAGTCAGGGATCTTTTTTTGCTAACGGCCAAGCCGGAAATTATTGTTTTGAATGTAAGCGAGGATAAACTGGGGAAGAAAGACAAACAGCTTATCATTTGTGCCAAGCTCGAGGCAGAATTGGGGAGTTTTGAGGAGAATGAGAGAAAGGAGTATTTGCAAGAGCTTAGGATTAAAGAGCAAGCGCTTGATTTGTTAATTGGGAAAGCGTTTGATATTCTGGGGCTAATAAGATTTTTTACACTTAAAGGCGGTAAGGAAATTACTGCCTGGTCAATACTCAAAAGCACAACTGCATTTGACGCGGCCGAGAGGGTGCATACTGATTTTGCCAAAGGTTTTATTAAAGCTGAAGTAATTTCATTTGATGGTTTGATTAAAGCTGGCGGCTGGAAAGAAGCGCAAAGGATGGGCAAGACAAGATTTGAAGGAAGAAACTATCAGATTAAAGATGGGGAGGTAATTGAGTTTAAATTTAATATTTAAAGAGGCTTGTCTGGGGCTTTGAATTTTGTTATACTCTCTCACAAGAGGGGACTTTTTTTATGATGAGAAAATATGAGTTTGTTTTTGTTTTGCCAAAGCTAGAGGAGAAGGCAAAAAAGGAGCTTTTAAAAAAAATTAAAGATTTATTTGTAGAGCAGAAGGGAAAGATAGAAAAGGAGGACAACTGGGGATTAAAGCAGTTGGCCTACAGAATAAAGAAGCAGACAGAGGGAGATTATTTTTTATTTTTGGTGAGTTTTAAGCCAGGAATCTTTGGGAAAATTGAGGAAAAACTAAAACAAGAAGAAAATATGTTAAGATATTTATTAGTAAGAGTTGATTAAAGGAGGGTTGTAACTTCTGGTTACGCAGATTAACGCTTGAGCTTTACCAACCCGGATCTTCCGTAGTTCAGGAGTTGCAAGAAAATAGGTTTTTCTGTTAAGTTTAATTTAACATTAAATTATTAGTTTAGGCCAGGAGAGTTAAGAGCCAAGAACAAATAGCCGAGGTAAACTAAAAATTAGACTCTAAGCGTATTTGGTTTNNAAAACATGGCAACAAGAAGTTTAAATAAAGTACAGTTAATTGGAAATTTAACCAGGGATCCTGAGCTTCGCTATACCCCCCAGGGAACAGCAGTGTGTACCTTTGGACTGGCAACTAACCGTTCATGGGTGCCGGCGGGCGGAGGGGAAAGAAGAGAAGAAACCGAATTTCACCGGATTGTATCCTGGCAGAAGTTGGCTGAGCTTTGTGCCCAACTTTTGTTTAAGGGCAGGAAAGTTTTTGTTGAAGGGAGATTACAGACCAGAGACTGGACTGCTTCTGATGGAACCCAGAGAAGGACGACAGAGATTGTGATTGATGACATGATAATCTTAGACAGCAAACGACCGCCCATAGAAGGAGTTCCAACTCAGGCCGAACCCTTTGAAGGAGAGGCAGTTTTGGATGAAGTTTCTACTGAAGCAGCGGGAGCGAGTGCGCCAGCCGACACAAGTGCCCCAGCGGCGGCCACAGACGATGTTCAAGAGCCAGAAAAAGAGGAAGAGAAAAAAAGGAAGACTGAGAAACCAGAGAAGGTAGCAGAGAAAAAGAAAGAAGAGAAGAGTTCGGCAGGAGCAAAGCCTAAGACCGCAAAATCCGCAAGAACTGATAAGGACAAAAAAGAAGGTTTGAACGCCGACGACATTCCTTTTTGATAAAAACCAACCATAAATTATGAGTAAAAAAAGAGTCAGTCGAAGAGTCAGTCGAAGGAGGAGGATAAAGAAAGGGAGGGGCCACTGTCTGTTCTGCAATGAAAAATTGAATCCTGATTATAAAGAAACTCAAGTCCTGCAGAGGTTTATTAGTGAGCGAGGAAAGGTTCTGTCAAGAGGAAGGACAGGGGTTTGTGCCAAGCACCAACGAAAGTTGGCGATTCAGATTAAAAGAGCAAGACATCTGGCGCTATTACCTTTTGTTACAAGTTTAAAGTAGTAATGGTTTTTACTAACAAGCCGGATCTTAAGAAAAGCAAAGCTTTTTTTGCCTATTCAGCCATACCTTCTGGAAAGATTTTGGTGAAGGAGGGAGAGCGGGTGAGTTCTGGCGATGTTTTATCGAAGGGAAGGGTGTCGATTGGCCATAAGGAATTTAATTTGACCAAGATTTTAGGGGTTGGGCCGAAAGAGATAGGCGCGTGTCTTAAAAAGTTACCCGGAGAGGCCATTGTTCCAGGAGACCTTATTGCCACCAGAAAGAAACTTTTTAAGAAAAGAGACCTTAAATCCTCGGTTAAAGGCGTGGTGGATTCTTTGAATGAAAAGACAGGTGTTTTACGCATTAACTTAGGCGAGTCTGATCTTGAAGCAAAAACTGAGGTTTCAGGCAAAGTTTCCCAAGTCAAAGATAAGACGATAATGATTTCTTTTGAGGCTTATGTGTTTAAGGGAATTGGGGGTCTGGGAGGGAGAGGAAAGGGCGAGATTTTATGTCTTGGTGAACGGGAAGAGGAAGTTGGCTTTGCTTCTTTAAGTAGTGAGGCTGGGGGGAAGATTGTTGTTTTAGGAGGGAGAATTAAACTTGATTTTTGGGAAAAGGCCTGTGCTTTGGGAGTGGTCGGACTTTTGGTGGGAAGCGTTGAGAGTCAAGATTTTGAGGAGATAAAGAAAGACACGGCGGTGTGTCTTGAGAAGGGTAGGAGGAGAATTGCCGTTCCGATTGTTTGGGGTGGAGAAAAGGATGGTTTTATATCACAAGATTTTTTTGAGAAGATCAAAAAACAGGAAGGGAAAATGGCCGAGATTGATGGGGCAGAGAAAAAACTGACGATTGTAATTTAAACTATAAAGATGAAATTGAGACTGACTTTAAGACAGATAAGAACGACAGCTTTAATCCTTTCTCTTGTGGTTTTCTCTTTTGGATTGGGGTACAAATCGTCTGAGTTAGGTGTCAGGGTAAAACTCAGAGACAGAAGCCCGAGAGTTGAGATAAAAAGAGAGATTCCGGAGGACAAGCCCCAAGATTTTTCTTTGTTTTGGACGGTATGGGATACACTGGAGGAAACCTTCCTTGATAAATCAGCCCTTGTTTCCAACAAGATGATTTATGGGGCGATTAAAGGTTTGACTGCCTCCTTGGGTGATCCTTATACGGTCTTTTTGCCGCCCAAGGAGAATAAAGAGGCCAAGGAGGATCTAGACGGCAGTTTTGAAGGGGTGGGCATGCAGCTTGGTTTTAAGGACGAAGATAAACTGGCAGTGATTGCACCCTTGAGGGGGATGCCGGCAGAAGGGGCGGGTATTAAAGCAGGAGATTTGATATTAAGAATAGTAGACGAGGAAAAAAAGGTGGATAGGGATACAATGGGGATTTCTCTGCCTGAGGCGGTAAATCTTATTCGAGGGCCCAAAGGAAGCATTGTGAAGTTAACCCTGCTTCATGAGGGCGAGAAAGAACCCTATGTGGCTGAGATCAAAAGGGGGATAATTATTGTTTCCTCGGTTGAGCTTGAGATAATTGACAAGGAGGAGGGAAAAGTAGCCTATCTTAAACTTCTAAGATTTGGAGACAGGACATCTTCGGAGTGGGATAAGGCAGTTGAGGAGATTTTGATCAAGGAGTCTGGTCTTCGTGGGGTGATTTTGGATGTTCGTAACAATCCGGGAGGATATCTTTCAGGGTCGGTTTTTATTGCCTCTGAATTTTTGGACAAAGGAGTGGTGGTGAAGCAGGAAAGCAGCAGCGGGAAAAAAGAGAGCTTTTCAGTGGATCCCAAAGAGAAGCAGGGCAAGCTTTTGAAGATTCCATTGGTGGTTTTGGTTAATGAAGGAAGTGCTTCCGCTTCTGAGATTGTAGCTGGGGCTCTTCAATACTATAATAGAGCGAAGGTGGTAGGGGCAAAAACTTTTGGCAAGGGGACTATTCAGGAAGCACAAGATGTTGGGACTGAAGGTGCGGGGCTTCATGTGACGACAGCAAGATGGCTTCTACCCAATGATGAGAATATAGACAGACAAGGAATTCGGCCTGATTTTGAGGTTAAAACAGAGACTGAAGAGACTGAGGATGATTTGCAGCTTGAAAAGGCAATTGAGGTGTTGTTGCGATGAAGGTTATTCTTAAAAAGACAAATGAAATAAAGAAAGTGGCCGACGGTTATGCCAGAAACTACCTTTTCCCCCAAGGATTAGCAACCCCAGCGACAGAGGAAGAAGTTAAGAAAATAGAGTTAAAAATAAAAAAACTAAAAAGCAGAAAGACTGAAAAACAAAAAGAGGGAGAGGAGAAGCTGAAAAAACTTAAAGGAAAGACAGTAAAAATTGCCGGGAAAGTGGGAAGAAAAGGAAAGCTTTACGGAGCGGTGACGGCTCAAGATTTGGCTGAAAAACTAGAAATAGATAAAGGAGAAGTTGCACTTGATAAACCGATTAAAAGGGTGGGCGAGTATGAGGTAGAGTTGAAGATAGGAGGAAAAAAAACTAAAATGAAAGTTATAGTGGAGGCAGAAAAATGAAAGGGCAAGCATAGGAAGATAAATATGAGAAAGTTCTTTTTAGGAGTAGCCGCTGGCGTATTTTTAATGGGAGCGGTGGTGGCGGGTGCTGTTTCAGACAGGATTTGGGGGCTTGATTTTTTGGATAGATTTGTTTCCCAAAGCGGTGGATTTAAGATTGGCTCTCAAGACACAACTCGACAAAAAGTTTTAAAAGAAGAATCAGTAGTAATAGATGTGGTGGAGAAAGTCTCACCTTCGGTAGTGACAGTGGGAGTCAAGAAAACAGAAGTAGTTGACCCTTTCTCTGACTTTTTTGACCCTTTTGGTTTTTTTGACCTTCCCGGTAGACCAAGTGAGAGGTCTCAAAAAATTGAAAGAGACATTGGGACGGGATTTGTGATTTCCGCCGATGGGATGGTGGTGACTAATAAGCACGTGGTTTCGGGTCCAAACGCTCAATATCGGGTGATTACTAAAGACAGCAAAACTTATGAAGTGGAGAAGATTTATCGAGATCCGGTTAATGATTTGGCAATTTTAAAGATTAATCCGCCGGCTGGCGAGTTGAGACCGGTGGAGATGGGAGATTCAAACAGTCTTAAAGTGGGCCAGTTTGTGATTGCTATTGGAACGGCGCTGGGGGAATTTAGAAATACAGTGACAACTGGGGTGATTTCTGGATTGGGCAGGGGAGTGATAGCTGGAAGCCCATATGAGGGATACGTTGAACAATTGGATAATGTTATTCAGACTGATGCAGCTATTAATCCTGGAAACTCAGGCGGTCCCCTGTTGAACTCAGCCGGTCAGGTGATTGGGGTCAATGTGGCCGTGGCCGCAGGAGTAGAAAATATTGGTTTTGCTCTGCCTATAAATGTAATTAAAGATTCGTTGGAAAATTTTAATAAGACGGGTAAGTTTTCCCGTCCCTTCTTGGGCGTTCGTTATCAAATGATTAGCCAAAGAGTGGCCCTTCTAAACGAAGTGCCTGAAGGGGCTTATTTGGTGGAGGTAGTTTCAGGTTCGCCTGCAGAAAAGGCGGATTTAAAAGAGGGCGATATTATTGTTAAATTTGATGGGAGGAGCTTAAAAGACACTGAGGGAGGGTTGGCCAAAGAAATTTCTGATAGAAAAGTGGGCGAGACAATTGAGCTTGAGGTTTATCGGGATGAGAAGACGTTTAAGAAAAAAGTGGTTTTGGAAGAGTTTAGTCAATGAGACTATAGTTCTAAAAGGCCCTTTTTTTCCAGATTCGTCAATCTTTCTCTAGTAAGATAATTCCGCGCATTTTGCCTAGTTATTAAGACTTTTCCTAAGGCGCTAGCGCCTGCAGGAGTAATTGTCCACTCAAGTTGTTCAGAAGCTATTTTAAGGGGAAAAGGACCATCTGTTAGAATTTTTTGTTTAGTCCTTTTGATTAAGCCTCTTTCTTCAAGTGTTGGGAGGCCTTTTCCCTTGGGCTATGGATGTTTGTCGTAGGAGTGAGCGCCGCGGCTATAAACACGAGGGCGAGGCAGTACGAGGTCACGACCCCCTTCTTCAGGGAGGAGCGGTTGTGTTAGCCCTTCCAAAACTTCCTTTTCCCATGGCTCAAGCACAGTAATTACTAGTTCATTTTCTGCAGANNTTTTCTTAATTTATTGATTAATTTTTCCAGATTGCCGTCTAAGACAGCTTCAAGATTGTGGAAACTTTTTTTTATTCGGTGGTCGGTAATTCTATTTTGTGGATAATTATAGGTTCTAATTTTTTCAGCCCGCATGCCGCGGCCAACAGCCTTTCTGCGAGTTTGGTCAATGGCTGATTGACGTTTTTCTTCTTGAATCTGCCAAAGTTTGGCTCGAAGAATCTCAAGGGCAATTTTTCGGTTTTGCTCCTGAGTTCGTTCCTGTTCGCAGGCAACAGCAATTCCTGAAGGTTTGTGGGTGACCCTAACCGCAGAGGAGACTTTTTGAACGTTTTGTCCTCCTTGGGTTGAGGCGCGAAAAAATTGCCAGGAAAGATCGTTGGGAGAAATTTTAATTTCGCTTTCGGGAATTTCTGGTAAAACAACAACAGTGGCGGTTGAGGTGTGAATTCGACCGTAACGTTCGGTTTTGGGAATCCGTTGGACTCGATGGACGCCGGCTTCCCATTTTAGGAGCGGCCAGGCTTCAGCTGAAGTAACTTTTAAGGTATTTTCATCTATATTTTTTGCTTTCAACCCCTTTTTTTGGGCAAATCTGAGATACATTCTAAGAAGGTCTTTAGACCAGATTTTGGCCTCATCACCGCCGGCAGCAGGACGAATTTCAATTATCACTGATTGGGGAGATTGAAGAGTCATTGTTTTTTAAGCTTTTTCTGCCTTTTTTTTGAGTTTTGCCTTCTCTTTTTTAATCATCTCGCGAAGGGTTTTAGGACGTTTCTTTTCAAGTTGCTCTTCAAGTTTCTTTTGGAGTCTTTTTTTATCTCTCTTTTTAATGTATTTTTTGCCCGAAACCGCTTTTTGTTTTTGCTGGAATTTTTCCACTCTACCCATAGTATCCACATATTTCATCTCTCCAGTGAAGAAGGGATGGCAAGCAGAGCAGATTTCAACATGGATTTTGGGCTTGGTCGAGCCTGTAGTAAATGCAGCCCCACAAGAGCAGGTGACCTTGCAGTCAGGATACCATTTGGGGTGAATTTTTTTCTTCATGAGGTTAATTATACCAAGAACTAAGCGAAGAATAAACTACTTCTTAGGTTTGAATTCAGTTAAGAAGACGCCCAGGAAGATTATAGAAGCGCCTAAAAGGAAGGGAAGGGTGATTTTTTCTCCCAGCCACAAGACGGCCAGAGGAGCGGCAAAAACAGGTTTTAAGTAGTCAAAAATGGTCGCTTCTGAGGCTTCGATGAGAGAATATCCCAAGTTGTAAGTAAAGTAGGCAATAACTGAGGAAAAAAAACTCATATAGAGGATTCCTGGGATGGCAGCAGGATTTAAATGGAATAAGTAATCATTAAGGGTAAGGTTTTCGTATAAGAAAACTGGGATAATAGTGAGAAAGCCGACAAAAAAACTGATAGCGGTTAAAACAAGAGGGTCGGTTTTTTCCCGGGTTTCTGTTTTGCATACCAAGAGACAATAGGCGGCCCAGGCAATGGCGGAGATAAGAACTAAAACATTTCCGTAAATATTTTTTAAGGCAAAAGCTTTTCCCTCTAAGATTGGCTGGATGACAATGACAAGACTTCCCAAAAAGGCAATGATGATGCCGACTCTTTCCACTTTGGTAACTTTTTCTTTAAGAAAAATTGCGCCGCCGATGACAACAATGATGGGGGCGATTGAGTAAATAAGAGACCCGTCAATGGCAGTGGTGTATTTGTATCCCAAGAACAAAAGGCCCAAAGAGAGGGTGGTTCCCAAGAACCCTAAGAGAGCCAGTTTTAAGATTTTTTTTGGAATTAGTTTGATTTTCTTCTTCTTTTTATAGATGAAAAAGACAGGGAGAAAAATGAGACTGACGTTGAGAAAACGCCAAAAGAGGAAAGAGAAGGGTTGAATAAA
>JABAOC010001154.1_pt3 | contig 13434 bp, 13 predicted proteins | sample 7062161 | NCBI WGS metagenome assembly JABAOC01 (sample SAMN14538625, study PRJNA623070) | marine sediment metagenome | biome: marine biome [ENVO:00000428]; feature: marine pelagic biome [ENVO:01000023]; material: deep marine sediment [ENVO:00002113] | place: India: Gulf of Khambhat ... | reverse complement strand
ATTGCAAAGAAACAGAAGAAAATCTAATATTAGTATCGTCTCAGGCTGTAAAAATTATTCGCTTTATTTATAAAGACGAGTTTGCGAATTTAAAGAGAATAAAAGATATAGTAAAATATTTGCCAGAAGTTAGGAATTTAAGTAGTAATTTTATTCAGTTTATAATCGAGAAAGATTTAAAGTCACAAGACTTTATAAAATCAATCGAGAATTTAGAGAAAAAATGAATAAGTCGAAAAGAGTTAAAGTTAAAGAATGGCACAAAAAATACCCCAATGGAAAGGCTGAGCTGTCTTGGGTCAAAATAGATTATGAAGTTTTTGATTATGAAATCCCTGAGCGAATAATCAAAAATCCTGAGAAAACGGAAGGTGAGATGATGAACGATGGAGAGATTGAGCAATGGTTTATAGATAATTTAAAAACCCTTCCAGTTATTAAAGAAGAACACCCAGAACTTTTCCCCGAACTTTATCGGAACTTTTGTTTAGATATTGAATATCTTTTCTCTATTAATCGCATTGGTGAAGATGTGGTAGAGTTTGTTTTTAACAAGAGTAATTTTGATTTTGGGGGCTAAAGAAATAAATAAAGAAAAATAATGGATATTATTACTCCTAAGATAACAGCAATAAGTATTGATATCTTTATTTGTTTCTTTTTTATTTTAAAACTCTATTTTTATCCTAAAAGAAAAGAAAACTTTTTGGCTAATAATTTTTTAGGGGCGGCTTTTTTTCTTTTGATCTTTTTTATCCTTTATTTTTTTAAATTTCCGGATCTCTTTCTTAGTTATGATTCTAATCTTTTAATAGTTCCAACATCACTTTCGTACCTTTCGTTTTTCATAGCCACCTCATTTATCCTGAATATCTTTTTTAAATTGATTTATGGAGAATATTCAAAGATAGGACTTTACCTAGGCCTATTTTTAGCTTTAATAGTTTTTATTATTGTTTTACTTTTTTCTTTGGGGCCGGCGTTAGATAACTCTTTAGGTCTTTATTATTGGAAGTTTCCACTTTTTGTCTATATTTTAATATATGGTATTGTTATTTTAACTTTTATTCCTACAGCTATCATTTTTCTTTTAAGAGCGAAAGATCAAGAAGGATATAGAATTCGATATTTGCTTGTTAGTATCTGCTTCGGACTTTGGGGATTGGGGATGGTGTTTCAAGCTCGACCAAAATTTTATTTTATTTCTGATCCCTTAATTATCCTTGGATTTTTAGTTTGCCTTATTGGAGTTTTATATCATCCCAGGACAGAGAAAACAAAGGAAAGTTCATAGTATTTAAAAATTGTCTTTTCAAATTCGAGGTGTGGATAAAATAGACATCTGACAGCGGATGACTGACAGCTGACAGCCAGTTCTTGGCTCTTTTGAGCCATTTTTTATTTATGGAGAAAGTTTAGGCTAAAGTGGTTGACAGGTGGATATTTTGTGGGGTATAATGGTTTGTAGTGGTAGAATTGTGGATAAAAGTGGGGAATAAAGAGGATTAGTGGATGAATAGTCACAAAAAAAGAGAAAGATAGATTAATTGGGGATAAAATAGGCAAGATGGAAAAAATGTTTATTGGAGAATATACTCACAGTATTGATGATAAGAATCGTTTAGCGGTTCCAATTAAGTTTAGAAATAAATTAGCCGAGGGGGCAGTCGTCACCAAAGGTTTGGATGATTGTCTATTTTTATACCCACAGGGAGAGTGGGGAAAGATTGCTGACAAATTAAGCAATTTGCCAATTAGCCAATCAGGAGCCAGGGCTTTTGCTCGATTGATGTTAGCAGGAGCAATGGATGTAGATATTGATCGTCAAGGACGAATTACAATCCCCAGTTATCTTAAAGAGTATGCTGGAATTAAAAACAGTGTCGTTGTAGCTGGATTATTCAATCGTTTAGAAGTTTGGAGTGTTGAAAAATGGAATCAATATAAAAAAGAAAAGGAAAAGGAGAGTTCAAATATTGTTGAGCAGTTAGGAGATTTGGGAGTGTAAGAAGTATAAGAGATCAAAAACAAGGAATAAGTAGAACTTTAAAAATAAATTAAATATCAAGGAAGATAGTTGACAGTCAGGCACCACGTCAAAACGTGGTAAGTAAAAAACAAAAATAGCACCTTTTAAAAGCCCATCCACCTCTTTAGAGAGCCCACCTCTCTTTTAACCCGTTTTTCGACCCAAATCGAGGGAAAAAACAAAAAGATTTTATCAAATACTCAACACAAAAAAACAAAAACAAAAATCTGACTGTCAACTATCTTCCGAGATAAGAGTGTAAGATGAAGATTGAAAAGAAAAAATATTTCCATAAACCAGTTTTACTTAAAGAGGTAGTTAAGATACTGGATCCCAAGCCAGGGCAAGTTTTTGTTGATGCTACCTGTGGTCTTGGCGGCCATTCTCAAGCGATTTTAAAAAAGATAGGATCTTTCGGCAAAATTTTATGCCTGGACGCAGATATTAAAGCCTTAAAACAGTGTAAAGACAGTTTAAAAAGAAAAAATAACATTGTTTTTGTCGAAGGAAACTTTAGGGATTTAAAAGAGATTGTTAGAGATAAAGGTTTTGATGATGTTGATGGAATTTTGTATGACTTAGGACTTTCTAGTCTGCAGTTGGCTGATAAAAGTAGAGGATTTTCCTTTAGAGAGAATGGTCTTCTGGATATGAGAATAAGTAATAAAACATTTCTTTTGGCTTCCGATCTCATTAACAACCTAAAAGAATCTGAATTAGTTGAAATTTTTAAAAAGTATGGAGAAGAAAAGGAAGCTAAAGTAATCGCCAAAGAGATTGTTAAAACTCGAGCCCAAAAGAAAATAACCAGAGCTAATGAATTAGTTGATATAATTTTAAGAGTTGTTCCTTATCAATATAAAAGAAAAATTCATCCTGCTACCAAAGTTTTTCAAGCTTTACGGATTGCTGTTAATCAGGAATTAGAAAATCTTTCATTTTCCTTACCGCAGGCGATTGATCTTTTGAAAAAAGGTGGTCGAGTTGTTGTTATTTCATATCATTCTTTAGAAGATAGGATTGTGAAAAACATTTTTAAAAAAGAAGCTAAAGGGTGTGTCTGCCCATCGGAATTACCAGTTTGTAAGTGCGGAAAGAAACCGAGACTTGTAATTTTGACTTCAAAACCGATTATTCTCAAAAAAGACGAAATAAAAACAAATCCAAGAAGCAGAAGTGCTAAATTAAGAGCAGCAGAAAAAATATAGTATAGAACTTCTGTTATCAATAATCAGTAATAGAAATAAAAATAAAAACAAATATAATGATAAGAAGACGAAGACAATTCAGTAGGGGGTATCAAAAAACTGCAAGAGTTGGTCCAGTTTCTTTAGGATTTATTACAGTAGTTCTTCTTTTTATTTTGAGTCTTTTATATTTAGCCCAGTCAAACAGAATTGCTGTTCGAGGCTATGAAATTTCTGAATTAGAAAAAAAACAGACTGAACTTATTGAAGAAAGAGAACGTCTAGAAATTGAAGCAGCTCGACTGAAATCAATTCAGGAAATTCAGAAAGGCGCTTCTAATTCAAAGATGGAGCCAACAAAACAGATTAATTACGTTGAATATACTTCTGATATTGTTAGAAGATAACCTTACGGATTTATACGGATTAGACGTGGGTAATACAGATTATCTGGTAGTCAGATTTTTTATTAAGTCCTGTAACTTTTCAGGATCTTTTTAATAAGTAGGATTAAATTCGGCAATTTTTTGAGTTTAGGGTATAATAAGAGCTAAGAGTTAATAGTAAAAACATGGCTAGTTATAAAGAAACATTAATTCAAAAAAGAAGAATTTTATATCTTCTTTTGGGAGTTTTTTTAACTACAATCCTGGTATTTATTAGGCTTTTTTACCTTCAGGTAGTTCGCCATAAGGACTTTTCAGCTCTTGCTACCTCTCAGCATTGGACCAGAAGCACTCTTTTGGCTAAAAGAGGTCAAATTTTAGTAGAGGATTATTATACCCATGAGCTTTACCCTATAGCCTTAAATCAAGCTTTAGATATGGTTTTTGTGGTCCCAGCTGAGATTGAAGATAGGGAAGAAACCGCTCTTAGGCTTTCAGAGATTTTAAATATCGAAAAAGAAAAAATTCTTGAGATGTTTGAACTTGGTCCTTATTACGCTCCAATAAAGCATAAATTAACCGAAGAAGAGACGAAAGCAATTGAAGAAGCGAAACTAAAAGGAGTAATGGTTACCTCTGAACAATGGCGGTATTACCCCGAGGGTGAACTTCTTTCCCAGGTTTTAGGCTTTGTTGATCGGGATGGTAATGGTAAATATGGAATAGAGGAAGTTTATAATAACATCTTAGTTGGCAAGTCTGGTGTTTTTAAAGGAGAGAAAGATCCTTCTGGTATTCCCATTGTTTTTGGGGAAAACTTTTTAGAACCACCAAAAGATGGGGATAACTTAGTTTTAACTATTAATCGTGATATTCAACTGATAGTTGAACAGAAATTAAAGGAAGCAGTTGAGAAACATAGGGCTGATGGAGGAAGTGTTATTGTAATGGATCCAAATAATGGAGCAGTTTTAGCAATGGCAAACTATCCTACTTTTGATAGTAATAAATATGAAGAAGTTAATCAGGATTCATATTATGTTTTTAATAATCCTTGTGTTGCTGGTGAATTTGAACCAGGATCAGTTTTTAAAATAGTTACCATGGCTGCTGGTCTTGATAGTGGAAAAATTGAGCCTGAAGACACTTTTTACGATACTGGTTCAAAAACTATTAATGGTCGAACTATTACGAATGCCAACGAAAAGACTTACGGTAAGGTAACTATGACTCAAGTTTTAGCTCAGTCGATAAACTTAGGGACAGTTCATATTCTTTCCGAGATGGGGAAAGATATCTTTTATAGTTACATCAAAAAATTTGGACTTGGAGTGAAGACAGGGATCGATGCTCCCTATGAAGCTTTTGGGAAAGTTTTTGAACCCCACGAAGTAGGCGATCATCATTATGCCACAATGACTTTTGGCCAAGGAATATCTATAACTCCAATTCAATTAGCTACAGTAGCTTCAGCGATAGCTAATGGTGGTAATTTAGTTCAACCTCACTTGATTAAAAAGATTTTAAAAGAAGGGAAGAATGAGGAAGTAAAGGAATATAATCTAATCGGACAGGTTATTTCTCCAGCTACAGCGGCTAATTTAACTAAAATGATGATTAAAGTAGTTGAAGAAGGACATGGTTATCAAGCTAAGATTAAAGGTTATAAAATTGCTGGGAAGACTGGAACAGCTCAAGTACCAGCAGTATCGGGCTATGATCCCAACAAAACTATTGGCTCTTTTGTTGGTTTTGCTCCCGCTCTTGATCCGAAATTTGTAATTTTAGTAAAAATTGATGTTCCTCGCGATGTAGTTTGGGCCGAGAGTACAGCTGTTCCTGTTTTTGGTGAAATTGCTGACTTTTTATTAAAATATTTTCAGATTCCTCCGAGTGAGTAAAAATGAAAAAAACAACTAAAAAAATTATTGTTTATATTTTGACTTTTTTAGCAAAACGGATGCTTGTAAAACATCATCCGGAAATCATTGCTATTACTGGTAGTTTTGGTAAGACTTCGACTAAAGCAGCTATTAGTTTGGTTTTAAAAAAGCGATTTCGAGTTCTTTCTCCTCAAAGGAGTTATAATACTGAAATTGGAATTCCTTTAGCAATTTTTAATGAAGAAGTTCCTTATCCTTTATATTCACTCTTAGGATGGGGCAAGGTAATTCTTCGGATGATAAAGAAACTCTTTTCTACCAAACGATATTATCAGAAATTGGTATTAGAAGTTGGAGCTGATGCTCCAGGAGATATTAAGCATATAATGAGCTTTATAAAACCAAAAATTGGGGTAGTAACTGGGATTGGAGTTGCTCATATAGGAAACTTTAAGAATTCCGACGAAATTGCCAAAGAAAAGGAGACTTTGATTAAGTCTTTAGGGAAAGATGGTTGGGCAATTTTAAATTATGATAACAAATATTCTAAAGAGATGGCTAAAAAATCTCAAGCTAAGGTGGTTTATTTTGGAGAAAAGACAGGAAGTGATTTTCAGGCAGCAGGTATTAAAAATACGCTTTACGGCCTTTCTTTTGGGGTAAGTTTTGATCCTCTTATTTTTAAAGAAGATTTAGAATCTGAGGTCAAGAAGATAACCAAACCAGTTAAAACCTCTATATTTGGAGAACATTTTATCTACTCGATATTGCCGGCAATTATAGTAGGGATGATTTATAAAATGAGCTTTGATGAAATCGCTCAAGTATTAAAAGATCTTAATAACTTAAAAGGTCGAATGAATATGATTTTAGGCATTCGAGGCTCTTTAATTATCGATGATTCTTATAATGCTAATCCAGAGTCGACCATTGGAGCTTTGAAATCTTTAACTTTACTTAAAACGAAAGGTCGAAAAATTGTTGCTTTAGGGACAATGAATGAATTAGGAGACTATACCGAGAAAGGACATCAGCAGGTTGGGAGTGAAGTAGCTAAGGTAGCTGATGTTTTGATAACTGTAGGAGAGGAAGCTAGAAAATTTTTAGCAACTGAGGCTCATAAAAAAGGCTTAAGTCGGAATCGAATCTTTTGTTTTGCTAATTCTCAGGATGCGGGACAATTTTTAAGAAATTTTATTGTGCCTAATGATGTTATTTTAGCCAAAGGATCTCAAAATAATATTCGGATGGAATGGTTAGTTAGAGAGATTATGGCTAAACCAGAACAAGCCAAAAATCTTTTGGTGCGACAAAGTAAAGAGTGGAAAGATAAAACACCTTAAACACTTCGACAAAAACAGCGTAAGTTGTTAAGATGATATGTGGTTGATATGATTATTATAAAAAATTAAACACACAGAAATTATGGACGAACAAATTTTAGTTAGAAATTTAACCTTCATTTTAGGTCTTTCGGCTTTATCATTTATTTTATCAATGATGATAACCCCGATTTTTACCTATTTTGCTTATAAAAACAGATGGTGGAAGAAAGTTAAAAGCAATGCTTTGATAGGAGGGGGGAAAGAGAAGGCTCCAGTCTTTTACAAACTTCACAAAGAAAAACACAAAAGAAATATTCCCACAATGGCAGGAGTAATTATCTGGGGAACAGTAGCTCTGGTTACCCTTGCCTTTAATCTCAGTCGAGAACAAACTTATCTTCCACTATTTTCTTTAGTTGCTGTTGGTTGTTTAGGTATAATTGACGATTATATCAATATAAAAGGCATTGGAGGGGGAGTTGCTGGTATTAAAGCCAAAGTAAAGATGAGTTGGTTAATTTTAATTGCTGTTTTTGGTGCTTGGTGGTTTTATTATAAATTAGGATGGAACTTTATTCATATTCCTGCTGTTGGCAATTTTGAGATTGGTCTTTGGTATGTGCCACTTTTTGTTCTAGTTTTAATCTCAGCAGCAAATGCTGTTAATATTACCGATGGTTTAGATGGACTTTCTGGAGGACTTTTAATTGAATCATATGGTGCCTTTGCAGTGATCGCCTTTTTCCAGGGTCATTATGGGATTGCTGCTTTTTGTGGCACTATTATCGGAGCCCTTTTGACTTATACTTGGTTTAATATCTATCCAGCTCGGTTTTTTATGGGAGATACCGGAGCAGTGGCTTTAGGGGCAACCTTAGGAGTTATTGCTATGCTTACTAACGCTGCTTTAATTCTTCCTGTTATTGGTTTTGTATTTGTAGTAGAGACCTTATCGGACATCGTCCAAATGTTCTCTAAAAATTTTTTTAAGCGAAAAGTGTTTTTATCAACTCCAATTCATCATCATTTTGAAGCAATTGGCTGGCCAGAAACAAAGGTAACAATGCGCTTTTGGGTTATTGGGGCAGTAATGGCTACAATTGGTTTGGTAATTGGCCTTTTAGGGAAAGGTTAGTTGTGTAGCTTAGAAGCACTAAAGCACCACAGATAATTCAACTAAGCTGCACTAATAATAATTATTCGTGACTTAAATTAGTGACTATGGATTTTCAAAAAACATCAATTATAAAACCTAGAGCTCACAGGCCAGATTACCTTTTAGCTCTTTCTGTTTTGACTTTATGTCTTATTGGAATAGTGATGATTTCTTCAGCTTCAGTAGTAGCAAGTTACGCTGATTATGGGAATAATACTTACTATCTTTATCATCAGCTTAGTTCACTTGTTTTGGGGATTATTCTTTGGGTTATTGCTTATAAAATCAATTATAATTTCTGGCGAAAAGCTGCCCCCTTTCTTTTATTTCTTAATTTTTTACTTTTAGTAGCAGTATTTATCCCCGGGATTGGTCATGGTTCTGGAGGAGCTCAAAGGTGGATAAAGATTGCTAACTTTACTTTTCAGCCTACAGAAGCCATAAAATTAACTTTGATTTTATATCTTGCAGCTTGGCTTGAAAAAAAAGGAAAGGAGATTAAAAACTTTCTTTACGGAACCTTTCCTTTTTTAATAATGATTGGTTTTATCGCTTTTTTAATTATGCTTCAACCAGACTTAAGTACCATGACTATTATTGTGATAACAGCAGCAATAATGTTTTTTGTTGCTGGTGCCAGTTTATGGCACCTTACTTGGTTAGGAGGAGTAGGAATTTTTGTGATTTGGGCCTTGATAAAAACCGCTCCTTATAGAATGGCGCGGTTTACAATCTTTTTAGATCCAGGGACCGATCCCAGAGGAACAGGATATCAGATAAATCAAGCCCTTTTAGCAATTGGGAGTGGGGGACTTTGGGGATTAGGATTTGGAAGATCTCGTCAAAAATACAATTTTCTTCCTGGGGCTTCGACCGATTCTATTTTTGCTATTACTGCTGAAGAACTGGGATTGATTCGAGTAGGGGCGATAATTCTTATTTTTGTCTTTCTGGCCTATCGAGGTTTTAAGATTGCTAAAGAGGCTCCTTGTACCTTTAGTAGATTAATTTCTATTGGGATTATTTCTTGGCTGATCTTTCAAACTTTTTTTAATTTAGCAAGTATGCTTTCTTTAGTCCCCTTAACAGGAGTTCCTTTACCATTTTTGAGTTATGGAGGTTCTTCTTTAGTTGTTTCTTTAATTGGAGTCGGGATTATAATGAATATCTCAAAATATACTAAATCGGAGGCAGTTTATGAAGATTCTCGTTTCCGGTGGTGGGACTGGCGGTCATATTTCTCCCTCACTCGCCGTTATTGAAGAGATTAAAAAACAAGATCCAACCTCTAAATTTCTTTATATTGGCTCAAAAACCGGAATGGAAGCTCGCTTGATACCCGAGATAGGAATTCCTTATCGGGCAATAAATTGTGGTAAATTCCGACGTTATCATCAAAGTCTTCTTCTAACTATCGTAGATTTAAGAACAATTTTTCTTAATTTTGTTGATTTTTGGAGATTTTTAGTAGGGATATTTGAATCAGTAAGAATAATTTCTGAATTTAAACCCAAAGTGATATTTGTTAAGGGTGGATATGTTGGGCTTCCAGTAGGGATTGCTGCTTTTTTTAAAGGAATTCCCTTAGTTATTCATGAATCAGATAGTGTTCCAGGGATTACTAGTCGAATTTTGGCTTGGTTTGCAAAATCAATTTGTGTTTCATTTCCTTTAGAATATTTTCGGGATTGGTACGAAAAAAAGTTAGTTTTTTCAGGAAACCCAGTACGAAGTGATATTAAAGAAGGAAATGTCGAAAGAGCTATTAAAAAATTTAACTTAAAAGAAGATCTTCCTGTTATTTTAGTAATGGGGGGGAGTCAAGGAGCCCATATTATCAATTCGGTTGTCTTAGAGTCTCTTAAGGAACTTTTAGATCGTTACCAAGTAGTTCATTTGTCTGGTGAGAGAGATTATGAATGGCTTCGAGCTTGCACTCAGGATATTGAAAAACATAAAGAAAGATACAAATTATTTAGCTTTTTAGGGCCAGAACTTAAGGATATTTATAAAATTACTTCACTTATTATTAGTCGAGCTGGAGCTAATGCGCTTTCTGAGATGACTACTCTGGGGAAAGCGGCTATTTTGATCCCCCTTAAAACCTCAGTAGGGGACCATCAGTATAAAAATGCTCTTTATTTTTCGCGTTCTGGAGCGGCTTATCTTTTACCTCAAGAGGAGTTAACTCAAGAAAGACTAATTGAAGAGATAAACTCTCTATTAGATGACAAGGAAGAACTTAGATTTTTAGAAGAGAAAAGTTTTGGTTTAGCTAAATTAGATGCTCCTAAAATAATTGCTAGCGAAGTTTTAGCCTGGGGAAGGAAACACGAAAGAAAAACAAATACTACTAATGATTAAAAATTTTGCCGACAAAAAAATTGCCTTAATCGGGGTATCGAAAAGCAATATTGCTTTAGCAAAATTTCTTTACTCTAAAAGAGTAAAGAAATTTGTTTTTTGTGATGAAAATAGAAAAGTCGATATAAAAAGTTTAAAATTCTTACCCAAAGACAAGGTTAGGCTTAAATTAGGGAAAGATTATCTTTCAGATCTTTCTGGTTTTGATCTTATTTTTGTATCCCCAGGTATTAATAGAAATATTAAAGAGATTAAAGATGCTCAGAAGAAGGGAATTATTATTTCCTCAGAGATCGAGGTTTTTTTTCTTAATTGTCCTGCTAGAATTATAGGAATTACTGGGACTAACGGGAAAAGCACAACAACAGCTTTAATAGGGGAGATATTAAAAAGGGATAAAAAGAAAGTCTGGATAGGAGGGAATATTGGTGAACCACTAGTTGATAAATTGGACAAGATCACCAAAAATGATCTTGTGGTTTTAGAACTTTCGAGTTTTCAGTTAGAAAATTTGAAAATAAGCCCTCATATTGCAGTAGTTCTTAATATATCTGAAGACCATATAGATAGACACCAATCTTTAAAAAACTATATAGACGCCAAAGTAAATATTGTTCGATATCAAGATAAAAACGATTTAGTAGTCTTAAATTTTGACGACAGAGAAGTTTTAAAATACAAAAATTTTACAAAAGGAAAGGTGATCTTTTTTTCTTTAGATAAGATAAAAGAAGGTATATTTTTAAAAGATAAAGAGATTTATTATAAAGATAAAGGGATTGAGCAGAAAATTTGCTTAAAAGACGATATTAGGTTAATTGGTGAACATAATCTTTCTAACGCTTTAGCGGCAATTGCAGTAGCCCTAAATTTAAGAATAGACAAAAAAGACATTGTTAGGCTACTCAAAAAGTTTAAAGGATTAGAACATCGAATAGAATTTATTAGAGAAAAACAAAGAATTAAGTTTTATAATGATTCTAAGGCAACTACTCCCGAATCGACTATTGCTGCAATAAAATGCTTTCCGAGATCTAGGCTAGTTTTAATTTTAGGTGGTTATGATAAAAAAATAGATTTTAAACCTCTTATTTCGGAGTTAAAAAATCAAAAAGTCTTAAAAATTATACTTATTGGAGAAACGGCAAAAAAAATATATGAAATAATAAAAAAACAGAACAGCTACTCATCCGAAGTTTGTATTTGTTCTTCTTTTAAGCAAGCTGTAGAAAAAAGTTTTTCTATAAGTAAAAAAGGAGATACGGTACTTTTATCTCCAGCCTGCGCTAGCTACGATATGTTTAAGAATTTTGAAGAAAGAGGAAGACTATTTAAAGAAATGGTGAAAAAATTATGAAAAACTATTTTTTTATTGGCATTGGGGGGATAGGGATGAGCGCCATTGCTCAATTTCTCAGAAGTAAAGGCAATATTGTTTCTGGATCTGATTTGGTAAAGACAAGAATCACCCAAAAATTAGAAGATTTAGGAATTAAAGTATATTATTTTCATAATAAAGCCAACATCAGTTCAAAAATAGATATTGTTGTCTATTCGCTGGCAATTCCGAAAGACAACCCTGAAATAGAAGAAGCTAAGAGATTAAAAATTACAATCTTCAGCCGATCTCAATTTTTAGGCCGTATGATGAAAAAATACGGCAAAAAGAAAATTGTTATTGCTGGGACTCACGGAAAGACGACTACCACCTCGCTTTTAACAGTTATTTTAGTGGAAGCAGGACAAGATCCGACAGCGATTATTGGTGCTGAAGTAACCTCTTTAGGTAGTAATGTAAGAATAGGGAATGATGATTTTTTTATTGTTGAAGCTTGTGAGTATCAATGCTCCTTTTTAGATTTAGATTACAGCTATGCTATTATTACTAATATTGAGCCTGATCATTTAGATTTTTATAGTGATTTTGATGGAGTTGTTCAGGCATTTTCAAAATTTTCAGCTAAAATTCCTAAAGATAAAGTATTAGTTTTATATGGTGACAACAAAGCTGTTTTGAATAAAATTAGTACTCAATCGAACTGTAAAATAATAACCTATGGATTTGAAAGTGGAAATGACTTTAAAATAGGGAAGAGACATTTTAGCAAAGACGGAACTACTTTTAGTATTTCTAAAAAAGATGGTAAAAAAGAAAAGCTTAAGGTAAAAATTCCCGGGGATCATAATATTTTAAACGCTACCGCTTGTTATATCTTAGCCAGTGAACTTGGAATTAAAAAATCAATTATAAAAAAAGCTCTTATTAGATTTAAAGGAGCTAAAAGAAGATTTGAGATTAAAGGAGAGACAAAAGGGGTTACTATTGTTGATGATTATGCTCATCACCCAACAGAGATCAAAGCAACCCTAAAAGCAGCTAAAGAATATTTTAAAGGACAACCTGCCTGCCGGACTTCGAAGAGCTCTCATTCGAGTCTGAGCCTGAGGGCTCGTCCCTCAGAGTCGAAGACAGTCGAATCGCAGGCAGGGCGAATTTGGGCAGTTTTTCAACCACATCAGTACAGCCGAACCAAATTCTTTCTTTCTGACTTTGCTAAATCGTTTAAAGATGCCGATAAAGTCATTCTTTTAGATATTTACGCTTCAAGAGATTCCCAGAGAGACAAAAAGAGTATTAGTATTCTTGATTTACTTAAGGCAGTAAAAGATAATAGTAAAGAGGCTTATTATATTGGTAATTTTAGAAAAACTATACAGTTTTTAATAGATAATTTTAAAAAAGGAGATGTAGTTTTTACTATTGGAGCAGGGGATGTTTGGAAGGTGGGGGAGGAATTAGTTAAAGGTTTAAAATTTCCGCCAAAGGCGGATCAGTCGTAGGCTGAAAGAATTAAAAGTTAAATGAGAAAGTATCAAAAACACAAAAAGATTAGAAATCCAGATTTGATTTATAAAGGGACCGAAAGGATAAAAACGAATGAGGGTTCGGCTAAATCATTTTTTTTAAGGGTTTTTTATATTATTTTAGTCCTCGGAGCGCTTTATCTTATTTTTCTTTCCCCAGCCTTTGAAATTCGCGAAATCAAGGTTGATGGTTTAGAAAAGATTACTGAAGACAAAGTCCAAGATTTAATTAGAAATGA
>JABAOC010002032.1_pt3 | contig 13441 bp, 14 predicted proteins | sample 7062161 | NCBI WGS metagenome assembly JABAOC01 (sample SAMN14538625, study PRJNA623070) | marine sediment metagenome | biome: marine biome [ENVO:00000428]; feature: marine pelagic biome [ENVO:01000023]; material: deep marine sediment [ENVO:00002113] | place: India: Gulf of Khambhat ... | reverse complement strand
TCTGAAGGCCTGATTATTGATCCCTTTGTAGGTCCACTTGCGCTCAGAAACCTCTCAAACTCGGTTGATGTGACTACATTCTCATGCTTATAATTCAGCATGGTTTCGGGTGTTGGATCATATGCTTCTGCGCCAGTGGAAACGATTATGCTTCCAACCCTTAATCTAACTCTTTCATCTTTTTGAGTGAAGTTCACAGCTTTGGCTTCGCACACTTTCTCACATATTCGACAAACATCTTTGGTAAAATAAAGACAATTTTCCTTGTCGATCAAGGCGACGAGTGGAACTGCTTGGGGGAAAGGAACTCTTATGCACTTTGTCAGGCCGATGTTCTCGTTCATTGCGTCTGAAATCTTTACAGGACATTTAGAAGAACATGTCCCACATCCAGTACACCTTTCCTTGTCCACAAACCTCGTTTTCTTAAGCAATTCGATTTCAAAATCCCCTGCCTTCCCAGTAACAGAAAGCAATTCGCAGTATGTGAGTAACTCTATGTTTGGATGACGCGAAACCTCAGCCAACTTGGGAGCCAGAATGCAGATCGCACAATCGTTCGTTGGAAATGTTTTATCGAGTTGGAGCATCCTTCCCCCGATGGTGGGTCTATCCTCAACAAGGTACACCTTAAAACCTGACTCTGCGAGTTCGAGAGCTGCATATATTCCTGATATCCCCCCGCCGATTACAGCTACAGCACCCACAGGCTGCACGAGTGTCACCAATCTCAATCTACTTGACGAAGTCGATTACGGGTTTCGCGGAAATCATGTTTTTGTGAAGACCAAGTTCCTTTGGAGGAATCCCGAATGAGAGCCCAATAAGTTGCGTGAAATAAAGAATGGGAATCTCACGTTTGCTATCTATTTTCGCCATGACTTTGTGTTGTAAGGTCTCAAGGGCCATATGGCAAAGCGGGCACGTAACAGTGATGCACTGTGCCTCACGTTCCTTCGCCTCGGCGATGATCTCTTTTGTCAATTCGAAAGGCGTTTTCTGATCTGTCATTAGCAAACCTCCGCCGCAACATTTTGTTTTGCCAAAGAACTCTAGGGGTTCTCCACCTAAGTTTAAAACGAGTCTGTCAAGTAGCTCCGGGTCGTCTGGATCATCAAAATTGAGGATTTTGGATGGTCTAACTATCAGGCAACCGTAGTAGGAAACAGTTTTTAACTCTTTAAGCGGTTTTTGTACGCGTTCTTTTATCTTCTGCAGGCCTATGTCACTCAAAAACAAATCTAGAAGATGCTTTATTTCTAACTCACGAAAATTGTAGTTTAAGAGTTGATTTATCCTTCTCCTCAATTCTCCATTTTGAGAGAGCCTCCACTGGACTTTGACAAGATTATTTAAACATGCATTGCATGTCACTACCAGCTTATCTGACTCTTCCGACGCAATCTTCAAATTTCTGGCCGGCAAAGCCAACGAGAGCAGGGGATTCAGTGAACTAACTTCTAGTGCACCGCAACAATTCCAGTCTTCAATTTCTACGAGTTCTATGTCGAGCCTCTCGCAAACGGCGTTTGCAGATAGTTGGTATTCTTTTGCAGAAGATTCAAGTGAACATCCTGGGTAATAAGAAATTCTCACCTTCACATCACCTGAGTCTCTTTGAATAGCTTGTCTATCTCCTTGAGGTCTTTGACTTTTTTCGGAAACAGGCTTAGTTTTCTCTTGCGAACCATCTTTAATCCCAGTGGAAAATACGACAGCATGAACTTCAGGTCTTTCCTTTTCAGTATATATTTCGTCATCAGCCCAGTCTCGAATACTCTTCCGTAGTGTCTTATGCTGTCTGCGAAGGTTGAATCAAACAAGAACGTTGGGCCTTTGATCTCGATGTTTCCTTTTTCCAGTTCTCTTATTGCAAGAATCTTTAGTGCTTCAACAACCTCAGCAAACTTCACATTTTGAGGACACCGTTCATAGCAGGTGTGACAGTGTACGCACTTCCATATGGTTTCACTGGAAAGTAGTTCTTTCTTCATCCCGTATAGAATCATTCTGATTATCTTTCTTGGGTTGTAATCATTGTCGATTCTCCTTACGGGGCATGAAACTGCACAAATGCCACAGTGAAAACATTGCTTCACGTTCTCACCACCTGGTTGGCTAGAAACTTCATATTTGAAATTCGGATCGAGATCACCAAAATCAACTGTCTGTTCCTTTTCCATTCCAAGCCACTTTGATGAAGCTTATTAGAGGTTTCTATGAAATAAATAATACTATTTATACATTTTGCTGTCAATTTTTATGATGAAAACCATAAATATTCGTGCCCAACAATGGTCACAATAAGCGCCGCGCGTGCTTCCGTTTGATTTCATAGAGAAAGAGAGCATATATAATTGAAAACGCGGATTCCCTATTGGGCGCACGAAGAACAGTAGGTGAGAGATGATTTGGCTTCTTTGGGGAAGGTTGTGTGCTTGGTCTCCGGTGGAATAGATTCCCCTGTTGCTGCTTGGCTGCTCATCAAGAAAGGTTGTGTTCCCATATTCATTTATTATGACAATTATCCCTTCACTGGTGAAACCACTAAGCAACGGGCATTGGATACAATAAAGAAGCTGAAGGAATATTCACGTGAGCAGAGGCTGAAGGTTTATGTAATTCCTCATGGTCCTGACTTGGTAGACATCTTGAGAAATACCCCTAGGAAATTGACATGTGTTCTTTGTCGAAGGATGATGTACCGACTAGCTGAGAAGGTCGCAACAGTAGAGGGAGCCAATGCTATAGTAACAGGAGAAATAATTGGCGAACACGCTAGTCAAACATTGAGAAACATACGTGTGGAAAACACCGCCGTGACAGACACCTGTGTTTTGAGACCCCTGGTGGCCATGGACAAACTGGACGTAGAGCGTTTGGCCAGGAAGATTGGAACCTTTGAACTGTCGACGAGACCGGGTCTTTGCTGCAGTGCCACTCCTAAGTCACCTAGAACTCGTGCGTCTCTGGAAGAGGTCTTTGATGCTGAAGAGAAACTTGACGTGAAGAAAATGATTGAACGGGGCATTAAGAATGCCGAAATCCTTGAAGCTTGATTTTCCTATGTGTCCATGTACATGGCTTTCATTTGGCCTCAGCCTCTGAGGCTATTCTTAGGACATCTTCTGCTACTGCTTCGGCTTCGCTTTTGTTGAGAACTCTTTTGATCAGAATTCTTCCGTCCTTGGAGAATGTTATTTCAGCTTCTTTGCAACTTTTTATGATTATGATGTGGGGGGTGTAAACGAGCAGTTCATATTCCCTTGCTGCCTCAAATAGTTGCTTCAGCCGGTACATGTCGAAATAGTTTTTTCGTCGAAGTTTCACTTCGTACGCAGCTTTGTCTGAACAAAGCTTGACGAAAAACGGTGTTACATCCTTATTTGCCTTCCACATTAAGATCCCGAAGTGCACGATGTTTGTCTTCAAAGAAAGTTAAGACGTTTCTGAGATTAATTTCGTTGCCTCCGAGGGACATGTCGTGGTGCAAAGGCCACATCCATAACAGTTTTCTTTGATAACGAAACTTTTTCCGTTATCAAGTTTCCTCGCGTTGAAGATGCATCTTTTTATGCATGTGCCACAACCATCACATGTGTCTAAATCAACTTTTGCTGTCAATCCCGATTTTGCTATGTGATGTTTAACGCCGTAGTGCATGAGCGTTCTTAGATATACACAGCAACACGGACAACAGCTGCAGATGTCGAAGGCTTCACCTCTAAGCCAATCGGTGTAAAGGACCTGATGCACAAGGCCGTGTTCGTTCGCTAGATGCAAGACTCGCTTTGCTTCTTCAAGAGAGATATTTTCTGCAACTCCTCGTTCTACAAGTTCGTCGGAGAATTCGTCTAGTCCCAGACATGTTCGAATGTGTTGGTGACAGTTCTTATATGCCACTCGACACTCGCAGTCACGAAGCGAGAATGAACTCGCATTTTCTAGAACGTTAATAGCCGTCTCATAGGGCAGGATGATCGTAACCGGTTCCAGAACAGCCTGAGGAACAGGGAACACTTTTCCTTCAGGAAAAGGGTTGGTTCTTCCCCGTTTTACATGTTCTTCTAAGTGGTAGTTTGCTAGAGCAACGACATATTTGCCTAAAACGTTTCCTCTGCCCTCAGAAATATACCTATCAACTATCCTCTCGAATGATTTTGTCGAATAATGTGCTTTTCCGTTTGTTCTCTTCTTGAGGAAACCTCTGATAAATAAACTGTGAACCTTTGATTCTGTTGAATTGCTTGATAAATTCGATAATCTGGATAGTTCATCAATCGACTGCTCTCTTTCTGAGAGTCTAAGGAGTAGTTCAACCTCATCTTGTTTTACTATTAATGGAAGTACATCCGCAAACATAGGTGGCGTCTTAAGAGCTTTGGCCAATTGTCTATAGTCAACAAGACACATGTAATTCACCATTCATGTACGAATTCTTCTCGAAGACTGGCGTGCGCGCGCGCTCTTTTTTGCACCTGCAATTTCTCATAAGCCCGCCATGTAGCCACTGACAACGTATGCTATGCACAACAGTAGACCCGTGAACAGGTGCACGAGAACCGTACCAGCATTCGCCGGAATAAGCTTTCGCGGATCTCCATAATTTCTCCTGGCCACATACACTGCTCTTATGGCCAGTGGAGCCGTTAGAAATGAAAGTAAAGTGAGCACCGGCATCAGCGACAAGGAGACCCCCAACAGTATTACAGCGTAGGTGAAAAACATGAGCAGGCCATAGACATCCGCAGCCCGTTTTCTTCCAATTCTAGTTACCAAAGTCTTTTTTCCAGCCTTGGCGTCTGCGTAATAATCTGGAATTTCGTTTATCCAGAGCACTTCGAGAATCAATATTCCTAGAGGAATTGATGCAACTATTGGTTCTAAAGCTATAATTTGTGTTTGCACATAATAGCTTCCTGCGACTGTGAGTGGTCCGCAGTTAAGACCTACAATGAACTCGCCAATCCCACGTGGGGCCAACTGAGTCGTATAGAAATATCCTGAAAAGACTCCTGTAAGGCCGAGAACGACAATAACCCACCCTCGAGTCACAGCAAGGATTACTCCAATAAGGCCAGCGAAAATGAAGGAAATTAGAGAAGCGATGTACACTTTTCTGGGATTTAGGATACCTCTAGGAAGTAAGCCACTTCCGCCACTGAATGGTGAACTAAAATCGGTGTCGACGAAATCGCATCCACTCTTGTAGTCAAAATAATCATTTGCAAGATTTGTTCCAGCATTTACACACACCGCGCCTATCAAACTCAAGACGAAATACGTCAGGTTAAAAGTTCTGAACGAAAACCAAGCTACTGCGGTGCCGAGGATCACTGGAATCAAAACGGCTGTAAAAAAGGGTGCTCTCAACTCCTTAATCCATACCAGAAAGGTTGCTGTCTTGGTTTGAGTTTTCCCTGACAGTTTTCGTCCCTCTAACATGACACCTTTTTGATCTATTGTGGTGAATCAAAACATATTAAATGTTATTAAATGTTATTGCAAAAAAGCTTTCTACCAAGAATTAGACACTGACGGTTCTTTTCCATTTGCGTGTATTGGCTCATACGTGCACGCAATAAAAAGTTGCGGCATGACCAGCACGAGATCTCGTTTCTTCTTTCCACCCCACTGCGGATGCAAAAGAGAAAGAACAGCTGCTGAGAAAAAAACAAATAGCTGCGCCAGAAGATTGAATAGATGATACTTCTATAACTTAACCTCACAAGATTTAATATATAAAATGGACCTCTAGGATTTTAGAATGGAAGAGGTCAGGAGATTAGCAATTTGAAGAAGTCCCGACTTTTGAATTTTCTCCTAATCGCATTGGCATTGTGTATGGGAATTGCCGCAGTGTTATACATGAAAACTCCGTCAGTAATAGCATGGCCAGATTTTGCCCAAGCCTGTAGCAGCTGTCATGATCTCGACGTTGGTGTCACAACCACTGCGAGTGTGTCAGAGTTGAGTTTGATGCCAGGTGAAACATCCCAAGCCTTTACAATAACGGTGAATGGAGCCGGATATCATCAAGGCCTCACTGGTTCTGCCCTTCGACTGCCTTTTGGCTGGACTGGTTCGGAAGATTATGCGTTTGGCAATTCAACAGAAACTGACGGAGAATGGTATTGGACGGAGACTCGCGAAGATCCAGATCATATTGAAATGTTCACCGCCACAATAACGGTGCCTACCGATGCCACCGAGGGTGACTATACCATCGATGTGTGGGGAGCCGGAGACAACGTTGATGGCAATAAAGCGTCGGATTCGACGACGATCACAGTGACAGTCATCGTTGTTTCACCCCCTGTTGCTTCCTTCACTTTTTCACCTGAGTCTCCGATTGTGGATGAAGAAGTGACTTTCAACGCTTCTACTAGCCATGATGCTGACGGTACCATTGTAAGTTATGATTGGGATTTTGGTGATGGAACTACTGGTTCTGGAGTAACTGTTGCTCATACATACACGGCTGACGGCAGCTACAGTGTTACATTAACCGTTACCGACAACGATGACCTATCAGACAGTGCTACTCAAGAAGTCACCGTGTCTACTCTCCAGCTTCAGCCTCCCGTTGCTTCCTTTACATTTGAACCTCAAACTCCAGTTGTGAATGAGACGGTGACATTCAACGCTACAGACAGCCATGATCCAGATGGAACCATAATCAGCTACGATTGGGACTTCGGCGATGGCACAATCCTCAGCGAAATCAACCCAGTCGCAGCGCATGATTACGCAGTGGAAGGATCATATCTCGTGAAACTCACCGTCGTGGATAATGATGCGCTGAACGACACAGACACAGCTTCTATAACTGTTTCATCGGCAATAGAACACGACATAAAGATCACAAACGTCACAGCATTTCCGACAGAGGTAACGATTGGCGATTCATTGTCCATTAACGTCGATCTTGAAAATGAAGGCGATATGTCCGAGACCTTCAACGTAACCTCATACTACGACACCACAGTGATCGAAACCAAAACCGTTACAGACTTGGCCTCACACAGCGAAGTAAGATTAAACTTCACATGGAATACTCTAGGAGTCTCTGAGGGAAACTACACAATAAAGGCCGTGGCAAGCGCTGTTGCCGGGGAGACAGATACCGATGACAACTCATATATCGACGGCACAGTCAGCGTTACTTTCGCCCTAATTGGCAAGGCATCTGTGGATCTTGACCCGGATACGTTAAACCTTAAGAGCCATGGCAGATGGGTGAGTTGTTACATAGAGCTTCCTGAAGGCTATGATGTGGATGATGTTGACCGAGCTACGATACTGTTGAATGGAACCATTCCAGTTGATCCGTTCTGGGTTGATAAGCCCCTTGAATCTGTCGTTGGAGACCACGATAGTGACACAATTCTTGACTTGATGGTTAAGTTCAATAGAATGTCGGTAAGTGACTATCTTCTTGATCATAACGTAGCGTTTGGAAACGTGACTCTGACATTAACAATGCAACTCTACGATGGTACACCATTCGAAGGCAGCGACACAATCAAAGTGTTGCCGAAAGCAAGCCGAGTCTCTCTCAAAGGAGCGAAATCCTATGGACTTGTCCCTAACCCACTGATGTTCCTCTTTGCTGTAACCGTTCCAGTCGTTTTTGATAGAGCGAAGACAGTCAGGAAGAATGTTTTCGCGGCGCGTCCATCATAGAATTTCGTGTGCATGCGCCAAAGCTATACGCTTTTGCCGTAGTTTCCAGCGAGAGCAATAAAGTCGTCGTAGTCAACGTCGCCGTCGGCGTCGAAGTCCGTGGCCTGAACAAAGGCTGGATCTCCGCTGCTAGATCCGTAGGCTCCAGCCAAAACTATAAAGTCGTCGTAGTCAACATCTCGGTCGCCATCGCAATCACCAGGAACGCTCACAACTATAGTCAAAGAAGCCGTGTTCCAGAGGTCGTCCTGATCTTTTCTCCCATCACCATCACCTGAGAAGCCAGCAACATGCATAGTCACACTTCCATAAGTTGAAGGCGATGTCCAATCAAATGACCAGCTTATTTGCGACATTCCAGCGACGGTTTGTACGATTTCTGTTTCCAGCAATTGAGTATTTGTTGAATCCGTAACGGCAAGCGTACCGTTGGTAATTGAAACATCCAAACCGTTAGCTGCTAGTGGCCCACCACTCACAGTGACAGTGTAAGCATACGTCGTATCAGGTACTACAATAGTTCGCCCAGAGATTGTAACTCCTACGCTTGGGCTGAAATTTGAAGAGTGGCAGGTGCATCCGACCGTGGAGTACCCTGAGATTCCATCGCTCTTGGCTAGAATCGTAGTGGAAACTGCCATAAAAGATACAAAGAGAATAACAAATGCCGAAATTAAAGCTTCAAGTTTATTCATTTTTCTCCCTCAGCAAATTAGTATGATTGTTATGACACTTATAAACATTAAGCTTGTCCCTTTCTAGGCACGCATGTGTGCAGCCGTTTTTCTTGCCAGTTGGTTTGGCTTGTCTATCAAGCTTTTGTGGGTACTTTGAAGATTTTGGGATCTTCGTTCTTCTATTCTTTTCAGTTTCATTCTTTGCAAGAACGAGAATTTCAAGACCGCCGATAGAACTAGTTAGACGGAGTCACCTACTCTTCTAACACAAATTTGAAAGTCAAATTCGCCACGGCTACAACAGAAAGCAGAAAGGCAAGGAGTAATCTTAATTCCGACATTACGTCTACTGAAGCGGCACTGTTTATGATTTTGACGGTCGCCAGAACCGACGGAATAAGCACGGGGACGCAAACGGGAAAAAGTATAAAGGATAGAAGGAGCGTTTTTCCCTCTGAAAACATAACGAGACCGGAAACAAAGGAACCAGCTATTGACAGATCAGTAACCCCGAGTATTAAGATAAGCAGAAAATCCAAAAGTCCTCCAGGGATCTTGAGATTCAAGAATACAAAAGAGAAGGGAAGCATCACTCCTTCCACAAGGAGAAGTAGCACCATAGCGTAGAGGATCTTTCCAAAAAGTATTGATGCCGGTGAGCATGGGAGGGTTTTGAGGCCTCCAAGAGTTCCTCGATCCATCTCTCTAGTGAAAGACGTCGTGAAGGTTAAAACGCTGGCGAAGAAAAGGATTATCCACAAAGCTGCTGAAGTCACCTCTGGACTAGCAGTTATGGCACCACCCCAAGCAAAACTGCAAATGAGAATTGAACTCACTGAAAAGGTTAGAATAGATAGGATTTCATAGGCTCTCTTGAACTCCACCGCAAGATCTTTTGCAGCTATTCTAAAAGCCGCTGAGAAAAAACCCATGAGTGTCACCTGAAAAAGGTGTCTTGAACCAGTTTTCCTTTTTCAAGAAAAAGGCTCCTTTTGCAGAGTTGTTTTGCCCATTCAACTGAGTGGGATGACACTAACAGAGTTTTTCCTTTTAGAGTCTTGAGGTAACTCACTAAAAAGTTTCGGGTTTCTTCATCCAATCCAGCGAAAAGTTCGTCAAGCAAAATTAGGTCTGGGTTATGAATTAATGCCCTGGCTATGTCTGCCCTTTTCCTCAAACCATACGACAATTGCTTCACGGGAACCTTGCGCCAACTCTTCAAATTTAAGAAGTCAATTAATTCCGGGTCGTCTTGGTCCACAGAGAAAAGCCTTCCGTAAAACCGCAAATTTTCTTCGACACTGAGTTCGTCATAGAGAAAACTTTCGTGAGCCACGAAGCCTATTCGCTTTCTCACAATCTCACCGTCCTTAAAGGCATTCCGCCCGTGAATCTTTACTACGCCAGATGATGGAAGAACGTGCGTAGCTAGGATCCTCATCAACGTTGACTTTCCCGCTCCGTTAGGACCCAAGACAGCTACGGATTCGCCTTCATCGATTTCAATTGTGAACGGCTTCAGGGCCCATATATAACCGTACTTTTTTGAGACATTGAGAATTTCAACAGCGACAGTTATTGTCCCGTCCTCCTCGTCTATGTGATTCGACTTTATTCATGCTTTCTTTTCAAGGTCATGGACACAACTGTGCCGACAATCGCTCCAGTTCCCAACAGGATGGCTGCCATAAACATGGGGTCGCCAAGCAACGATTTTCCTTCTCCCTCGTATTTGGAAGGGCATTTAACAAGCATATCGTATCCCTCAATGGTGCCTCGAGAAACGAGTTTTCCAATTACAACGACCTGTTCTGCTTCTTGGAAGTTATCAGGCGGGCTTCCCGTGTAATTCACTTTGATCGCAGATTCTTCGTCAATGAGGTTGAAAACCATAGAGCGGTTTTTGCGGGAGACGGATCCGTTGGAAATTGTCCCCAACACTTGGATGTCTTCGTTGAGGTAAGTCGAGCTGTTTCTCACCACCTGAGACACCGTCAAGTAGGGGTTGATGTATGAAGAAAAGGCGTCGTATGCCAGTACACCACTGAGAACGATAAGAACGATGACGATGATGTAGGTGTACTTGATCTTGATCTCAAGTGCCTCCTTTTTCCAGGTCCACCAACCTTTTCCTGAGGTCAGAGAGTCGTCTGGTGAGCCAGATAGAAACGATTAAAATGGATCCCCAATAGATTGCTGAGACAAGGAAAAGCTCAAACTCCAACCTTTCACCCTCCTCTTTCGTAGGCTAAGACATCAACTCGTTTTTTAAGAGACCGAACATCATGAGTCATCCTTAACAGATATATGTAAACGAGAGAACTCGCGATGAGATTTAAAAGTAGTGTTTCCATCATCGGCGGAGTTATTGAAAGGTCCAGGCTCAATCCTCCAGTTACAGGAAGAGGATGAAGCGACTGCCAAAGTCTAATGGACAAATAGCTCAGTGGAATCGTGGAGAAGGCAAGAACATTATATACTGCACTAGTTAACGCCCGCTTTTCAACGTTTCCGATAGAGAGTCGCAGGGAAACATAGCCCATGTAGGCTATCCACAAGATGAGCGTGGTTGTCTCCCGCGGATCCCAATTCCAGTACACTCCCCAAGCAACGTTTGCCCAAATGGAACCCGTTATCAACGCCACGACTCCGTACAAAAGCCCCAAAATGGCTGAAACTTCCGCCAAACTGTCATATGCGATTTTTCTTTTGACCAAAAACAATATGCTTGCCAGCAATGAAACGCCCAGTGTGAGATAACAGACCCAAGCGGCGGGTGTGTGAATGTAGAAGATTCGATAAAGATCTCCCATAGTCTTCTCTGGAGGAGCAGCAACAAAAGCAGCGTAACTCGCAATAATGTTTACGACCACGGTAATAGAAAGGTAAATATAATCCCGGATTATCATTAACCTCTCCTCGCTTCACAGAAATATTCCAATCATAACTATAAAAAGTTTAAAAACAACTTGACGGATTGCAAGGCAACTCGATCGTTTGAGGGAAACCAGGATGGAAACCGAAGAACTGTTCCTAGTCTTCGCTTGCCTTCTACTATTCTTCGACTTGATTCAATCGTCAAAGGTCAAGCCCCGTGAGAGGAAGAAACTTGAATACGGATTCTATGCGTCAATTCTAGCATGTGGGCTTATCGTCGCCTCGTATTTAATGCTTTTGCAGGCCTTCTTGAAGGACGATTTTACATTAAGAGTAGTCTACTCGTATAGTTCGTCGAGCTTGCCGACCTCCTTCAAGGTTTATGCCACGTGGGCTGGCATGAGCGGTTCAATGCTCTTCTTGACGTTTCTTATGACCATCGTATACTTTGCCTACAGGTTCAAGACGTATGAGGAAAGCGGTTCTTTTCGATTAATCGCCTACAGGATACTGGATTTCATTCTCATCTTTTTCTTGCTCCTCACCTTGATAAACAGTCCGTTTGAACGATTTCAGGGAGCGCCAATGGATGGCCAGGGTCTTAATCCCTTGTTGCAAACCTTCTGGATGTTTATCCATCCACCTGTAGTATTCTCGGGTTACGTCCTTGTCACTCTTGCATTTGCTCTGGTTCTGGCGAGAATGAAGACTGGAGAAAAAGTGGAAGGTACGTTGCTAAAGCTTTCTCTCCAAGGAGCGTGGTTGCTCTTGACTCTTGGAAACGCCATTGGAGGTTTGTGGGCTTATGAGGTGTTGGGTTGGGGCGGATACTGGGCTTGGGACCCAGTTGAAACCGCGTCGCTATTGCCGTGGTTGGCTCTCACGGCGTATTTTCACCTTGGTCCAGTCTCCAAAAAGGGTAAAAGCCTAGCGGGTGAATTCATGATTCTTTTAACTTTTGCAACTGTGATTTTCACCACTGCTTTGACTCGAGGCGGGTTGGCCGTGTCGGTTCACGCGTTCGGAGCCTCGCCCCTTGGACCGGCTCTCCTTCTTCTGACTCTCGTCATGATTGTCTATTTCTTCTATTTAAAGAGAGGAATAGAGAAGCCGCTATTTTCTTTAGAGGTTGAAAAATCTTCCCTTTACTCGGTGTCTTTTTTCGCAGGGTATTGGTCTTTAATCTTTGTTTTCCTCATTTGTTTCTGGGGGGTAGCCTTCCCAGTTATTGGGGGAATCTTTCTGGAAAATCCTATGGCCACTGGCATGGACTTCTATAACAACTGGAATTTTCCCTTTGTATTGGTCTTTGTTGCAGCGTTGGTTGGCTGCAGCATGTACGAGAGAATAGGTTTCAAGGAGTTTGCGATACTACTGGCCGGTGCGTTGGGCGCCGGCGCCGTATTAGTTCAGATGCAGTGGCCAACACCCCATATATTGGCGAATCTAGGGATTCCACTTTTGATTGTTTCGCTGTTTGCTGTAGTATACCGGCTTGTTCAGGTTCTTGGGAGGAAGAAAAGATCTCTTCGTCTGTTCGGGAGAAGTCTTCTCCACTTTGCGATCATAATCACGTTGATAGGTGTCTTCTTCAGCTCCACCGCCAAGCTTGTAAGCGGCGATCTTCCGGCGAAACCAAACACCACCATAGAAACGTTAGGGCTAACAATAGAGTTGAAGAACTTCACCGTTCACAACGGCACTGGAAACGTTCACTCCATGGATTTCGGACGGTGCATCCCAGAACATTCAGCGTTGAAAATGGATGTCACAATTAAACAGGCAGGAAACATCTACCATGGAGCTCTGTGGATTCGCTATTACCCCGTTTATGGAATCGTATCTGGACCGTCGATAATTGGCACTTCGACAGGAGATATATACATTCGCATGCATCACACAGAATCAATGTATAACTCGCTGGTGCAAGCTCTTGGTGGTGAGAAAGTTCTTCCTGAGGATTTGGTGGTCAGCGTGGAGAGGATTCCCATGGTTCATCTTGTTTGGGCCGGAGTAACACTGCTTAGCATCGGGATGGCTATGCCATTGATTAAGGAGATCGTGAGACCGATGCCCAAAAAAGCTAGCAGTGATTGAAAGTCACTAATGCTTCTACATTAGATGCGGTCGTCCTGTCGAAAAACAAATGATTATTATCATAAGTAAGATTTAAATATCCTGAATTAGAATAAACGTTATTC
>JABAOC010023333.1_pt1 | contig 13442 bp, 7 predicted proteins | sample 7062161 | NCBI WGS metagenome assembly JABAOC01 (sample SAMN14538625, study PRJNA623070) | marine sediment metagenome | biome: marine biome [ENVO:00000428]; feature: marine pelagic biome [ENVO:01000023]; material: deep marine sediment [ENVO:00002113] | place: India: Gulf of Khambhat ... | reverse complement strand
ACAAGTCCGTCACCGCCAACTTCACCGCCAGCACATACACGCTCACCGTCAATGCCATCCACGGCTCGGTGACGAGGAGCCCGGACAAAACGAGCTACGGCTACGGGGAGGCGGTGACACTGCAGGCCGTCGCTGATGTGGGTTATACCTTCGCCGGCTGGTCCGGCGACGCTTCCGGCACTGCCAGCTCCGCAACTGTTACGATGGACGCCAACAAGTCGGTGACCGCGAACTTCACCGCCAGCACGTACACCCTCACCGTCAGTGCCACGCATGGTTCCGTGGTCAAGAGTCCCGACCAAACCAGCTATCTCCACGGAGAGACGGTGACACTGGAAGCGGTGCCCGATGTGAACTACGCATTCTCCGGCTGGTCGGGCGATGTCTCGGGAACGAGCAATCCCACTGCGGTACTGATGGATTCGCCCAAGACAGTGGTNNGCAGCCGATTCCATCCAGGCCCCGACGAACACCCTGGTGGTTCTGCATCTGCACGACGAGGGCGATGGGATCGACGGCGCTTCCGTGTCGATTCGTGTGGACGGCAATCTCATCTATGCGGGCGACGTGGACACGCACCGCACGGCACATGGAGTCTGCCACAGGTCCGGGACGAAGGAGGACTATGTGTACACATACCAGCAGCAAACGACCTACGACTATGGCAGAGAGGTCTCTGTCCGTGTGAATGCGCGCGATCTGGCCGGCAACGTGATGCCGGAACAAACGTACTGCTTTGCCACAGCGATGTATTCATTCGGGGTCAATCGGAGCGTGTGTGCGGACCAGACCGATCTCACCCAGGGTTGGCCGGCTACGGTCGGCGACAGCCAGGGAAACCTCTGGGTCATCTGGCACGCGGGGAGCGTCGGAGCGCGGCACATCTATGCTACGTGCGTGCGACCCGATGCCGACGCGTACGGCAGCACGGTACAGGTAAGCCAAGGCGCGGGCGACCACTGTCGTCCGGCGGTGGCCCTCGACAGCATGGGGATCCTGTATGTGGTCTGGCAGGAGAATGCGGGCGGGGTATGGGACGTATGCATGTCAAAATCGGCTGATGGAAACACATGGTCCCCGCCGCAACGCGTCGCGGGCGCGACGGACAGCCAGGCCAATCCTGCTGCAAACCGAGTCAATCCAGTCGTCGCGGCCGGTCGGCAGCCCGGCGCTCCCGTCGCGGTTGCATGGCAGGAGGATCGGGCGGGCAATCAGGACATCTACATCGCCAGCTCGACGAATCAGTTCACTACGTCAACCTTCTCTCAGGTAACCTTCGGCAGCCAGGACCAGATCGATCCTGCCGTCGCGGTTGGCGATCAAGGTACGATCTTCGTGCTGTGGACGGATGTGGGCAGCGGCTCGACCGATATCTGCGGCGCGGCCTCCGACGACGGTCCGTGGACAAACAGGCCCGTCGTGAGCACCGATGCCAATCAGTCGCATCCTGCGGTAGCCCTCGGGTCGAGCGACGGGGCTCTGCACCTGGTCTGGGTGGAGGATGGCGGAGGCGATTTGGACATCTCGTATGCAGTGTCCGAAGGCCTGCCGACCAGTCCTCTCATCGGCGCCAGTATCATCGATGATACGTCGGGCGCCAACCAGCAGGCGCCCGCCATCGCCGTTGCGGCCGGGGTCGACGGATTCGACAGAGTATTCGTCTGCTGGGAGGACGAGCGTAACATGGTTTATAGCGGCGATGTGGACTTGTACTTTGCCGACGTCAGCGCCGGCTCGTTGCGAACCAACGTGCTTGTCGGTGATGAGGGAACGAGCGGCAACCTACGTGAAGTCGCGCTCGGTACCGATTGGGCGGGCTATCCTTATGTGGTGTGGGCCGACGATGCCGGTCCCAGCATCCAACTCTACAGTTCCGGCGTCACTTATGCCGACCCCGTCCCGCTGGCCCAACGCGAGATCAGCGCCGCCTCGGGCGGCACAGTGGGGACCCCGCCGGAGGATATCGCCACCCTGGATGACGTCTCGGTCATCATCCCGGCGGCGGCCTGTCCCGTCAACGTCACCATCAGTATCGCGAGGATCTGGAATCCCCGCGGCTTCGCGACGGAATCTTTGCGCCACTATGAGTTCGGGCCGAGCGGCCTGACGTTTTCCGAGCCTGTCACCATCACGATCCCGTATCCTACCAACAGCAACGGCAAGCTCAAGGCGTACTGGGTCGACTCCGTCACGGGCACGTTCACCGACGAGGGCGTTACGGAGGTCCAGGACATCTCTCTGGGAAAAGGCCGCAAGGCCCTGCAGTTCAAGACGAACCACTTCACGCCGTTCTATCTGGTGCCCGAGGATACTCCCGGCACAGCCGGCAACGGTGGGGGTTGTTCTCTGGCCGCTTACGGGCAGGCGGATCCGGCCGGACACCTGGCCCCGTACCTGATGCTCGTTGCGGTCATGATCGGGCTGCGGCGCAGCGACGCAAGGCGGCGCTCAGTCCGTTCACGGCACACAGACAGTTGCGCCGGATGACGATCATGTGATGTATGATCGTCGTCATTTTGAGGAACCCGCCTCGACGCCGGCGAGGCTGCATCGTCTCTCTTAAGCGGTGCCGGAAAGGTCCTACAGGTGTGTGGCAGCGGCAGGTGAGACCTGCCGTTGCCACACGCATTCCGTCCAAATCGCGGCGCCACACAAGGCGCTCATAAATCGGGCCGGCCCGTAAGGCGGAGGCTTGCCGCAATGTAGCCGATTGCTCATCCTCAAACAAGCAGTTTCCCCCATTGTGCCATACCGCAAATCATCGGACAATACTCCCGAGTATCCTGATGTACCGCATCAGGCGCAATGAAATGAGGTGAATGTATAGGAGATATGAACCGTCGTTAATATCAGAGATGATCGCCCGAGAGGTTGCGTGCCGGGCGCGAGTCTCTGAGACACAGTTTTCCATGTCATGTATCAAAAGGCGTCGAGGCGGATACATGAACGCTGAGCCAAAGGGGGATGTATGAAGCTTGCATGTCATAAGAGGGTAACTCGAGTTGGTGGTCTGGTACTTGCCGCGGGCCTGCTGCTGTTACTGGCGCCCCGCGCGGACGCAACCCATGCGGGTGGCGCAGCCAGCGCGAGTCTGACCATTGCCGTCCAGAACGCCCTGACATCCGGTATGCTGGGGGTGAAACCGGTCGGCAGCAAAGTGGAAATACCCAAGAAGGTCATCTGCCGCAGCCCGTTCAAGCCACCATCCTGGGTACCGACAACGCCGCCATCATGGGCTCCCGGTCAGGCCAAGAAAATCCAGGCCGATCCGCCGTGGAAGAAATGGACTCAGACCAAACGAAACGTGAAAAAATAGGTCTGCTCAAACAGCGGCCTCTGCAGCCTGTGGGTGTCTGCAAACACGGGACCCATTCATCTTCGCCGAAGACGGGGTAAACACGTTGCCGGCAAAAGGCGGCCATCTGCAAGGTGAACATGCCGCCGTGGTCAGGGCAACGTCTCCGATATACGTATAGGCTGTCTGCCGGACAGGCAGGTCACCAGAGGCGTCGGTCTGTCCAGCCAGTGAGGACATGCAAGGTCAGACGACCGATTAGGTGGGGGCGGGTTGCCCACGGGGCTAAAGCATGGCATGGCTCATCCGAATGCCGGCCCGGCTCCAACAGAAACTCGTTCTCACACATACGATCGTCGCGCTATCACGAGGAAACGGACTTGATTCAAACACCACTGGAGAAGAACGGAGAATTGGGCCTCGCAAAGAACGTTTCCTTGCAGCAACTGGTCCACAGGTTGGACAGGTGTACGGGAGTATTCATGAGTCTGGCCCTGACGTTGTGTCTGACGGGTTGCAGCGACCAGGTCCGCATGCCCACGCAGGAGGAGTTGGCCGCCTTCGAACAGGCCGGCGCCGTGACACCCGTGGTGGACATGAGTCGCATCGAGAAGGCCAAGCTCAAAACGGGTCCCTATCGCGTCGTGCCGGGCGACGTCCTGGAATTCACGATGCCCGCTCTGTTGCAGGCGGTCACGGCCGCCGAGGTCCAGGCGGCACAGGCCCGCAACCAGGCGGATTTCCCGTATCTGTGCCGCGTCCGAGATGATGGAACGATCATCCTGCCCGCCGTCGGGCGCATGGCCGTGGAAGGCTTATCTCTGGCCCAGATCGAGGAACGGGTGACCGAGGCATATGAGAATTACGTCGTCCTGCAACCGTCGGTCTTTGTGCGCGTGGCGGAGTACCGAACGTCGAAAGCCTACATTGCGGGGGCCGTGGAACAGCCGGGTGTCTACAACCTGCGTGCCGACCAGATGACGCTCAGCTACCTGTTGACAGAAGCGGGCGGGATTTCCGAGGCAGGGGCGGCGGTGGTACGCATCGTGCGATCCGGAGACCAACGGGACGCAGGCGACGAGGCCCCATCGGCCGAAGGTGGTGAAGAGACGCCTATCCTCTTGCCCGTCGTCAACACCAACATCCCATACCGGGATGTATCGCTGGACGAAGGGGATACGGTGGTCGTGGAACCGATCCAGATGCCCCTGTTCTCAGTCCTGGGCCTGGTGGCCCAGCCGGGGAATGTTCCCTATCCGCCCGGCGCGGAGTACAACCTGACACAGGCGATTGCCTTTGCCGGAGGATTGGATCCCGTGGCGCGGCCCCATTACGTGACGATCTATCGGCTGCACGCGGACGGCACGGTGGCCCGGGTTCCCTTCCGGCTGCTCAAGGATGGCGAGCTCACGGAAGCGCTGAGCACGCCGATTCGACCGGGTGATGTCATTGCGGTCGAGGAGACCCCGCGCACGCGGACAAATGTCATGGTTCGTGAGTTGTTCAGGATTAATGCAGGTATCTACATCTCGGGCCGAGACCTCTGGGACAATTACTGATCGCTCGAGCTCGTAGGAGGGTCCTCAGAGACGATGGACCGGGTTTTGAGGTCCGAGTGAGACGGTGAGAAGATGATCAATGGTGAGGCAGAGAGCAGCCTGCCGGGACAATCCGAGGCGATGCCGTTGACAAGGGCATCACCGAATCTTTCGGAAGATCTCCTCGACGGCCTCTGGAGGCGTCGCTGGACGATCCTGCTGACAACGCTGGGGACAATGGTCGCAGGATTCGTATACCTGCAGCGAGCCACTCCCCTGTACACCAGTACTTCGAGAATCTATGTCGAACAGGCAGGCCCCCGAGCTCTCGAGAGGGATGCTTCGGGGCTGGTCACGCGGTGGGGCACCTATCTTTATACACAGGCGGAACTGCTCCGGGGAACGGAAACGCTCTCGGCGGCGATGAAGTCGCCGGCCATGAAGCGGTTGCAGACTTTCACCTACGTCAGCAATCCGATTGCGGCACTGCGCCAGAGCCTGGATGTCGTCGTGGGTAAGAAGGACGAGATCATCAACATCTCTTTCACGTGTCCCTATCCCGATGAAGCGGCCAGCATCGTCAACACGGTGGTCGACGCCTATATCACCTCGCACAACCGGCGCCGGAGCAGCTTGTCCGCTGAGGTGGTGAAAATTCTCAGGGAGGAGCGGGCCAAACGCGACGCGGAATTGATCGAGCAGCGTCAAAAGGTACTCGAATTCGAGCTGCAGAACGAAGGCCTGGTGTTTGGGACGGACCGGGACAACAATATCGTTTTGCGAACGCTGGAGCGTCTGCGGATGGCCCTGACCGAGGCGCAACTGACCAGTCTCGACAACAAGTCATTCTACGAGACGTGCCAGAAGCTGGCGGCGGACCCGTCGAGACTGCGCGAATACGTGGAAGCCCGGCGGGCCAGGAATGCCTATATCGCCGCCACCAGTCAGACGGCCGCTCTGCGGGCGGACCTGCAACGGTTGGAGCGTGAGCGGGCGGATATCCTGCAGCGGCTCAGGCCCGACACCCCCGCCATTGCCGCATTGGATGCGGAGATGGAGCGAATCCGGCAGCAAATCGTCGCGTTGGACGCAGAGTTTGCGACGGTTCAGTTGGCGGTAGCCGAGGAGCAATTCCAGGCGGCCCGGCAGCGGGAAAAGGAACTCGAGGCGCATTTTGAGCAGCAGCGTCAGAAAGCCGTCCTGCTCAACAATCAACTCACTCAATACGCCGTGCTGCAGGGCGACTACGAACGGACGAAGGACTTCTGCGATATACTCGACGACCGAATCAGGGTACTTAACGTCGATCCGCAGGTCGGCTCCTTCAACATAGAGATCGTCGAAGCCGCTCAACCTTCCGCATCGCCTTCCAAACCTCAGAAGACCAAGACGATGGCCATGGCGCTTTCTTTCGGCCTTTTCCTGGGCGTGGGCCTGGCCCTGCAGCGCGAATGGAGAGACCAGCGGTTGCGCTCGATGCAGGAAATCTCGGCCCTGCTCGGGCTACCCATCCTGGGGGCCGTCCCCTCGATGACAGCGCCAAAACAGACGCCGGCCATCCGGGGCCAGAAGGTGCGCATCAGCCCCGATTCCCGCGAAGCGGAGGCCTTTCGCACGGTGCGAACAGCGATCCTCTACCGGGCTCCCAGGGACAAAGCCAGGACGATCCTGTTCACCTCGCCGGCCGTGGGCGAAGGCAAGAGCACGGTAGTCAGCAACCTGGCCATTGCCATGGCGCACGCCGGGCAGAAGGTGGTGGTGGTGGATGCGGACCTCCGACGGCCCAAGCAACACATACTCTTCAGCATGGATCATAAAGCCAAAGGACTCAGCGCTGTCCTGTCCGGCAGAATGAGCCTGGAAGAGGCTGTCGAGCATACGAGCATCGAGAATCTGAGCGTCCTTACCTGCGGTCCAGCAGTGTCAAATCCTTCCGAGACGATCAACAGCGAGAGTTTCACTCGGATCGTGCAGCAGTTGGCCGAAGAGTACGATCGAGTCATTGTCGATTCCCCGCCGGTCGTGGCCGTGGCAGATGCACAGATTCTGGCGGCCCTGTGCGACGCCACGGTGCTCGTGCTGCGGGCCCAGGCGTCGACCCGGAGGATCAGTTTGCTGGCCCACAACAGCCTGGCCAGCGTCGATGCCAGAATTCTGGGCGTGATTGTCAATGATGTGCCGCCCAAAGGAGACCGTTACGGATATTACGGCGGCTACGGCTACTACTACGGTCGTGGCGACGGCAGCCGGGGCAGGAAACGAATCAAGGTAAGACAGGAGACAACGTAGAGACCATGCTCCCGGAGGGTCAAGGATGAACTTGGGCCAGAGTTCCATGCTGATGGATCGTTGGTCGCCCGGGTGGTTCGACCAGGTTGCTGAGATTCTGTTGGTCTCATCGCTGGTTTTTTGTCCGCTGGCCCTGGGAGTGGTCCACGCCTGGAGCGAGCAGGTTGTCATCGCCCTGGCGGCGGCGCTGGGCCTGGTCTTTCTGCTGAAGCTCGTGGTTTTCCAGAGCACACCGTTCGTATGGACCTGGGCCTACATCCCCATAATCCTCTTTGTTCTGACCGCCGCCTTTCAACTCCTTCCTCTGCCGTCCGCGCATGTGCAGGCGATCTCGCCCCACACGGTCGCATTGAAGACGGAGTTGCTCGGCGACCTGCCCGAAGCGGACAAGGCCCTTTCGTCGATGACGCTGAGTTTCTATCCCCGTGCGACAAAGCGGGACCTGCGACTGGTTCTGGCGGTAGCGGTCGTCTTTGTCGTCGTGGTCAATGTCTACCGTGAGCCCGCGCGAATCAAACGGCTGCTGGGTGCGATTGCCATCATCGGCGGCGGGATTGCCGTGCTGGCTTTGGCTCAGGATGTGGCGGGCAACGGCAAGATCTATTGGCGCATACCGACCTACGACCAGGCGTACTCGGGTCCGTTCGTCAATCACAGCCACTACGGTCAGTTCATGAATCTATCTATCGGGGCGGCGCTGGGCTTACTCCTGGTGATGCTGCAGGAGGCTTTCTCCGGCCGGCGGGTCAATCCGGCCCGTGTGACTCGATACCTCAGCTCTCGTCCGGCGAAGACCGTGAAACTGCTGACGGCGGCTATCGTTCTGGGTGCGGCCACCATCTTCCTGTCGCTCAGCCGCGGGGCCATGGTCGCCATGCTGACTGCCGCAGCTTTCACGACGCTGGTCCTGAGCGCGCGAGGGTCGCTCCGCGGACGGGGTTGGATCATCATGCTCATGGCACTGGGCGCATTCATCTGCGTCCTTTACATCGGCTTCGAAGAGGTCTACAACCGCCTGGCCACGTTGCGGGACTTGCGGGATGTGAGTTCCAGTCGCTGGCAGATCGTGAAGGACATCGTCGTGATGTGGATGAGGTTCCCCCTCCTCGGGGCGGGGTTGGGGACCCACGAGGTGGTTTACCCGATGTTCGAGCGCTCGGCCGTCACCGCTCCGGCGGCGCACGCGGAGAACGAATATGCCCAAGCCGCCGAGGAGGTGGGATTGGTCGGATTGCTGCCACTCATCATTTTCGGGGTGGGCATTTGGGTCAGCTATGCCAGAAGCGTGCGCCTCAGTTCCGTGCCGATTCACTCAGCGGCCTATGGCCTGGGTTTCGGCCTGCTGGCCGTATTGATCCACAGTCTCAGCGACTTCGGCCAGCACCTGCCGGCCAACGCGCTGCTCTCCGCCGTCAGTTGTGGTCTCCTGATCACTTTGGCGCGCGACCGAGCGGCAACCGACCGGTGTAACGACAACCCGGCCGCTCGCCTGACCTGGCGACTCTGGCGCCCCGCCGCCTTGCTTGCTGCGGTAGGGATCTTCGCGTGGGCCCTGTCGGGAAGCAACAGGGCCCGTACGGCCGAGGCTCACTGGAAGAAAGCCCTGCAGGCCGAGTTCCACCTTGAGGCCGGCAACTGGCAGGGCAGCGAGCAGGCATACGAGGATCTGTTCACACATGCAACCGCCGCGGCCGACGCCGAGCCGGACAACATCCACTATCGCCACTGGCTGAGCATCTATAAGTGGCTCTCCCTGACACCTTACATCGACCCGAATACCGGCGAGCTGCCCCCTGAGGCCCTGGCGTGGGCACAGGAGGTCGCTGATGAGCTGCATCAGGCGCGAGTGCTCTGCCCGACATTCGGGGCAACGTACTGCGTGGCCGGGGAGATCGAGAAGTTCGTCCTCGGCGACCCCAACGGCGCCAGGCACATCCGGCAGGGCTATCGGCTGGCGCCCTGCAACGTGACCGCCTGTCTTGCCGCCGCACGGGTCGATGTGGAGGCGGGCGATGCCGAGGCCGCCTTCGAAAAGATCGCCCGCGCCGTGCAATTGGACCGGGACCGCTTCGCACGGGCCGCTTCGCTCTGCCTGGACGGGCTTCAGCGCCCGGACATGGCTCTGCAGCTCGCGGGTGACGACCCAAGGATGCTTAGCTACCTGGCCAACATGCTGGCCGCCTCGGGGCAACATGACCAGCTCGTGGAGGCAACGAGGACCAGAATCCTGGAATTGCTCGAACGGAGATCCCAGGAGCCGGGCGCGCCGGCCCAGGTCTTCGCGTCGCTTGGCAGTCTTTACAGCAAGCGCGGAGACGTGGAGACGGGAATCGAGCGCTACCGCCTGGCCCTGATGAAGGATTATGAGCAGGTGTCGTTACACCTGGACCTGGCCCGGCTGCTGGCACAGGCGGGCCGGACAGACGAAGCCATGCATGAAGCCCGGATCTGCCTTCGGTTGGCGCCGGATTCCGAGCCTGCCCGAAGGCTGATTGAGGAGCTGTCGATTCTCCCTGACACCTCGGGTCAATCGACGGCGACGGGCCAGTAACGAAGTGCCGCGAGACACGGCCTGCAATTCGTGTCGGTACCACCGACGAAGACGGAGTCTGCGCGCATACGGCCCCTTCGTAGCCCAGGCGCCGGAGTGATAACGAGGATGAATACGATGGCGCCACGCATGCTGCGCCATCACGAGGCGGCAAGAACATGGAACCTTTCGAAGAGACCATCTACGTGACCCGACCGTTTCTGCCCCCCTTCGAGACGTTCTGTGAAGGGTTGCGCGAGATCTGGGAGAGTCGCTGGCTGACGAATGAAGGACCGATCGTGCGGCGGTTTGCACGGCAGTTGTCGCATTACCTCGAGACCGAGAACGTCTGCCTGTTCAACAACGGCACTCTGGCACTGCAGATCGCCCTGGCGGGTCTGGACCTCTCGGGAGAGGTGATTACCACGCCGTTCACGTTCGTGGCCACCACTCATGCGCTGTTCTGGAATAAAATCCGGCCGGTGTTCGTCGACATCGAGCCGCGTTATTACACGCTCGATCCCGAGAAAGTCGAGGCCGCCATCACACCCTGGACGACGGCCATCCTCGCCGTGCACGTTTATGGCCACCCCTGCAACGTGCATGCTCTTGCCGATATCGCCCGCCGGCATCATTTGAGACTGATCTATGATGCGGCCCATGCTTTCGGCGTCACGATAGGCGGCCGGTCGATCGCCCACTTCGGCGACATGAGCATGTTCAGCTTCCATGCCACCAAGCCGTACCATTCCATCGAGGGCGGGATGCTGGTGTTTCGGGATTCCGGCCTGAAGAGGAAACTGGATTATCTGAAGAATTTCGGCTTCGAAAACGAGGTGGAGGTCGTCATGCCGGGCACCAATGCCAAGATGAACGAGTTCCAGGCGCTGATGGGCGGCATGATGCTCAACCATCTTAACGAGCTGGTGGAGAAGCGCCGCCGGCTCGCCGAGGTATACCGCCAGCGCCTCCAGGAGGTCCCCGGCATCAGGCTCGTTCCCGCCCTGCCTCCCGATGTCGCGTATACGTACCCGTATATGCCCGTCGAGGTTGACGATCAGGAGTTCGGAGTCAGCCGAGATGAGCTGTATCGTGAGCTCAGGGACTACAACATATACACTCGTCGGTACTTTTACCCGCTGATATGCGACTACGCCTGCTATCGCCATCTGGCTGTCAGGGACCCGCTGACCGTGGCACGACGGGTGGCGTCCAGTATCCTCACGTTGCCCATCTATCCCGATCTGGCGGGGCCCGATGTCCACAAGATCTGCGACATCATGCAGCATATAGGTGAAAAGCACGGTTCCGGGGCGCCCCTGGGAATCAGGGCGTTGCCGGACCTCGTGGCGGCCGAAGACTCTCGTCTCGACCCGCGGCAGCGCCCCGCGCGGGCGCAGCCGGCGAGCGTCCACTGAAACCCTGAACGCCGGGATGAGGACCACACGGATACCCATACGGCCTCCGACGTACGGGAGGCCCTCGAGAGGAACTGATCGATTATTCAGGAGCGTACACTATGGCCTTGGAAATACGGGAGAAGTTGCTGGATTTTCTCAGTCTGCACTATGGCATACCGAGGGAGGGTGTGGATACCGAGGCTTCTCTCACGGATCAAGGGGTGATTGACTCGCTCGGTTTCGTGGAAATCGTCCTGTTCCTGGAAAAGGAATTCTCCATCGCCGTGGCCCCCGGTCAGATCACTCGAGACAATTTCGACTCCGTGACAAGAATCGTTGACTTCGTCGCCGCTGCCTCTGAAACCGTGTTAAACCCGAGTGCGCCTCCCACGGTCGGATAGGCGATCGCCTCTGCGCGGCGGATAAGCCGCGCGGAAAGGAATTCCGTATGACGGACGGCATAGAGCACCAGGCAGGTCTGGGCACGCATTCTTCCGATCCGGTCGGCAACGACCCGCAAGAAGAAGGCGTATCCGTGTTCCCGGCCTCGGCCGTGCAGCGCCAGTTTTGGCTGTTGCATCAGTTGGCCCCGGACAGCCCCGCCTACAACATTGCCCACGCCTTTCACATCACAGGTCCTCTGGACCGTTCTGCCCTGGTGTACGGCCTCCGGGAACTGGTTCGACGTCATGATGTCTTCCGTACGACCTTCGCGACTCGGGGCGAACGGCTCGTTCAAATCGTCTCCCCCGAATGGCAGATCGACCTGTCGGTGATCGACTTGACCGGCTCGGCGGCGGGCGAGTTGGAGGACGTGGTTCAACGCCTGGCGGACGCGGAAGCCGTACGCCCCTTCGACCTGAACGCGGGGCCATTGATCCGCGCCCTGCTGTTGCAACTGCCCGAAGGGAAGCACGTGCTCGTGACCACGATGCACCACATCATCACGGACTTGCAGGCGTTTACGCGGTTCTTCCGCGAACTCGCGACGCTCTACGGCGCCTGCACGGCCGGGGAATCGCGCCCCCTGGAGAAGCCCGCGCGCTCCTATTCGGACTGCGCCATCTGGGAGCAGGAGTGGCTCAAAGGCGAGGAATTCTCCTCCATGCTGTCTTACTGGGAGCAGCAGCTTCGGGGGCAGGATGGCCTGCTCGCTATGCCGACGGATCGACCGCGCCCCGCAACACAATCCTTCCGCGGCTCAGAATTACCGGTGCAATTGTCCGGCTCTCTGATGGAGGAGCTCAACCAGTACGGCCGCCGGGCGGGAATCCCTTTGTTCGTGATACTGCTATCCGCATACCTGGTCCTCCTTTACCGGTACACCAGGCAATCGAACATTATCGTGGGCGTTCCTTTCACCAACCGACGGCGGCCCGATTTTAGGGACGTGATGGGGTGTTTCGTCAATATCCTGCCGTTGTCCATCGACTTGTCCGGCACTGTCACCTTCGGGGAACTCGCGCAGCGAGTCCGTCGGGCACTGCTGGAGGCGCACCGGCGCCAGGAAGTGACCCTGGAGCAGATCGTGGAGAAAGTGAAGCACAGCCGGGATCTCAGTCGCAATCCCCTCTATCAGGCTGGCTTCACGTTCGCTCCTCCGGCCGAGCTCCCGTTGCCCGGCCTGCGCGTCGAGCCGTTGAGCCTCCATATGTCCGCCTCGCAACTCGACATATTTGTCGGTCTGTGGAAAGCGGAGGGAGGAATCCGCGGCCGGCTCGAGTACAGTACCGACCTGTTCGACCGGACCACGATGGAACGTTTCGCCGACCACTATCGAACACTGCTTGCGTCCGTCGCCAAAGACACCGGACAGCCTATTGCCCTGCTGCCGGTGCTGCCGGCAACAGAAAGACATCAGCTCCTCGTCCAATGGAATGACACACGGGCAGACTATCCCCAGGACCGATGCATTCATCAATGGTTCGAGGCGCAAGCGGAGCAGACGCCGGAGGCCGTGGCGGTTGTTTTCGAGGAGCAGCAGCTCACCTACCGCGAGTTGAACGGGCGCGCGAACCAGTTGGCCCGACTGCTGCAATCGTGGCAAGTGGGGCCGGAAGTGCCCGTCGGGGTCGCTCTCGAACGCTCACTGGAGATGGTGGTGGGACTATACGCCATTCTCAAGGCCGGCGGCGCTTATGTGCCGCTCGACCCAGCCTATCCGGCTGAGCGGATCGCCTATATGGTGCAAGAAGCCGGGGTACGCGTGGTCTTGACGCAGGAAAAACTGTCAGGCAGACTGTCTGCGCTCGAGAGGAAGGTAATCCGCCTCGATACGGAATGGCGCGACCGTGTCGCACACCAAGACAAGGGGAATCCGGCGTGCGAGGCCACGTTGGAGAATCCCGCCTACATCATCTATACCTCCGGCTCCACCGGAAAGCCTAAAG
>JABAOC010036331.1_pt2 | contig 13443 bp, 10 predicted proteins | sample 7062161 | NCBI WGS metagenome assembly JABAOC01 (sample SAMN14538625, study PRJNA623070) | marine sediment metagenome | biome: marine biome [ENVO:00000428]; feature: marine pelagic biome [ENVO:01000023]; material: deep marine sediment [ENVO:00002113] | place: India: Gulf of Khambhat ... | reverse complement strand
CCTCTGTATTCAATAGAATATGCAATTTTTTCTTTAATTTCTATCTTAGCTTGAATTTGTTTGTTAGGAGACTCTAATTGATATTCAAAAGAATAAAGGGGGGACATAAATAATATAAAAAATAAAATAATTAAAAATATCTGTCTCATAACGTCCTCCTCGTAGTTTTTATAGTTATTAATTCCATAATATCTGCGAACCGAGCTTCTCCAGTAACTTCCAGCATACGCCAGTTGAACATTGCGATACTGATATTGGTACAGGTTTCATTATAGGCAGTAGCGTTCGGCAAGTGATATTCACGACTGTACGCCTCCCGCACAATCTCTCTTTCTGACGACGTTCCTCTATGTAATATACCATTACTGCCAGTAACAGACATTTTTTGATAGGTGATATTTTTCCAGATACGTTCAAGGATGTCAAACAATTCCTTCTCACCCGTTTCTGCATATACATCAGCCGCGCCTGCATAAAGATAATTGGCTGTCTCCGCATGTCCCACTGCTTCGGTCTCCTTCCGCAAATGTGTTCGAAATTGATTCTGATCTGAACCACATGGTGCTGGTCAGCGCATATCAACAAAAATACCTGCTAATTTTAGATATTTGGTCACCGCTTTCATTTTTTAATTATCCTTATCATAAATAAAAAAGGGGCGAACCTTATAAAGGACACCCCTTTTCATTGTATTAAACTCGCATACTATTTCAAAAACACCATTTTCTTCGTCTGTACATTGGAACCCATTTGCAGTTTGTAGAAATAGATGCCGCTGGCCATTTTCTGACCTGCACTGTTCGTTCCATCCCACTCAACCTTATATACACCGGCTGTCTTATGACCATCTACCAGCGTATTCACCTCTTCACCCAGCATATTATAAATAGAAAGTTTAACTTTTCCTGTATTTCGTAATGAGAATCTGATAGAGGTTACAGGGTTGAAGGGATTGGGATAGTTCTGTTCCAGAGAGAAACTTTCCGGTAAAGAACCAATATTTTCTTCAACAGCAGTACTTGTAGCAGTACTTATCGCACTCGGCCAGTCAGTCATGTCCCATCTTTGGGCAGTATCTGTGTACCAGTTCAAATCACCAATCGGATATCCATCGGTTCCAAGAAGAAGACGACCATTCTTTATCGCCAGATTTTCGAGTAACGGCCATTCAATATCATTATTAGGATTCTCCACACCTTCCGGTTCCCAGTACCATCTCCACGGTGGACCTGCACCGCCTCGTATACGATTAATAAGGTGGGCTACCATACTGTCGGTGCCCACAATAGGAGTCACAAAATCCGGGAATCCATGTGTATCCTTTGTATAAGTATTTACTTCAGTAAGGTATGGATAGTTCGTGTCATCGGCAAACATGGCTGCTGTTCTGTCATTCATCCACGGAACCGTATGAAGCGTATCGTTGTGCGCGTCATTTTCAAGGTAAGCCTCGACGCCGGCTGTCCTGCCGTGCCAGTTATTCGCAACTTCAATAACACGGTTGCTTTCTACAGAGCACGAAGGGCATTCTGCCAGCAGCAAAGAATCCAGTGGAAACCATCTGCCGAGTGTATCGAGATTAATGAGACTCGGAAGACCACCCTGACTATCTCTTACTTCAGCTTCTGATTGGCCCGCGGAAAAGACATTATAAAAAATATTGTTTGTGACCTTGCCATTAAGCCAATTCTCGATAGTAATTCCAGTCAACTCGTTATTGACGATCGTGTTGTGATCAAATTCTACATATTTTACTGCTTTCCTCATAAAATTTAATACCATTCCCGGGCTGTTGATGAACGTACTGTTGTTAAAAACAAGCGTATCTACGTTGTTAGATTCACTTATAAAAAAGTGACCACGCCTGTACCAGCCGCCTGAATCACCACCGTGTCTTAAGATACAGTTTGTCATATAAAAACTGTTCCCCTCACCCATGTTCCTCACTGGCCATCGGGCAATATGCTCATAATAGCACCCATCAACATAATTGACTGTATTATCGCCCCATACATTAGCCACTGTTGGACTGCCAGTATTTGATCCGGATATAAAATTTTGAAGCGTAAACCAGATGTTTTTAAAGGTAATAGAATGTAACTCCATCATCGACCATCCAGGACGATTTCCCTGTAGATCATCTGCCGGTCCAACCTGGGGTGGCTTATTGTCCTTATCCGGTTTATAAGCAACAAGAGTCAGGCGTTCATTCGGTATAGTTACATTTGAAGTAATCGGATACCTCATATTTCTCAGCAACCTATAAACTGTATGTTTCGCTGGATTATCCATACTTCCGTCATGATCCCAGAGAATCCATTCGTTCAATGCATTGAGCGGATTACCATTAAATGTAGGTTGGATAACAAGCGTGTCGCCGTTTTCTACAATCGGCTCTGTCGGATTCTGAGCCAGTAGCAAGCTCCAGCCACCTAGAAAAATAATTACCCCCATCATTGTTATAAAAAATTTCTTCATTGTTTGGTCCTCCTTTGAGTTTTGATATTTACTTTTCTCTCTACTTTTTTTCTCTCTTCATTGTCTAGTTTTTCATTTTTTCGTCCTCCTTTTAGTTTAAATATCTATTCTTTTTTTATTTTAAAATCGATACATCACCTCCTTTCTTAAGGGGATGGGATAAAAGAACATAGCAACTTTGTTGCAACTTGCGATAGTTTAAATATTGGCTTTATGTCATGGAATGTTACTGGATGCTTGATACTGGATAAACTGAACTCATCCCGCATCGAGTATCCAGCATCAAGTATCTTTTTCGACATTGATTCTAAACTTCGTTTATTTTTGGAAACTCCGATACAGTTAATAACGATACCTTAGCCCGAGAGCGAAGCCTATGCCCCCGTATCTTTCTCTTGTAGGGTATCCACTACCGGCATTCAATTCTACATATTTCGAGCGACCGAGATTACTTATATTACAGTATACTTCAATACCTTCAACAGGCAACCCTTGCTTGATTGCTATATCATAATCAAACCGTTCATCCGTGAATTTTCTTAACAACGGCTCCTCATGATTTTCGGCAAACAGATCATCCGTGTATTTCATGGACCCGCGAATGGAAAAGTCTTTATAGTCAAAACCGATCATGATATTCAGGATGTGATTCGTCTGATCAATCAAACGGTTGACATAAAATGTGTCTGTATAAGTATAATAAAAGTCAAAGGTAATGGGATCAAAATACAGTTCACGATCGGTTTTCGGATATTTGGCATCCGAATAAAAACGCGTATAGTTCACATTTAACACAAGGCCTTTTAATAATCCGGGCAAGTACGACGAAAAGTTTGACTGCCATTCTACTTCATAACCATAGACATGGGCAGTTTTATCATTATTCATTTTATAGTTAATCGTATAACCTGTCACATCCATTTCATCACCAAGACCATCGAATTTTCTCTCTTCGAGATCCTCTTTTCTAATGCCGGTTACGCCATGCAGAAAGATCATATTCTCAACGGATTTGTGAAAACCACCTATCGTGAAAAGCCCAATCTTGTTGCTGTGAAAAGATAATGCTAAATCACTGTTTTTTGACAACTCAGGTTTCAAATAGGGGTTGTTCCAGGAATCAATAATCACATCTCCTATATCCCAGGAAGGAATGATGTCGCCAAAGGATGGACGAGATAAAGTGTGCGTGTAGCTTGCTCTTGCAACAAACCATTCCAGGGGTCTGTAAATGGCATGGACCATTGGCAGTATAAATTCATTATCCCGGTTTCTTGTCGTATCCAAATTTACAAACCGGTTGTATAAGTCTACAGGATTTCTAAGTGCCTCCTCTTGTGCCACGAAAGGCAGCCGATAACCAGTGTAGCTCGTTTTATTTTTCTCGTAGCGCACACCAGGGATAAAAGTAAAAGACCTGCCAATAATAATTTCCGGCTTAATATATGCCGCTGAATAATTCTCATATCCATGATAATCGTACTTAAAACTTTCTTCCCAACGCTTATAATAATCCCGCTGTTCACTTCCAAGCATCCACTCATGAACCTCACGAACTCGTTCTTCACTTGCCATTTGACCCAGTTTATAACCGCCAAGCAGAAAATCATTATTCTGATAAACCGGGTCCAGAAAGTGTTCAAATCCCATGTGACCCTCTGCTGAATTATACTTTTCATCAGGTATCCAGTCTATATCTTTGGCAAGCGCCTTTCTTGCAGCCTCCATATAGACGGCGTAAAAATCTGCCCTTGAATTCTCACGGTCATGATTTTTTTTCTGATATCTGAATTTTCCCCCGATTTTCAATTTCATACCCAACCAATCTGTCAGACTGAAGCGGGTCTTCATATTCAAATCAACGGAAAGCTTATGAGACTCTGATTTCCTGGTAGTGTAGACAAACTCTGTTAGAGAAGCCTCCAAAGAGTTGAAATGGGAAAATTTAGGCATATCAATCGGCGCTCCCCGCCGATCAACTGATTGCTTGTCAACTGAACCCATATCTCTTGCACCTACCTCTATTCTTTCCGGACTATCATTTTTAGAGTAAGAATAATTCACCCCGCCATCCAATTCAAAACCGCTGAAAAACCGATCAAACCTCAGGGAGTTTGTCATGACAGTCAATTTACTTTTATCAAGTTCTAAAATATGTCTGATCTCCCCTTCAGCGATGCGAATTCTTTCATCACGAGCTATTGATTCGTTACTAGACTGGCTGAAAAAGTTACTCATTTTCAGTCTGGTTAACGGTGTTTTATAGTCCAATACGACAGCTGATCCCAAACGCCCATTCATTTTATTAAATGTATCTCTCAGACTCATATTTTCAATTTCGACGCCGCGAGTCGCCTTTAAATAACTGGCTGTCTGTTGGTTACTTGCACTGTTGCTGCGTTCAAAGGACAACTGTCCAAACACACCCAGGCGATCGTTTAGGAAACGTCTGCTTCCTCCACAAACAATATTCTGATTTCCAAAGGATTCACTGAGTGTATTATATCCGTTTTCTGCTAATAAACTCAGCTTCGGCTTCTCAGGCGCTTCTTTGATAATTAAATTCACCCGCGCTCCTACGACATCTGCATCATAGTCCGCCATAGCAGTTTTGGTCATTTCTATACTTTCCAGCATATATTGAGAAATCATACCCAGACTGCTGCTTCTCTCAGTAAAACTTGTCGAAGCCATGTCGATACCATCTATCTGAATTTTATTATAACGAGGTGATAATCCACGGATAACCAGTTCAGATCCTTTCAGTGAAACCGCTGGGAGTCGGCCAACCGCTTCTGCTGCATTCGCTTCAGGTATTTCTTGTATCCGTTGTGCTGAAACAACGTTTATAATACTATTTGATCGTACTTGCTGGTTAATGGCTGCCCTCTGTCCCTCGGCCTGTGCCGTGATCGTGACCGTCTCACCTTCCACCACATCCAGGTCCAGTTTCACATCAATGGTTTGGGTCTCTCCCGGTAGAACCTTAATCGGGACTTCTTTCTGCCTGTACCCGATGTAGCTGATACAAAGGGTGTATATGCGTGGAGAAATACCATAAATCTGATATTCACCTTTTAAATCTGACGCTGCACCTATGGTGGTACCTTCAAGGTAAATATTTGCACCAGGCAAAGGGTCTCCGGTCGCACCATCGGTGACCACACCCACAATCTTTCCTAAATCCGCAGCCAATAAGAATTGATTGGCTGCAAAAAAGAGAAACATCCACATCAATTTTTTAAATAGGTTCATCATTGCCTTGCTCCTTTCCTAAAATATTAGTGGTAACGTACACACAAAAATATACAAAATAATTTTTTAAAAGTCAAGAAAAAAAATTAAAAAATTAAAATATATTTATAGAGTCCAAACGTTGGATGAAATGTAAATGTCTAACATTCATAAATATAATATATTATAGATAGTAATTTAAGGAGATCGATTTGAAATCAAATCTCATAATTTTCCGATTTATGCAAAAATTGAACTATTGTTTTTTCTATGCGTATAATTCATCAATTCAAGATCAATTTTTTTTGGAAAACAACGGGAAACTACTAAAAATATGTGTTAACGAACACAATATAGTAATATGCATTTAGCTGAGTGCTCAGTGTCCTCTTTGGTAAAATTTGGGTTTAACAGTTATGAATTTTTTGATTTAAAAAATGATCCGTATGAAATGAATAATCTGATTGATAGTCCTGAGCATCAAGAGATTATTCAACAACTTGTAAATTTGGTTAGCGAGCACAGGTGGCATAAAAATTCCACTTAAACGGCCAATTGGTCCCCGTAGTAATGGTGATTATAGAAATACTAATCTTTATCAATTTTACCTTCAGATGCGTAGGAGGTAATTCTTTTTTCTTGACAAGGTCGTCAAAATTTTATATCTTATTCATATCAACATAGTAAAATTAAGGATTAATTCAATTAAGATTTACCAAAACAACACGATGCTCATTAAATTTTATGCCTACAATAAAAGAAATAGCGAAAAGAGCTAATACCTCTATTGGCACTGTCGATCGGGTCATCCATAACCGAGGACGTGTATCAAAAGAGGTGGCAGAAAAAGTCAAACAGGTTATTAATGAACTGAATTATAAGCCAAATGTATTTGCAAGACATCTTAAACTGTCTAAAGAATTTTGCTTTGGAATTTTAATGCCGGAATTCACCCAAGATGGTGGTTATTGGCAGATGCCATTAGCTGGTATCAATAGAGCTCAAGATGAATTAGAAACACACAAAGTAAAGATTCAATATTTTAATTATGACCAGTATTCGCATATGTCATTTTCAAATGCCTGTCAGCAGATTCTTGACACTAATCTTGATGGATTACTCATTGCACCGATTTTATCTGATGTTGCAGAAGAATTTATTAGTAAAATTCCTAAAACACGACCCTATGTCTTTTTTGACTCTATTATCCCAAATTCACAAAGTATATCTTCTATCATACAAGATTCCTTTGTAAGTGGAAAACTGTCTGCAAAATTAATGCAGTTGCTTATTAATGGACCGGGGAGTGTCGCTGCTATTCGAGCCCTTCCGGAGGATTATCATATCAATGAACGTGTTAAAGGCTTCCAATCTATTTTTTCTGAGCATTCAAGCCTTCGAGTCAAAATCTATAATGGTATTCGGGAAACAGATAAAGCAGACTTTCATGATCTTATGGAGAAAATTGTCATTGAGAATGATGATTTGAGAGGAATTTTTGTTTCGAATTCCTTGACTTATCAGGCTGCGAAATATCTCGAATCTCATCTATTAAAGCGAAAAATAAATATTATAGGCTATGATCTCATCCAAGAAAATGTCTATTACCTTAAGAATGATTATATCGATTTTTTGATAAGTCAACAGCCGCAAATGCAAGGATATTTGGGTATCTATACTTTATACAGATTTGTTGTTTTAAATGAAAAAGTAGATAAGAACATAATGATGCCAGTGGATATTATCACCAAAGAAAATGTTGATTATTATCAGAAATAAAAAATAGTTGGGATGAATAATAATTTTTTATTAGACAATAGAATTTTCTATTAAAACAACACTTTTTGACACGAGGCAGGACATAGCACATTACACATACTTTACACTCAAGAAGGCCATCATTCTCATCTTTGCAGTTTTCGTCTCAGCAATCGTTCTCTCTGGCGCGTCCGATCAAGGTATATCTATTGTAAAAACTGACGAGGGTCTCCAATTCTATGATGTTGAGAAACCCATCCTATTCTAGCATGTAACTTCCAAGACAACTGGACAAGGAATCCACTCCAGTGCCAATTACTACCATCCAGTCTACGGGCTCGACGGTCAGGTGATGACCGAGGACTTTCCCCCGGAACATCTCCAACACCGTGGTATATTCTGGGCTTGGCACCAGGTATATATGGACAGTACCCTAATCCGCGATATGTGGGAGTGCATCGGTTTCCTCTGGTGAGATATTCATGATGTGCAGATCCTTGACACTACAAATACTTCCGCTGCCCTGCGTGCAAAAGTGTACTGGAAATCATTAAAATGACATCCTCTGCTGACTAAAGTCAGCAACCTGGAGTTTGGACATTATATAGAGCCTCCGCACAAATTAAATTCAGTAAATAAAAACAACTAGATAAGTTACCTTTGAAGGATAATTTTTTTACACATTATTTCACAGTTAGAAATATAACTGCGCATAAATCTTTAATTTACGTCTCGAAAATGCTGAAGTTGAATTAAATTTTCAATGCCAGTGTAAAATCCGATTTTTTATTTTGAACCTGAGCTTATATAAAAAGTAACAAAAATTAAAGAAAATTGTAGCATTTTATCTTAAAATTTTGTATTTTTACATTTAATTAACGATTTGGAAAAAATAAAGTTAATTTAAGGATCTAAAATCATGGCTCACGTCGCTGCTCAAGTTGCCCTTTTTGAAGAACCTGATGACTATGTGATCGACAACAATCTTGAGGTCACGTACACTAAGGTACTGGATCAGTTCTATTTCAATCTCTTTCAAGATGAAGAACAACTTTATTATCAAGCACTGGCTGACTTCAATCGAAAACTGGTTTGGAAACTGAAAGAGCAAAAAAAGCAACAGCACCAACAAAATCAGCCTGTTAATCAAGACGACGCTTATCAGGAGTTGTTATTCGAGATTATTGAGCAGCAGCCATCCAAAAAGGCCATCCTGTTTGAGATTCCGTCAATTGATATGGATGACATCCATCATAATCCCAAGGGTGCCGGATGGAAGCCGAAAGATTTCTATGCCTTAGTCAAGGCCTTTTTGGGTGTTAGCTACATGGGATTGAAAAACTCTCCCGATGTTGTCTACTCCCAACTGATTAATAATCCATCCTATGCTCGTAAATGTGGATTTAAATATATTATCGATGTTGACCCCAAGCCGTGTCAACATAACATCCCATCGCTTCGCAAACTGGAGCAGTTCGAGCAGATCATGAATCGGTATGGCATCTGGGATCGGATGAAGTGGAAAATGGTGACCCAGAATTGGACCGATGGGACGGTAGAAGTTGAGCCCGATGTAGCCTTCGATCCCTCCCATGTGGAAGCTAATAGCAGCTTTACGGTGGTTGAGACCGTAGCTGAAGATGGTAAAAAAGTTAAAAAGGTGGTTGGCAAAATCTCGAAACGCTGCCGTTGTATTGATAAAGATAATTGCCACCATGATTGGGAAGTTACCGACCAGGGCTGTGGTGTGGTTGTCAAATCGCAAAATAAGAACTATTGGGCTCACAAAGCCTCGTTTGTCGGATTTCCCCAATCTCATGTGCCGATTTAATTTATGCGCTGGCTCTATAGAAAAGTAAAGAAAAATATTAAAAAAAGATAAAATATAAATGCACCTAACAAGGCAATTAAGTTGATTAAACAACAATGTTTTCAATTAGTTACATTTGGTGCGTTTTAGCATGTTTCGATTAAATTTCAAAGTTCTGTGCTTTTAAGCCCTTTGGCACATATTGTAGGCATAAAGTCTAGTAAAAAGTTTTCTCCTAGCCGATTTTTTTATTATTTTTTTGTAACGTAAAAATCGGGTATTTGTAACTTGTTTTAGTTGGCTTTTTTTACGTTCCTTAACCAACTGACGAGACTCAACACTCGGAATCCTTACGTGATTAGGAACGCCAAAACTGCTCAACTACGAACAATCTATTTTCAACGAACCGAACCTCTGCTCAGATTTCTTCTGCAAAGAATTTCAGGATTTATATTAAGTTCTACTTCTAAAAATTGACCAACTGGTTTTATTATGTATTATTACGTAGAGTAATTATTTATAAAAAGAAAACAATAAACATCTTAAACAGGAGGGAGTGAAAATGCGCAGGATACTTTTCTGGATTTTTTATGGCTTTGCCATATCGCCTAGTATACTGTTTAGTTTGCCAGCACCACCTTTTCCATACATATTACACCAGCCAAATGGATTTGAATTTACTGTCCGGGTATTCGGGGATGAGAATGAGAATTGGATTGCCACAATGGATGGTTACATCATTATGGACGTTTTGGATGAGGCGTACGATCTCTGGTGGTACTACGCTTTGATGAATGAATATGGTGAACTGATTCCATCGGATAGTTTGGTAGGTATCTCGCATCCACCTGAACAGCCGATGTTATTGGACCAAATGAGACGAGTAACGCTTCAACGCAGAGCGGATACATTTGTTCCGGTACCGCGATATGATCACCGATTGAAAAAAAGTCTAACGGTTCCACCGCTGTCAACGCTTAAACCTATCGTATTTATGGTAGATTTTCCAGGTCCATTACCGGGCCAAATGTCTTCTCATGTATATACCCAACAACATTTCACTGAATTGTTTTTTGCCAAGAATCTAAATCCCAATAGTGTCCAACCACCGTTTCCCAGTACTTATACTATGAGCATGCATGATTATTTTCAAGAAGTATCGCGAAAACAATTGGCCGTTGAGGGGGATATCAACAGCGTTGTGAATTGGACAACAACCCAAAATTCTTATTCATACTATGTCGATGGAAGCCAGGGGACTGGAAGAGGCCCCAATGGCATATCCCGCAGTGCTCAGGCGGTTTGTGTCGAGATTGCACAAGCTGTAGATGGCACAGTTGACTTCTCCCGTTTTGATGCAGATAATGATGGTGTTGTGGATGTGGTCATCCTTGTTATGGAAGGATGGGAAAGCAATGCACAAAATCAATTCTATCCTTTTCAACAGGCAATACCCGCTTTACCGATACATCAGCCCCGAATGCAAAAAGTTATACATATGATCGTGATGTCGATGGTGTGGTTGAAACGGCCTATCGCTCCGGCGTGGCCATCACTGGAATCACCCAGTCTGGTAACAATATTCTAGCCTCAGTGACTAGTCCAATCCTCACAGGGTACATGGTAGCCTACGACGAGGGAGATTGGGAAAACTGGCCCCAACAATGGGGCAATAATCTGGCTGGGATTGTAGTGAAACCTACTCCCACCTCCACAATCAAAAGCATCCGAACCGTATATACGCCCACCACATCAACCGATCAATTGACGGGGTATACCCTCCGGATATGGGAAGGCTTCAATACTGGTTCGGGTTGGCCTACGACCCTTATTTATACACAATCAGACACAGTGAATTGGTCTGCTTCGCAACGTAATTTCGGGTGGGTCACCATCTCTGTTCAAAGTGCGGCACCAGTGCAATGCGATGCCAACAAGACCTATTATATCGAAATCGAATATACAGGTACCGGTTTTCTTATCCCATGTGATGGAGGATGGTGGTCGAATAGCGTGCCCAGTAGGAATTCATACTGGCGGCCGAATCTGAACACAGCATGCGCGCAATTCCCATGGGGCGATTGGAATATCAGGGCGATTCTTACACAATCGGCAACAGATGTATCCCAAAAGTCCAATGAAGGGTCACACATGTTTTTTCTCAGTCAGAATTATCCAAATCCTTTTAATCCGTTAACAACTATATCATATTCAATACCAAAAACAAATTTTGTTACTTTAAAAATTTATGATATGCTTGGAAGGGAAATCCAGACTTTAATCAATGAAGTTCAAGAACCAGATAAATATTCGATTAATTTTGATGCCAGTAAGCTCAGTAGTGGTGTCTATTTTTACAAATTACGTGTAGGCACTATTTTTGAAAAAACTAATAAAATGCTTTTTATGAAATAAAGTATAACTATCGGCATAACAATGCATTTGCAGATGATTGGCAACGCGATCCATGAATTCTAATCGGGAAGGTTTGTTCTCAAATCGTATCTATGGATGGTTAATTTTGGCACGCAACCACTGAAACGCGGGTTATTCAGTTCTATCGTAATAGTAAAAAATTATAGCTATTCGGAAGGTTAACCATGGATACAATTAAAAATCAGGTTATCCGTCTAGTTAATTCCATGCCTGATGATGTAACTGTAGATGACATCATTTTTTAAATATTTTTAAGTTAGCTTAAATCTATTAAATGTAAAAAAATACTTGATATTAATATAAAAATTCTATAATTTGTATACCGAATAAAGCGAAACACGGTATTGATTTTGTTAAAGCACAAAATTTATGTGATGATCATGATCGGAACGAAATTCCTACAAAATATTTGAATGAGCCAAGATTTATTCTGATTGGGATAATAAATAATAAGCATTGGTCTGCCATCTTTACGTATCAAAAAAATGAAATAAGAATAATTTCCTTAAGAAGGGCGAGTGAAAATGAAAAGGAAATTTATGAAAGTTGAAGAATTTGATAAAAAGGTTGATAACGGGGAAGATGTGTCTGAATATTTTGATCTTGAAAATGCTAAAAGACCAGGTCATGAGCAAAAACGTGTTAATGTAGATTTTCCCTTATGTGATGATAAAATCACTTGATAAGGAAGCGAAACGATTGGGAATAACCAGACAATCCATCATTAAAATATGGATAGCTGAGCGATTAAAGCATTGTTCAGTCTAGATGTTTTATGTTTTTTTCTGTTTCAATTCCAAGCTTTTTTTCATCTCTACTCCTTTTTCATTTTTTATGTTAAATTCCAGAGTTATTTTGTAATACTTAATCACCAGCAATTATTTGTATAAGCTTCACCAAACCTATCATAAAAATTCTACGATGCAGGGCTGTTTTAATGTTGAGTAAAAAATTTTTTCCTCTTTTAAGTCGAAAAATATTGAGGTCGAATGAAAAGTAAAAGCGAATCATTAATCAGTAATGATTCTGTTAAATCCTGTTATATCGTGTTAATCCTGTCAACAATAATTTTCATCAAAAAGAAAGGTTTCAATTATGGCATCACATAACCAGACCAGACGAGATTTTTTAAAAAAAGTTGGAATGAGTGCATCAATGGTAGCGATGACGGGTAGCATGAATATGTTTAGCTGTGGAAAAGGTCAGGAGGGTCCACCAAACATCGTGATTATTTTCAGTGATGATCAAGGCTATAACGATGTCGGCTGCTTTGGCGCCAAAGAATTTGAAACACCGAATTTGGATCGTATGGCTGCTGAAGGGGTGAAATTCACTAATTTTTATGTTTCGCAGGCGGTGTGCAGTGCCTCAAGGGCATCGCTATTGACGGGCTGTTATGCCGAACGGGTTGGTATTCAAGGGGCGCTGATGCCTTGGTCGACTATAGGCTTGAATCCAGAGGAAGAAACCATTGCTGAAATCCTCAAGAAAAAGGGCTATGCCACAGGGATTTTCGGTAAATGGCACCTGGGACATCACAAAGAGTTTCTGCCATTACAGCATGGTTTTGATGAATACCTGGGGCTTCCGTATTCCAACGACATGTGGCCTGTGGGATTCGATGGTAAACCGATTACCGATGGCAAAAAGAGTTTTTATCCGCCATTACCATTAATCGAAAATAACGAAAAAATCGATGAGATACGCACCTTGGAAGATCAGGCGAA
>JABAOC010023486.1_pt3 | contig 13444 bp, 13 predicted proteins | sample 7062161 | NCBI WGS metagenome assembly JABAOC01 (sample SAMN14538625, study PRJNA623070) | marine sediment metagenome | biome: marine biome [ENVO:00000428]; feature: marine pelagic biome [ENVO:01000023]; material: deep marine sediment [ENVO:00002113] | place: India: Gulf of Khambhat ... | reverse complement strand
GCCTCTTGAAAAATAAATATCAGATACATTACCATCTTTAATTGCTTTATCGCTTGCTGTGTGAAATATTTTTTTCATTTTAATTCCTAAATAATCTCTGCTCCAGCAATGTCCTCCATCTGTTTTAAAGCCTGACTATGGTCATTTGCATCTAAGCCGGCTACGCTATTTTCCGGAATCAATATTTTAAATCCTCTCATATATGCATCTAATGCAGTTGCCAAAATACATATATTGGTGACAGTTCCCGTAATTACTAATTCTTCAACATCTAATTCATTTAGAAGAAGATCAAGACTAGTTCCGTAAAATCCAGAATATCGCCGTTTATTAATTACATAATCTTGTTCTTGTGGTTTTATTTCATCAAATACTTGAGAACCCTTTGTTCCCTTAATAGAGTGAGGTGGCCATCGATTAAACTCTGAATCTTTTGGGTCATGTGAGTCATTTATGTAAATAACTGGGTAATTATTTTTATGGAATTCTTCAATATAATCTTTAATATTTAACACAATATTTTTGGCATCCGGGACTTGCAGATTTCCTTCATCTAGAACAAAATCATTTACCATATCAATAATCAATAAAGCTTTTTTACCACTCTTCATGTCTTACTCCTTAAGGCAACTATTGATAAATTAAGTTTAGCATTAATATTTTTTTGTGTATATGCTAGTTTCTTATAATAAAAGAATTTTAATTCAAAATAACTTGCTAGAATTCATCGATTTATTAGATAAATTATAAAATATACTCGGTTTACACTTTCTTATTATTTTGAAATTTTGAGGTATATTTAATTAATTGATAAAGAGCTGTAAGAATGCCAATAACTAAAAATATTATCAAAAATAAAGGCTCAGATTTGAAAAATTTATCCATTAAAAATCCGATCAAAATAAAACTGAGAATTGTTATACCAAAACTAAAAAGTATAGCTGAATATTTACCGAGGTTTTTTAACCATTCCACGCAAATTTAATCTTATTAATCTTTTATGTCTTTTAGCCGATCATCAATGATCTTACTAATATATATCTCACATTTTAGGCAATCAGGGATTAATTTCTGAAGGCAAGGAGTGCCGTCTTTAGCCTTTATAGCTTCACCCTTAATTACTCTTGGTTTTGAGCATAGCTTTTTATTTAATTGACATATGTCCCCTTCTAAATATGAAACCAACAAATGATATCCAATCTTTTACATTAATTATATCATTAACAATTGAATACATTTCTTATTCCCGGTTAATTATTATCAATTTATTGCAAATTTTTAAAATTACTCAGTATTAAACCAGCAATATTTAATTGTACTAGCCAAAAATAAAAAAATATTTAGCTAAAATTCCCCGATGAGTTGACAAATAATGCTTCTGTTTCTGCTTCTGTTATCAAAATCAGCCAAGACTATCTGCTGCCAGGTTCCAAGTATCAACTTATTATCAACAACTGGAATCGTTAAAGATGGTCCAATTAAAGAAGCTCTAAGATGAGAATGAGCATTACCGTCTCCCCATGCTAAATTATGTTTATGTTTATCATTTTCAGGAATTAAATTTCGAAGAGTATTCTTCAAGTCTTCAATTAAACCCTTTTCAAGCTCAATTGTTGTTAAAGCTGCTGTTGCACCCGGAACAAATAAATGAATAATTCCGTTCTTTAAACCCTTATTATTAACAATTTTTTTCACCTGGTTGGATAAATCAATAATATCATCATGGCCACCGGTAGTTATATCAATATTCACATTCAAAACATTCTCAGATATTATATAAATCTTCTCCTGATATTAACTTTATACCTTGATTCTTAAAAATTTCTATCGCAATATCTATCTGTTCGATTCTCATAACATTTATAGCTACTTCTTGACTTTTGGAAACAAAACAATAAATATACTCTATATTCAAGTTCTTGTCTTTTAATAATCTTAAAACTTCAGCTAAACCACCGGGTTTATCCGATATTTCAACAGCCAGGACATCAGTTTGAGCTACAGTATACTTATTATCACTAAGAATATCGTAAGCTTTTTTTGGATTATCAACTATCATTCTGAGTATACCAAAATCCGATGTATCTGCTATGCACAGTGCCCTAATATTAATATTATTATTACCCAATAAACTTGTAATGTCTGACAATCTTCCCCATTTATTTTCAAGAAAAACCGAAATTTGCTTAACTTTCATTAACCCTCCTTAGACTAATTGATCATTCTTTTATCAGTCACTCTTTTAGCCTTGCCCATACTTCTTTCAATAGTTTTTGGTTCGACTAAAATCACATTCACGCTTATTCCCAAATTACTTTGTATTTCATCCTTAATTCTTTTTTTCATCTTCTCTAATACTTTTACTTCGTCCGAAAAANNAATCTCTGATGAAACCTCAATCTGGATACTCATTTGATCCAAATTACCAATCCTGTCAACAATTATATGATAATGTGGTTCGGTGCCTTCAATCTCCATCAAAACATTTTCGATTTGTGAAGGAAAAACATTTACACCTCTTATTATTAACATATCGTCTGATCTTCCCTTAACTCTTTCCATTCTGGCAAAATTTCTTCCGCATTTACATGGATTAATATTTAATGAAGAAATATCTCTTGTCCTATATCTTAAAACAGGAATTCCCTCTTTGGTCAAAGTAGTGAAAACAAGCTCACCGCTTTCACCGGGTTCTAATTTTTCACCTGTTTCAGGGTTTATAATTTCGACCAAAAAATGATCCTCATTAATATGTAAGCCGTTCTTTTGTTCACATTCGGAAGCGACACCAGGCCCGATAATTTCACTCAGTCCGTATATATCAAGTGCCATTAAGTTTAATTTGGCTTCAATTTCCTGCCTCATATGTTCAGACCATGGCTCTGCTCCAAATACTCCTGCTTTTAATTTCAACGACTTAAAATCAATTCCCATCTCTTCAGAAGCTTNNCATATAAAGAGCATAGGATGGAGTACAAGCTAAAATCGTACTTCCAAAGTCTTTCATAACTACTATCTGCCTTTTTGTATTTCCACCTGAAATAGGTATAACTGAAGCACCAATAAGCTCGGCACCATAATGAACTCCTAGTCCACCTGTAAATAGTCCATAACCATAGGAAACATGAACAAAATCATCAGCAGTTGTACCAGCACAAGCTAATGTTCTAGCCATAGTTTCGGCCCAAGTTGCCACATCATTTTTTGTATAACCCACTACGGTAGAACGCCCTGTTGTTCCTGATGATGCATGAATACGAACGATGTCTTTAAGAGGAACAGCAAATAATCCGTAAGGATAATTTTTACGAAAATCTTCTTTTGAAGTCAGTGGTATTCTTTTTAGATCATCAAGACTATTGATGCTTTCCGGAGAAACATTTGATGCATCTAATTTCTTTTTATAGTGTGGGACATTATCATAAACCCTTTTTAACACGCTTTTTAATCTTTCGAGTTGAAGTTCTTCCAATTTAGTTCGATCCATAGTCTCATGCTCTTTATCCCAAATCATATTTACCTCCTTATATTTGAATAAGATGATTCAAACAATACCAGACTTATATCATAAACTACAGAGATATATTTATTCAAACAACTCTAGATTAATATGAATCTATAGAAAATTTAAAAAATAACATTAATCATAGAACCTAAGGTGCTGCACTAGTCGTAGCTGGTAAGCTACCAATCTCTCCAACTGTTGTCTCCGTTTTAGAAGGTTCTTTTGTACCAACTCTGATAATCTCATTCTTTGGAATATAACGGCTAAAGAAAACATCTTTTTGGACTATTTTACCGTTTCGTTTAACTGTCCGATAAACACTTATGTCCTTTCCTTCAACCCCTTTTGTTTCAACTTCTTCCTTCCCTTTTTCAAGTTCAGGATCGTCAATCTTCTTTGATGAATAAGATTTGATATTTGTAAAATCTGTTGTTTCATATGTAACTTCCGTATTAAAATCCGTACTGTAAATACTCACAGTTATACTACTGTTGGAATACCAGGTTTTTATTAAAAGATGTGCACTAGTGTCATTTCTGAATTTTAAATCAGGGCTTGGGTATGATACTCCAGCATCTCTTCCATTAGGATAATTACTTATATATAGGCTGTGATTATGCCTTTCTTTTATATCATATCCACCAAAAAATACTGAATTAAACAATGTTGTCGCCACCTGGCAAACGCCGCCACCAATAGCAGGTAAAAGATCACCATTTATTATAGCTGGGGCCTCGACAAATCCTTTATCGGCAGTCCTAGGTCCAATAATCTGATTGAAGGAAAATACTTCACCGGGAGCAATAATGACATTATTTAATTTTGATGCCAGAAGATGAATGTTGTGAACTCTAGGTTTATTATTGGGATTAAAATTAGTCTTATAAGAAGAAACCAGTTCTTCTATATCCATTGCTTCCGCTTCTTCAGTGCTAAGTTCTGGTTCTACTATCCTTGTTGTTAGAATAATCTCCCTTGGCGGTTCACTTAAAACAGCTTTATTTAGCTTTGGAAAAGCTTCAGCTGAATCAACCTCCCGTCCATTTTGACTGGGAACAATTACTGCTTTCGTCCCCTGTATTCTAAATTCAGCATCGCGGGCATGGATATAAATCTCAGCAACTTTTTGCTTTAAGAATTTATCGAGTTTATCGCGGTCAATTATAGCTCTATATTTCTTTTTGACTTTACCTGTTTTTTTATTCTCTTTTTTTATAAATTTAAATGTTATCAACTTTGTAATCTCAGATGGTGAAATTTCCCATCTATATTTATCATATTTCAACCCTACGTTATCGCTTATCATTACCAAAACATCTTTTAAAGCTGATTTTGCATCTTCTTCTGTAACATTTGTCGGAAGAATTCTGATAGGAATGTTTATTTTCTCATCTTCAATTGAAATTATATACTTCCTTATTAGAGCATATAGATCAGCTTTTTCAACTTTCCTACCGACTTCACCAGATACAACCCAAGCTTTTTTCCCTTTAATCTCAACCTTTGCATCTATAGGTTCTTTATCAATTTGCAAACAAATATTATAAACAAAATCTTTTAGTTTTTCATTATCTATTGAATAGACAAAAGTTATATTACGAGGAATTATATAAGAGAGAATTTTTGTTTTTAATCTGTTCAATAAAGTACCTTCACGGCTTATCGAATATGCTTTATCTATAGATTTATCAATATTAACTTCCAATTCAATATCTTTGGGTTTCAAATACCATTTTTCTTTACGTTCTTCGAGTTCAAGTTGTTGTGAATATATATCTTTCAATTTTTTTGTTACAATTCTTTTTGCTTCACTTTTACTTTTTAATCCGAGTTCAATGCCTGATACAACAACACCATAGTGAATTTTACCTCTATTAAGAACAGCATCTGCCCCAACTATCAATCCAAATAAGAGCAGAAAAGAGATACTCCCTATTATTAAAATCTTCTTATATTTGGGGGAAATATTTATTCTTTTTATTATTTTATAAAAATATTCTTTAATATTATCCATAAGCTCATTATTTTGCTTACTTATTCTTTAAAAATTGGCGTCGACTCCTTTACCTTAATCTTATTTTTTGAAGGTTCTATTTCAATTAAATTATCTTTCTGGATATCAATTTTTACACCGCTTAAAGATTTTAAAGCATCAATTATGCCTCCGGGGAGTTTTAATGCCGATATCAAAACATTTTGTTTGCCAATAGCTTTAATCCTGTATGGTGGCCTAATATCATTATCATCCATTATTATACTTTCATCTCTATCTATAAAATAAGTATGAGCTACAACTCTATTTTCATTAACAGATATAATCTCCGCCCCACCATTCTTAAGCTCCTGAACAAGCTCATTAATATCGTAGCTAGTAAGTATTTCATTTTTATCGATTACTTCAACATAGATTCCTTTACCTTTTACAGGCAGCATTCCGTTAAAAATCTTTAAGTTATTTAAGCTCCGGGCTGCTTCATTCAATATTTCGTTCTGATTATATGTTGCTAACTTGCTTTCTGAAAGAGTAATTCTTAAATCCGCTATCTCATTTCGCATTTTATTACTTTCTGTATTTAGATTATTAATTATTTGTCCTAAATCCTCACTGGTTTCAGCTTCAAGCTTTTGCTTACTTGATGGTTGAACTTTTATCTGAGTTGCCAATAATAATCCCAGTATTACAAAGATAATAAAAAGAATATATTGTGTTCTGCGTTCTTGAAAATGGAAATAACCTTTCAAAAAAGACTACTCCCATCTCTGTTTTTGAAAAAATATTCTTCTAATGATTGCCAAATTATTGAACAATCTAACACCAAATGCAACTACAGCAGCCAGATATAATTCGCTAACTCCAATACGATCACCAATATAAACTATAAATGCAGCCATTAGTATATTTGAAAAGAAACCGCTGATAAATATCTTGTCGTTAAATGTTTTTTCAAGGCTCGCCCGTAAACCACCAAAAGTAGAATCTAGAGCAGCTAAAACAGCAATGCCTAAATATCTAATATAAGCCTGGGGAATTGGTATTCTAAAGACTGAACCTAAAATTATACCAATTAAAAAACCAATTAAAATTATTAAGTAATAGATTAGTCTTCAACTCCTGCATATTGTAACTGAATGCTTCCTTCATACTCATTTAATCTTAGTTCTTGTCTTTTATCAATATGAATTTTTAGGTTGAAAAGCCTGGAAAATTCATTTAATAATTGATTTGATTGCTCGTCTTTTTCTAATGCATCTATCATGTGTTCAATATTTCCTATTGCTTTAATGTGATATGGTTCAAATAAACGGTTAGAATTGACCATAATAGTATTACCGACACATCTTATCGAACTATTATTAACTAGACGCTGATTATTGATAGCAATTGCTTCTGCTCCTCCAGACCAAAGTGCGTTGACAATTATTTTTAGGTCGTAGTCATGAATAATGAATGAGTTTGGGTCTCCACCAATCGGAATATTTGGATTATCAGCCATTACTATTTCTATCCCTTTACCCTTCACTGGAGTCAGGCCAGCCACAAATTCCAAATCTTTGACTTCTTTTGAAAATGAAGTTAATATGCCCTCATTCGCAGCAGCTGTTTTTTGAAGATCAGTCGTTTCATTCCTTAATTCATTAAGTTGATCAGCTAAATTGTTTTTTTCTTTCTCTAACTCATTAATTACTTCAATCAATTCCGATTTTCGGCTGCTCTTATTCTCTTTAATCAACTCTAAATTAGTAAAAAAAGTAGTTGATAGAAGTAAACCTAAAAAAGCGCTTACTATTGCTAAGCTTATACTTAAACTTGGTTGCTTCAATATAGATCCCTCATTAAATTATTTTTAAATTTTATCAGGGAAATTTTTTTCTGAAAAGTGAAATAAAAAAGTATTAATTTATGAAATTATTGCATTGGAACATTATTAAGAAGGTTTTGGGCATAGTTAGATAAATCTTTAAATCTATCCATATCTGTGGATTCTATATAAATCCTAATAATTGGCTCAGTTCCAGAAGGTCTTACAAGTAGCCAGTCATTACTTTCAGTGATAAATTTGAAACCATCAATATCAATTACTTTTGTAACTTTTTGACCTGATACTTCTCCCAATGGTTTCTCTTTTAGTCTTCTCAATAATTCCTGTTTTTCAGTTTCTTCAATTTCAAGATCTATTCTCTTATTCCTGAAATTTCCATAATCATTATATATATTAGCAAGATAGTTACCTATTTCGTGAAATGTAGAAATTTCAGCCAAAAGTAGGCTGGCTAATATTCCATCTTTTTCTGGAATATGGCCTTTTATGCTTAATCCTCCACTTTCCTCACCACCGATTAGAAAATTATTATTTATCATCTCATGGCATATATATTTAAAACCAACCGGAACTTCAATTAAGGGGAGATTATTCTCTATAGCTATTGCATCAATTAGATGTGTTGTAGCAACTGTTCTTACAGCTTTTCCTGACATTTTTTTATTCTCAATTAAGAATCTCATAATCATAGGAATAATCTTATTTGGAGAATAGTAAATTCCTTTTTCATCTATTGCGGCAAACCTATCCGCATCACCATCTAAGGCTAAACCGACAGCTAGCTGCTTATTTTTAACAAGTTGTTTTAGTTCATTCAATCTTTCCTCAGAAGGATCAGGCAGACCCCCACCAAACAAAACGTCACGGTTTTCATGAATTGAAGATACTTTGGCTCCTGCTTCTTTTAAAATATCAGACAATATTCCTTGTCCTGCTCCAAAAATAGGATCGACGCCTATCTTAATGTCAATTTCTTCAAATCTTTTAAAATCAACAAGATTCCTTAAGGCTTGTTTATAATCTGGTAAAGGATCATAAACCTCAGATTGTCTTTTTAAGTCACCTTCATAATTAATCTCTTTTCCATCAAGAAGTGCTTTTATTTCTTTTTCTATTTGTTCTGTTATTTCTGGAGAAGCTGGTCCGGCATAGTCTGGTATAAATTTTAATCCATTGTAAGCTGGCGGATTATGGCTGGCTGTCAGCATAAATGCTCCACCTGCTTCTCTGCTCTTTATGGAAAAAGCTGTAATCGGTGTAGGCATAGGTCTCGAAAAAACAATTGCTTTTAATCCATTGCCTGTAATCACACCCTGAACAATTTTTGAAAACTCTTCCGCGAAAAAACGTGTATCATGACCTACTATAAGAGGCCTATCACTTGAAAAGTTATTTCTATAATAATTACAAACAGCTTGAGCTACTAATTTTAGATTCTCAAAAGTAAATCCTTCAGCCATTATAGCTCGCCAGCCATCAGTACCAAATTTTATGCTCATATCATACCTTAATCTTTGATTATGCCCTCTATTTTGACAACTAAGTCTTTCAATATTGCATCGGCTTTCTTTTTTGTACTACCTTCACTATATAACCTAACATAAGGCTCAGAAGTATCTGGAATGATTAAAATCCATTCTTTTCTGCCATTTATGTATACTTTGACTCCATCAATCAATTCAATATCCTCATCAGCATAATCCTCCATAATTTTTCTCATTACTAATCCTTTTTTTTCAAAAGGACACCTGACTTTATCTATTGAAAGATAATAATTCGGGAGGCTTTTTACAATCTGTGAGATTTTCATTTCACTTTTAGCCAGATATTCCAACAACTTGAATAAACTGAAAATGGCATCATATGACTTGGTAAATTGAGAGAATATATATCCTCCACCCTGAGCTCCCACAAAAACAACATCAGGACGAATTGCTGCTTCCATTAAAGAATAAGATGACACTTTCGTCCAAATTAATTTTCGTCCAAATTCTTCTACCAGCATATCCAGTTTCGTAGAAATTGATAAAGGTATAGCAATCTTTCCTTTTTTCTTTTCATAAAGACAGACAAGTTTTATCATCATCATTAAAACATCATCAAATGAGATTTGTGCGCCAGTTTCATCAAAAACTATCATTTTCTCACTAGCGCTATCAATAATCACACCAAAATCAGCTTTAAAAGTATTTATTGCCTTGGTTACAGAGCTTTTAGATAATTCTAATTCCTCAGTTGTAATTGTCGTTTTTTCTTCATTAGCATATGCATTAAAGGAAATTACATCCACATCCATTTTGCTAAAAATATAAGGAAGTATAAGCGAAGAGCTGCCATAGGAATAATCAACAACGACCTTGAATTTTTTTTCGTTTATCAATTCTTTATCAATCAAGTTTAATAGTCCGTTGGTATAATACTCACTGGTCCGGGGAGGATATATTATCTCTCCAATCTCATTAAAATAGCCTCTTCTAAAATCCTCCCTAAAGAAATATCGCTCAATATTCCGCTGTATACTTTCACTAACATCGATACCATTTTTATCGAAAACTAATATTTGTATAGTTTGTGGATCAAAAGGAGATATTCGAACATGAACACCACCGAGACATCTTGTTGTCTGAACTCTATATCTATTAACTGGAGTCGGGGCAACTCTTAAATCTCTACAACTAATTCCTGATGAATTTAAGCCTGCTATTATTGCATTCTTTATCATCCTTGAAGCTCTATTTGAATCTCGACTGGCAATAACTGCAGATCCTTTATCTAGTAATGTTGCCCAGGCTTGAGCAATACGCATAGCCTTATTAGGAGTAATGTCAATATTAATTAAACCAGTTATGCCTTGTTTTCCAAATAAAGTTCTGGCTCCACGTGTCTCCCAGATAATGCTTTGGTTAATTGTAGCGCCGTCTTCAACTTCTTTAAAAGGATAAATTTTGACATCGTTGTTTATAATTGCGTTATCGCCAATTAGGCAATCATCACCGATGGCTGCACCCGGTGCTATCCGGACAGAATTTTTAACATCACAATTTTTCCCTATTATGCCGTTATGGATATTGCTATGTTTTCCTATATACGAATTAGACATAACAATAATCCTGTGCGTATGACTATAATTATCAACCACAACATTATCTCCGAGAATAGTAAACTCTTTTAAATCAACCCCGGCTCTAATTTCAGAATATTGCCCTATTACTGTTGGGCCTTGTAAATTAACCGATGGATGTATTGAAGCACCTTCTCCAATCCAAATATCTTCCAACATTTTTATGCCTGGCGGTTCAACATTTATTTTTCTTTGAAGAACATCAAAGTTGGCTTGTTTATATTGCTCAATATTGCCAATATCTGCCCAGTATCCTTCTCCTACATAACCATAGAGCGGCATTTTCTTATCAAGCATCATTGGAAATAAATCTTTGCTGAAATCAAATATTTGATTCTTAGGTATCATTTCAAAAATTTCCGGCTCCAGAATATATATTCCGGTATTTACTGTGTCACTAAAAACTTGTCCCCAGGTTGGTTTTTCTAAAAAACGTTCTATTTTACCATCCTCAGTAGTAACAATTACACCGAATTCCAGCGGATTTTTAACTCTCTTTAAGATTATCGTCGCCATAGAACCTTTATCCGCATGAAACTTTACTGCTTCTGAAAGATTAATATCCGTTAAAGCGTCTCCGCTAATGACAATAAATCTTTCCTTAAGATGATCTTCGGCATTCTTTACACTTCCGGCTGTACCCAATGGGCTATCCTCAATAGAATAGGACATATTAACGCCTAGAGATGAGCCATCACTAAAATAATTCTTTATCATTTGAGGTAAAAACTGAAGGGTGGCTACAATTTCTGTAATTCCAAAGTTTTTTAACAGAACGAGAATATATTCCATACAGGGCCTATTAACAATAGGAACCATAGGTTTTGGCAAGTTGCTAGTTAGTGGTCTGAGCCTAGACCCCTCTCCTCCTGCCATTACTACAGCTTTCATTTGTAGAATCTCCTTATCTAAATTTAATTGAGACTTTATTTTATACTTTATAAAATTTATATACAAAGGAAAATTATAATTTAGAGCTCAAGAATTTTTTGATAAACCTTTGTCCGTACAAAAATCCTGAATAAATTGACATTAAGAAGCCAATGTAAAATAAAAGTAATCCAATATCTCTATTTATTAGCATTATTANNTAAAGCTGTAGAAAGTTTTCCTAAATAAATTATCTCAACCTTTCTCCCTTTTTTCATTAATATAAACCCACCAAGTAGCATAATGATTTCTCTTAAAAACAAAACATATATAAACAAAAGAATAGGCTGATGAATTTTTATATAAATTGTCAAAACAACTGAGATTATTAATATTCTATCTGCAATTGGATCAAATACTATTCCAAAATCACTAACCTGATTTAACTTTCTAGCCGTTAATCCATCCAGCCAATCAGTAATTGCCGCTAAGCACAGTATTGAAAATGAAATTATAATATTATCTCGAAACAAAAGATAATAAGAGAATGCAGGAATTAATATAATCCTAAGTAATGTTAGTGCATTTGGTAATATCATAATTTCAAAATAAGATAAATTTTAAAACCACTTTTTTCTTTTAAAGAATAAAATAAAAACTAATGTTATCAACGACATTAAGGTTAAAATTATATAATAACCATAACGGAAATATAACTCGGGCATATAGTGAAAGTTCATCCCGTATATACCTGTTATTAAGGTTAAGGGAAGTATAATTGTGGCAATAATTGTTAAAACCTTCATAATTTCATTCATCTTATTTGAAACAGATGATAAGTATATATCCATTGATCCTGAAAGAATCTCTCGATATNNNATATAAGGCTTCTTTCAAGTGAAATGATTTTACGGATATTTAACAACTTCCTTTTTATATTTATTATTCTTTCAGGGCTGCCAGAATCAATAGATTTTATTATTGTATCCTCCAAATTATCTATATCAATATAAACTTTATCCATATATGGTAGATACTCATCCACAGTTTGATCTAAAATATAGTAAAAAATATCTTCCAGATTTTCTTTAAGTACCTCTTGATTAGAAAAGTTAAGTAATTTTTCAATAGCCGGTATATTTTTACGATGAAAAGTAATTAGAAAGTTCTTTCCAAAAAATATATCTAATTCTTTCCAAATTATTTCTCCTTCATAATATTTATCTGTATCGAAAGAGTGGAATACTAAAAAGAAATATCCAGGATAATAGTCTATTTTTGGAAGATGAAACAAAGTCTTGCAATCTTCAATGGCTAAATGGTGTAAATTATATAAACCGCCAATTTTTCCAAGTAATTCTTCACTTTCTCCATCAATATCAATCCATGTTTGTTTTTTTAAAGAAGACTTCTTTGATATTAATGCAACAAGATCTTTTATTGGCCTTATTTTACCTTTTGTTTTTTGTAAAACTTTTATCATAAAAACACGCCAATTTTTCTATTTATTTTCTTTTATATAATAATTCTGATTAAAATGTCGGGGTGACTGGATTCGAACCAGCGACCTCACGGCCCCCAGCCGTGTGCGCTAACCAAACTGCGCCACACCCCGAAAAAAATATAAATAGAACTATTCTACATATTATACTAATAAAAAATAATAAAAAATCCCATCTTATTTATATAAAATCTAACTTTTATAGCAATTTCTTCAATATATATGTTCGCTTAACTTTCACTTTACTTTTTTTTATTTTCCGACCAAAATCAATATTTCATTCATTGATAATAATTTAAGAAATGATATAATACTTTAAGAGCCTTGAGGATTTTTTTTACTTACCTGAAGATTGTATGTGCCCAACCTCGCCAGAGGTAATAAATAAAATTTGGCCTCAAGGCTCATCTTCTTTTTCAAGAGATTACAATTATTAAACATTCATCAAGCGAACAAAATACTAACTTTAAAACTCTTAAATATAATATTGCTTAAATAATTATATTAATAAAAAAAGATTCTATATGGTCTATATAATATAGACATATTGATATCTATTAATATTTATGATAAAATAATTCAATAATAATTCGAGCTCTGCACCTTTTCACCTCCTCGCTCCAGAG
>JABAOC010005187.1_pt4 | contig 13452 bp, 11 predicted proteins | sample 7062161 | NCBI WGS metagenome assembly JABAOC01 (sample SAMN14538625, study PRJNA623070) | marine sediment metagenome | biome: marine biome [ENVO:00000428]; feature: marine pelagic biome [ENVO:01000023]; material: deep marine sediment [ENVO:00002113] | place: India: Gulf of Khambhat ... | reverse complement strand
AAAAAGATCAGGTCGATCCCCTTGAAAGAGAGGATATCCTCCGTTCTCCCCGTTTATTATGCCTCCGCTGAAGTTGATGGGCGGGAGGTGACTTTTCTGGGGACTGATCTGGTAGAACTGGGTAAGATGAAACCCTGGTGGTCCTTCCCCGCCGACCGGCACGAGAAAAAGTCCCTGTGGCTCGGCTCGGAAATAGCAGAAATATTAGGGAAGAGAGAGGGGGACCGCGTTTCCGTCAGCGGCCAACCGGCAATAATCGGAGGAGTTTTACCGCCGACGGGGGACAAAGAGGATTACATGGTCGTTGCAGCTATCGACGATCTCTGGATGTGGACGNNGGTGAGCGCCCTCTGCAAGGACTGTCCCGTATCGGTAATCGTTTCCCAGATCTCCACAGTGCTTCCGGGCGCGCGGGTTACTTCGATAAAGAGGGTTGTAGAGTCCCGGGAGAGGACGATATCGCAGCTCAAGAAGTTTGCAGCCACCATGGCGGTAATCATAGCGATAATCGGGGCTATGGTCATTTCGGTAACCGTTTCGGCTTCGGTGACGGAGAGGGCCGCGGAGATCGGGGTCATGAGGGCCATCGGCTTCAGAAAATCGTGGATACTGAGCATCATCATGATGGAGACCGGGTTTTTGAGCGTCCTGGGCTCGGTGTCCGGTGTTCTCGGGGGGGTGTTCGGGATTTACCTCATCGCCCCCGTTTTCGACCTGGAAAACGTGGTAGTTCCTCTGAGCGCGGTAATCATCTCGATTGCAATCGGCATCTTGATGGGGATATCCGCTTCCTATCGCCCCGCGAAAAGGGCGGCCCTTCTGGATCCTGTGGAGGCATTGCGAAATATCTAGGAGCGCATATGAGGGAAAATTTGATATCGGCGCATGGTGTCGGTCTTGTTATAGGGGATGGTGAAGCCAGGACCGTGATACTCGACGATATTTCCCTTGCGTTCGAAAAGGGCGAATTCGTGTCTATCATGGGGCCCTCAGGTGCTGGAAAAAGCTCTTTGGTGAACATTCTCGGTGGGCTTCTCACGCCGACGTCGGGAACGGTCGAAGCAGACGGCATCGACATCTATTCCCTCGATAGCGAGAAAAGAGCCGACTTCAGAAGATTATATATCGGCTTCGTATTCCAGTCCTTCCACCTGTTCCCCTACCTCACGGTTCTCGAGAACGTTTTACTCCCCCGGATAAAAGACGACCTGCCCCTTGAGGAAAAGGTTGAGGCGGCGATCGAGCTGTTTCGGAAGGTCGGATTGTCGGGGAAGGAAAAGAGGTTTCCGTCCCAGCTATCCGGTGGCGAGGCTCAACGCGTGGCAATCGCGAGAGCCCTGTATAACAACCCCCTTATAATACTCGCCGATGAGCCGACGGGGAACCTGGACTCCAAAAGCGGTGCCGCTATACTTGACCTCTTCTCTCACCTGAATGAAGATGGCAAGACCATTATCATGGTCACTCATTCCCGGGCTTATGCTTCCCTGGCTCAAAGAACCGTTGAGCTGAGCGATGGAAGGGTATCGGGGAGCAGGATGAACTCCAGTGCCGTATCATTCAGTATTTGAGAAACCCTTGATCGAGTAAAATCCCGTCAGAACAGCTAATTTTTTTTCAGTGAAGGCGGTTTTTACCCCTTGACAACAGGGTTGCAAGCTGTTAATTAATGAATGATCGTTCATTCAATTAATATGGGCGAGAAAATATCTCATGAAACGTATCAGGATTTGCCATGCAACTGAAAAACAGCCGTTACGTGCAGGCGGACGGCTCCCGTCACTACATACACCGGGATGCGCCGAACCTCGTCGTGAGGGAAATACGTTCGCAGGTAGAGGTGGCCCGGAGCCGGGAATTCGAACGATCCATTTCCCCTTGACGCCTTCTTCAAACATATGTTTTAATCAAACGTATGAATGAGCAGGGTGTTATCAGCCGCCAGAGCGGGCAGGCACCCGGGGGAGAGATCGGAAGATGAGCCAAAAAGACACAAAAATACGGATCCTCGATGCGGCCGAGAGACTCTTCGCCGACAACGGATTCCACAACACGTCGCTTCGGGCTATTACCAAAGCGGCGAAGGTGAACATCGCGGCGGTCAACTACCATTTCGGCACCAAGGAAGCTCTTATCGAGACAATTTTTTCCCGCCACCTTCAACCCATCAATGAGATCCGGCGGTTGGGTCTGGAAAAAATACGGGATGCGGCGCGGCGGGAAAACCGCAGGCCGGAAGCCCGTGACGTCATGCACAATTTTTTTGTCCCCGTCTTTTCCTTTCGAGAAACGGCGCCTGGCGCAGAGGCGTTTATCANNACCCGATGAGCGGTTGCGTGAGAAGCTGATGAATCATTTCCGTCCCATGTTCTTTCTCTGTTTCGAGATCCTCTGCGAGGCCCTGCCCCACATACCCCAGGACATTCTGTTCTGGCGCCTCCAGTTTTCCATCGGGGTGATGAGTCACACCCTGTTTATGCTGGATCAGAAGAAGGTTTTTCCCGAGGGAGTAATACCGTCCTTCGATGTGAATTCGATGACCGAGATGGTCGTCTCTTTCGTCACAGCGGGAATGGAGGTGTCATGAAAGAGTCAGCCGGAAAGGTAGTTTCTCTTGTTCTCGCCATCCTCGTGCTGGGTGGCTGCGCGGTTCACCGCCAGCAGGCAGTCGCACCGAAGGGGCCTCTTCCGGGCTCCTTCATAGAGCAGGAAGGGCCGCCGGCGGAGGAAATGCCGATCGGGCGGTGGTGGGAGACCTTCGGTGATGTTAAACTCAACAGCCTCATGGAGGAAGCTTTTTCGGGCAACCTCGATATCGATGTCGCCTTTGCCCGGCTCGACCAGCTGCAGGCAGTTACCCGGCAGACGGCGTCGGTACGCTACCCCTCTTTGAACGTCGAAGGGGAGGCAGGCCGGTCACGACGTCCGGGCATCTTCGGAGACGACACGGGAGACAGCTACAGTCTGTCACTGGCTGCCGGCTACGAGATCGACCTCTGGAGCAAGCGAAAAGCGGGCACCCTTGCAGCGAGCCTGGATGCGGAGGCCACGCGGGAGGACGTGAGGGCCCTCTACATCAGCCTCTCCGCCCGGCTCGTGGACCTCTACTACCTGGCGGTGGAACAGCGGTCCCAGATACAGCTCACCGACAGCACCATCGCCTCCTTCACCGATACCCTCGAGCGCGTGACGTGGCGGTACACCCAGGGGCTGGTGCCGGCGCTCGACGTGTACCAGGCGCGCCAGAACCTGGCCTTCGCGAGAGCGAGCCGGCCCGTTTTCGAGGCGAATCTGGCAGAGGCCGAGCACGCCATAGCGATAATTCTTGGCCGTTACCCCGAGAGGGACATGGCCGGCGACCTGGCAAAACTCCCGGAAACTCCCGCAGCATTCCCGGCGGGTATTCCCTCCCGGGTTCTCATGGCAAGGCCCGATGTACGGGCAGAATTCCTCCGTGTAGAAGCCAGCGACGCCCGTGTGGCGGAGGCCATCGCCGACCGTTTCCCTTCGTTTAACCTGCTCGGCAGCTACGGCACGTCGAAGACCGCCTTCAGCTCGGGGGATATCACCGGTGTTTTCTGGAGCCTCTTCGGGAGCCTGACCCTGCCGGTAATCGACGGCGGAAGGAGAAAGGCCGAGGTGGACAGGACAGAGGCCGCATTTAGGGAGAGCCTGGCCCGGTACCGGGGAAAAGTGCTGGCAGCCGTTGTGGAAGTAGAGGACGCCCTGGTCAAAAACCGCACCACCGAGGAGCGCATCGAACTATTGAAGGAGCAGGTGGACGCGACGGCGGGATCGCTGCGGCTATCCCTGGATCGCTATCTGCTGGGAATATCCGATTACCTGCCGGTGCTCTCGGCTCAGGGCGCCTACTTCAGCGTCGAGAGCCAGCTTCTCGCCGCCAGGCGTCAGCTGATATCCGACCGGGTGAGCCTGGCAAGAGCGCTGGGTGGAAACTGGATGGATGAAGAGATGGGAGACCGCATGAGAGCCGAAAATGAAAGAGGAAGTGAACGATGAGCCTGAAAAACAAACTGCTGAAGATCGTCCTCCCCATCGTCATCATCATCGCGGGATTTGCCGGGATGCAGGTTTTGGTCCTGTCCCGCCCCTCCCCGAAAAAAGAGGTGAGAGAGACCCCTGGAGTCCTGGTGGAGGTCAGAAGGATGAAGAAGGAGAACCGGCCGGTAGTGGTTATTGGAACCGGTACGGTGCAGCCCCACCGGGAGGCGAACATCGCCCCTCAGGTTGGTGGGGTGGTCACGTCCCTCGCGCCGAATTTTATAGCGGGCGGGTTTTTTCAGAAAGGTGATTTACTTTTTAGCATAGAGGATACCGATTACCGGCTGGCAATCGACAGGGCGAAAGCGGCACTCGCCGCGGCAGAGTACGAACTCGCTACTGTTACGAGCCAGGCTCAGGTTGCCCGCGGCGAGTGGGAACGCCTGAAGCTCGAGGAAAAGGGCGACCCGAACCCCCTGGTGCTTTACGAGCCACAGCTGAAAAATGCCAGCGCAAGCGTAGAGTCGGCGAGGGCAGCGGTGAAACAGGCGGAAATAGACCTTTCAAGGACCGCCGTTTACGCCCCCTTCGACTGCCTGGTGAGGTCTGAGGAGATCGATCTGGGGCAATACGTGACGGCCGGGCGGAGCGTCGCCGCGGTGGCGGGAACTGATAGAGCGGAGATCGTGGTAGCCCTTCCGCTGGAGGAGCTTTCCTGGCTCAGCGTGCCCCGCGGGGACTCTATTGAAAAAGGCTCTCCCGCGAAGGTGCAGCTGCCTTATGGGGACAGGCTCCTCACCTGGGAGGGGAAGGTGGTTCGCTCGCTGGGAGCGGTGGATCCCCGTGATCGGATGGCCCGGGTCGTTGTGGCCGTGGACGATCCCTACAACCGGAAGAAGGGGAGCAGCAATAAGCGGCAGGACCTCGAGATCGGCACATTCGTTGATGTGGAGGTAACCGGCAGGGAGCTTTCGGGGGTTTTCGCGGTGCCCCGATCCGCCCTGCGGGATGAGAGCACCCTCTGGACGATGGACGACGAGGGGAAGCTGCGGATAAAGCCCGTGAACGTTCTTCGGCGGGAGCGGGAAACGCTCATCATAAGGAAAGGACTCGAAGAAGGGGACCGGGTGGTTCTCACCTACATATCCGGAGCCGCGGAGGGAATGGCGCTCCGCGTGGCGGGGGAGGAAGAAGCGAAGTGAAGGCTGCGATACGATGGATGGCCAGAAATCACGTGGCCGCAAACCTGCTCATGTTCGTCCTGATCGTAGGGGGCCTGGTGAAGGGGTTCTCCATCAAGCAGGAGGTATTTCCTGAAATCGATCTGGACAGGGTCCAGGTGATAGTTGCCTACCCGGGAGCCGGGCCCGAGGAGGTGGAGGAAGGGATCATCCGTAAGATAGAGGAGAACCTGACGGGTGTCGATGGCATAAAAGAGATCACCGCGACGGCTGCGGAAGGGGTCGGCGTCGTGACCGCCGAGGTCGCTTCAGGTGAGGATGTGGACCGCGTGCTGCAGGACGTTAAGAGCGAGGTGGACCGGATCATCACCTTCCCGGAAGAGGCTGAAAAGCCGGTCATCGCGAAGCTGGTGAGCCGCAGCGAGGTCATATCCGTCGTGGTGTACGGGGACGTGTCGGAGCGGGTGCTCCGGGAGCAGGCAGAGGCCGTGCGGGAGGATCTTCTTGCGATGCCCGGAATCACCCAGGTTGACCTGGGCGGGGTCCGCCCTTATGAGATCTCCATCGAGATTCCCGAGGAGAACCTCCGGCGGTATGGTCTCACGCTCGACGAGGTGGCCCGGAGGGTGAGGCGCGCCTCCCTCGACCTGCCGGGGGGAACCATCAAGACGGAAGGGAGCGAGATCCTCCTTCGTACGAAAGAGCGCAGGTACTTCGGTCCCGAATATGCCGACATCGCGGTGATCACGAATCCCGACGGCACGCGGGTGAGACTCGGCGAGATAGCCCGGGTCAAAGACGGCTTCCAGGAGACGGATGTGTTCGCCCGTTTCGACGGGGGGCCGGCCGCCATGGTAAAGGTCTTCAGGGTGGGTGACCAGAAACCGCTCAAGATCTCCCGTACCGTGAAAGATTACGTAGAGGAAAAGAGATCCCGGATCCCGGATTCGGTATATATCTCCGTCTGGTTCGATACCTCCGAGATCTACCAGAGCCGGATAAACCTCCTCCTGAAGAACGCCTGCCTGGGGCTTACCCTGGTACTCATCATCCTGGGCCTGTTCCTCGAGATCCGGCTGGCAATGTGGGTCATGCTCGGGATACCCATCTCCTTTTTCGGTGCATTGCTGCTCATGCCCACCATGGACGTGTCGATCAACATGATCTCCCTTTTTGCCTTCATCCTTGCGCTGGGAATTCTGGTGGATGACGCCATCGTCGTTGGGGAAAACATCTTCGAGCATAGACAGAGGGGAAAACCCCGTATCGAAGCTTCCGTAAGCGGTACCATCGAGGTGGGGATCCCGGTCATTTACGCAGTCCTGACCACTGTGGCAGCCTTCCTGCCCCTCGTTTTCGTAACCGGGGTGATGGGCAAGTTCATCAGGGTTATCCCCCTCGTGGTAATCGCACTTCTCCTCATGTCGCTCATCGAGTGTCTCTTCGTTCTGCCCGCCCACCTCTCCGGGGGGAGGCCGAACAACCATGTTCGGGGCCGTTTCTTCGGGTCCATCGAAAAAGTCCGGCTCGGTTTTGCCAGGATCATGGAAGGGTTCATAACCCGCAAGTACCGGCCCTTCCTCGATCTCTGCCTGAGATACCGGTACATGACCGTGGCCGCCGGTATCGCCGTCCTCTTCCTCACCCTCGGCGTCGTCCGGGGCGGGATCATCAAGTTCACCTTTATGCCCGAGGTGGAGGGAGACCTTGTTATCGCGTCCATCAAGATGCCCACCGGAACGCCTGCCGAGGAAACAGGAAAGGTGGCGGGCCTGGTGGTGAACAAAGGCAAAGAGGTTGTCGGTGAGTTCGATAAAGGCCGGGACGGGGAAAGCTCGATCATGCGCAACATCTTCTCCATCGTGGGAAGCACCCTGGCGCGCGGAGGCCCGGACGGGGGAAGCACCGAATCTGCGTCCCACATCTCAGAGATCGCCATGCTTCTGACCGAGAGCAAAGAGCGGGGGGTCCCGGCAGCGGACGTGGCTGCCAGGTGGCGCGAGGCGGTGGGGACGGTGGCGGGAGTCGACTCCATGACCTTTACCTCGAGCCTCTTCGAGATCGGATCAGACGTGGATATACGGGTCGCCCACGACAGCTTCGACGTTCTTGCCGGTGTTTCAGGGCGGATCAAGCGGGCCCTCGCCGGATACCCCGGTGTGGGAAACATCGACGACAGCATGTCCCGGGGAAAACGGGAGCTCAAGATAAATCTCCGGCCCGAAGCCCAAACCCTGGGGGTAACCGAGGAGGAGCTCGGCAGGCAGATACGTTCGGCCTTTTACGGGGCTGAAGCTCTCCGAATTCAGAGGGGCCGCAACGAAGTGAAAGTGATGGTCCGCTATCCCGAAAAAGACCGTCGGAACCTGTGGAACCTCGAATCGATGCGCATCCGCACACCGGCGGGGGGCGAAATTCCTCTTGCCCGTGCAGTCGACGTTTACGAAGGATGGGGGTATTCGAGCATCAACCGTACGGATCGCAAGCGGGTCGTCAACGTAACCGCCAGCGTCGACACATCGGTGGCAAACGCACAGGAAATACTCATCGATATGCAAAAGAACCTCTTTCCGGAGCTTTTGAGGGACTACCCCGGTCTGTCCTTCGACCTGGTGGGGGAGGAGAAGGAGAGAAAGGAGTCCATGGAGAGCATGAAGATGGGCTTCACCATGGCCCTGATCGGCATCTTCGCGCTGTTGGCCGTTCCTTTTCGTAGCTACAGCCAGCCGCTGCTGATCATGGCAGCCATCCCCTTCGGCATAGTCGGGGCGGTGATAGGCCACATGATCATGGGCTTCAGCTTGAGCATCCTGAGTTTTTTCGGTATCGTTGCCTTAGCCGGCGTCGTGGTGAACGACTCGCTCTTGCTCATCGACAGGGTCAATATCAACCGGAGGGAGGGAGCGGAGCTCCAAACGGCGGTGCTCGATGGAGCGGTTCGACGGTTCCGGCCGATCCTCCTTACGTCACTCACCACCTTTTTCGGCCTGTCGCCGATGATCCTGGAATCCAGTGTCCAGGCCCAGTTCTTGATCCCCATGGCGATCAGCCTGGGTTTCGGGATCCTCTTCGCCACGGGGATAACCCTGATCCTGATCCCTTCGCTCTACATGATACTGGAGGATGTCCGAGGTCTCTTCGGCCTCGGATTCAGCAGGGTGCACGGGGAGAGCCAAACACCCCAATAAAAGATCCGAGTTCACAGTTCAAGGCTCACAGTTTCCAGGTTAAAGTTAAAACATCGGTGATTTCGTCTGTTCGCGCTAATCTGTTTCGGTTTATCTGCTTTCCGAATAACTAATGAGAAATGAGAAATTTGCTGTTTTCCTCTGAACTATGAACGCTGAACTCTGAACTGTTTTTGCTCTGAACTATGAACACTGGACTCTGAACTGTTTTCCTCTGCACTATGAACGCTGGACTCTGGACTGGTTTTCGTCTTTTCACCCGATCAGCGCGTTCCAGTCCTCAGAGAATCTTTCCATCCCTCTGTCGGTCAGCTCGTGGGAGATGTCGTAGCTGTGCCAGTTTTTCGTGAGGGAGATCTCGCGGTATGGGATGCTCTCGAGCGTTCCGGGATCGTAGGTGTAATCGTCCCCCGGCACCGGAAGGCCCTTCTCCCCCCACTCCTTCAGCACTTTGAAGGGAGCGGTGACGATGTCGGACCCCAGCGAAAGAGCGCAAAGAAGATGGTCGAGACTTCTCACGCTGGCGGTTAAAACCTCCACGTGGCCGTCTCCTGTTCCGTACATCTTCTGAATATTCTCTATCAAGTCCATTCCATTTTCCCCCCGGTCATCGAGGCGACCGATGAAGGGGGAGATGAAAACATCTCCCTTTTTCGCCCCTGCCGTGGCGGAATACACTGCTGCAGCCTGCTCCTGGGTGAAACAGAGGGTCATGTTCACCCGCAAACCCTCTTTCACAGCACGACCGGCTGCCTCCAGTCCCTCCCTCGAGGTGGGGAATTTCACGTGGGCATTGGGTATCCAGGAAAACATCTCCGCACCCTGCGCAACCATCCGATCCCAGGTGGTGAAGGCGTCGGCGTACACCTCGATGGATATGGAGCCCCCGGGGATCAACCCGGAGATCTCGCCTACCACCTCCCGGTAGAAGCTGAGAATCTCCACCTCGCTGAACTTATCCCCCTTTTCGAGTCGCTCTCGGGTATCAGGGTTTCTCGCGATGAGGGTGGGGTTTGTCGTCTGCCCGTCGATAAAGCCGAGCAGGCCGATGACCTGCTTTGTTTCTTCCGGGTCGCCGCCGTCCAAAAATATTCTCGTCTTCACATTTTCCGGCCTCATGGCAATCTCCTCGTTGCGTATCGCATTCACCCTGAATTAGGGTGTTCGTTTGCATCTATAGACATATGATGGGAGAGGTGATGCGGAGTTTCGAAGGCAGGGCGGTACGAAACGCCCTACGGTAAGGGGGATCTTTTCAAGACCCCTGTGATGCCAGGCCCTATGCTGTCGGCTTCCGCTTTTTCCGCCCCCCGGGCGTCTTTTCCCATCGATAAGCGTTGTGAGAAATACGAAGATGAGAGGGTTGCGGGAGACCGCTTTGTGCCCGCCATCGCACATTAAAAAGTTTAATAAAACATTAAATTTTTTTATAATTACCTGCGATCAAAGCTGAAAATTCAGGCATGAGCGTATATAACCCATTGTTATTATTGAATTTTTCCATATATTCGCCTTGCTGGCATACATATTGCTCCACTAATAAATCAGGGGTACTGGAAACGGGGAGGCGAGAAAGGCAACACGGAGCAGAAGATGAAGTTCAAAATTACGATCGAAATCGACGGTGACAGGAAAAAGGTTCTCATCTTTGACGAAAAGAGCGGAAGAGCCTATGAGATGGGAAGCGTGATGATCATGGCCGGCGGACCGACGGAGAGCGGGAATATGTCGACCTGCATGCTCGCCTACGGAAACACGAACGTATTTGCAGACATCGTGGAGGACCAGGTGTTTCGAACAGCGGTCGAGAAGTCCTGGAGCGAGCACGTTCTCTTCGACAAGATCTACTATGGAATTCTTGCCGGGAAATTTCTCTGCAACCTCAAGGGCGTACCGATTGAACTGCCCAGTCATCCAGGTGAGGTGGATGCTGAGACGGTGCTCGAGATGCTGAAAGAGCTGGAGCGGGAAAAGAATGAGGACGAGAAGAGAGAGAAAATGAAGAAGTTCACGCTTTACGTCAATCCCGCGGCGGACGCGAAGAGGCACTAGCCCGCATACCCCTGCCGGCATGTTACGGTCCCATCATGTGATCATGCTCCACCTCTTCGTGCGGTACTTTTCTCACCACATGTGAATGGAAACAGCTTCCCGGCTTCGCCTTGAAAAACGCTGCAAGGATCCGGCTGTTCTCTCGGTATGGGCAACGAAATGGAAGGGCAGCGGTTATCGCTTCCCGGCTGTCACGGCGATGGATTCTGTCCCCGCCGGTTCAAAAACGCCAGTTTTTCTATGATCGGCGGTATCAGCTGGGTGGCCAGCTGTGTGTGTGAGCCGCCGCCAAGCACCACCGCAAGCTTACCCCCGCACGCATCCTCCGCCAGTTGGAGCATGAGGTCTGCAATGTTCCAGAAGCAGGGGCCGGTGAGGCCGATGTCGCCGTAGTCCCCCCGGTGGGTGTCGAAGCCAAAGTACCAGAAAATGAGATCGGGCTTGAACTGCTTGACGCGCGGGGGGAAGTGCTCCGCCACCAGTTCGTAGTAGAGCTCGTTCATGGGCCGCTTTTCCCGCCATCTCCCCCAGGGACTGGGATAGGAGACATCAACCTTCGTGCCGTCTTTGGATTCATAATCTGCGCCGCATATGCAGACATGGAGGATATCGGGGTCGTTGAAAAAGAGGTCGCGTGTGCCGTCTCCGTGGTGGGCATCGGTATCCAGAATGGCAAAGCGTTTGAGGCCGAATCTCTCCCGCAGGTTGACGATGCAGAGAGCCACGTCGTTGAAGCAGCAGTAGCCACCGAAATAATCACGCCCCGAATGGTGCCCGCCGGCGCCGATGAAAGCGAAGGCGTTGGTTATTTCCCCCTCGGTGATTTTCTCTCCCGCCATCACCACCCCCATGGCCGAGTGCCAGGCCGTCGAGCAGAGAGCATCCCTCTTCACCCCTTCGATCAGATCGGGTGTATGGACCTTCAGGATCAATTCTTCCGGGATGGGTCCCGGCTCGTACATCTTGACGTCGTCGCTCTTTGTAATTGCGTCCAGGGCCATGGGAAAATCGGCCAGTCGGGCCCCGACGGTCAGATAGCTGCGCCGTGAATAGGAGGGGTGATAGAATATGCCGGTGGTGTATCTGGTCATGGTAAGGCACGCCCCGGAGGGTTTCATCGGTTTCACGGAAAAAATCCCCGCTGATCCCGTCGCAATCCGAAGATGCCAGTTCCAAAAACATTCTCAGATCCCTGAGCGGGGATCACCGAAAAACCTGAAATACTATTATAAATAATTGCTTATTTCTGCATCGAAAAATTCTCTATGAGAAGAACCCCTCTGGGTGCTCTTGGGCTGGCATGCAACGTACCCATGGGGCAAGGGAACGGGAGAGTTTTCCGTGCAACCTTTGCCTTAAATCATATTGAAAATCTTTTCAAATGTGGGAGAGACCTTTATGAATGCATCCAGAACCATCGGGTCATAGTGCTCGGGATTCGATTTTCCCTGTCCTTCCTTCATTATCCTGAGTGCCCTCTGATGATCGATGGGAGGTTTATACGGCCGTTTGCTCCGGATCGCGTCATACCGGTCAGCGAGGAACACGATCCTCCCCTCGATCGGGATTTGTTCACCCGAAAGCCCCTGCGGGTATCCTTTGCCATTCCATTTTTCGTGATGCGTCATAGCGATCGATGCCGCCATTTGAATACCCGGATAGGTAGATCCCGAGAGCATTTTCATCCCTATCGTCGTGTGGGTCATGATGGTTTCAAATTCCTCCGAGGTGAGACTTCCCGGTTTCAGAAGCACGCTGTCGGGAATACCCACCTTGCCTATGTCATGCAGTGTGCTCGCAAACGATATCGTATTTATGAAATCCTTCGACATGTTCAGAGCTTCGGATATCTTCTGCGAATACATACCGATCCGCCTGATGTGAGGTCCCGTGTCGGTGTCCCTGAATTCGGATATCATGGCCAGGCGCTGCATCATCTCACGGCTGGCATTTTGCAGCGCTTCGATCGTCAGCGCCAGCTCCCGAGTTTTCTCCTCAACGGATTCCTCGAGTTTCAATTTGTAATCCTTCTCCGATATGNNAGGGCTTGATGATGAAATCGAAGGCTTTCAGTTTGATCGCGTCGACTGCAGCGTAGAAATCTGCGAAGGCGGTCATCATGATGACGGGGATTTCGGAGTTGAAATTCCGTATCATATCGAGAAGCTGGAGACCCGACATATCCGGCATCTTGATATCTGCCATTACCGCATCATAGCTGTTTTCCTTCAGCCGGGTGATAGCATCCTCGGCGCTGTTCGATACAACCGGCCGGTAGCCATGCTTCTTCAAAAGTATCGAGATGGTTTGAAGAATGCTCTGGTCGTCGTCGACGACCAGTATGTTACCCCTGTTATTGTGGGTCATCTGCTTTGCGCCCTCAAACCCTCCGATACAGGGTTGTCTCGGGGTCTCTGTTCTTTCGGGAATAACGGTTTCTCATTTCCGTCGTTCCCAACTCTCCTGCTTTTACGACGTGGCAACGCGGAACCTGGATCCTGTAATTTTTCGATGCATCCTGTCGTGTTTTGCTCATCAAATTCTGTAGCAACGAATCGCCACATTTATTCCTATAGTTCGTATCGGAAAGTTTTTGTAAAATTTAAGCGGGTAAAGCGAGGAAATATTTGGTTTTTTTTTGCTCTGTCATTCTCGGCGTCCGGTGGGTTTCCCACGTTCCATGGATTGCCGGCACAATCGATCCGCAGAGCCTTCAAATTACCGGTGTGTGCCCTCTCGATTGAAAATCGCTGGGTTAAAGATCACCGGAGAAAATGCGAAGATAAGTGGGATTGGAATATCGCCGTGGTGATCGTGAAATTTTTTGCCATAACCCAGGTAATCGCTTTCATCGGCTGGTACGCGCTGGCTCCCCTCCGTTCTCCGAAGCTCCGGCTGCTCCTGCGGACGCTCCTTCTTTCCCTCCTTCTCACGCCGGGGATCGTGATCGGTCACGGATATGCCGTCGTGCCGGCAGTCATGGTCATCTTTGCCCGCGGCGGGCTTATTTTCGGCCTCGTTCCCATACT
>JABAOC010010300.1_pt5 | contig 13460 bp, 14 predicted proteins | sample 7062161 | NCBI WGS metagenome assembly JABAOC01 (sample SAMN14538625, study PRJNA623070) | marine sediment metagenome | biome: marine biome [ENVO:00000428]; feature: marine pelagic biome [ENVO:01000023]; material: deep marine sediment [ENVO:00002113] | place: India: Gulf of Khambhat ... | reverse complement strand
AGATAAACAGGCCAAGAGACTCTAGAAAGCAAGTCGCCCCTCCCTTGGCCCCCGCTAGCCTGTGGACAAAAGCCACAATTCGCAACACACTTGCTGCGCCTGTAAGTCAGAAGATATGCAGTTGTGGGCAATGCATCCAACATTCCTTCTGAGAGCCCTAGGACTACAGCGGAACCAGAAGAGACACGAATCTTCCTAGGCATACCTGCTTTACTCGACAAGTCATGCATGCTTGACATGTTAACAGTTCTCCCAGGAGAACTGTGTTTGGAACCGTGGAATTATGTCTTTCCCATCAACATTAGCGCGCGATGTGTGCGACTCAGATATTTTTTTAAGATTGTGGGATGAATTAGAAGATGTAGTCAATGATTAGTATGGAGTTTTTTCTATGCAGCTCAATGAGAAAAGGATCATTGTTCCGATTTCCCGTCCTACTGCGCGTGCGTTCCTGTTTGCTCCGTGGGGTGTACAGAAGTGATGGATGGTCGCGCAAAGTTGAAAACTGCATTCCTTATTAGATCTTCTTGTGGATTCGAATTGAAGGAGGATGCGATTTGATGAAGAAAAAGAGGCGATCCGAATCTGGCACGCTGAAGAAGTTGGAGGCGGCGTTGCGTTGAAGCAGGAACGTGAGAAGTCGAGTGAATACCTTAATCGGTTGACTTACCTCCAGGCGGACTTCGAGAACTATCGGAAACGTGTGGAAAAAAGCCTTCGTGAGGTAGCTCAATTGAGCAAAGAAAAGCTTATAGTCAACCTTCTCAACGTCATTGACGAGCTTGAACTAGCCCTCCGTTCTGGCAGAGCGACTGAAGACAAACAAGCCCTCATAGAAGGTGTCGAAATGACCCTGAAGAAAATGGACACTGCCCTTGCTGAAGAAGGTCTGGCAAAAATAGTGGCGGTTGGAAAAGCATTCAATCCAGAAAAACATGAACTTGTGACGAAAGTTCCAACGAAAAACCATAATGAAAATGTAATCATTGAGGAAGTCAGGAAAGGTTACATGCTTAAAGATAAGGTTATCAGGCCCAGCATGGTCAAGATTGCCACATCCGTAGGTGTAACGTCATGAGTAAGAAGAAAACCCGAGAAAGAATATTAGGAATAGATTTGGGAACAACCAATTCCGCAGCAGCTATCATGGAGGCTGGAAGGCCTACAATAGTACCCAGCGCAGAGGGTCCCACAATAGCTGGAAAGATGTTTCCTTCTGTGGTTGCCTTCACGAAAGACGGTCAACTCCTTGTAGGTGAACCCGCAAAGAGGCAGGCCGTCAAGAACCCGGAGGGAACTGTGTTTGAGATCAAGAGAAAAATGGGAACGGACTACAAACTGAACATTAGTGGCAAGGAGTATACACCCCAACAAATTTCAGCGTTCATCCTGCAGAAGATTAAGAGAGACGCCGAAGCATTTCTAGGCGAGAAACTCAAAAAGTGCGTAATAACTGTTCCAGCCCATTTCAACGACAACCAAAGACAGGCCACTAAAGACGCCGGCGAAATTGCAGGCTTCAAAGTATCGAGGATCATAAATGAGCCAACAGCTGCTTCTCTAGCCTACGGTCTTGACAAGCTGGAGAAAGAGATGAAGATCATGGTCTTCAGCTTCGGAGGAGGAACCAACGACACCACCATAATGGACTTCGGCGGCGGAGTCTTCGAGGTATTATCCACAAGCGGTGACACAAAGATCGGAGGAACCGATCTTGATGATGCCGTCGTCCAACATCTCCTCAAAGAGTTCAGTGATGAAACAAGCATAGACCTGAAAGACGATAAGATGGCCATGCGAAGACTTAAGGAAGCCGCTGAGAAGGCAAAGATAGAGCTGTCCACGCTGACAACCACGGACATTGACCTTCCATTTATTGCGTCCAACGCTAGTGGACCTAAACACTTGCACAGCGTGCTGAACAGGGCGAAGCTTGAGCAACTCACCCTGCCTATCATCGAAAAGATTAGGGATCCTATACTGAGGACACTATCAGATGCGAGGCTCACATCAGAGAACATAGACAAGATCGTTTTGATAGGCGGACAAACAAGAATGCCTCTTGTAAGAAAAACCGTGGAGGACTTGGTGGGTAAAACCGCTGAGCGCGGTGTGGACCCCATGGAATGTGTTGCAGTAGGCGCGGCTATTCAGGGTGGTGTATTAGCGGGCGAGGTAAAAGATCTGCTACTTCTGGATGTTACGCCTCTGTCTCTAGGTGTCGAGACTTTGGGGCGAGTGTTTACGAAGATCATAGAGAGAAACACGACTGTACCAACGAAGAGGAGCCAAGTCTTCTCAACAGCCGCGGATTTCCAAACTGCAGTGACCATCAATGTACTCCAAGGAGAGAGAAGCATGGCAGAAGATAACATATCGCTTGGCATGTTTAATCTGACGGGGATACCACCGGCGCCTAGAGGTGTGCCCCAAATAGAGGTGACTTTTGACATAGACGCTGACGGCATATTGAATGTTTCGGCCAAGGACATGGCTACTAGAAAGGAGCAGAAGATAACAATCACGGCCTCGACAAAACTTTCAAAAGAGGAGAAGGAACGCATGGTAAAGGAGTCAGAGCAGTTTGCAGAACAGGACAAGAAGAGGAGAGAGGATGCTGAGATTCGCAACAACGCTGATTCTTTGATCTACACAGCTGAAAAGACAAAGAAGGATCTAGCTGACAAGCTTAAAAAAGACCAAGTGGAGAGAGTAGATAAGGCGGTCGCGGAACTGAGAGAGACTCTTCGCGGCAAGGATGTTCAGAAGATCAAGGCTAAGAATGAGGAGTTAGGAAAAGTTCTGCAGGAAGTTGGAACGATCGTTTACCAGCAAGCTGCAGAACAAGCGGAAAAAGGAAACGAAAAAAAAGCTGAAGGCACAAAAGAAAAAGTTGTAAACGCAGACTATGAAGAAATGAAGGAAGACAAGAAAGAGTGACACTACTTTCCCATTAGCCTTAATGCTGATAGAGAATGAGCGACAAGAGAGACTATTATGACGTTCTCAACGTGTCCAGAAGTGCCTCTAAAAATGATATTAAGAAGGCCTATCGCAAGCTAGCGTTGAAACACCACCCCGACCGAAACAGATCACAAGAAGCTGAGGAAAAGTTCAAGGAGATATCCGAGGCCTATGCTGTTCTTTCGGACGATGAGAAACGGATGCAGTATGACCGATTTGGCCATGAAGGGATAAGCAGCAGATACACTTGGGATGACATTTTCAGAAGTGCTGACTTCGAAAGAGTTTTCAGAGACTTGGGCTTCGGCTTCGGCGGATTTGACACGATCTTCAACATATTCTTTCGCGGTGGACGTCCCCGCAGGTACGGTCCACGAAAGGGAGCAGACGTAAAATACGATGTTGAGATATCCTTGGAAGAGGCGGCCTTTGGTTTAAACAAAGAAATCAACGTGCCCAGCTTTGACACTTGTGGCACTTGCCACGGCAGCGGAGTGAAACCTGGAACTAGTCCTGAAAAATGTCCGCAATGCAACGGGACAGGAGAAATACGACACACAAGAAGCTTTGGTTTCATGCACTTCGCGGAAATCGAAAAGTGTAGAGAATGCCGTGGAAAAGGTGTACTCGTCGAAAGTCTGTGCACGAAATGCAAGGGCACCGGAATTGTTCAGCATCTTCGCAGGATAAAGCTAAAGATCCCTCCTGGCATTGACGAAGGCTATAGCCTTAGACTCGCGGGAGAGGGAAAGCCTGGAGTTCAAGGTGGTCCGCAGGGAGACGTGTATGTCGTTGTGCACGTTGGACCTCATGAAATCTTCAAAAGAAGTGGAAGCGACCTCTACTACGAAGCTTACATAGGTTTTCCTCAAGCAGCGCTAGGAACAAGAATACAAGTTCCGACCCTCGATGGAAAAGCGAGGCTCAAGATTCCCCCCGGAACCCAAACCGGCACAATATTCAGACTAAAGCAAAAAGGCATACCACATCTGCATGGATGGGGAAGAGGAGATCAATTCATCAGAGTCATCGTTAAAACACCCACGCAACTGAGCCGACACCAGAAGAGACTCCTATCCGAGCTGGCAAAAGAGATGAAAGACGAAGTGACATTCGGTCAATAGATGCCATCTGCGAGTTTCTCTGTCCTGACAATCTTGACACGTAGATGACTGAGCGCTCTGTTTAGCCAAATATATTTAGAGTCGTAATCTTTTACATAGTCAACTTGTTATGGTGAAGGAAGCACGCGAGAGCCAGGAAAAGAGGAGATGGTGCAGGAGATGACTCAAGCTTTTGCTTGAGTTAACTCCAGCTGGTAGCGCGCGATATTGACCATATGGTGTTGTCCATAGTTTTGCAAAAGTTACCATTGCAAAAATGTTTGCAAAAATCAAAAATTTTTACGGTATATTTATTTCCATGTACACAAGTCCATAAACTTGTGGATATTGCAATGATAAGCTGTGTACATACCTCCATGAGTCTGTGGAGCGCACATATGTACTGATGGAGAAGCGTCAAAATTTTACGGTAAAAATATTGAGAAATCGGAGAATTTCAGAAACCTCGCAAAAACCGCGAATCAATATTTATCGCTTGGCATCACAACAAGGGCTTAGATCTTTCTTCACTGTGTTGGCAATCATAAAAAGTGCAATCTTCAAAGTAACAGTTCTCTATTGTACAGTTGAACAGTTTTGAGTAGAATATCATTGAGTTAGACAAGTTACAGTCTGTCAAGATGCTGTGTTCTATATAGCAATTATCGATAGTACAGTTCCAAAGGGATACCCATGCAATATTCTCTGTGGAAAAATCGAAGATTTACTGATTGACCGTGACCGATCAATTATCCACACAGTTAATCATGAATCATAGCGAACACTCTTATGGACGCACATGCAATATAGAGAAATACAGTGTGCTCTGAGACCAATCGCATTTCCAAGTCAAGCTATTGAAGCCCAATTTATCGTAGATGAAAAAACTGGGAAAGTCAATCTGCAAGCAGATCGCTATTATTTCCACAAGATCTAGAGCTTTCTACCCCAAAGCGCGCGCGTTAGCGCCTCATAGCTTATCGCATAGTAGTCTGTTCCCAGCAGGCGGGTCGGAATCGCTGAATACATGTCGTCAGAAACACCCGCCTCATCTGGAAGAATATCTTTAGGCACTCGGAACTGAACCCATAAGTCAGCATCATCGCTTGTGACATGGATTCCTAGCCTACTTAGTTATTGTGGTCAGAAAGCCTCGAACAGAAGCAAAGAGACCATCAATGAACATCGTCCACGCTATCCATAATCCTTCACAAAAGAGAACACCTAAACCATACACTTGTCCGAAGGGATCAGGTGAATAATATGAAACCCATCTACCGTCTACCTGACTAGGGAGATATGGAATGGTTTTTGAGAAGAATAAGCTTCCTGATATTGCAACAACTATTGTAGCGAGTGCCAAAGAAACTACAAACAAATTTTGAGTGATACTTCTGGTTCTGGCTATCTTTCCCTTCATTAAACTGTATAAGAATATTGGCAACGTTATGATCCACACGATCGCTGTCGATAATAGAGAGAGAAGTTCTAACATGAAAAGAGGATGCTGCAAACAAATTGGCGTTTCCATCATTATTGGTATCCGAGGCAAGAAAATCCAAAGGAAGATCGAAGTGCCAAACATTATTATGGTATAAACTTGTGAGATGATATAATATCTCACTTCGTAGCAACCCTCTTAAAGGGAAATGGTTTGATGTACCCAGTAATTCTACACATTAGAACACAGGAGCGCGCGCCCATGCAAAAATGAAGAAAGCATACGGGCTCATGGATGCCTGTAAAATCCACGAAAATCTTAAATGAAGTATACTACCAAGAGTCATCGCTTAGAGGGAATGAAACTGGGTAACAAGAGAATGGGGATTAAAGACCGACTTTCGGCAGTGATTCCAGCAGCAACTGTTTCACTTATCCTCTTGGCCGTGGTTGTTTGGTCCATCATGTACATTATCTCACCTGGGCTTTATTATACTGGAGGCAACATGGCAATCATTCTAACCCTTATTGTTATCGCAGGGATCGCCGGTTTGATAGCTTCATTAGCCATATTGACTGTAGTCATTGGTGCCCTTGGTCTGAGTGATCCAAAACAAGAAGCAAGCACAAGAATACGACAAACTATTGGAAGAGACCAACGGATTCAACCATAAAGCAAAATGAATTTCCCCTTTTTTGTCTTCTGCACTTTCTCAAACCTACAGAACTATTTATGATGGCAACACTATTGGCAGTCGTAAGGCTTAAATTTTGACTGGTTTAGATTCAGTTTGAAAGAGGGTATGATAATGCGTTGGGAATATGTTTCGTTTGTATTTGGGATTTTATTGTGTCTAATCGCCGCTCTTTTCATTTTTGAAGGAAGTATTTTGGGAGAAAATACTACTCTGGTTGGGCAACTGTGATAGGAATAGTAGGAATCGGCTTAATAGGCACTTCTGGTGTAGGGTTTAGCGCACGCGCGGCGCGCGCTAATGATTGAGACTCTGACAAAAGACTCGAAGATCCATTTCTTCTTGTCATTTTTTGTAACATTTACGTGCGCACTCCTCAACTTGCGGGAAGGATTCCAGGTTTTTCAATCACAAGCCTGGAAGCAGAAGAAAACTATTAACGAGAGCGTACACAGACCTTCTTCAGAGAAATCCATGACTCAACTGTCGCCCCAAACTCTTTGGACCAGCAACTCTGATAGAATCCAGAAGATCTTAGATCAAGGTCTGCTTCTATCCCGATTCAAGAAGATCCATTTCTACGTGCCAAGCTTCATGTACAGCGAAACTAGCCACTATTCCCCATCACCCACAGACTTCCCTACAATCTCAATAACTGGTAGCGTCTGCGCTCTGAAATGCAAACATTGCGGCGGAAAAGTGCTGAACACCATGTACTCTGCAACCACACCCTCAGAACTGTTAAACCTGTGTAGAAAACTGAAGAAAAAAGGCGCCCTTGGCTGCCTAATAAGCGGAGGATGTAAACCTGACGGATCCGTCCCCCTCTCAAGATTGATCTCCGCAATTGAAAAGATCAAACGGGATACAGACCTGACTATGATCGTCCACACAGGAATACTAGATCTCAACACTGCAAAAAAACTAAAGACTGCAGGAGTAGACGCTGCTCTAATAGACATCATAGGCTCAGACGAAACTATAAAAGAGATCTACAACTTGGACACAACAGTTCAAGCCTATGAAGACTCGTTAAAAGCTCTGCATCAAACAGGCATTCCATATATACCGCACGTAATAGTTGGTCTTCATTACGGGAAACTTAAGGGTGAACGAAATGCCCTCAAGATCATCTCCAGATATCGCCCTTCTGCCCTGGTTGTCATTGCTTTCATGCCTATCCATGGAACAGACATGGAAAAGACTGCACCCCCAAGACCAATAGATATAGCAAGAACCATAGCCACTGCCAGACTAATGTTTCCTAAAACGCCAATTGCTTTAGGATGCATGCGCCCCAAAGGAAGACACCGAGCACAGACAGACGTCCTAGCCATAAAAGCCGGGATAGATGCTCTAGCCTTTCCCGGAGAAGAGAGTATAGCCTACGCTCGTGAACTTGACTATGATATAAAATTCTCGTCGCTCTGCTGCTCACAAGTCTACACTGATCTGAAGAACCTGAACACTTAGCGCGCCCCATAACTGCCCTATTTCATTTGTAATCTTCGTTTATTCACGGGGAGTTCATTTTCTATGTACTCTTGACCATACATCTTCCTCACTTTCAAGAACCTCTCAACTTCCCCATTCAACCCCTTTTCATAAATGGCAATCTCCCCATCAAACAGCCCTAGGATTGCGTGGACTTCTCGTTGAGAATGCATTTGGGGATTTACCACGCCTAAAACTGTGAACCCGTGCGCCTTCAGATCCGCAATCATGTCAGTCAGCCACCGACGAGTTTGAACTGTACCATGCTGCAGCAGAACATCAGAGATTATTTTGATGCAGGCCTTTCTGGGAAAATATTCAGGCTCCAGGTCCCGAAGCACCCTACTTAGAGCAATGCTGATGCTAGTCAGGTTTTCGACACCTTTGAGTTTAAACACATTGGGCTGATCTTTGATTATTCTGTCAGCCTGCGGGTTGCAGAGAAAAAGATAGAACGTTGATTGATTCTGCTCTGCTAGGCGTCGAACACCATCTTCTATTGTGATGTGAATTGTGAGTTCTTTTTGTATTGTCCCTACTCGCAGAAATCTGTCGATCACTAGATCTTTCTCGTCGCAGGAAGGTGAAGTCAATATGACCGCATATCCTTCAGGTATGCCCCCCAGCAGCAGATTGTCCAAATCCTTTGTTCCAGTACTAATACGACCTGGTAGAATGGTCTCACAAATATCTACAGTTACAGGTTCTGGTCTGCAAAGTCCTTGCCGTCCGCTTGCGTCTAAGTACATGATTTTTGGTTCTATGGTGAAGGTGCCTTGGTCAAAAGATCGAATGGTGAGAGTGACCTCTTCGGATGATGAAGGATCTATCCTCTTTCCTTTCAAGTTCAGGGATGTGCCTTCGAACTCACTGTAACTCGGCTTCGTGACCAAATCGAAGCGTTTGGATGGCAGATTCTCAACTTTCATAAGGTAGGCTGGTGCTTTGCCATCATTGACCACGCTCAGCCTTAGGTCGATGTCTTCCCCTACGTTCACTTTTTGTGCCTTAGGGATCAGCGTGACTTGTATGCGTGCAAAGGATTCACCTTCGGTAGGTGGCTCGACAGTCTTTGCATTGACTATCATCTTCAATGGATCTGCATACAAGCCTAGACTGGCTTTAGTCACACGTAGAGCATCAGCCAAGTCGGAATATTCAGGGTTTTCCAAGACAATGGCTTCCAATACGTCAAGTCTCTTCATAATCAGGTCTAGCTTTCTACTCAGCTCCTCGGGTGATGATGCTTTCAGTCCCTGACGCGACAAAAAACTGCACCTAAACTATCAGATTACAGATTTCATTCTAGTTGTCTACCATTCCTATGATTTAAACCTTGAAAACACAGATTTTGAGAGAAGGTCTATAATCGGAACTTGCCCACTGAGCGCCAAACTTGCCTTAGGACTTCGTCCTTCACGGAAGAATACCTGTTTCCGAGTCTCTTGACAGCTTCCTTGGGCATTCCGCTTCGTAAAAGCTCCTTTTCGAAGGCCTTTCTCCCTTTTCTAACCTTCCATCCTAGAGTAAGCCAGATGAAAAGCAGATTGGACACAAGTCTTGTTAGGTGAAGTCCTCCTTTTATGATGGTTGAGATCTTCATGCTTCCACCACTACAGAAGCTTCGGGTCTATTCCTCATCTTCGTGTAAACCTTTTTCTGCTAACTTCTTTTTGATCTGGCTCTCAATCTCTTTCCCTAGCTCTGAGGACTTCTTGCCTGAACCGAACTTCTGCACAATACTGCCTAGATTCGTAAAGACTTTCATGTAGTCTTCAGTCATCTTCACCGCGACTTCATCAGGGACCCCGCTTTCTTTGAGTTCTTTATAGAACGCTCCGGCAGCCTTGCCCATGTCTCTTCCAGCCTGCTCAGAAAAAACTGACCCCATTATACCTTTGATCAAGCCAGGCACTTCTTTGGACACGACTTCGAGGATTGCCTTGACCTCTTCTGCATCTTCAACATGAATCTTCTTGCGCTTGTCTTCTTCTCCAATCATCTCTATTTCACCTCCATCCACTCTAATCCTACACCAATTAATGCCTTTCGAAATGGGCCATTGAGAAGACTGTTGCCCAACATGATTATACCACAGACCTGATCTGACCTCCACTTCGACGACGCGTTCACACCAACATGTTGAATACCACTAGTCACATCTCTCACCGTCATTAGTAGGGTCTGAGCATTGTTGTTATCCATTATGGTAAAAAGTGACCACAACCTTCATCACCCAATGAGTTTGTATGCCGTTCCATACGCTTCAGCACGCTTCACTACTCCTTCCTTTTCCAAACGATTAAGCCTGTTCCTAACTATCCTTCGTGAAGCCTTTCCTCGCATCCTCCTAACCTGACGTGTTATGGCAGATATATTCAGCTTCTCATGCAACGCGAGGGCCTGAACTATACATCTGGACATTTCATCTTGCGAAATCCATTTTTTCCGCAAATGCTTCTCAGCAGTCTCTAGTCGTGACGCAATTTTTAACGGTTCGCCGTACAAGCCTACGCCTACACGACTAATGCGTAGGTAAGGAGCCAATCCTGAATATTCAGGACTATTCATTATTAGGGCCTCCAAGGTCTCCAATCTTTTTATTATCAAATCGAGTTTTCTACTCAAATCTCTAATGCCTGAGCGATCTTCATTGCTAGCGTTGTTGCTCCCTTTGGGCGCCATTTCTAACACGCTCTATAACATTCACAATTGATAAAAGCGTTTGCAGTTCGAACCATTTCGAAGTGCAAACAAATAGACCACTTCATCGACTTTTCGAAGGGAACATCACGATTAGTAGCCACACCTCCGCTTTCAACATCACAATTCCAAAGTAGTTCTCCACACTAAGTCAAGTGGACTGCGACACATCCACTAATTCAATAGTGGATGCGGCAACTGCACACTGATGAAAGCACAACTACTAGTCACCAACTGCAACGAAATAAAGAGTGGATGGAACCTTAGATCGCACTCGAAGTCCTGTTTCACGTAGACGGGTGTTGAAAACACTAGCAAGCCCTTGCGCGACATTCCATTTTTGATCAACACAGGATCTTGAAATCCGAATTGTGAAAACCGATTTTTCATACATTAGCTATTTTAGATCATAGGATTCGACGAATCTACCTCACTATAAGTCGATGATAAGCGGCTTGGCTTCAATATATCAGCGATTTGGAGGGGGATGACAAATTGAAGTTGGCCGTCTTTTGTGTGAGGGTAGGATTCGCCAAATCCACGCTGCATCCTCAGAGCTGGGTAGTTAAAACACTAGCGACGAGTAGATCTTTCGAAACCATGGGGAGAGGAGACTTAAAGTGAAACAAGCTTTTGGAAAATTGAAAGGTTATCGGTTATTCAAGGTGGAAGCATGCATGAGAAAACGTACTCGTTAGTTGGCTTTCTGGGACCACCGATCGCTTACATCTCTGTCGCAATATCGATAGCCTTCTCGCCGGATTTCAGCTGGCGAACAAGTGCTCTAAGCGATCTTGGCCATGCGGCTAAAAGCCAAGTAGCCTCTGTATTTAACCTTGGTCTGATAATAGCGGGCTTTCTTATGGTTGTTTATGGTGTTACAGTTTTCAAGATGTATGCAAAATATACGAGCATCGTTTTGGCGATGTCAGCTTGTCTCTCCAATTTATAGCAACATTTGATGAGATATTCGCTGTCTATGTTCTCTTCTTTGTGTTGATAGCTATTGCTTCTACTATTTATGCGGTTGAAAGAAGGTCGTTTCTGGCTGCTTCCGCGTTTGTTGTTGGTTTTGCCTCGTGGATGCTCTATGGATTAAACGTATGTGAAGCGGGAATAGCAGTGCCAGAAACAATCGCTCCCAATATGTTTACAGCATGGATAATGTGGTCAGCTGTGTAAATCTACGTTGGCAAGCTGGCGGTGCGATGCTAGGTAGGTTGAAGAGGCTGTGAAAGAAAAGTTGAATGAAAAACTCATAGAAGATAGATCGTCAACTTATGTCGTCTGGGACGAACCTCCGCAGTCTGCGCAGAGACTTCGCTTTCTCTTTGTCAGTCACCTTTGCTTCGTTTATCACCTGCTTAAGAAGCTCGATGGAGTTATCCATAGCTTTGCGGTTAACAGGATAGGGTACTCCATCTTTTCCTCCATATGCGAAAGAGTATTTCGCAGGGTCTTTCCAGCTTGGCTTCTCACCGTATATAAGTTCTGCGATTAGGGCTAAACCTCTGACAGTTGCTGGGCCTATTCCTTTGAAAGCTAGTAGTTCTTCATAGTTGCGGGGTCGAAACTCGTAGACTTGGCTTAAAGCTTTCCAATTTATTCTTCTCGGCATGGAGAGCATGTCAGACAGATATTCTCTACTTGACCTATGTATTGTCTTTGACATCCACTCATCAAGCGACTTCTGAGTAGAAGGTGTGATCGACCTGATCAAATTCTTGACCTTTCCATTTGGCTCTTTGGCTATGTCTACTGATGTTCTTCGGCATCCTTCGCTTCCTTTTGCAGTCATGTCCAAGGCGACTTCATGAACCACGTCCCCAACTATGGCGTCATGGGGTTCAACAACGTAGTCTTTTACGTTGTTTGAAAGCCAATGAAAACGTCGTGCGGTACGGTATTGCGGACACATACCCTGTTGTACAACTGCCCATTTCCCATTGATAGCTATAAAGAAAGCGTGATGATAGAGTTTGTATCCGGCTTGAATTCCAGCATTATCCACTTTGGCGCTAATCCTGCTAGTATACTGCAATCGTCGAACAACTTCCTTCGAGAAACCGAAATTATCGCCAATCTTTGCTATTTCTTTCGGCGTTTGCCTGGAAACTTTACCTTTGCCTCCACAAATTGCAAATCCATGTTTCTCCGGCACTGCTGCTCGCTTCAAGACTCCGGTGACAACAGTTGTTACGCCTGATGAATGCCAATCATACCCCAAGACACAGCCTAAAGCTTGGAACCAGAATGGGTCGGAAATCCTTCTAAGGAGTTCGTCTGTGCCGTATTCGTCAACAATGATTGTCACGATCTCTTGTCCAAGTCTCTCCATGCGGCTTACTAGCCATCTTGGCGCCTTGCCATAGTGAAGTGGAAGCTCTGCAGAGCCTTTTCTCTGCACTGCGACACCTATCCGATTAAGTTGTAGAGCAAGAGAGTCTAGACATTTCTAATATGCTATCCTCTGGAATCTGTCAGGCTCGTTGTTAGATTTCCAGAAAAAGCCTCTCAGATCATCTCTTGATCAGATGACCTTCTCTATCTATTTCTCCTTTATATATCCTAGTTGTAGAAATGGGAACACGATCTTCGGACGCAACCATATTCAAAACTTCTACGTGGAGCGGCGGTAACCCAAGCTCTTTTCGTTTTTCATTGATCTCAATAGCAGCGGCTTCCGTCTCCTCGCTCACGACTATGGCCTCAACACAGCCTCTGGATAACGTCACTCCATAAGCGTCGTGCAGTTGGACAATCCTAGCCCTCTCAAGAAAACTACGCTCCTGCATAAAACTCTGCAGCTCTTCAAGCCTTTTCTCGTAGGATGCAGTTGGATGAGGTTTCTTCATTTTCTCAACAAACTTGTCGGAGCACAAACCTACCAGAACTTCCTCGCCTATCTCAAAAGCTCTCTTGAGCAGAATTCCATGCCCCTTGTGGAATTCATCGAATGTACCGCCAACAGCCACAGTTCTGAACTTCCTCCCCATTTCCATTCATCCTAACACAAGGGCGTTTGGTATAAGACTATTTTTGTTTGAGTTTTTTGCATATG
>JABAOC010015976.1_pt1 | contig 13463 bp, 9 predicted proteins | sample 7062161 | NCBI WGS metagenome assembly JABAOC01 (sample SAMN14538625, study PRJNA623070) | marine sediment metagenome | biome: marine biome [ENVO:00000428]; feature: marine pelagic biome [ENVO:01000023]; material: deep marine sediment [ENVO:00002113] | place: India: Gulf of Khambhat ... | reverse complement strand
CCGTGCGCAGCCCCTGCAAGCCGGGATTGGATCGACGTTAGCGGATAGTCGTCTCCGTCAGGGATGATCGGCGTCCCGTGACTGTCCAGGGAAGTGCCCGGACAGCAGGCGAAGAGGGTACGGACAGAGGGTGATTGTTGCAGAGCGCACCCGTGCATGCAGAAAGGACGGTATGAACTCCGGCTCCTGGGAGTCGAGCCAGCACGGATGATGCATGTTGGCGCCAAGAGGAGTTAGAGGAGGATACGAGGTACCAAGATGAAAATGGGCGATTTTCTTCATTGAGGAACTCCGTTGTCTTGGGCGCGCACGCAAACTCGCGGTGTGGAACCGGCATAATCTGTGAGCGTGAGCGTCGCCAGGCATTTGTGTCCTGAGGACCGGCCGTGAGCCGTGGTGAAAGCATGGAAGCTGTACTGCTATAGCGCGCTCACATGGTTTTGTGAGTGCCGTGGTCGTGTCCGCAGGATCCGGGTTCCGTGACCAGAAGATGGCGTCCGGCTGGGGTGGGCCGGCGCGGGTGAGTGAGAGTTGTAGATCTGAGAGGCCATGGTCTATGTCTTATGATCCTGGCAAGGAAAACCTGGGAAGAGGTTTGGAGGTGGAGTGATGAGGCGATCGATGCGGGGACAACAATCGTCATTCGAGCGAACCGCCGGGTTTTGCATTTTCGTGCTTCTTCTGGCGGAAGCCTGCTGTGTTCTGACCGGTTGTGGGGACGGGATTCGCGCGCCGGCTGCGGAGGAACTCACCATGTTCGAGGCGGTGGCGCCCGCCGGCCCTTCCCTCGACATGGATCGTATCGCGCAGGCCAGAATCCCCACCGGTCCGTACCGGGTCGTGCCCGGTGACGTTCTGCAGGTGGAAATGCCACGGGTACTGGACCCACAGTCACTGGAGGCCGCGCTGGCGGCCGGCGGGCGACAAACCTACGTGTGCCGGGTCAGTGACGAGGGGACCGTCGTGCTGCCGATCGTTGGCCCGTTTCCCGTGGCAGGAAAAACGCTCGCGCAAATCGAGTCCGCTGTCATCGGTGAATACTACCCCAGGTTTGTGAAAACGCCGCTGCCGATCTACGTGAGCGTGTTGGAATACAAGACTTATCGAGTCTCTATCGTCGGCGCCGTGGCCAAACCCGGCATTTACCCCATGCGGCACGACCAGATGTCGCTAGTGGCCCTGCTCATGGAAGCAGGCGGCATCGCTGAAGACGGCGCTGCCGTGATCCGGATTGTTCGGGCCGACCCAGGCCTTGCATCCCTCGCCGCAGCGCAGGGCGCGACCCTGGCAGACTCGCAAACAGTGCGACGTATTCCTCCGTGGGTCTGGGGGGTTCTCGAGCAGAAGGGGCCGTCGGGCACGACCGGGTGGCTCGTCCTCAAGAAAGACGATGGCATCCTGGCCCGCACGTGGCTCGATCTCCGAAAAGAGGCTCAAAGGCAAACGTTCCTGGAAGCGGTGGCAGCGAGATTAAGGTGGGCCGAGACAGATGGCTTCCGGACTCAACTCCTGTGCCTTGCCGACCATCTGGAATCGATTCCGCCTGAAACCACCGTGCGTCCCGTGCTGGAGAGTGCAGGCTGGCAGACGTTAGGCCAGGGCCACTTTGTAGCATCGTTGCGCACGCCGATGGGAGGCCGGGCCCTGAGCGACGAATGGTGGCCCCGGGCGGCGGGCAAAGAAGCTGCGGCGAACCTGGTTTTGCCGGTCAGAGGGCTGAATATCCCGTTTGCCGACGTGGCCCTGCTGCCGGGGGACCGTGTCATTGTGGAACGACCTGTGCAGCAGTTTGTCACTATTGTAGGCCTGGTCAACCGCCCGGGAAACATGCCTTATCCGCCCGATACTCGGCCCACGCTCATCGAGGCCATTGCCTTCGCGGGGGGCCTGGACCTCATAGCCGACCCGCGCTACGTCAGCATCTACCGGTTGAAGCCCGACGGCGAGGTCATGAGTGTCACGTTCGAGCTCGTGAATCCCAAGAACCGGGGACAGCTTACCGAGACCCTGGCGTTGCCGCTCAGGCCGGGTGATGTGGTTTCGGTCGAACATACGCCGCGTACGCGTACCAACGTCTTCTTCGACCGGGTCTTTCGAATCAGCTTGGGTCTGTACTTCAACCCGGAGGATTTTTGGAACAATGATTGAGCGAAGAGAGCCACCTGATGATGTCGCCCTCGTGCGGAATGAGATTGTCAGCCGTTCCCTGGGCCGAATGCACGGCACGCCGGGTTCCGTCCCAGGGGGGCTTGCCCCCCTCGTTGCGACCCGCGCGGACAGTCTGCTCGTGGTCGCATGGCGCAGCCGGTGGATTCTGTTGATTTGCGTCGTGCTGGCGCTCGCCGCAGGCTGGGTTTATATACAGAACGTCACGCCTCTCTACACGAGCACAGCTAAGCTCTGGCTTGACTACACGGGCCTTCGCATTGCCAGTCCCTATGAGCCCGGGAGCAGACCCCAGATAGACAAGTACCTGTTTACGCAGGCCGAGCGCATCAGGTCCCGGCCGATTCTGATGGCCGCCATGGAGGCGCTGACGCCGCGGTCCCTCCGCACGTTTGCGGAGGTGGATGTCCCGGGCGCCCACCTGCAGAGGAATATCGACGTCGAGGTCGGCAAAAAGGAGGAAATCATCTCCATCTCTTTCCGTTCCGCGCACCCCGTCGAGGCGGCGGAGATCGTGAACAAGGTGGTCGAGGTATACATGGCATCCCGGTCCCAGGACGAGCAGAGAGACTCGGCCAAGGTGCTGCGAATTCTGCAGGATGAGATGCAGCGCGCCCGGAAGGAACTGGACGAGAAGCAGAACGAGCTGACCGGTTTCCAGGCGAACCATATGCCGCTGGCCCTGGGCTCCGACCAGGGTGGCGGTGTCATGCAACGATACCTCGACCTGCAGAACCTGTATACACAGGCGCAGAGAGACACCATCGAGGCCGATGCGTTTCACAAACAGGTCCAGATGCTGGCGGAGAGCCCGACCGCGCTGCGACAGTATCTGCAGACGAGAGCGAATGTCCGTGCCTATGTGGGTGCGGATCAGGACAAGACACCGCTTGAAAGCAGATTGATCGATCTGGAGCTTCAACGGGACAGCCTCCTGGAGACGTTCACGGCGGACCATCCGAAGGTCGTCGATCTGGCGGCCGGAGTGGAGCGGCTCGAGGCCAGACTGAGCGAGCTGGACGACCGTTTCGTCCAGGCGGTGATGGCCGCCGCCGAGCGGCAATATGCGGAAATGAGGGATTATGAAGAGCAACTGGCGCAGTTGTGCGGACAACAGCAGGAACAAGTCGTACAGCTCAACGCCGAGGTTGCCCAGTACCAGCGGCTTCGGTCCGAAGTGGACAGGGTGACGGCGTATTTCGAGATGCTGGACGAGCAGGTCCGTGAAATCAGGAAGATCGTGGGCGAGGATGTCGGCCAACTGAGGATGGCCATCCTCGAGCCGGCCCTGCCGCCGGAACTACCTTCTGAGCCGCAGAAGGGCCGGGTCATGGCCATGGCCCTTGTACTCGGGCTGTTGCTGGGCGGAGGCATCGCCCTCGGGAGAGACCTGCGGGATCAGGCGCTGCGTTCCACAGACGAGATTTCAGCCGTGCTCCATCTTCCCGTCCTGGGCGTTGTGCCTAAGATGTCTCGTCGCCGGAACCTGGGGGATCGTGGCCGCCAGGTCCTTTTGCAGCCCGACTCTCATCTGGCGGAAGCGTTCCGGACGGTGCGGACGGCCGTCTTATTCAGAGCGCAACAATCCGGGGCAAAGACGATTCTGATTACCTCACCCGCGGCGGGAGACGGCAAGTCAACCCTGGTCAGCAATCTGGCTATTGCCACGGCGCGAACCGGACAAAAGACCCTGGTTCTCGATGCGGATTTCCGCAAGCCGACGCAGCATACCATCTTCGAGCTGGACGACCCCAAGCGGTCTCTGGGCAGCGTGTTCATGGGCCGCATGAAGCTCGGCGCGGCGATCCGGCCGACTTCGGTCAAGGGACTGCACGTGCTCCTGTGCGGGCAGGACATTCCCAACCCGGCCGAGGTTCTGCAGAGCCGCCAGTTTGCCTGCCTCCTGCAGCGGCTGGCCGGCGTCTACGACCGGATTCTGGTCGATGCCCCGCCGGTCACCGTCGTGACCGATGCCCAGATCATCGGCAATTTGTGCGATGCCACCGTTCTCGTGCTCCGGGCGGATGTCTCCACGAGAAGGATGGCCCGACGTGCGGTCGAGGCGTTACAGAGTGTAGGGGCACGGATGCTGGGAGTGGTCGTCAATGATGTCCGCGAAATGGGCGACCGCTATGGGAGCTATTACGGGCGATATCGCCAGTACTGCGGCTCGGGCTCGCGCAACGGGGGTCGCGACAAGCCCGGGAGGCCGGTTGTGGCCGGAGGGAATCGAAGGGAATTGTCGATCAGTGTGGTTCCGGAGAGAAGAAGATGATTGAGACGCGGCGCCACCCTGGGCAACGTCAGAGGGTGTGTGAGGAGCCCTGGCCCCGCGCGGTCCCGGGAATCGCCGGGTGGCACGCCCAAACTCGTTTGAGCGTGTCTTGCGATGTGAAAAAGGTCTATCCTGGCAACCATGGACAACCCAGTTTGTCCATGCCACCCAGAGAATGGGCTTCTCACACACCCTCTCAGAAGAGAATTTCGCGGGGGGACCATTGATATCCCGGCCGAGCCAATTCGTGGATATGCATTGCCATTGTCTGCCGGGTATTGACGACGGGCCGGCATCGGTCGCTGAGGCACTGGCACTTTGCCGAGCTCTCCTAGACGACGGCGTCGGTCTTGCCGTGGCGACGCCTCATCAACTCGGGCGATTCGAAACATGTGCGAGCGCGGACCGGGTGCGCGAGGGGGTCCAGCAGTTGAATCACGAGTTATCGACTGCCGGGCTCGACCTGACGGTACTCCCCGGGGCTGAGGTCCGGTTGGATGAGCGAATCGTCGGGCTGTTGGCCCGGGATGAGATCCTGACGCTGGCGGACAGGAACCGTCATATTCTTCTGGAGTTGCCCTGTGATATCTTCATCGATATCGAGCCTTTGCTGGCTCCGCTCGTATCCGGCGGCATCAGTCCTGTCATAGCGCACCCCGAGAGAAACATGCCGCTGCTGGAGCATACTCCGGCTCTTCGCCGGTGGCTGGCCTGCGGCGTGAACCTGCAAGTGACAGCCGCGAGTCTCACGGGGGATTTCGGGTCGCGCGTGGAACAGGCCGCGTGGAGGCTGATACGAGACGGCTGGGTAGACCTCGTCGCGACGGATGCACATGATTGTCATTCCGGTCCTCCGCGTATGACGGCGGCCTTCCAACGAATCAGGGCCGGTCTGGGCCGCGATCTGGCTCATCTCCTGTGCGTCGATAACCCGTCGAGAGCGGTCAAAGGTGAAAGACTCATCCCCGCCTCCACGTGGGAGAGACAGGAGGTCTACGATGTTCGTTGACACCAGGATGTACAGAGGGGGTGACTATCCGGATCGCATGGACCGAGCGATCGAACGGCTGCTGATCGCCTTGCTGGCGTTCATGCCGTTTGCGTTCGGCGCTGTTGAAGCATGGAGCGAAGAGGTCGTCATAGTCCTGGCCGCCGCTATCTCCATCTGCTTCTGTGCCAGAATGATTGCAGCGCGAAACGAGTCCGTGACATGGACATGGGCATACGTTCCGGTCGTGGCGTTCCTGGCCGTGACCGTCGTACAACTTGTCCCGCTGCCGGCCGTCCTTGTGCGACTGATCTCCCCGAACACGGTGGCGCAGAAGATGGCGTTATTTGCGGACCTGGATGGCACGGACGCGGTGCGGTCGGCTGTTGAGATCAGCTTCTATCGCCATGCCACGGAACACGATTTGCGGCTCGTACTCGCGGTGGCGGCGGTTTTCGTCGTGGTTCTCAACGTGTTTCGCCGGCCGGACCAGATCGTGCGTTTGTTGCTCGCCATTGTGACCGTCGGGGCGGGTGTTGCTTTCGTGGCTCTGGCGCAGGATATCATCCGGAGCGACAAAATCTACTGGTGTGTTCCGAATCCGAACGGCACGGCCCTTTCAGGGCCCTTCGTGAACCACAGCCACTATGCCCAGTTCATGAACCTGTCGATGGGTGCGACTCTGGCGCTGATGCTGGTGAAGGTACGCCAAGCCTTCGGGGACCGCCGGCTCGCGCCCGCCGCGGTTGCAGAGTACCTTGGTTCTGCTGAGGGCCAGCGTGTGTGGGGTCTGTTCGCTATAATCGTCGTGGGGACGGCCACTATCTTCGCTTCGCTCAGCCGGGGGGGTGTGATCAGCATGATGATTGCGGGCGCCTTTACCGCTTTGGTCATCAGCTCGAAAAAATCGCTGCGCGGACCCGGATGGGCCATGGCTTTTCTGGCGCTGGGAGCGTTCATCTGCGTTTTGTATACCGGGTTCGATGCGGTCTGCGACAGGTTGGGCACGCTGCGCGAACTGCACCAGGCGGAAGGGGGCCGTTGGCAGATCGTGAAGGACGTGGCCGTCGCTTGGACGCGATTCCCGGTGCTGGGCACCGGCCTGGGCACGCATGAGGTCGTCTACCCTATGTTCGACCGTTCCACGATAGGGACACTGGCGTCACATGCCGAGAACGAGTACGCCCAGGCGGCGGAAGAGACGGGCGTGGCCGGTCTCGCGGCACTCGTCATTTTTGGCACGCTGGTCTGGAGCAGTTATGCGCGGACGGTTCGCACCGCGCGGCTGCCGATTCACTCGGCTGCCTACGGCCTCGGGTTCGGGCTGATGGCGATCCTGATCCACAGCCTGAGCGATTTTGGGCAGCACATCCCCGCCAACGCGTTTTTGTCGGCCATCTTCTGTGCGTTGCTGTTGCGGCTGCCGCACATCGGAGACGGTGGCGAAGATGGGGCTTCTTCGGCCGATGGACGTTCCGGGTGGCATTGGATGGCAGCGCTGGTGGTCGTGTCTGTCGTGGGGGGGTGGGCCGTGCTGGATGCCAACCGGACCCGTGTCGGTGAGGCGCACTGGAAGAAAGCTCTGGCGGCGGAGCGCAGCCTCATGGAGCGGGATTGGCAGGGCAGTGATGAAGAGTACACGTACCTGCTTGGACACGTCCAGAAGGCTGCCGCCCGTCAGCCCGGCAACATTACGTACCGGCATTGGTTGAGTGTGTACCGGTGGCGTGCCATCAGCCGCCGGGTCGATCCGAATACGGGAGAGATTATCCTGCCCGCCGAGGCTCTGGCGTTCGCCGAACGGATTGCGGATGACTTGAGTCGGGCGAGGATGCTCTGTCCCACCTTCGGGGGCACGTGGTGCGTCCTGGGGCAACTGGAGCGGCTGGTCCTTGGCCGAGAGAAGCGAGGCGCCCGGCACATACGATACGGCGTCCGGCTGGCCCCGTGTGACGCGACGGCCCGTCTGGTGGCCGGGACGCTGGAAGCCGAGGAGGGCCGGACGGACCCGGCCCTCGCCCACCTGTTGAAAGCCGTACAACTGGATGGGCGGTTCTTCCGAGAAGTGACTTTGCAGCTCGTAGGCCAGTTCAACCGGCCCGACCTGGCCCTGCAGATGACTATGAATGACATCCGCCGTCTCAACGTGCTCGCGGACATCCTGGAAGCCTCGGGCCACAGGACGGGCCCCGCGGACGAGGTCCACAAGAAGATCGTGGCACTGCTGGAGCAGAAATCGCGCGAGTCGGGTGCGCCTGCCTGGGTATTCGCCTGGCTGGCCGAGACCTGTAAGAGAGAAGGCCGGGTTACAGAAGCGATTGCGTACTATCGCGAGGCCCTGGCCTCAGACTACGGCGAGTCCGGCTGGCACTTTGATTTGGCACGATTATTGGCTGAGGCGGGGTCCGTGCAGGAAGCGATCCAGGAGGCGAAGGTCTGCCTGCGTCTTCACCCGCAGCATGCGGGCTCCGCCCAATTGATCGAGAGGCTCTCCGCCGAACTTCATTTGGAAGTGCAGCGCGGCCAGTAGCTTCGTGATGACGGCCGGATTGACGCGTTGGTGCGGGAAGAGTCGCCCACCGACGGGAACGGAGTTTGCGCGCAAAAACAGCGGGCGCAGGCAACCAGAGACAGCAGTGACACGGCAGAATGCCGTATGCGTCTCCTTTCGCGGTATACCCCAAAAGGCACGGTGGCCCGATGGGAAGCACGCCGATGGCAACTCCAAACATGGGATTTCGATTTATGAACGGTACCTTGCTTGCGATCCGATACATGATCCTCGTCGTGAGCGCCGTCGGTCTGTTCCCGGCCATGACTGCGACGGCGGCCGGGCAGAACCTGATAGCCAATCCGGGCTTCGAGATCGGCAGCGGCGCGATGCCTGCCTCGTGGCAGTTCGCGGAGGGGACCCAGAAGAATACCTTCGACTGGGTGAGAAACGACTGGGCCACTGATGGGGTGCACTCCGGCAGCAGGTCGCTGCGGATGAATTCGATTCGCGCGGCGGCGGCCGGGCAGTCCATGGGTATTGCCTCCAACGTGTTCAACGTGCCGCCTCGCTCCAGAGTGGAGGCCTCGGTGTGGATGAAGGCGGGCGACGTCGTGAATCAGGGAAACGCCGATTGGTATGGATTGCGCGTCACCCTTACTGTCTATGACGCAAAGGGCGGCAACATTGAGCACCGCGATCTGATCGACGAAGAAGGCTCTTTCTCCTGGAAGAAGATTCAGGGCGGGATGATCGTTCCGGCGGGGGCGACGGCCATGGACTTTTCCATCAAGATGACCACGAGCACCGGCACGGTGTGGGTGGATGACGTGGAGGTGAGAATCGTGGAAGAGGTGCCCCCGGTGAATCTGGCCGGCATACGAAATCCGGTTCTGATTCCCCAGCCCTGGCATTCCACGTTGGGCTATGACAAATTCAAGCTCCAAGACGTTGCCGTCGTCGGTCTGCACGGCGACGCACGCATCCGGGAGGCGATTGGCTCCTATTTCAAGAGCATCGGTGTTGCTTATGCGTTCTTTGCCGAGGATGACCCTGAGGTCGCCGCCTATTCCACCCAACTGCTCTTGGGGGACGGCGAGAGCCCTGTGCTCGACAGGGAGCTTTCCGCACGATTTCCCGATTACGATTGGCCGGATATCGAGGAACAAGGCTACTTCCTCGCCGTGGCCAAAGGTCCCGGTCAGGGGCATATCTATGTGGGAGCCAACAGTGACATCGGCAGATTCTATGCCATGCAGACGCTCAAGCAGTTGGTTGTGAACAAGTACCTCTATGTGGCGGACATCCTCGACAAACCCACGGTCGGCCGTCGCGGCATCGCGATGGGCCTGCAATGGTTTGACCGGAGAGACGGGGAAGCGTTGAGACGGTTGACGCAACTGAAGTCCAACTTCGTCTGGGTCCAGGGCTCCCTGCTGGATGACTACCTGAATACCGACAACTGGAGGCTGAACTTCACGATCCCACAGAAGGCAGTCTTGAAAGAGTTTATCGAGTTGTACCAGAAGAATTTCATTGAAGTCTGGATTGCCATCGGGCCGCGGGGGAAGGACCCGCCTCTTCAGTACTCTTCCGACGCCGATATTGACACCGTCGTCAGGAAGATGGACGTGCTCTATGGCCTGGGTTTGCGCAATTTCGGCTTGCGGTTTGACGATCTGGCGAACGTCGGCGAGGACCGGCTGCTGGTCGCCCGAGACATTGATCTCTTCCAGAATGATATCGGAGCGGCGCAAGCGTACTTCATCAACGCCGTTTACAGCCGTTTGAAGGCGCTTCATCCCGACATCGGTTTTATGGTCGTGCCGATGGACTACAACCAGATCGGCAACTACGGGGACAAGGCTTCGACCAGTCTGCGCTTGCGGCAACTCTATGATCTGCCCGCCGATGTCGGGGTCTATACCGTCTGCTATTACGATGACGACGTTCTGGCCTCGACATGCCTGACGGGGCGTCGCACGGTAACGGTCGTATCCAATTACTACGCGGAAGGCAATGGCGACCTGCCGGAGTATGTTGTCGCGTATGTGAATTTCATCAGTTGGCAGAATGCCGCTGTCCGGGCGCGGATCGCCGGGTTTACCTGGCTGCCCGCGACGCCTCAGAGCGAGGATATCGCACTGATCTCCTGGCATACGGCGGCCGATTTCGCCTGGGCGCCGGAACGCTACGACCCGGAGCAGTCCTTTCAACGAGCCGCGGCCAAATACCTGGGCGTGCCCGAAGGCCCCCTCGCGGCGGGCGGCGCGCCAAGAAACGATCTCAAGCCGGCACTCCGAGCTATCATGGTGAGCGCAGCGAACCATCTGGCCGCCGAATGAGAGGTTTCCCAGGCCCGCAGCCCAGCTCTTTCGCTTCGCTCCTAATGAAGTAGGCGTACCCACACCTGTCATGCTGAACGAAGTGAAGCATCTGGCCTATGACCGGCAAGCCAGGGGCGAGTGCGACGGGTGCACCTTGTTCGCCGGCCAGATCCTTCGCTGCGCTCAGGATGACAAGAGATACCGATGTNNGACACCAGCCGCGCAGCGGCTGCGCGACTCAGAATGACGTTGCTGTTTCGAGATAGTCCCTGAACAGGGTGGCACGATGGCGGGCAGGGAATGACGATGTCCGACTGCATGACCTTCCGTGAAGGAAAGCGGCTGATGGCGCGAATGTACCTGGTCCAGCCCCTTCGTTTCCTGGCCAGGACGTCTGCGCTCAGACAGGGCGTGCTCGTGCTCGGAGACCAGGGGTTCCGCAGCGCGTCGACCTTTCTGGCCGCTATGCTCGTGGGACGTGCCTGCGGGCAGGTGGAATACGGTTTCTATACGTTGCTGTTGACCATCTTGGTCTCGGCCGAGGCGTTTCAAGCGGCGCTCGTAACCACGCCATACGTCGTGCAGAGTCCCTCCCGGGCGGCGAAGGACAAGGATATCTATCTGGGAAACGCCGTTCTGATTCAATTCCTCATAGCTGCCGCCACATCGGCCTGTCTGCTGGGCGTGCTGTATGCCTTCCCGTTGGCGGGTTCGGGCGCTTTGTCTCGCTGGATGCTGCCGGCGTTTGCTCTCGCGTATTTTGCCGTGCTGTTCCGCGAGTTCTTCCGGCAGGTCCTGCTGGCGGATCTGAAGGTGGGCTGGAACCTTGTATTCGGGGCTGCCGTGCACGGGTCCCTCATCCTCGTGTTGCTCGGACTGATCCTCGCGGGGGGTCTCAACGCACGGACGGCCTACGCGTCCGTCGCCGGCTGTTCGCTGATTCCGGCTCTGGTGGTGCTCGGGTCCAAGAGACGTCACATCCGGTTCCGGGTGCAGGGTCTGGGCGGTCAGTTGCTGGACAACTGGTGTATCGGTCGCTGGCTGGTCGCGCAGGCGGTCATCATGATTGTATCGGGGCCGGTCTATAGTTGGGTGCTGGCGTCCTCGCGCGGTGCCGCCGCCGTGGGCTTGCTGGGCGCGTGCCTGCTGCCGAGTTCCGTAATGTCTCCGCTGGCACAGGCACTGCAAGCGTTTCTTCTGCCGAAGGCGTCACACGCCGTGCAGCGGGGTATCCATCACGTCCGGCGCATCGTGCTTCTGTCCAGCGTCACCGTGGGTCTGCCGTTGCTCGCGTTCCCTGTCGTTCTCGGGCTGTTTTCCCAGACAATCATGGATGCCTTGTTCGCGGGAAAGTACAACCCTTCCGGTTGGTTGGTACTGTTTTTCGCCTTGCGCACCTATGTGGTTGTGGTCTTCGTTCCGTTGCAGGCCGGCCTCATCGCGTGCCGGCAGACCTATGCCACGTTCAAATCGGAAGTGATCTCGCTGGTTCTGACGGTGCTCGTCGGATTGCCGCTGACCTGTATCCTCGGCGTCTGGGGAGTCGCCTGGGGTTTCCTGCTGACGAGGTCGCTCAGCAAGCTCTATCTCCTGGCGGTGTTCCGGCGATACATGAGGTCTTCACTCGACGTTGCGCCGGCCCGTGAAGTAATGGAAGAGGGCCCACAGGCCCCACTCTCCGTGGTCCACGTCGCGCCATTGTGAGCCGCTGCCACCCGGAGATTGCCAATCAGATGAATGTGAACGGCGACGATTCCGGATGACACGTGATCTCTGTGAGTAGATACTCAATGCCGGTGGACACGCAAAACACGACTGCTGGAACGTCCTTGGGATGCCGGTTGAGAGAGAGCCTGTCCCGCCCGGAGAATATCATCGTCCTGGTCATCACCTGCGGATTCCTGACGAACGTGCAACAAGGTACCGATACCAGCGCCATCTTGAAAAGCGATCCTCTGTTATTCAAGGGGATCAGGGTGCTCACGATCCTGATCGCCCTATCGCTGGCCGTCGCGACGTTCGTCAGGCGGAGAATTCCTTATGCCGTTTGCCTGACACGTATCATGCTTCCCTTCGTGCTGTATCTCTGTGCCTGCATCCTGTCTGTCCCCTTTTCCGCCTATCCGCTCTTGAGCCTGTTCAAAGTTTGCGAGATTGGTCTGGTCATTCTCATCTGTGCCATCGGAATCACGTCTGTAGCGGGCGCGCCCTCGGATTTCTTCGATCTGAACGTGAAAATCGTCCTGCTGTACAACCTCATCATCTGGGTGGAGGGCGTCTTGTTTCCAAGCTTTGCCTGGGTCAAGCTCAGGGGCGAGACCCCTTTGTTCAGCCACGCCCTCAGCGGCGTGTTTCCGGTCGTCAATGGCAATACCGTGGGGCTCTTCGGCGCCGTGCTGTTCCTGGCGTATCTGCCCCGGCTTTTCGAGTGCAGGCGGTTGAGCCTGCGCCACGCCGTCCCGGCTTTGGTCGGGCTGGCGTCGGTCGTCTGCAGCTACAGCAGAAGCTCACTACTCGGCCTGGTCGTGGCGGCCTTGTGCTCGCTGGTCCTGCTGCGGAAATACGCCCTGTGCCTGGCCATTCTCCTGTGCTTCGCGCTGCTGGGCACGGCCCCAAAGATTCGGACTCTGGCGATTGAGCACCTCGCCCGGGGCCAGGAGGACCACAGCCTCGACACGTTCTCCAGCCACCGAATAGCGATGTGGGAGACTATATTGAGTTCATACGGCACCTCTGTCGTCGGCCGCGGTTATGCCGCCGGCTTTCGCTACGACGACAACCTGACCACCGGCCATGCCCACAACAGTCCTGTCGAGCTCTACTTCAACGTTGGGTTGCCTGGAGTCGTTGCCTGGTTGCTTCTCATCGGCGCCTTGTGCGGTCACCTGTACCGGTTGCTGAGGGCGCAGGTGACGATAGATTATCAGCTCGTTTCCATCGTGGGGGTGATGGTCTTCATGCTGATGAAAGCCCTCGCTTCCACGGTGTTCGTCTACCTCGACGTCAGCATGCTGATTATGGCTGGAATGATTGTCTACGTTATGAGACGACAGGCCGCGGTGGAGCATGCCGAAGTGGTCGTGAGTGCCGGCAACAGCCTCAATCCGTTATATTGAGGGAGCATGGAAGGATTCACCAAAGCATTGGCACGCACGAAAAAGCGAAAAGCCCTCGCTGGCGGAAAGGTCAGGCTCTGGAACATCTCGCGCGGCTGGG
>JABAOC010008181.1_pt1 | contig 13463 bp, 5 predicted proteins | sample 7062161 | NCBI WGS metagenome assembly JABAOC01 (sample SAMN14538625, study PRJNA623070) | marine sediment metagenome | biome: marine biome [ENVO:00000428]; feature: marine pelagic biome [ENVO:01000023]; material: deep marine sediment [ENVO:00002113] | place: India: Gulf of Khambhat ... | reverse complement strand
AGATGGGCCCCATAGTTCTGCCGAACTCTGAGAGGTTGGCCCTGGTGTAGTTGAACATGGAGTGAGCGTTCATGTACTTGGCAATGTGAGTGACTATCTGGTCCTCGTCGATATCTTCAGAACGTACCAACTTAATGATGCGCTCACGGTAGGCCCTGTCTGGTATGTCCTCTAGGAACTGAGCGGCCTTTTGAGCATTGAAATCCTTAGCTCCCTTAACACTGCGAAGGAGGTCAGCCCCCACTCGCTCTGCCATGTGCCAGTTAACTACCCTGGCAAACTGTTCGGACTTACTGAACAGGTACATGGAGACCTTAGTCCACCACTGGACGGCCGTACTGCCCGCCTTAAATAGCTTAGACTCTGTCAGTCCTTCCTGCAGGGCTGCCGTCATCTCGCCTTTGAACTCTCGCTCAACTAGGCCGAGCCGGCTAATCATACCCTCCATACCTTCCTTACTGCGGATAGTTTTCATGGACCGCATCACTGCTTCCATAGCTACCTGGCTGCCGTACTGCGGCCCCAGTGCTCCGATGTTCATATGGAACGGAGACACTGAGTTCTGAAAGATAGCTTTAGGGGAAGCACCAATGAAGGACGGGTAGACGTTAGCATTGGTAGCCTGCAGGACACCGGGGAGGTCGGCCATAATCATGTGCCACTCCCTGGTCTGGGGGTCAGGAGATTCGATTGCCTTATTGAGGTGGCGTTTCTCCCAGGCCTCGGCCGACTTCTTACCGAGCCGGTAGAGCCAGTTGCCCTGTGTCCGCAGGTGCAGCATGTCGGTCACCAGGTTGTTGAGGTACTCCGCTACGTGTTTATCATCGGCCTGCAGAGCAACATCTCTAATGTTAGTTATCTGAGGGATGTAGTCCTTGAAGGTAGCGTGCCGTAGACTGTTCTGTATGTAGCGTACAGTGGCCTCGTAGGGGTCCTGCTCCATGACAAGGTTAGGCATCTTATCTTTCCGTAACTGCTCACCACGGGCCATTGTAGACATCTTAGCGCGAAACTCTGAGGGCCGGTGGCGGAAGTCTCTCATCGCCTTGTACAGTCCCTCGCCGCCCTTGCCAAGCTTCTCCCCCGTAATAATCTCCAAGCTGAATGCCAGCTCATCTACCTCAGGGTTGGCATCTCTCCAAGTCCTATACTGTCCTGGTGTCATCTTTCGTAGGGCCTTTTCGCCGCCCGCCTTCTCCAGCACTTCCTTAGCCCTGGTCGCTACGTCTATTACCAGCTGCTTAGGGGACTTGAATACCTTAGGTATGTAATCCTCGCCGTAGTCGTCGATGTTCAGGCCGACATTCTTACTGTTGAATATCCCTCGTACATATTCGTAGAAGTCCTGCATTTCCTCAGTCGGCCCCTCACCCCTAGTCTCCGAGAATTGACCAGCCGCCTTCATCTCTTTTAGTTCTTCTGCTAAGTCATTGCCAAGGTTCCGCATAAGGACTGTCTTAGTATCTAGCTCGTCGATGAGCATTGAGAAGTCAGTCCCGTAGCGGTTGTCGATAAGCATCTGAATGGGCTTGCCGTCAGAGAACATAGTGAACCATTCTGAGGAAGGCCCAAGTACAGGCAGCTCTTTGCTCGCCTTAGTCAGCTCCTGCTTAGCGGCCCGCTTCATGTATTCGCCCTGAAGTTTATTATTGACAAAGTCATCAATCTCGACTATAATCTTTTGAGGAACAAGGTCGCCAGGTTCTGCTTCCTTCAGAAACTTACCTAAGCCTCGCCGTGTCTCTCTAGGCATCTTCTTGAATAGCTGCTCGTACTTCCACATACTGGCCATGGCATCTGTCACTTCACTAGGATTGATAGCCTTCTTCATCTGGAATAGCTTGAGCATGGTCAGGTCAGTCTTGGTAAGGTAGTTTACCTTCCCGCCCAGTACAGTTTTCTTAGTGAATGCATCTCGAACCATATGGTAATTGGCCGTAGTCTCTGCCCACTTCTTGCGGACTTGAGAGGGCTTTAGCTTGCCGTCGCTGCCTCGGCCGATGGTGCGGAATAGTACTTGACGAAAATCTTTTGCCGTGATATCTTGGCCCCTAAGGCTGCCAAGTTCTCCGCTAGACTCTCTCACCCTGTTAAGTGCAGCGAGTGGTAGGTCATTGTCAGGGTCAGTTATGAACTTATGTGGAGTGGAGCCCTTAGTCTTGATGTCGGCCGCCGCTACACGAACGGCCTCGTCTACTTCTTCGCCCTTAAGGACTAGCTTCTCTGCCTCGTCCATAACGTTAAGGCGTTCCATCTGCTTCTTGACTGCAGTGGCCGAAGCCGTCTCACCGCCCCCGCCTTTCCACAACCAGTTAGCCCCCATGAACATTCCAGTTAGACCGGCCCCGAGGCCAGCCCCTAGAGTACCGCCGACGAGTGCTCCCTTACCTTCTTCGCCCCTAGCAGAGTAGCCAACGCCAGCTCCGATTCCAGCCAGCCCGCCCTCTGCAGCGCCCCAGCCTAGCTTGGTCGCCGTAGATGCACCCTTGCCAGCCTTAGCAGCCAGGCCGCCTGGAACAGCTAGGCCCACGCCAGCTTCCAACAGCCACTGACCCCAGCCCTTCTTAGCTACGGCCATCTGTCGGACCCTGTCTACGTAGGCAATCTCGTCCTCGGTAAGGTTCGCGACAGCGCCTTCAGGTTCGGTAAGTTCTTTGAAGCTCTTATAGTATTTCATTATGCCGCGAGGTTCCGCAGCTTGTGATTCGATGAAGGCCTTCTGAGGTAGTCCCCAAGCCACAGAGTCTCCAAGGAACCCTAAGACTCTTTGGCTGAGGGGTGCCTCTTCGCCCTGTATCTTTCCGCCGAAGAATGGAACTAGACGCCTTGTGTCGGCCAGCACCTTTGGACTTACCTTAAGCCCTTGGGTAGCCATGTTAAGGTCGCGGTCAGTTAGCTCGTGTTCTTTAGCAGGCTTAGGTTGCGGCAGGTCGCCGCGAGAAGGAGCAGGAGTAGGAGGAGACTGCTGCTGTTGCTGCTGCCTAAGCCTCAGTTCTTGTTCCTGAAGTTGAAGTAGCTCTAATTCCTGCTGAGGAGTAGGCATATTACTGTCCCATCTGCTTCTTTAGCTCTGCTTGCTTGCGGAGATTTTCTTCTAGCTGGGCTTCGATATCGCCTGCCGCTGCAGGTAGCGCCCCGCCTTCTGTATAGCTGATTATTTTCTCGTAAGCATCATCTATGATGCCTTGCTCGGTTTCTAGTTGCAACTTTCTGGCATCAATCAAGGGCTGGATATCTTGCTTGTCTTCTAGATTAAACCAGCCGCTACCGGATATATCCCGAATAGTTTCTTTATCTAGTTCAAGAACCTTGCTTAAGTAAAATTCGATATCTGCTTCTTTACCTGCCTTGAACGCCTTATTGAGGTTGTCAATATCCCTTGTCAGGTCTTTAACCCTTCTTTCAGCCTCTGCTTTTTTGAGCTTGTAGCTGCTAATTAGGCTTTGGCGCTGCTTATTGTCGGCTTTCTCTGCGTTCTTAACGTCTCTAGCAGCATTTCTGTTCTGCTCAACGACCGAGGTGACCATCAGGCGGCGAGATTCAGCCTTGAGTCTGTTCTCCTGGGAAACTCTACGGCTCTCTCTAGACTCAAAGTCGGACTTCTCAGTATAATAAGCTCTGGTAGCTCGCTTCTCGGCTGCTGCTGCAGCTTTCTCGGCTGCTCGCTCTTTATCTTTGAACTCCTGGCGAGTAATCTTCTCCCGGCCCTCGATAGTTTCCACTTCTCTATCTAGTTTCTTAGCAATACGACGATAGTTATCGCTCCAATCGCTTAGCTTGAACTGAACACCGCTCATATCTACGCCATGCTTTAGTCCATACCATCCAGCAGCCAGCTGAGCCAGTGCCTGTCCCAGTATCTCTATCATCTGGGCAGTCTCTAGCTGCTTCTCGCTTCTGTTGTAGGCATCTGTCACCTTCTTTCTGGCATTCTCATAAGTAGTAAGTGCGCCTAAGTACTCTGACCTGTCTTTAGAAGTCAAGTTAGCGTTGTACACGTCCTTAGTCATGTCATCTACGTAGTCATTGAACTCTTCTGGCGACTTGACTATACGCTCACCTATCTTATACTCAAAGTCTCTAGGTTCCGCATCTGAGTCTAAGCCGATTCCTGCCTGCTTAAACATTTCCATATATCTATCATGGTCTTCGTCGGCCTTCTTAAATACCGGGTCAGTTTCTGGAGGCGGGGGAGGAGTTTCATCTGGCCCCTTAGGCAGCTCACCTAACTTACCTGCAACTGTTCCACTCTTAGATAGGGTACGATTTAGAGTGTTATCTGTTTCATCTTCTTTAGCAATAGGCTTAGTGTTATTATCTATAGTGCCCTGAAGATTTGCCATTGGCGTAGGCTGAGCAGGCTTTACATCGTTACCTGTTGGGAGAGGAGCACGATGTATTGTATCCTGCACAGTTGCGGGAGGGGTCGGCTGTGGGGTAGGAGTTACTGTTTCTTGAAAACTCTTAGGAGCTTTAGCAGGAAAGCGGGCAAATGATTCTGCAATCTTGGCCCGGTCTTTTCCCTTTTGTATCTTGTTGGCTGGTCTTTCCACTTGTTCAGTAAAGTGGCGGGTAGCTTTTTCTACATCTGGAAATTTGGTATTAAGATAAGTTTTTGTAAGCTCATCTTCTTTAACCATATACTCTACTTGTTTCTTCCAGTTATCTTCCCAGTAAGGGCCGGCAAACTTTTCCATACCTTCGCGGCGGTCGAGCCTCATCTGGAACAAGCCGGCAGCGGAGCCTTTTTTGTTAGCTAAATCCCCCTCAACACCTGGGTCAAATTGAGATTCTTCAGCTATATTAGCTACCATCCCAGCAGCATGCGTGTCACTAACTCCTAGTTCTTCAGTAAGATATTCATATACTTCATAGGGAGTTACTGTGAAAGTATCTATCTGCCCTTTGGCCATCTGATGCTTGCTTCGCCAAGTGCGGGGACGTGTCCTACTAACTGTCTTTTGATTTTCAGTTTTCTTTTGCTCTGTCATTACTAACTCTCCATAGCTGCCGCACCGGCAGTTCCTACTCCCATTCCTGCACTAGCCCCGGCGGTAGCTCCTGTAGGTCCGCCAAAGTAACCGCCTACTACTCCTCCAATGGTGCCGAAAATAGCTCCAGCTATCATGGCTCTGTTGGCCCTAGCAGCTTGTTTCTTTCTTAACTTATCTTTAATAGCATGCTGTCTTCTCTTTAGCTCAGCTAAATAAGCATGGTCTCTCTTAGTGTGTGCTAACTCCAACTGGTGCTGCATCTCTCTCATGATAACTTTATTAGCTTGCTTTAGCATATACATTTCATTCTCGGTAGCTCGGCGCACGTCATCAGAATATTTCTGTAAAGCTACTTCGTCTTTAGCTACTAATGCAGCATAGTCCATAAGCTGCTGTTCGGTGAACTTAGTACGCCCAAAGGAGTCTTGCTGGAATTGCATCTCTGCATCTAAGAACTTATTCTTGGCCTCGTTATCTATCCGAGCCAGTAAGTCTTGAAACTCAGTCTGCTTACGCATCTTAGTGATTCGCCGCTGCATCTCCTTCTTACGTTCAGTGGCTTGCTTATCCTGTAGCTGCCGTTGAGCTAGCTGGCCTTGTCTTTGCAGGTTCTGCTGAGCTACGCTTAGTTCTGGTTGAGCCATAGCAGTGGTTGCCTCGGCCCCTAGTCTTTGAGAGACTTCTGTTCCCTTCCCGCCGCTTATGTCTGCGCCTGCAGCGGCCGTTCGGATAGCCATGGTTGCAGCGTCTCGCCCAGCCTGTATGCGCTTTTGGTCCCGGCGAGGTATGGCATCTGCTAGGTTGGTTAGCTGTTGAGTTCTAGAGGAGTTGGTTACTGCCATTAGTCTTCCTCTGCTAGAAGGTTTTCGTAGTAATCACTCTCGGCTTGGTATTCTGATATGTATGCTTCGTCTGCCTCGGAATAGCCTGTGTCATGTATTCCTTGAGGAGATTGAGGACTTGTAGCAGTATCATCCCCGCTAGCTGCGTACACTCGCGACACTCCACTAACGGCTTGCCCTAGTCCGCCTGCCATCTGCTGAGCACTCGCTGCATCTTGCTGCCATTCGCCCAATTCCATAGCTTGCTCTATAGACATATCGTCCATCATCTCTCTGAAGGCATACTTCTCTTCAAATAAGATGTTCGCACGTATCAAGTTATTGCGAAAGAATGCCATGCTATCAGCTGCCTGGGTCTCGGCAAACTTCTTTTTCCAGGCTGCCTCAGAGTCGATGCGTTCTCGCTTAGCCCTATCTTGCAAGTCGTGTATATACTTCTTATTGGCTAACCTAGCCATTGTAACTGCTGCTTGAAATACTTCTTGGCGCTCTCGCATCTTTAGCTTTTTAAAATTATGCTTGAGAGTATTTTCAATTTCCAGCATCATTCTATCGAACTGCGCTTTGGCAGCCTTCGATTGCTCGATACTAGTTTCTTGAGCTAGCCGAGCTTGTTCGTCTAGCTGCTCTTCTTGCTGCTGTATAGCTTGAGTCTGCATAGCAGCTTGGGTGCTTAAATCAGTCTTGGCTGCTTCTACCTGCTGTGCTGCTACTTGTTCCTGTATATTAGAGCTTCGAGGACCAGTTCCTGCTGACCTAGCCTTACCGGACTTTGCACGCAGTAGCTTATCTAGACGTTCTTTCTGCCCGCCAGGATTGCCTAGATTGGGATTTAACTCTAGGTTATCTTGCATTAATTCTGATATAGATTTATTTGCCATTACTTATTATACTCCGCTCTTAAGCCCTCAAGACCTACTCCTTCAGTATCAGTTATAGGCCTCTCTCCATTAAGAACACTAGTCTGCCATGCAGCAATCGCATTAGGATTATCATGGACGCCAATCAACTTAGGAGGAGACACTGTCCTATCCCAGATAGTCCATCGTTGCTTATGCTTAGTGCCGTCCCATCTATGCGACAACCAGGAAGCAAAGTTTCTTTCTTCTATAGGAATACTTTCATCCTCCATCCACTGCCAGCCGCCTTGGTCAGGATGATAGGCAGTCATTCCCATAGTGCCTGCCCTTTCGTGGTCTCTTTCTGCCCAACCCAGTGCGTCATTAGCAAAGTCTATGACATGCTGAGGTAGGCCTTCTAAAGCTCCTGAACCTTCAACTTTTTGAAGAGCAGTAACTAGCTGTCTAAATTTCTGATATTTCACAGGGTCTGCACTGCCTAGCCATTCGCGTCCTTCACCCATCAAGGCCATCAGCGGTCCAATTTCTTGGCTAAAGTTTGGAGGCAATCCTTCAAGTGCCGCTAAGTGAGTATCTATTTCTTGGTACTTCTTATTTATCATTATCTCGTTGAGTGTAGAGGCAGCTTCGTTATCTATCTTATCGCCATGCAGGTCTTGTACTTGCATCAACTCTTCAAGCGTTAAGTTAGAGAATGACTGCATCTCGGTAGCATCTATCTTACCGTCAGTTAAACTACTAACCAGCAACTGGTTAAGCGAACCTTCTGGAAACGACTTGTTAAAGTCAGTCAAATTCTGAGCAGCATCCATTGTAATGCCCCGGCCCTCGTGGTCTCTAAGCCGCTGCGAGAATGGAGTATCTCCCATCCCATCAATTCGCTGCTGAATAGTAGCAGCATCGTCTAATATACCGTCCTCATTGAAGTCAAGTAGCTTCAAGAAACTAGCAGTAGCTGCGTCCGGCTGAACTCCGATAGATTCAGCTCCTGCATAAGTATCGAGCATTGACTGCAAAGTAGTAGCATCTCCACCTAGCTCTGCGTAGAAAGCCGCTGCTCCATCGGGAGTATTTGTGTCTGCCATAGTGGACAGGTGGTCGATATCTTCTTGGGTGGAGAGAGTTTTCTCCATGAGGGAAGAGCCGTCAGCTTGTGGGGCAATATACTTACGCAGCTCCGCTTCACTCATGTCATCCATGCGAGCCATGAAGTTAGGGTCTATATCCCGTAAGGTTCCCATTAGGCCGATGAACTTAGTAACATCAGCCGTCTCTATTCCGCCCACATCTTTAGCAAACTGCTCAGGGTCATAGTACATGCGGTACATGGAGGAGTTCTGTATCTCTTCCATCCATTCTCGGTTATGTAAGTCAGAGGGGTCTGGCACATATCCTAAGAAGTCCTCAAATACAAAGTCAGGAATCTCAGTAGTGCCATCCTTAGACATCTTAGCTGCAGTGCCTTCGGCCGTAAGTTCTTCACCCTCGTCAATGGCTACTTGAATGTTAGCCGTCATCTGAGTAAGAACTTCTTCATGCTTTTCTATGAAGTCTGCAAACTCTGCGAAGCCTTCTTCTTCTCGCATCTTCTCGCGAGTAGCTTCGTCAGCATCTAAGTATTCTTTAATGACTGAAGTGAATTCGGCATCCTCGAATATCTGCTCAATGGAGTATGTCTCATCGCCGAACTGAATAGTCTCAGCCCCGTCCATTGAATCTATTAAATCTTGGAATTCCATCTCGGCTTGCTCGCCGCTGATGGCTCCATAGTCTTTTAGGGCCTGAGCAAATTGTGCTCGCTCTACTTCACTTAGGGAGGGGTCCGTAGCTAGGGTACGAAGCTCTGCGCCCGTGTCAAACTTCTCAGCCTGCACCCCGCTAATAGCATCTTGTATTTCGCGAACAGACATCTCTGCAACTTCAGCATCAGTAAGTCCCAAAGTGCCAGCAATCTCTGCCATCAGCGGGTCTACTATAGGGTTGCCTTCTTCATCAACACCTTGATGGAATATCTCTGCACCTGTAAGCGCCTTGCCCATCTCAATTTCATCGAGGTTGACAGCCAACTTCTCCATCACATCTTCATCTATCTGTTTCTACTCCCAGCAAGGCTTTAACTGTAGTCATGGCAGCAGCGTCTGGAACCTCACCTGCCTGTAGTGACTCCCATACAGCGTCAAACTGAGCTTGTCGCCATTCACTGTCTTTTCTGTAAGCTTCACTGCGCTGCATTGAGGCGTAAGCTCGTTTACCTGCCGCCCGGCTCATAGCCTTATAACCCACTTTACCGGCTTTAAACTTTTCCAGCACCGCATTATAGTTTTCTTGAGCTTCTTGGTAGGCTTCATCGTAAGTAGCATATTCACTATCAGGAGGTATATACTGACTAGCTACTTCAAAATTATGCAGAGCTGCAGTTACATTTTCCTGGTTCATAGTCTTAGCAGCATCTTCCATAGCCTGATTAATAGCTGCTTCAGTTTTCTGCTGTACATTGGTAGAGATATTGGCTATATTTGCCCAGTCCGTAACATCATCCTGCTGCCCAGGCTGGCCCTCTACCTGCCGGTTCCAGTCGCTACGGCGTTCAGTAGTCTGTAAATCCATTTCTTCCTGTATGCCATATCTAATAGCATCAGTAAGAGAGGAGGTCTTTTGCGCTTGAGTGCCCATCATCTTAGCCTGGTCAGGAGTCTGCCCAAACAATGGGGTCATAAGACCCGCCTGAGCGCCCGCTTGAGCTGCCTGTTCCTGCTCGTCGGCCTGAGCTGGTTGCCCGGAAGCATTAATTGTATCAGTTAATTTTGGCATCTAATCCTCAATATACACAGTATGATTATATCATACATTGGCGTAAAAGTCAATTACTGATTTTCTACCGCAGTCTGGGCAGCTTGCGTAATGCCCTCATCTGTTAGGCCGGCAATCCGCATATCTATTCCAGCCAGTTCTACAATCTCGTCCTTAGCCGTATTCTCTAACTTTAACTGAAAATACACTAGCTTACGTCGGCTAGGACTAAAAGCAATAGTCTTCACCTTCTCGCCCTGGTTATCGCTGAGACTGTCAAATACGGCCGCCTTATCTATCTCGAAGGCATCCATGGCCGTGAAATCATTCTGCAAATCAGGAGCCGAGCTGACGGTCGTAGAGTCCTGGTCGTCGGCTACCCGGTACTGCATCACTACTTTACTGACAGCCTTACGCCGTCCGCTATCCCCGAAGTCCATAGCTCGCATGGTGGCTCTCATTGTGTACGCCCCGGCCCTGTCCCTATAATCGGTCTCTGCGCCCTCATTCCGCAGCCGGAATACCATACCATTGGCAGCCCCAAAGAATGCGTTAGTTTGGAGATTTGCCCATCCTGTGGCCGCATGGTTATCGTAGCGGGTCCAGCTGCCGAAGCCCTTGCCTCGATACTCACGAGTATGATTGTAAACCATAACTTCAGAGTTGACAGCATCCGATGTCGCGGGTACACTTAGCTTATATTGCCGACCTAAGGCATAGTGAGTTCCTTGTGCTAGGCTAAGCTGCTGTAGATTGACTTCGCCGTCCTGCCAAATGCGCTCTATCTTCTGGCCGATATACTCAATACGCAAATCTCGGGTAAGTCGGAAGATACCTGACTCATTGGCGAACATAATGCCGTCCCGAGTAGAAGCTATAGAGTAGGGGGCCGTACAGCCTAGGCCCTGGCTCTCAATCTTTTGAACCCGCTCACCAAGGGTGAGTAGGTAGATGGAGTTTTCTTTAAATACGACAATAACTGAGCCCTTTTGGGCTGAGCCGAAAGCTGAGTCACCAAAGAAAGGAATCAGTCCAGTAATCTCCTGGCCGTCAGCAGAGTTAACATCAATAGCGGAAGTACTAAATTCTGTATCCGGGTCTCTGGGATTATCGAATACCTCAGCGTAATTAGAATAGGAGGCAATCAAACGACTAGGATAAGTCTTCGTTATAGCTGACACTTCAGCACTTGGGGCCCTCTTAATGCTGTTAACAAAGACATTGAATCCAGTTTTATTTATTTGCGTATACTGAGTAAATGCAGGCAAGACTACTTCTGGAACTGTTGATAGTATCTTAGGAGAGCGGACAACTAACTGTCCAACAGAGTACTCGGCTCCTGCATTGGCAATAATCCAAGGGTCAGAAGCATAGCGCATAAGAACATTTATACAGCTAGCAAGTCGCCGCATAGCTAGATATTCGTAAGGTAATTGGACGTTCCCGACATCTTCTCGATTACCATTAGCCATCGAGTAATTGCCGTCAAGCCCCAGAAAAACAGGAACTGTAATGCCCCGACGAGCCGCTGGAACTCTAGCTACCCGATTGGGTAGAGTTCCCAGCGCGGCAGCTGCGCCAGTCCACGTAACAGTATTACTAGCTCCCACCTTCCACCAGCCAGAATAACTAACATCATTCTGGTCTAACTCGTCTGCATGATAGAGGTACACCCACTCTCCACTTACAAGGGCTGGGCCGTTAATTGTGAAATCAACTCCAGCATCTATAGTTAAGCTTGTAACAGTGTCTACTGTGGCTGCTGCATCTTTAACAAACTCTAGTTCGATATTATTCTCCACATCAGTGCCCGTGCCGGTGCTTTCAGAATCTTTACGAAAGAGCCACCTGTCGCCCACGAGTGCATCAATATCAATCCGTGGACCATTGTCGTACAACTGAATACTAAGCTCTGGATAGTCTGTAAGGTTTGCAAGAATAAGCCTATTATCAGAAGAAGTAATATACTTAGCTTTCATAGGCTCGCTAAATTGCTGGCCAAGTCCCTTTGGAGATAAGACAGAAACTATAAGGTCGTCACCGCCTAGAACTTCGTCAGAATCTGTATCAATGAAATCAATATAGCCATAGGTATCTGTAAAATCCATTGGAATAGTAGCTATAGGATAGAATGTAGACCCGTTAGCTTGAGTTCTATAGACCTGAACTTCTAGCCTATCGTAATCGTAGATATCCCAAACAGGCATTCCGACTAACCGCATTCTAACTTGAGCAGACTCATAAAGAGGGACCTTAAAGTCTTCTGCTCCGGTTACAGCAGAGGCTATACGGTTATCGTTGCTATCAACAGCGTTTAATCTGAAGTAGTAGCTATATATCTGCTGCTTTTGTAGGCGAATAAGCAGAGAAATGTTGGCCCCGTTCTTCGCTCCAACAAAGTCCCTATTCAGAGTAATTAGTGTACCTGCAATATTTGTAATCTCGTAGTGTTCATTGTCGTCCGTATTAACTATGTCATCGCCGATAGAAAATCCGGTAGCATCAGTTAAATTAATTTGGTTAGCAGCCCCACTGCCATCAGCTACCGTAGTAGACACTAGAGTAGCGTCGATAGCTTTATTGACAGTGATTTTAGTGTCTTCAGTAGCGCGGACTACATATTCAGTGCCGTTTATTTTATGGCGAACTACATCATCTACATCAAATCTGGCATCATCTCCACTATGTACTGTAAATACACTTCCGACGAAAGTATCAACAAGAACATCATTACCCTCAAAGGCTATCACCCCGTTATTGTTAGGGTCCGTAGGGGCCGTATCAGTAGAAACAAATAAATGAGGCTGCCATCGAAATAATCCGGCCCGATAGACGTTGCCGCTGTCATATTTCAGCACCGCTCCATCGCCATCGGTAAAATACATATTATTGCTTACCATAGTAGAGCGAATAAAGGCTTGAGAAGTATATGTGTGGCTATCGAAGTAGGTAGTACGCCTAACCGGAGTAAGAGTGCCAGCTTTAGACGACACAGGCAGCTCTATCGGAATCCATCTCCGCTGTACCTGCATAGTTTTAGTATTTTCTACGGCATCCTGGAACTGAATGGCCTCATCTATCTCGATAGTTTTACCTTTAAGGATAGAACCAGCGGGACCGGCTACAGTTTCGGTAGTATCGAAAGTAAATGCTGCCGTTCCAGTAATTCCAGTGATAGTTTGCACCCCAGAGTAGACTCCAGCTCGTACAAACAGTAATTGCTGGCCGACAGCCATGCCAGTAGTGCTAGCGCCAGTAACTGTAGCTACTCCAGCTGTAACTGAGATAGCTACGGCCGTGTCTGCCAGAGTATTTACTCGCAAAACTTCAAATTGCCGCTCGTAATCGGTATATTTGACCATGTCGCCGCGTACAAAGTTACCTACATCGTCGTTATTGGTGCTGGCGGCAAAGCGTAAAGGAATAACATTGGAAGTACGTAGCCCTGTTAGGCGTAGGCCCGCAGGAAAATTGTTTCCTTTAGTAAATCCAGTAACTTTGATGGTAGTACCTAGCGCATCTGTAGCTGCAATCTTCAATACCTGAGTACCGTCAAAGAAGTCTGACTGTAGCTCGTCATTAACTAGGAATTCTCCATTCTCAGTAAGCAATATGTTGTCTGTTTCGATGCGAGCAGAGCCGGCTGAGTCGCTGCTCACGTCAAAGTCGCCGTCACTAACGGCCGTGTTGGTAACATCGAAGTAGTACAGGTCAGTAAAAGAAATAGTACCCGCCGCAGCTCCAGTAATCGTACTATCTACCGTAATAGAGCCGCTGGTAACCGCCGTAATGGTATAAGTAGTCGAGTTATCCGAATGAGTTATGCGATTTCCTACAGAAAAAGCAGATTCACTACCTGCCGCAATACTAAAAGTATCTGAAGCTACTCCGGTAACGGCCGTAGCTTGCGCCCCGTGGCCAGTAATCTTAAATGTGCCGTTGAACTGAGAGTAGTTGGTAGATTCTACGATGAGTTC
>JABAOC010018453.1_pt1 | contig 13470 bp, 8 predicted proteins | sample 7062161 | NCBI WGS metagenome assembly JABAOC01 (sample SAMN14538625, study PRJNA623070) | marine sediment metagenome | biome: marine biome [ENVO:00000428]; feature: marine pelagic biome [ENVO:01000023]; material: deep marine sediment [ENVO:00002113] | place: India: Gulf of Khambhat ... | reverse complement strand
ATTGCCACATTCGCTACGCTCTTCGCAACAAAGTCTACGGCAACCTCGACTCGTGAATAACTCATGTACCCTGAATTATTCATAAAATCTGCCGATCCCTGAACCTGACTCAGGAATGATCCAGATTAATAATGACAAAATTACCAGAAAAAATCGAGCGAAATTTTGAAACAGAATGGTTATGGTGATATGATGATCATTTCCTTGGATAGTAAACCATGAGATATTTCTTGTGTTTGGGCAGCAATCTTGGAGACAGAGAAGCAAACCTCGAGCGCGCCCATTCTTTGCTGAGAAAGGAAGGGATCAGGATCATTCAATTCTCTTCCGTTTATGAGACGCAACCTGTGGATCTTGATTCCCCCCAGCCTTGGTTTTTTAATCAGGTGATTGAGATCGAAACGGGGATTGCCCCTTCGGGTTTACTAAATCTGACCAAAAGAATAGAAAAATTCATGGGAAGAAACACTCTCATTCAAAAAGGGCCTCGAGTTATTGATATTGATATCCTTTTGGCCGGGGATAAAGTTATCCAGACCGAAGAATTGAGTGTTCCTCATCCGAGTTTTGATAAAAGAAATTTCGTGCTTGTCCCATTTGCAGAGATATCTCCAGAGACTGTGCATCCACTCCTTAAGGAGAGCATTCGAAATCTTTTGGAGAGATCGAGTGACCGTTCGACCGTGAAGCTGGCTAAAAAAGCACATTTGCAGTCGGTATGATTTCTCTTAGACACCCCCCATGTCATTGCTGTTACCTGGACGATCGGATTCAAGATATATCAAGCCAACATGATGTGGCCTGATCTCTTTCTGCTGACTTTCAATGACTGATTCCGGATATTTTTTACGGGCTGTACTCAAGAAAAATGAAGATAAAATTTGCATTATACCTTAAGAACATTTATCATACTATTTCATGATTTCTAATATAATTCATACTCGATGCAAAAATTTATATATTTAATCCTAGTTTTTTTACTCTCAAACGTTCAGGCTTTTGCAACGGAGATAAAGGGAAAAGTCCTGAATCTGGGGGGGAGCCCAGTCATTAAGGCGGAGATCCTTCATCGTTCGAGTGGTGCCAAATCTATAACAGACGCGGAAGGCCTCTTCACTCTCGTCGTTCCGGATGATACGAGAATACGCCTCGAAATCAATCACCCCGACTACGTCGAGCAAGAAGTCATTCTCACGGAAAGAAACCTTCAGAGACGGATAGTCATCACACTTGTTCCTTACATTATTCAGAGAGAAGAGGTGGTGGTAACGGCCATGAGACATCCTGAGTCTTCTGCAAGCGTACCGGCCGCTGAAACAGTTGTCCTTCATGAAGATTTAGAAGAAGAGATGGCTCCGAACATCACAGAAGGAATTTCGTCCATGCCCGGAGTCTCCAGCATGGGGGCAGGAGGTTTTTCCCTGGTTCCCAATATTCGAGGTTTAGCCAGACGGAGAGTGTTGATTTTAATTGACAATGCCCGGGTAACGAGTGATAGACGCACTGGGCCGAATGCTTCATTTATTGACCCTAAAGATATTGAAAGAATCGAGGTTTTGCGCAGTCCTTCTTCGGTTCTTTACGGCTCCGATGCCATAGGCGGAGTTATTCATATCCTCACCAAAAAGCCGTCCCTGCAGGATGGTTTCAGCGGAATAATAAGCGGGAAATACGGAACCATTAACCAGGAGAAGGGCGGAGGTGTTACGCTTGAGGGGAGCCGGAAGAACACGGGATTTTATCTGTCCTTTCAGGCGAATGATGCGGAGAATTATTCTTCTCCATCAGGAGAGATTCTTCAATCCCAGTTTACTCAGGGAACTCTGATCGGCAAAATTTCTCATGTGACTGATAAAAGGGAAGTCTTTTTTAATTTTTTCGGCTCGAGAGGACATGACATCGGAAAAGCCAATCAGCTGAGTTTGACACAGCCAACATGGTATCCCAAAGAAAACCAGAATTATTTCCAGATTCACTGGAATGAGAAAGGACTGGGGGAGGAAGGTGAGCTGGCATTTCAAGCTTACCTTAATCCCAATTTTCTCGAGACAATCAAAGAGACGTATGACGAGATAACAGCAGTTAAAACAGAAGAATCCTACAGCAAGATTCAAAGCCTGAATTACGGAGCTACTCTTTCTTATAGAAAAAAAATTGGAGAGCATTTAAGGCTGTCTGGCGGATTGGATCTTTACGGCCGGTCTGCAGTTGAGTCGACCACTAAAGACACAGAATTCGATGCTTCAGGAAATGTCACCAATGAACTGGAGCAGAAGCCCTTTTCTCAGGGGGAAAGAATGGACCTGGGGGTTTTTCTCTCTGCAGATTATTCCGGTATCAATAATCTTGATATGATCGGAGGAATCCGTTGGGACAACATCCGGCTGAAAGCTTTGCCAGGAGATACGCCTCCCTCAGCGGATAGTGAGTACACAGCATGGACAGGTTTTTTGGGAGGATCATTCAAGCTGACGGAAGAGATTGTGTTGTTCGCCAATATTGCCAAGGCTTACAGAGCTCCGAGCTTGAACGAATTATTTTATTCCGGAATCACAGGCAGGGGCATGATTATCGCTCAGCCCGACCTCAGGCCTGAGACCAGTTTTAACCTGGATGGAGGAGTGAAGTTCATCTTCAAGCGTCTTTTTACAGGCTTTTATTTGTTTTACTATGAAATAGATGACCTGATTGAACGATATATGATAGACCCGGTGGAGAGAATCCGCACCTATGGAAATATAGAAGAAGGACGGCTCAGTGGCTGGGAACTGGAAGTGGAATATTATCCTATCCCCAAATGGAAGCTTTTCGGAAATTTGTATTCGTTTAAAGGAACGAGCACGGTCACCGGAGAGCCTCTCAATGACATCCCCCCCTCGCGGCTGTTTCTGGGAACGCGTGTCTGGTTTGGGCGTTTCACCACTGAAATGAACACGACGATCCAGTTGAAAAAGGAGGATATGGGTCCGGATGAGATGCTATTCGNNGGCCAGTTATTATTACAATAAGTCTTTCCGTTTTTATCTTCTTCTCTCTAATCTTATGGACAGCGCTTTTATGGCCAGGCCCGACCCCGACGCAGTGGAAGAACCGGGGAGAAATCTTATATTCGGTTTAAGCTATTCATTCTGATTTTTTTAGCAAGATTCCTTAACATAAAATAAGCGATAAGAGCTGGAGTCTACTTTTGAGCGCTGACTTCATTTTCTTTTATAAAAGGAGGGAACAATGAGACCGATACACTGTTTGAGAAAACCTGGATTTTTCGGTATTTTCATCCTTCTATTCGCATCCATCTCTCTCTTTCAGGCACATTCTTACACTCTCGAGCATATTATGAGCTATGCATTTCCGTCGGGCTTAATCGTATCTCCGAAAGGAAACTTAGTTGCCTGGGTGTTTAACTGGGAAGGAAAACGGAATATCTGGCTCGCGCGAGGTCCGGATTACAAGGCTCAGCCGCTGACACAGTATTCTGAAGATGATGGCCAGGAGTTAGGGCAGCTCGCATTCAACTTTGATGGCACGATAATCGTCTATGTAAGAGGAGGGTCAGCAAACCGAGCTGGAGAAAATCCCAATCCAACTTCCAATCCTGAGGGCGTAGAGCAAGCCCTCTGGGCTATAAAAATGGAGGGCGGGGAACCATGGCGACTCGCAAGGGGAAGCGATCCTGTCCCTTCGCCTGTTGAAAACCAGGCGGTTTACAGTTCAAGAGGACAGATTTACCTGGTTTCTCTTGATGAGTCCCCGAAACCCAAACTCCTTTTTAACGCTCGTGGACGGAATGGTTCGCCAGCTTGGTCTCCTGATGGCTCGAGGCTGGCTTTTGTAAGTTCCCGGGGGGACCATAGCTTTATCGGTAATTATGACTTGCAGAACAAGCTCATCAGCTGGATGTCGCCTTCTGTTGATCGAGACGGCTATCCGGTCTGGTCGCCCTGCGGCAGATACATCGCGTTCATCCGTTTTCCAGGCTCCATGGGAACCTCTTCTTACAGGTATGGACAGAAATTTTCCCTGATGGTGGCTGATGTGGAAACCGGCAAGGCTAATGAGATTTGGCGGTGTCCGAATGAGACCGGAGGTTTTGCCCAGTACTATCCTGCAGAAACTCTTCGCTGGGCTGCAGAGGAGCATTTGATTTTTTATTCAGAACACGAAAAATGGATGCATCTCTACTCCATTTCGGTCAAAGAAAAGAAACTCATTTGCCTCACTCCTGGAGAATACGAGGTTGAGGACAGCTTTCTTTCTCCGGATGGAAAAACTCTTTTCTTCAATTCCAATTCTGGGGATATTGATCGCCGGCACCTCTGGTCTGTTTCTGTGACTGGGGGAAAGTCAAAACTGCTTACACCCGGAAAAGGGATCGAATGGTCACCTGCTGTCGTCCCCGATGGAAATGAACTAGTCTTCTTCTGTTCCACTGCGTCTCAACCCGCTGCACCGGCAGTTATGACAGTCAATGGAAAGAGAAGGCGTTTAATCGCACCTGAAGCCATCCCGGACTCCTTCCCGATAAAGGAAATGATCGAACCCCAACAAGTTGTGCTCAAAGCTCCAGACGGATTAGAGATCCACTGTCAGCTGTTTCTCCCAAGGAGTGCCAAGCCTGGGGATAAGCGTCCAGCCGTGATCTTTATGCATGGCGGTCCAATCCGACAGATGCTTCTCGGCTGGCACATGCGCGGGTATTACCATAATGCCTACGCACTGAATCAATATTTAGCGCATAATGGATATGTCGTTCTTTCTGTCAATTACCGTTCGGGGATCGGATACGGATTTGATTTCCGTACAGCTCCTGATCAAGGTCCTCGAGGCGCGTCTGAATACCAGGACATTGTTGCCGCCGGCCGGTACCTGCAGGGACGGCCCGAAGCCGATCCTGAAAAGATTGGACTCTGGGGAGGCTCATACGGTGGTTATCTCACTGCCCTGGGTCTGGCTAGAGATTCTGAGTTGTTTGCCGCAGGAGTGGATCTGCACGGCGTTCATGACTGGGCATTAAGAGGTAGACGGCGGAATGGTGGAGGATGGGGAATTCAGGGAGAGGACCTGATGAATTCTGCCTACCAGTCTTCTCCTGTGGCAGACGTTTATTTCTGGACTTCGCCCGTCCTGTTTGTCCACGGAGATGATGACCGGAATGTTGACTTTATCCAGACGACCGACCTCGTTCAGCGTTTGAGGCAATTGGGAAAGGCCCATACGGAGATTCTCATTTTTCCGGATGAAGTCCACGGCTTTCTCCTCCATCGCGCCTGGTTGGAAGCTTATAATGCCGCCGCGGATTTCTTCGATCGATTCCTGAAAAACGTAGAGAAGTAACTTTTCATTTTCAACTTGATATTGAAAAAGAGGGACCGGCGCCCTTTTTAATCTTTTCTCAAACCATAATCCCTAAAGGCTCAATCCTTAAAGACCTCTAATCCATGCCCGCATAGAAAATGGAATTGAAGAGGATTTTGAATGTTCCATGAGGCTGACCCCGGTAGTGAAGCGGGAAACCGAGAAGGATTATCTTTCCTTTTCCGTGAGGGACATCCAGCACCGTGGATTTCTGGCGGATGATCCTGTCTCCATGAATCCAGCCGCTCATCAGAGGATTCTCGTCAGGATACTTGGCCGCGCTCAGAGGCTGTTCCTTTGAATCGAAGGAGGGCGTAATGGTAAAGGCACAACCGCTGTCAAATACAGCTCCCGCCTCTTTGGGCATGCCGTAAGCCAGAGGATGGCTGGCATCAAATTCCATACGGAGGATGGATCCGTCGCAGATGAATTCTCCTCTTTTGATCCCGCTCAAAACGTTCCGAACAGGAATATCGAAGTATTCAATCGCAAAGTTACAGGAACCGTTCATGAAGATAAGAGTGCCCCCGTTCTCGACAAACAATTTCAGGTTCCGGACTCCGTTGGCTGTGATTCCTCCCACGTACTTTGGAGGCATGGTTCCTTTGCTGTGCCCATTCACTACAGATTCAGGCCTGCGGCTGTGGGGCATGATGATCACATCATAGTTCGCAGTGAGGTTTCCGGCTCGGATATCCGCATCGTGGATGCTGGAGTATGAGAATTGATGATTATCCAGGATTAGCCGTGTCCAGCCTTCGTCGGCGCTGGAAACCCAGGATTTATACATCCCCAGACGAACCGGTTTGACACTGGCCGCTTTCGCTTTTGGGGCTTGAGAAACAGCTGTGATTTCGAGGTCGAGTTCTTTGGCTAGCTCATCGATCAAAGTTCTCTTGACACTCGCGGCCTGGACGATGATCGTTCCCTCAGAAAAGCGGCTGCCCTGGATCGAAAACGACTCCTTGGCCCTGAGAATCTTTCCTCCTTGTTTCATAATTCTGTTCATGGCTGTGAACGAGGCGTTTTCTTCGGTGCGTATGAGATAGGAATGGCCGGGCTTGCCAGCAATACTGCCGGATTGAAGCTTGACCTTGTTCAACCGAGTCATCTGAGTTTCCACAGGAGAATTGGCCGCATAGACTTTCACTCCAAACTGATAGGGGAGAGTCCAGCCCATCATGTCGTATGATTCAAACGGAGCGCCTTCAAACTGGATGGGCCGGATAAGACCCTGCCATAAGTCCGGATAATTTCTAAGGTCAGGGTAATCTTGCTCCTCGAACACATTCTTGATGAACAGGGCAAAAGGCTGAGTCATCGGAATAATGTGGGTTTCAGCCGGATATTTGATTCCGTCACAAGAGAATGATTCTTCGCTCTTATACACATCTATTCCCAGGAGGATCATGCGGTTGAGAAGAAGCGATGCGGTCCCTGGATCGTGCTGTTTTTCAGGGATGATCCAGGCATAGGGGGGCTCTTTGCTGAACCGGTTGATCACATCCTTTCCCATCCTGTATTTGTTGAAAAGGAACTCTTCTTTGTATTTGGATGCCACGTCGAGGACAGCCTTGGAGGCTGTCAAGCAATAATCCACAGCATCCCTGAGCCGCCACCAGCCTCCCTTCCAGGGATTCGGGTAGAAGGCCGCCATGGTCAGATCCCTGTACTGTTCAGGGAAATCCCGGATAGTGTAGAAGTAGGGAGTGGCATAGCGGTAAAGGGCGGTTTCTGTGAGGATGGATATGATATTATGAGAATCCACGACCTGTGTCACGTAGCCCGGATACCATGTGTCGAAGATAAGCCTGGAGATGGCGCCTTCCTTTCCCTCCTCATCGAAGGCCGAACCCATGGCAGAGCCGACCAGATTCTGTCCGCGGACGACCAGAGGATGAACGTTGGGATTGGTCGGTTCAGAGTTGGGAGGGGTCCAGATTCTGGCCGGAAAGGGGGCGGTCTGGTGGTGATTGTAGAGAATCACAGGGTACCATTCTTTATTCACCAGCTTAGTCAGGATTTGTGTCTCCACCAGGTTGGCGACATAGGAGTCGCGGTTATTGTCGTGTCCGGCATATATATGGTACAGCCAGGGCATACGGGAGACTTCATAAGGAGTCCCCACATTGGGATGGTACCATTCCGCAAGGAGATTCATGCCGTCAGGATTGGCAAAAACAAGGACGAGGATAACATCTTTGAGGATTCTGAGCGTTTTGGCGTCCTGGGCTGTGACAAGGTCATAGGCGAGCTGGATGTTGTGCTGCGCAGGAGCGCATTCAGACGCATGGAGCCCGCCATCGATATAGACGATGGCCTTGCCTTCCTGAGCAAGCTTCAGGGCCGCGGAATCAGAGAGGCCCTTGGCAAGGGAGAGCCTCCGGATCGTTTGCTTGTATTTATCCAGGCTGTTCATATTTTCCTTCGAGGAGATAACCGCATACGTCATGGTTTGTCCCATGGAAGTTTTTCCTTCATCGAATAACTGGATTCTTTCTGAGCTCTCGTCGAGTTTTTTGAAATATTCTATTGCCTGTGTATAAGTGGCCAGATGGTAATCCGCTCCGACCTTGAAACCAAGGACTTCTTCAGGCTTTGGAATGATTTGGCTAAAGCCTGAAGAAGCCAAAATGGATGCAGAAAAAACAAACGAGAAAATAATGGCTGGAAGTTTGCATTTTTTTTGAATACACATGGATACCTCCTATCAAAATGCGTTTTTTATATGACGAATAGAGTATCCCTGGCTTTCGTCAAGGGTAAGCGAAACGACATCGAACCGACACTCTGTTTCATGAAGATTCTTCTTTGTTAAAAAACCTTGAGCGATCTTTTTAATCTGCTCTTGTTTGGATAAAGTGACTGATTCTTCAGGTAAAGCGAAAGAAATCTGTGCTCTTCCTTGTTTTGACTTCAAAAAAAACAAGTGTATGCTTGTCATACGCGATTATATCGATTTCGCCTCTGAACAAACGGAAGTTCTTGGCGACGATCTTGTATTTTTTGTCCTCCAAGTAGCGAAGAGCTTCTTTTTCGCCCGACTTTCCAAGGGCGTGGGGTGTGAGTTGGATTCCTTTTACTCCTGGTCGCTTTTCTTTTATTTTAGTAATCCAGTTCTTTAAAAAGTTATTTTCTCCGCTGAAGATTCTTACCCGCTGAAATATGAGGCTGATTCCAACATATTCTTAATATTTTCCTTTGACTCTTTTCCACCGGACTCCTCGTTTTGTGTCCTCTAGAACGATTCCCTGCGCCAGCAGCTCGTCGCGGATCCGGTCGGCCAATTCATATTTTTTTTCCTTGCGGGCTTTCTCTCTTTCATCGACTTTTTTCATGATATCCGCAGGAAGAAGTTCTGCTTTTTCTTCCGGAAGGACAGCCAGGATAGTGTCGAGAGAACGGATGGATTTCCAGAGCTTTTCAGCATCCTGGCTGTAAATTTTCTCTTTGGCTATCAGAGTATTGCCTTCTCTGATTAGATCAAAAAGAGCTCTCAAGGCCACAGATATATTGAGGTCATCACTCAGGCCATCTACGAAACTCTTCCGCGCCTTTTCTATGATTTTTGAGACATCCTTGTTTTCTCCCTCTTTGAAGGGATAATTCTTCAGTTCAGAAAGGAAAGCTTTTATCCTCTGGAGAGACGCGTTGGCCTGCTCAAGAGCTTTAAAAGTAAAGTTGAGCATCTTGCGGTAATGAGTCGAAATAAGGAGGAATCGGAGGACAGATGGATCAACATTCTTGTCGAGCAGGTCCTTCATCGTGTAAAAATTCCCTTTTGATTTTGACATCTTTTTGCCGTCAACGATAAGATGGCGGCAGTGGAGCCAGTAATTGACAAACTTTTTCCCGAAATAGGCTTCGGATTGGGCGATCTCATTCTCATGATGAGGGAATATATTATCCGTTCCTCCACAATGAATATCAAAGGTCTCGCCCAAGTATTTAGAGCTCATCACCGAGCACTCGATATGCCAGCCCGGCCTGCCCGGACCGACCTCAGTCTCCCAGAAAGGCTCACCTTCTTTTTTGTGTTTCCACAGGGCAAAATCATTGACGCTGTCCTTCTCGTACTCGTCTGATTCAACTCTTTCCCCGGGCTTGAGTTCTTCGAGATTGACCTTTGAGAGACGTCCGTACTCCGGAAACTTCGCAATACTAAAATAGACGGAACCGTCCTTCTCATAGGCATATCCCTTATCGAGCAGCCCTTTTATCATCTTGACCATTTCCGGGATATGTTCAGTGGCTAGTGGATAATAATCGGCCCTGGCAATGCGGAGTGTGTCGATGTCTTCGAAGAACGAATCTGTGAACTTTTTTGTGTATTCCTGGAGCGTGATACCTTCTGCGTCGGCTCCCTTTATTGTCTTGTCGTCCACGTCCGTGATATTCATCACATGAGTGACTTTGTAGCCCATGAACACCAGGAATCTCTTCAGCAAGTCCTCGAAAACATACGCCCGGAAATTGCCGATATGGGCATAATCATAGACAGTGGGTCCGCAGGTGTACAGCTTGACTTCTCCCTGAGTCACTGGATGAAATGGCTCTAACTTCCCACTCAGCGTGTTGAAGAATCGAATCATGATTTCCTATTATTAAAGATTACTGTCTCCAGAGTCAATACATAAAAAGGGACGTTCCCCAAGGTATCACCTCTCATATCTAGACTTAAAAAATTTCATAGGGAATTCCAAGAAGAAACATTTCATGGTTCTCTTTTGTTTTATGTAATTAAATGTAACTTAGATAACTTAGAAGAGTATTCAGGGATGGATGGAGCGACATCGGAAGATTTAGCCTTCCCGAGCCTCTTTGGGGAACTTCCCCATATTTTATTGACCGCGTAGGGTATTTGTGTAATAATTTTTAAACCCAGCTGGTCATTTTACTCATGAAAACTCTAATTGGAATTCGAAGAGAAGATAAAAATCCTTGGGAAAGAAGAGCTCCGTTGATCCCGACTCATGTGAGGGAAATTATCCAGAATAATCCCATAGACATACAGCTTCAACCATCCACAATCCGTGTCTTTACAGACGAGGATTATCAGCAAGAAGGAGCCCGTATAGAGGAAGACCTCTCTTCTTGCTCGATTATTTTAGCGGTCAAAGAAATACCTCTCCATTTTTTCAAAAGGGAAAAAGTGTATGTTTTCTTCTCTCATACCATAAAGGGACAGCCGTACAACATGCCGATGCTCAAGAAAATGATGGAGTTGAGCTGTACATTGATCGATTATGAGAGAATAGTGGATGAAAAGGGCCAGAGGGTGCTGTTTTTCGGCGTGCAGGCGGGACAGGCCGGGATGATCGACACGCTCTGGGCTCTGGGGCAGAGACTGAATCATGAGAAGATGGAAAATCCATTTTCTTCAATAAAACAGGCGTTCCATTATGAAAGTCTGGTTGAGGCAAAAGAGGAAATTGAAAGAGTTGGATGGAAAATCCATGAAAAGGGCCTCCATCCATCCTTAACCCCTTTGGTTTGTGGTTTTCTGGGATATGGGCATGTCTCTCAGGGAGCACAGGACATACTTGATCTTCTGCCTTTTGAAAAGATACAACCGGGAAATATCGTATCGCTTTTTGAAGAAAAGAATTATACATCCAGCAAACTCTATAAAGTTGTATTTAAAGAGGAACACTTAGTCGAACCTCGTGAACCGAACATGGAATTTGAACTCCAGGACTACTATGACCATCCCCAAAAATACAGATCCGTCTTCGATTCCTATCTTCCTTTTTTAACTATCCTGGTCAATTGTATCTTCTGGACGCACGACTATCCGCGATTTATCACAAAAAAAAGTTTGAAACAACTATTTTTGGAAAACTCAAGCGCTCGTTTACGTGTGATCGGTGATATATCCTGCGATGTCGAAGGCTCTGTAGAGGTGACCGTTCGTTCAACCACGCCCGATAATCCCGTTTTTGTTTATGAGATCGAGAAAGACAAAGCCAGAGATGGGGTAGAGGGAAAAGGTCCGGTCATCATGGCCATAGAAAATCTGCCTGCGGAGATCTCCCTTGAATCGTCGGTCTTTTTTAGCACCACTCTCAAAACACTGATTCCCTCTTTAGCGGCTGCGGATTTTTCTACAGAGTTTGAGAACTGTGGCCTTCCGGATTCTGTTAAAAAGGCTGTCATTCTCTTTCGAGGGAAGCTGACCCCGGATTATGAATACATGAAAAAATTTATTTAAAATCTATAAAGGAGTCATACCATGAAAAAAATCTTGATTCTTGGAGCAGGATTGGTGGCCAAGCCGTTAGTCAGATATCTGCTTGATCAACCCGATTTCAAGGTTGAAGTAGCCAGCCGGACAGTGAGCAAAGCCGTGAAACTCATCGACAACCATCCTGATGGCGAAGCCAAAGAGTTAAACCTGAAGGATGAAGAAAGTTTGAAAAAGGAGGTTAAAGGATCTGATCTAGTCATCAGCATGGTTCCATACGGATTCCATCCGAAAGTGGCCAAGTACTGCATCGATTTTGGCAAGCATATGGTCACCACCTCATACGTGAGCGAAATCATGCAGAATCTGGACGACGAGGCCAAAAAGGCCGACATAATAATCCTGAACGAGGTCGGATTGGACCCTGGAATCGACCATATGGAAGCGATGAGAATCATCCATGACGTGGAAGAAAAAGGCGGAGAAATCCAGAGTTTCACTTCCTTTTGTGGGGGTCTGCCTGCACCCGAGGCCAACACCAACCCATTCGGTTATAAATTTTCCTGGAGTCCCATTGGAGTCCTCCTTGCTGGGAAAAACTCAGCCCAGTACCAAAGGGACGGTCAGCAGGTTTTTATTCCCGCTGAAGACCTCTTTAAGGATCATTCTATTATCAACATCGAGGGGCTAGGAGAGTTCGAGGGATATCCCAACCGGAATTCTCTTCCATATATTCAGCTCTATGGAATACAGTCTACAGAGACCATGCTCAGAGGGACACTGAGGAATAAAGGCTGGTGTTCGACCATGAAAAAGATGGTTGATTTGGGGCTCCTCGATGAAGAGGAAAAAGAATGGGATGGCTTAACTTATAAAGAGTTTATCCGGAGATTGATGGGCAATCCTGCTGAGGAAGACATCCAGAAAGCTTTGGGTGCGCATCTCGGTATTAAGAAAGACTCGGATATCATAAAAAGGTTCGAGTGGCTCGGCCTATTGAGCGATAAGAGTCTACCTGTAAAGAAAGGATCAGCCCTGGATATCCTGGGTGCCAAGATGCTGGAAAAATTGCAGTATGAAGAAGGAGAGAGAGATATGATCATCCTCCAGCATCAATTCATCGCCTCTTATCCTGATGGCAAAAAAGAAAAGATCACATCAACATTGATTGACTATGGTATCCCCAACGGAGATTCTTCAATGGCCCGGACAGTCGGACTCCCTGCAGCCATTGCTACTCGGCTTATCTTAGAGGGAAAAATTGAAATGGCCGGCGTCCATATCCCAGTTATTCCCAAGATCTACATCCCCATCCTCCAGGAATTGAAAGAAATGGATATAGCCTTTACGGAGACCAGAGAAGAACTGTAGTTGACAATATTCACAGGACGCCTATCTTTATAGAGGGAGGATAATGTGAGACGAAAGCCTGTAGTCGGAGGATATTTTTATCCCGGAAGCGAAGATGATTTAAAGAAGATGGTTGCCGGAATGCTCGACACTGAAATTGAAAAAGAAAAAGCCATATGCGTGGTTTCTCCTCATGCTGGATTTGAGTACTCAGGTTCCGTGGCCGGAGCCGTCTTCTCTTCTGTAGAGATTCCAGACACATTCGTCATTCTCGGTCCCAGCCATAGAGCCATACAATCTCGCGTGGCAATCATGACAGAAGGAGCTTGGGAAACCCCTCTGGGTCAGGCACAAATAGAATCCTCACTGGCAAAGCTCATCATGAGTCATTCTCCGCTTATTGAGAAAGATGAAATCGCCCACGTTCATGAACACTCTCTTGAAGTTCAGCTTCCTTTTATTCAGTATCTGAGGGAAGATGTGGCGATTGTGCCTATATGCATTTCTTACCATGTTTCATTCAAGGAGCTGGAGGATTTAGGCAAATCCATAGCCAGGGGGATCAAGGATTTTAAAAAAGA
>JABAOC010016030.1_pt1 | contig 13474 bp, 14 predicted proteins | sample 7062161 | NCBI WGS metagenome assembly JABAOC01 (sample SAMN14538625, study PRJNA623070) | marine sediment metagenome | biome: marine biome [ENVO:00000428]; feature: marine pelagic biome [ENVO:01000023]; material: deep marine sediment [ENVO:00002113] | place: India: Gulf of Khambhat ... | reverse complement strand
ATTCCCGCGGCCAGATCGAGGGAGACGTGTTTTTACTGTAGTGCCTGGCTGTTGGTCGACGCACTGAAGACTATGTAACGACGTATAAGTGCAATGAGCGATGTCAGCTAGGAGGGGAAGACAATGGCACAGGAAGACTTTATTATCGGGAATGTTCTAAACGTGCTGGATGGCGAAACGTTCGAGCTGGAAGTTACCCGCGTCGGTCGTCGCAACAGCCATAGATACAAGGGTGAGGAAAAAATACGCATCAACACATTAAAGCCAGCGGAATTCGTTACGCTCATGGGAGCGCATCCCAGGCCCATTCTCGATAGAATTTTGAGGAAGAAGGAAGTTATGTGTCTCGTCCATTCCCGCAGCACCGGCGGGCATATTGAAGCAGATGTCTATATCATTTAGCGATGCACAGTTGCTTTGAAGCAGAGCCGGTAAATTTATCCCCGGAGCGAACGAGCTATATGTAAATACGAAACCCCAATGAGACTCTTCTGGCCGATATTATCATCGGGAACGCACTCCCTGGCAGAGTACCTTTCCTACAACGTACCTACCTGTATGGTACCGGCATATTTCATTGCCGGAGGAACTTTTTCCGTATGTTCCTGTTTCATTCAAGAAAGCACAGTAATTTGGGAAGAACAAACAACGGCAAGCTTAGGAGAAAAGTGAAAAAACAAATCTCGGTGAAGGAAACATAGTCATGGATCTTCTTCTTGCCGGATTACTGGCTGTCAAGGATTACGTTGCCACCCACGTTTTGACCTGCCTGGTTCCAGCTTTTCTTCTTGCCGGGGCTATGGTCACCTTTATTGACAGGAATATCGTGCTTGAACATCTCGGGCAGAGAGCAAACAAGATAAAATCATATTCCCTGGCTTCGGGAGCAAGTTTTTTGCTCGCCGCATGCTCCTGCACGGTGATACCGGTGGCCAGTGGTCTCTATTTTGCGGGGGCCGGGGTGAGCGCTGCATTCATAGTGCTGTGGGTTGCCCCGTCGGCAAATATTCTTGCTCTCGTTTACACCGGCAACATTCTGGGTTCCGGCATGATGACTTCGAGGGTCGTCGCCTCACTCATCATGGCATTTGTTGTTGGAACCGCCATGGGATGCGCCTTCAGGGAAAAACAGCAGTCTGAATCGATCGTTACCGTAAAGGAAAACGTGAGGAAGAGTTTGATAGACAGGCGGGAGTTGATTCTTATCGGGTTGATTCTTATCTCTCTGCTTCTACCAAATTATCTGGTCAGGGGGAAACCCTACATCTACAAAGTAAGCGTCTGGCTTGTATGCACCCTCGTTATGATGATGTACGCCTGGAAGATGATACCTCATGACAGGATCAAAATCTGGGCAAGAGAAACGTGGTGGTTCGTTCGCATCATATTCCCCCTGCTCCTGGGAGGAGTCTTTCTGGTGGGTATTATCGGGAGAATACTCCCGGAGGAGTTGATCCGGCAGTGGTTGGGCGGCAACGGGATCCTCGCTTCCTTTTTCGGGACGATGATAGGGGCGGTGACGTACTTCGCCACCATGACCGAGGCCCCCTTTGTCCACACTCTGATGGGATTGGGAATGGGGAAAGGTCCCGCCCTTGCTCTGCTTCTCACCGGGCCCGGAGTGAGCCTTCCGAACTGGCTTGCCATCGCAAGGGTCTTCGGGCTTAAAAAAGCTCTTGTGTACGTCCCGGTAATTGTTGTTTCGGGCACGATCATGGGATGGCTGTTTGGAAATTTCATTTTTTAAGGAGGGGAAACATGAAGGTCGCAATTTTAGGGCCAGGATGTCCCAAGTGCAAGGCAACCGAAAAAGCCGTGAGGCAGGCAGTTGAAGAGTTGGGAGTAGAAGCCACCATTTACAAGGTAGAAGATATAAGAGAGATTATGGGTTTTCGGGTGATGCTTACTCCCGCCGTGGTGATCGACGACGAGGTGAAGATTGCGGGCAGAGTCCCGACGGTAGAGGAAGTAAAGTCATTGATTGGTCTTTGACGGATTACCGATGCGTGATCCGTTCCTTGACGGTGGTTGTATCCCGTTGTCCGATGCATCCCTCGATCTTATCTTTCACTGTGCCCCTCCCTCCTGAAGGCAAACGGATTCTTTGCAACGACAGGAAAGATGTTTTGAATTTCATACCTTATCGGGATAGAGAAGGTAAAAAAGGGAGATGCTGTTTGGTTTTCCTCCAGGTGAACGCTGCTCGTTGTAATAGTTTTTTGTTTAGAGCGCAGCTTCCCTCCTGATGGTGCTTTCTGTCTTTGCACGAAAGGTACAGGGCTCTTAGCTGGCAACGATTCCGTCTCAGGATCTACAAATTGCAATTGCTCCTGAACCGAATTGTCAACCCTCGACGTTTTCACGGGTTGACATCAATCGCAAATTATTCCAAATTTAAACTTTACAGGTGAAAACAATAACCGGAGGCGTTTCGCATGGGCAAGGTCCTGCTCACGGAGAGAAGAGAAGGGATCGTAATCCTCACTTTTAACAGGCCCGCTGATTATAATGCCCTCTCTTTCGAGCTCGTTTCGGCCCTGACGCGGCATCTGATTGATGCGGATCGGGACAATGAAGCAGGAGCAATCATCATCACAGGAGCGGGAAAGGCATTCTGTTCGGGGGGAGACCTCGATGAGATCATTACCCTGTCCGAGGGAGACGCCGGGGCAAGGAGAGCCTACCTGACCCATTTCAAAGAGATGATAGCGGCGATACGGGGTGTTTCCCTGCCGGTTATAGCCGCAGTCAACGGCTACTGCATCGGAGGGGGCAACGAGATCAACCTCGCCTGCGACCTCTCCATAGCTTCCGATCAGGCAAAGTTCGGCCAGGCAGGGACCAGGGTGGGTTCGGTCCCACTCATGGGTGGGACGCAGCTGCTGCCATTGGTGGTGGGAGAGAAAAAATCGAAGGAAATGATCTATTTATGCGGAAGCTACAATGCAGGGGAGGCCCGGAGGATGGGGCTGGTGAACAAAGTCGTTCCCCACGACAGCCTCATGGATGAGGCCCTTGCCTGGGCAACGGAAATACTGGAGAAGAGCCCAACGGCCATATCGATAGCGAAACGGGCACACAACGTATGGGTGGACTGGCTGGAGCGCTCCATGGAGGAGGGCGTGGATATTCTCACCCGATTCTGGGCCACGGAGGAGGCACGGGAAGGGTTTCGGGCATTCAAGGAAAAGAGGAAACCGCAGTTCAAAAAATATATTGATAAAAAATAGGCTCTTATCGCGTCCACAGAAAAACCAGTCTATAGTTCAGCGTCAAACGTCCAGAGGTTCGAATTTCAATTTTTTTGAACTCAGAACTTCGAACCTTGACTTTGAACCGGTTTTCCTTTGGACTATGAACTCTGAACTCTGAACTGTGAGGAGGTTATCCATGAAGTCGCTCTTTGATGAGGTGAGCCTGGGGAGTATGACCCTGAAAAACCGCTTCGTTCGTTCCGCCACCTGGGAGGGGATGTGCGATGAGCGCGGGGCGCCCGGCGACAAGCTCGCTTCCCTGTATGAAGATCTGGTACGGGGCGGCGTTGGGCTCATTGTCAGCGGATATGCATACGTGCGGCCCGAGGGCAAGCAGCAAGTGGGAAAACTCGGCATTTACGACGATTCCCTCGTATCACCAGCGTCGGTCCTCGTGGAGAGGGTGCACTCCCTCGGGGGGAAGATCGCCATCCAGCTCGTTCACGCAGGAGGTCAGGCGAACAGGAGCGTCTCGGGTCTGGAGACCATTGCCCCTTCGGCTCTGCCCTTTCCCAGCTACGCGGAGGTACCCCGCCAGATGACGGAGGAGGATATCAGGGAATGTGTCGAGGCTTTCGCCGATGCAGCGGAGAGGGCACGTGCTTCGGGTTTTGACGCGATCCAGCTTCACGGCGCCCATGGGTTCCTCATCAGCCAGTTTCTGTCTCCCGCCACAAATAAAAGAGATGACGCCTACGGGGGAAGCCTGGAAAACCGGTCACGTTTCCTGATGGATGTTTATCGGGCTGTGAGGGAGAGGGTTGGATCCGAGTTCCCGGTTTTCATAAAGGTGAACGCCGACGATTTTACAAGCGGCGGTCTGTCCTTCGATGAATCCGTCAGGGTAGCGGAGATGCTCGACGATGCGGGAATCGACGCGATAGAGGTCTCGGGCGGCACGCCGGCCTCCGGCGAGAGGAATGCGGCCAGGCTCGGGATATTGAGCCCTGAGAAGGAGGCGTATCACAGGGAGTTCGCGTCTGCGATGAAGGAAAAAGTCAAAGTTCCCGTCATTCTTGTCGGAGGCCTTCGCTCGCCCAGGATGCTCGTGGAAATTCTTCTCTCGGGTGATGCAGACCTCTTCTCCATGTCCCGGCCATTTATCAGGGAGCCCTCACTCATCAACCGCTGGTATTCGGGGGACAACGATGTGGCAACCTGCATATCCTGCAACGGTTGCTTCGAGCCGGGCTTGAAGGAAGGTGGCATCTACTGCGTCGTGGAGAAGAGGGCAAGGGAAAAATAGGAGGTCCAAGGTACCGGAAAACGGTCCAAAGTCCAGCGTTCATAGTCCAGAGGAACCCAGTTTCCCATTGCTTCATATTTTGTCTTGGTTTTCATTCCGCACTCCGATTTCCGCATTACCACCCTTACCGATTTGTTGTTATCTGATGTTNNTATGAACTATGAACTATGAACTATGAACTAAATTAATCCATCGATGGATATGAGCAGTATGACCAGCAGGGCAAAGAAGTTCGTGGCCCGGAAGAGGGCCGGTACGGGAACTTCTTTAGCATCCTTTTTGAGAATAAACATGCTGCACAGGATGAAGAGGGTAGCGCCTGCCGTCAGAAGAATGCCGATCGCTGGCGAACCGGTGATATTGAAGAGGGGCAGGGAGAGTGACGTGACGGCAGTTGCCATCAACCAGATGAAGGTGATCCTTGAGAGCTGTTTCTTGCTGAACCTCGAAGAGGGAGCGGGGAGACCGGCTCTTTTGAAGTCCTCTCCGTACCGTATGGTCAGGAGCCAGAAGTGGGGCACCTGCCATATGAAGAAGAAAAAAGAAAGGATCACGAGCTCCGGATCCGTTACCATTCCGCCGGCTGACACCCAACCGATTGCGGGCGGAATGGCTCCCACGATGGCACCCGGTATCACGGCGAAGGCGGTGACCTTTTTCAGGTTCGTGTAGACCAGGGTGTACCAGAGAAGGGCAAAGACCCCGAGGCCCGACGCGACGGGTCCTCCCGCGTAGAGAAGAACCAGCCAGCCAAGGGCGGAGAGGGCCAGGGCGACCTTGAGGGCGTTTCCCGGAGAGATTTCTCCCGAAGGTATCGGCCTGTTTCGTGTCCGCTCCATTTTTGCGTCCACGTCTCTCTCCTGGTACTGGTTGAGGGCCGAGGCGCCCATAGCGATCAAGAGAGTCCCGAGAAAAACGCCCGGAAGCGCAGGGGAGAGGGAAGACTCGCCTGCGGACAGGATGAACCCCGCAACCGCCGAGAGCGATGCGAGGATTGATATGTTCCCCTTTACGAGGGAAAAATACATCGTCAGTCTCATATGAACCCGTTTCCGTGAATTATTTCAGTGTCTTCAGGTACTCGATCATCTCTTCCAGTTCTCCATCCGTCAAAGCGCCTTCCAGCGAAGGCATAATGGGAGGATACCCCTTGACGATGTCCACCCCCGGGTTGAGGATCGATTGTCTCAGGTACACCTCGTCAGAGGTGACCTCGCGCTCCTTCCCGTCCGTTATGACCGTCGTCTTCCGGTTGTAAATGCCCTTGAACGAGGGACCGACGAGCCTGCTCCCGTCGACTGAGTGGCAGCCGATGCATCCTTTTTCCGAAACGAGGGATGCTCCCTTTTCACCGGAAACCTTCTTTTTCGACCCTTCTGCCGTTTCCTCCTTTGCTACCTTCGCATCTTCCTCGAGCCACCGGCTAAATTTCTCGGGGGGTATTACGTTGACCTTCGACATCATGGAGGAGTGAGCCACACCGCAATACTCGGCGCAGAAAAGATCGAATGATCCCTCCGCGTCGGCTGCGAACCAGAGATAGGTTTCCTGTCCCGGCACGGTGTCCTCTTTTACCCTGAAAGCCGGGATAAAGAGGCTGTGCAGCACGTCCTTTGAAGTCATCACGAGCTTGACCGGTTTCCCGAGGGGCACGGTCAGTTCACTGCTCTTCTTCCCGCTTTCATATTCGAAGAGCCAGGACCACTGGCGGGCGGTGACCTTGATGATCATGGCATTTTTCGGCACGGTCCGCATATATTTGAATCCCGCATATCCATAGTAGAACATTGCGAGAACGAGGATCGTGGGTATCAGCGTCCATGCAACTTCCAGGAGGAAATTCCCCTCGATGTCCTGGGGGTCGGGATTCTTATCCCTGCTGTACCGGAAGACGAAGTAGATCATGGTGACGGTGACCAGGACCAGGAGAATCAGTGAAATAGCGGTGATGAAGATGAATACATTGTCAACCGTTCCGGATAGCGTTGGAAAACCTGTTATCATATGGCTCGTTCACCTGTAGAGAATATCGAAAAATGTCATGCCGATGAAAACCGTCAAGGTCATGATGGTGACGAAAAACATCACCTTGAATAACCTTTTCTCGTACTTGAGGTGCATAAAGATTGCCAGGACGAGGGTCGCCTTTATCGACGCGATAACCAGCGCCGACAGCACGCTCAATTTGCCGAGCTGCATCAGGGATACGGAAACCGTTATCACCGTAAAGAGGAGCAGGGTGATCCACACGAAGAAGTATGTGCCGTATCCGGTTTCGTGATCTTGGTTATTTTTCTTTTCCATACCGTATCTCCTCTCAGGTTATCAGGTAAAAGAGCGGAAAAAGGTAGATCCAGATGATGTCCACCAGGTGCCAGTAAAGGCCCGTGTTTTCCAGCTTTACGAAGTCTTCCGCGTTGATGCTCCCCCTGTGCGTGAGGTAGGCCGTGACGCCGATGGCCACAAGTCCGATCAGGACGTGGAGTCCGTGGAGCCCTGTCATGGTGTAGTAGAGCCCGAAAAAGAGCACTTCCCCACTGCTCCGTTGCAACAGGGATGTGGAGCCGGGATAGATGCCATGGTGGATCTTTGCACCCCACTCGAAATACTTGTTGACGAGAAAGAGAAACCCCAGCGCGATAGTGAGAATCTGCAGCACGACGGAAAGCTTCCTGTTTCCCCGGCGAGTGGCCAGAATCGAGAGTGCTATCGTGAGGCTGCTGGAAAGCAAGATCAGCGTGTTGGCCGTTCCGAGGACAACGTCGAGCTCGCTGGCTCCGGCGTGAAACTCCAGGGGGTGTTTGTATCGGTAGACGGAGTAGAGCAGAAACATGCCCCCGAACAGGATGAACTCGGTGAAGAGAAAGAGCCACATGCCGATTTTCGACCCTGTATAGTCAACGTGTTTTTCCACCGCGTGGGCGGTAACTTCCTGCATGGGCCTCACTCCTTCTTTCTTTTATAGGGACCACCGGTAACAGTGGGAATTTCCTCGAAATTTTCGAGCGGGGGTGGAGACGTCGTCTGCCACTCGAGCGTTGTCCCATCCCACGGGTTGCTCACGGCCCGTTCGCCCCTCGAGATCGATCGTATGAGGTTCACAAACATGATGATCAATCCTGCTGCAAGTATCCACGAGCCGATTGTGGAAATCATGTTGAGGGTCTGGTAATTTGCCGGGTAGTCGTAATACCGCCTGGGCATTCCACTGTATCCGAGTATGAAGAGGGGAAAGTAGAGGATGTTGAAGCCGATGAAGAGGGTGAACCAGGCTATTTTTGCCTTTTTTTCGTCGTACATCTTTCCGAACATCTTCGGAAACCAGTAATGGATCCCACCGAAGAATGCGAAGGCCGTTCCTCCGAACATGACGTAGTGGAAGTGGGCCACGATGAAGTAGGTGTCGTGAATGTGAAGGTTCAAAGCCAGAGCACCGTTCATGAGGCCTGTCAGGCCCCCGATCGAGAAAAGAAAGATGAAGGAAAGTGTAAACAAAAGGGGCGTATCTCTCTTGACGGAACCACGGTAGAATGTGGCGACCCAGTTAAAAACTTTTATTCCACTCGGAACGGCGACGAGAAAGGTGAGAAGAGAAAAGACCACCCGCGCGGTATCGCTAATGCCGCTGGTGAACATGTGGTGGGCCCAGACGAGAGACCCCACGGACGCGATCGCCACACTCGAAAATGCGATAGCCTTGTACCCGAAGATCGTCCTCCTGGCGAAGGTGGGGATGATCTCCGACACCGCCCCCATCGCCGGGAGTATCATGATATACACGGCAGGGTGGGAATAAATCCAGAAGAGGTGCTGGTAAAGTATGGGATCACCCCCCTTGGCGGGATCGAAAACCCCGATGCCGAAATACCGTTCGATTATGATGAGGAGCAGCGTGATGCCGACTACCGGCGTGGCGAGAATCTGCACCCACCCGGTGGCGTAGAGGGACCAGGGAAAGAGGGGCATCCACATCCACTTCATCCCCGGTGCACGCAGTCTGTGCATGGTGGTCACAAAATTCAACCCCGTCAATATCGATGAGAAACCGAGGATGAAAACGGCAAAGACAGCGAGAGGGACGTTGGTACCCGTTTCCAGGCTGTAGGGCGCGTAAAAGGTCCAGCCCGTATCGGGCGGCCCTCCTCCCGTGAAGAGGGATGTGATCGCCAGGGAGGCCCCGGCAATGTAGAGCCACCACGAGAGCAGGTTTATTCTCGGGAAGGCCACGTCTTTCGCGCCTATCTGGAGGGGGAGGAAAAAATTGCCCAGCGCGGCGGGAATCCCGGGAATGATGAAGAGGAAGATCATGATCACCCCGTGGAGGGTGAACGTGGCGTTGTAAGTCTGTGCGTTCATTATGGTCTTCCCCGGGCTGATCAGTTCGAGCCGCATGGCGAGTCCCAGGAACACTCCCACGGAGAAGAAGATCATGAGTGAAGTCAGGTAGAGGATCCCGATCCTCTTGTGGTCGGTAGAAAATATCCAGGAGTAGATCCCCCGGTATTTTCCCTTCACGTCCAGGTAACTTTCCCGTCCGTCCGTGGATTCTTTTTCCCCTTCCGACACCTTTCGGTTACCTCGTTTCGCTTCTGTGTTTTTTTCCCGTTACTATGAGATATGCGATGAAGGAGCCTACAAAGATAAGGGTAACGGTACCGAACACTTTCAGAACATTGAACACATATCTCCTGCTCGCGGGGTCATAGCTGAAACAGTACAGGAATGCTCTCTTCAGGACCGCCCCGACCCTGCCTTCCGAGGCTTCCGTCACGGCCATTTTGAGGTCGAAGGGCAAATAGGTGGTTCCGCTCAGGTACCGTGTTACCTTGCCTTCCTTCGAGAGGACGATGAGCGTGACAGGGTGGGTGAACATTCCGTTTGCTTCCCTTTTGAACGAAAAACCGACCGCTTCGGTTAATTTTGTGATATTTTCCTTCGTACCGGTGAGAAACTTCCACTCATTTGCGGGGAATGGCTTTCCGATGGCCTGGATATAGTTTCTCTTCGTCTCCGCCGCAACGGCGGCGGTGTCATTCACGTCGAAGCTCACCGTGATGAGGTTGAAGTCTTTCCCTGCGGTCAGGTCGGTCTTTCTGAGCACTTCTGCGATGCCGTTCAACAGCATAGGGCAGGCGTGCCTGCAGCTCAGATAGATCAGTGATATGACGGTCGGTTTGTCGACGAGGTCGCGCAGGATGACGTTATTCCCCTCATCGCTGACAAATTCCAGGCCGAGGGGAACGTGATCCCCGAGCTTCTCGAATACGGCAACGTTGCCCCCGGTTTCCGTTGCACGTTTTGTATCGTCTGCCCATAAATCTTTTTGCCCGGAAGTGACGAGAAGCAAGATTGTCAGATTCAGGTATATTTTTCCGCGCAGGTTCACGAAGTCCATTTTACTTATTTAGATGCGCGAAAGAAATATTCGATTTTTCAGTTTTTTCTTTCGGCGTGGGGGTATTTTGCATCCTACAAAGTTCAAAATAATTTTCACTTTTGTAGAATTGTATCGGGCACCCCCGAATGCATCGTCTGCCGGGAAGGCGCTTTCGGGGAACCCCCGTTCAGGACGAGCCTTTTTCCTCTTTCCCTGATTTGCCCTTCTTCAGTTCACGTTCGATTTTTGCTTTTTCATCCGGCGTGAGACCGTACACCTCTTCGGGAGTGGGCACGGGTATTGCCGGCCACTCAAGAACTTTGATCCTGGGCTTTTTCTTTTTCATCCGCATGCTCAACCCATCCGAAATTCCTGTTTTTATCATAAACGACGAAAATCAAGGTGACAACGGTATTTCTGCGGGGGAAAATATATTGTTCCGTGCCGGCAGCCCTGATGGGGAGAAGCCGGCCAAGAGGAATGTCCGCCGGGCCGGGATCGATCGATTGGGTGTGAGAAGACACATTTTTTTTGTCGCGTCCCTCCTCTTTTAATACAATTTACGGTATCAGACCGTTGCTACCCGGGCTCTTGAAGCATCGTCCCGGGGGAAAATAATATTTCGCATTTTCCTGCAGGAAGCCCCGTGATTACCTGGAAGGGGGATTGCTGCATATGAAAGGAGCGCTATTTTTGAAGGGAATGGGGAAGCACTCGATTTCACTTCTGGCCGTCGCGCTGATCCTGGCCTGGCAGCCTGGCTGTGCCAGGAAACAGGCAGGCTACGAAGAGCCCCCCGAGACACTTCGGGCGGTCGTCGAGGGGGAGATCGAGTCACTTCGCTCACCTGACCCGGGGATACGGGCGATGGCCGCCCTCCGGCTTGGTGAAATGAGAGAGGGCGCGGCTCTTGCCATCCCTCACATGATCCCGCTGCTTTCCGACGTCAGAGAAGTCCCTGCCGGGGCGGGAATAAAGGGGGGGAGGGTCCAGGATGTGATGAAAGAGGCCCTCGTCGGAATAGGGAATCCTTCTGTGATCCCTCTCATTAAGGCACTCCAGGACGATAACAGAGCTGTCCGCGGGAATGCTGCGGCCGCCCTCGGTGATATCAAAGACAGCCGGGCCGTGGCGCCATTGATGGTTGCTGCAACTTACGAAGACCCGGTTGTGCGGGAAGAGGCTGTGAGGGCCCTTGGTAAGATTGAAGATCNNGAAGATCGGCGCGGAGGGGAATCCCTCGCCGCTGCGCTGGGAGATGAAGATGCAAACGTGCGAAGAGCGGCTGCGGAGGCACTGGGGAGAATGGGTGGCACTTTTGCGCTCGAGCCCCTCGTTTTTGCTCTCAAAGACAGTGAGAGAGAGGTACGCCTGGGCGCAGCGAGAGCCCTGCAGGAAATAGACGACGACCGCACGATGAGCCACATAAGAGATATGCTCGAGAGTGGTAACCCCGACGCGCTGTGGAAAGTGGCCGAGTCGCTCGCCATCATCAGGGGCCCGGAGGCAGCGGAACTGCTCGTGTCCCTTCTCAAGGATGAACATCCGAGAACCCGGGAGATGGCGGCTGCTGCCATGGGAGAAATTGGGGAACCCCGTTTTGCACGCTTTCTCATAGAATCACTCAAGGATGAGGATGCAAACGTCCGGTTGAGCTCGATTCGGGCGCTCGGCCAGTTTTGGGAGCGGGGCTCGATCGATCTCTACATCGGCGCGCTAGCGGATGAGGACCATCGCGTCAGAGAAGCTGCCTCGGGAATCGTCCGAAATTACGGAGAGAGCGCCGTTTCACGTCTCGTCTCCGCTCTCGGTTCGGGGGACAGCGATGTGAGGAGAGATGTGGCGCGTTCTCTGGGTACGCTCGGAGACAGCGCCGTGATCCCCCTTTTACAATCAATGGGGAGTGACGATTGGAAAATGAGGGAGGGTGCAGCGTTTGCGCTGGGGATGATCGGCGACCCCCGGGGAGTTGCCCCCCTTATAGCCGCTTTGGAAGATGAGAGCGCCGATGTGAGGAACCGAGCGGCTGAGGCGCTCGGTTCCCTGAAGGATACGAGGGCGGTAGAGCCTCTGGCTGATGTTCTCACCCACGACGAAGACCTGAGGGTGCGCAGGGCCGCGGCCGAGTCTCTCGGCGCCATCGGTGATCATCGCTCCGTGCCCCCCTTACTGGCAGCCCTTGAGGACGGAGACGAATATATCAGGACGGGAGCGGTGCGTGCCCTCGGGGAATCGGGTCAGGTGGAACCCCTGGTGGGAGCTCTGAACGACGAAAGCCGTTCCGTCCGGGAGGAAGCGGCGTCCTTGCTGGTTAAGATCGGGGAGCCTGCCGTAGAGCCTCTCATTCGGGCTCTTTTTCACGAGAACTGGAAGATACGGATTAACGCCATCGTTCCTCTGGGGAAGATCAAAGATCCCCGGGCGGTCCTGCCTCTTGCAGTGGTCCTGCAGGATGAAGTGTGGGGCGCCCGGAGAAATGCCGTCGCTGCATTGGGAGAGATCGGAGACAGNNCTGGGCGATGAGGACCCTGTCGTACGTGCAGGTGCGGCCTCTGCCCTTGGCGCTCTGGCAGACGAGAGGGCGCTGGGAACTCTCGCCGAAGCGCTCACCGATGGCGACGCTGACGTTCGGGTCAACGCTGCCGTCTCGCTGGGTTTGATCGGAGATCCGCGCGGGACAGCCCCGCTCATCGACGCCCTGCGCGATCAAGAGGGGCGCGTCCGGAGGGGGGCGGCCGAATCACTGGGGAAGTTGGGCAGCAGGGATGGCGTCCCAGCCTTAATCGACGCGCTGAAAGACGAGGACCTCCAGACACGAGAGGCGGCGGAGAGGTCGCTGAAGAAGATAACCGGCACAGATCTGGGCCCCGACTTAGCCGCCTGGCAAAGTTGGTGGGAAGAAAGCAGTGAGTCTATGGAGAGCGGCAAATAGTGTTCAATCTCCCAATTTTGTATAGGGGTAACTTTGCGGCAAAAACCCGGGTTTTGGGAGTCATGGAAAACCCAGAAAATGAGATGCTCCGAAGTTTCACTCTCCTCTGATTTGTAAAAGATTCCAGTTTTCCTTTTCATCCGCCGGGAATAACAGGAGAAAATCCCCCCTTCCGGGAAGAATGAGCGTGCTTCACGCTCAAGTCATCCCTCCGTTTTGTCGATCTAGCAGGAGGAAAGATTATTAATCGTAATATCCTCAATCAGTTGGGACACCATGTTTTCCCGAAAATGGCGGAAGTGGTTGAAAAAACTGATTGATGCAGGGAGGTGGCTATCAGATGAAAAAATATTTTATCCCGATTTTGCTTATTTTTCTCCTTGTTCGTCCCACGGTGGCGTCGGAGCCTATAAGGATCGGTCTTACACTGGGCCTGACGGGGAAGTACGCCAAGTTGGGAGACATGCAAAAAAAGGGTTTCAAGCTCTGGGAAAATCATATCAACGAGAAGGGCGGAATCCTGGGTAGACAGGTTGAGGTGGTAATCTACGACGACGAAAGCGATCCGGTAACTGCTCGGATGCTCTACCGGAAATTGATAAAAAAGGACGGGGTGGATCTTCTCCAGGGAGCCTATTCGAGGGGGATAGCCGAGGCCGTAGCGC
>JABAOC010046886.1_pt1 | contig 13476 bp, 10 predicted proteins | sample 7062161 | NCBI WGS metagenome assembly JABAOC01 (sample SAMN14538625, study PRJNA623070) | marine sediment metagenome | biome: marine biome [ENVO:00000428]; feature: marine pelagic biome [ENVO:01000023]; material: deep marine sediment [ENVO:00002113] | place: India: Gulf of Khambhat ... | reverse complement strand
GTTCGTGTAGCTGGAGACCCTGCCCCGAATCCAGCAACCGGCGCCTTCGTCCGGCACGGCTGCTGGATAACGACCGAGGTCATACAGGCGGCCCCGCACCATTGCTGGCCGGGGTGTGCCGAGCTGCGCCGCTGCGCTGCGGAGCGCCAGCGGCACCCGCCCTGGAAGCAGTGTGCCATATAGGAACAAGTATCCGGGGTCCCTTGCCATTGGAGTGTCCTCTACCCATCGCCCATCGCGGTCAGCTCTGAGGGCTCCGCCACCCAGAAGTCCGGATCGTGGGGCTCGAGCATCTGACGCGGGAACGGTCCCCAGAGAACGGCTGCCGTCGCGACGCCTGCCTTGCGGCCCGCCACCAGGTCGTGAGGCGAATCGCCGACGAACACCGCGTGCTTCGGTTGAGCGTCCAGGGATGTCAGGGCCCGGNNCGCGACATCGTCGGCGCACACCAGAACGTCGAACAGCCCGTCAAAGCCGCACCGCTGGAGCCCGAGGAGAGTTCCCTCCCGTTTCTTGCTGGTGACCACGCCGAGGCGAGCACCACGGTCGCCTAGTGCCTGCACGGCCTCCCGTACGCCGGGGAACTCGCGGACCAGGGCATCGTGATGCTCAAAGTTGTGGTCGCGATACGTAGCGACCATCGCCTCGATCTCGTCGGGGTCGTCAGTGAACTGGCTGAACTGGGCCCGGAGCGGTGTGCCCAGCCCGGCAAGCCAGACGTCGTCCGAGGGCACCAGGCCGCGGTGAGTCTTTAGCGTGTGGCGATAGGAGCTGAGAATGAGATCGATGGAGTCGATGAGGGTGCCGTCGAGATCGAACAGGAAGGTGGAGAAGGTGGGGGCCGGCATCGGGGAGAATATACCCAGGGTGAGAAGGGGGAGAGGGGGGAGAGGGGACGGGGTGAGGGGGTTCAACATTCGCCCCCACCCGTGCGTAGCGTGGACAAACGGCCTCGGCCGATTAATTTGTCAGCACTTGTGGCCGGATCCCGACCGATCCCCTCCCCTTCGGAGCAGGCGGGATGCGGCTCATTACCCGTCACAACGAACTCGAGGAGCCTGGTGCGCTTCATCGCAGCGCTGAGCTTGGGTCTCACGTGTGCCTCCGCCACAGGGCTGGCGGCGCAGGAGGCTCGTGCTGTCCGGGTGAACGGCGACGCGCCCGTGATCGACGGGCGTCTTGGGGACATCGCGTGGCGGTACGCGCCTCCACTTACCGAGTTCCTCCAGCGCGATCCGGTCGAGGGTGCCGCCCCGTCGGAGTCCACCGAGGTGCGGTTCGCGTATACCGACCGGGATCTGTATGTGGCGTTTCGCGGCTTCGACCGGGACCCTGACCGGGTCTACGGCCGCCTGGTGCGGCGCGATCAGCGCACCTCGGCCGACTACTTCAGCCTGTTCATCGATTCGTACTACGATCAGCGGACAGCCTTTGAGTTCAGCATCAACCCCTCGGGCGCCCGGCGGGATGTCCTCATATACGACGACGGCATTGGTCGCGACGACTCGTGGGATCCGGTGTTCGACTGGGCCACGCGGACCGACTCATTGGGCTGGACGGTGGAGCTGCGTATCCCGTTCTCCCAGCTTCGGTTCTCTCAGCGGGACTCCCTCGTCTTCGGCGTCCGGGTCCGCCGCAGCATCAACCGTCGCAATGAGGAGGTGAACTGGCCGTTCTTCCCGCGAGATCAGGCCGGTGAGGTCTCCCGCTACGGTCAGCTCGTGGGTCTCACCGATCTGCCTGCAACGCGGCGCGTTGAGCTGCTGCCGTATAGTGCCGGCAACACCATCCTTGAGCCCGAGGAAGAAGGGAATCCCTTTGCTACCGGTCAGCGCTCCACGTTCCGTGCGGGCGCTGATCTGAAGTTGGGGCTCACCAGCGGCCTCACTCTCGATCTCACCGCAAATCCGGATTTCGGCCAGGTCGAAGCCGACGCAGCTGTGGTGAACTTGTCGGCGTTCGAGACGTTCTTCCCGGAGAAGCGCCCATTCTTCGTCGAGGGCACGAATCTGTTTCAGTTCGGGCTGGCTCCCGGGGAGCGCGGCCGGTTCGGCTTCAGCAGGGGTGGTCAGGAAGGTCTAGTGTACACGCGGCGGATCGGCCGCTCGCCCCAGGTCTCGCCGGACGGCGACCAGGGGGGCTACGCCGAAGACCTCGTGGAGACCACGATCCTGAGCGCCGCCAAGGTGAGCGGGCAGATCGGGAGGGGGTGGTCGGTCGGGCTGGCTCAGGCCGTCACGGCGAAGGAGTTGGCCCAGACCGTTGACTCTGCGGGTGTGGAGGGTCGGGCGCCGGTGGAGCCCCTCACGAGCTATACCGTGGTACGAGCGGAGCGGGCGCTCCGGCAGGGGCGACTCGCCTACGGAGCTATCGCCACCGCTACGGTGCGTCGGCTGAACGATCCGGCTTTTGGGGAGCTACACAGTCGGGCGTACTCCGGCGGCATGGACGGGGGTGGCCGGTTCGGTGGCGATCGCTACGAGTACGACTTTGCCTTCATGGGCTCGCGGGTCGAGGGCTCGCCGGATGCTATCCTCAGAACCCAGCGGCAGTCTGCCCGGTACTTCCAGCGTCCGGATCAGACCCACAGCGTGTTGGACAGCACTCGCACGTCACTTTCGGGGTTCGCGGGGTACCTGCGCTTCGCCAAGGTCACCGGGTTCCTCACCTGGGATCTGCGTTACGGGACGCGCAGCCCCGGGTTTGAGACGAACGATCTTGGCTTTCTCAGGCGCGTCGATCTGCACGAGCAGCGCGCAGAGGTGGAGTTCCGCTGGCTCGAACCTGGGCAGGTGTTCCGTCGGTTCGAGGTGCGACTGGAGCAGCAGGCGGAGTTCACCTACGGGTGGGAGCGTACAGGGACGTCCATTGAGACCAGTGTGTCGGCAGATTTCCTCAACTACTGGAGCCTCGACGCGGGAGTGGAACGGAGGTTCTCCAGTCTCTCCAACCGATTGCTGCGGGGGGGCCCGGCCTTCCAGGAGCCGGCGTCATGGGACCTGCGGGTGGGAGGCCGAACCGATTTCCGGCGGCCGGTCTCGGCCAACTTCCGAGTCAGCACCACCGTTGAGACTGTGAGCGGGGCGCGTCGCTGGAGCGGCGGTGGCGGCGTCAGGCTGCGACCGCCGGGGCGTTTCTCCATGAGCCTGGAAGGGCGGGCGAGCTGGGGGACCACGGACCGACAGTACGTCACCCAGGAGACCGTGGGTGACTCGACCTACTATGTGCTCGGCGAGATCGATCGCCGGGAGATCTCCTTGACGCTGCGAGCGGATTTCGCCATCACTCCGCGACTGTCCCTCGAGTTCTATGCCCAGCCATTCGTTTCGGCGGGCCGCTACCAAACATTGAATCTCGCGGCCGACCCGCGGGCGGATCTCTACAACGACCGTCTGGATCCCTTAGCACCCGATCGGATGAACCGCCCGGGGGGCGATGAGTCGGTGGAAGTGGACGTTGACCGTGACGGGACGGTGGACTTCACGTTCTCCGAGCCTGACTTTCGGGTGGTCTCGCTCCGCACCAATGCCGTGCTACGGTGGGAATTCCTGCCCGGCTCGACGCTGTTCGTGGTGTGGCAGCAGGATCGCCGTGACCGCGTCCGCAACGGCTCCCTCGACCTGACCGACGCCCTCAGCGACACGTTCCAGACGCCCGGTATGCACGTGTTGGCGGTGAAGGTAGCGTACTGGTTTGGGCTGTGAACTAGAGCCGTCAGCTTTCGGCCAACTAACCGCAGCAACTAGCCAACTGCAACTAGCGGGGGGCATGGTGATCCTGCCGCTCCTGCCGCCCTTGCCGTCCCTGCCGCTCTCTCCCGCGAACCTCAGGCTCCGGCGGTAAGGCCGTCTCGGTGCTGCCCTTGGCAACGTCAGCCGTCGGCCATCAGCCTTCAGCTCCCTACCTCCCCCTAACGTATCGGGGGTTTGCACTGTAGGCTTTGTCATTCCCGAGTCTCGAGGTTGAGCGGACATGCTACGGCGATCGTTTCTTGCTGCACTGTTTCTCGTAACACTGCTGTCACCCCCCCTCGTCGCGCAACGCCAGCCTTCCACCGATCAGCTCAGGCAAGCGGTCATGGAAGAGGTGGCCTCGATGCAAGAGCTGTCGCAGGAGATGGTGGACATGGTGTTCAGCTTCTCCGAGCTGGGATTTCAGGAGCACTGGACGGCGGAGTACGTCACGGGTGTTCTGCGAAAGGAAGGCTTCCGCATTGAGATGGGCTGTGCTGGCATGCCGACTTGCTACGTGGCAAGCTGGGGCAGAGGGAAGCCCGTGATCGGGATCATGGGCGACATCGACGGGCTCCCCGAGACCTCCCAGAAGCGCGGGGTGGCGTATCACGATCCGCTGATTCCCGGCGGTCCCGGTCACGGTGAAGGCCACAACAGCGCCCCATCAGTTGACGTCGTCGCAGCCATCGCCGTGAAACGGATCATGGAGAGGTACTCCCTTCCGGGCGAGATCCGTGTGATCCCCGGTGTCGCCGAGGAGCTGGTGGCGAGCCGCACGTACATGGTGATGGCCGGCTTGTTCGCCGACATGGACGCGATGCTCTCGACGCACGTGAGCAACCGGATGTCCACAACCTACGGCATCACGGGCTCGGGCCTGGTTTCTACCATCTTCACCTTTCACGGCAAGTCGGCTCATGGCGCGGGTTCCCCGTGGTCGGGGCGCAGCGCGCTGGACGCGGTGGAGCTGATGAACGTGGGCTGGAACTTCCGGCGCGAGCACCTGCGGCTGCATCAGCGCTCTCACTACGTGGTAGTGAACGGTGGCAACCAGCCCAATGTGGTGCCGTCGGAGGCGTCGGTGTGGTACTACTTCCGCGAGCTGGACTACGAGCGGATCAAGGCGCTCCACGAGCTGGGCCAGACCATGGCCGGGGGCGCGGCCATGATGACCACTACCACGGTGGACGAGCGCATCCTCGGCTCGGCATGGCCCCAGACGCTAAACAAGCCCATGGCGGAGCGGATGCAACAGAACATCGTCGCGGTGGGCATGCCGGAGTGGTCGGAGGCGGACATCGCCCTGGCCAAGGCGGTCCAGCGGGAGCTCGGTAGGGATACCATCGGTCTGCGGACGGAGATCGATTCGCTGCGGGAAGCCAGTCAGGGGATGGGTGGAGGGAGCGACGACATTGCTGAGGTGTCCTGGAACATCCCCACCGTCCGACTGCGCTACCCGTCGAATATTCCGGGCACTACGGGGCACCACTGGTCCAGCGGCATCGCCATGGCGACGCCGATCGCTCATAAGGGAGCGAATCACGGCAGCCGTGTCATTGCCATGACGGCGATCGAGTTGCTCAGCGACGCTGCCTTCCTGGAAGAGGCGAAGCGCTACCACCGTGAGGTGCAGACGGAGGACATCCAGTGGGTGTCACTGATCCCGGAGGGCACACCTCCGCCCATCCACCTGAACCGAGAGACGATGGCAAAGTGGCGGCCGCTGCTGGAGGAGCTACGCTACGATCCGAAGCGGTACGATACGTATCTTGAACAACTGGGCATCGAGTATCCGACTATCAGGAAGTGATTGTGAGCAGTGCGCGGGTGTCGCAAGACGTGAACTTGCAGTGTGCAGTGGGAGGGGAGCCGGGAGCGGGGAGCGGGGGCAGACGTCACCCCGTTGAGCTCCGGACGATTTCAACGTGCATCTGAGGCAGCATTTGGACCTTTCGTAATGAAGCTCTGGTACCGGTTGTAATCGTTCGGAATTGAACCGGCTGACGTAAGGCCCCGCGCACTGCTCACCGCTCACCATTGATCCGCAACTAGCACGTCCAAGGAGTCTCTACATGAGGCGTACACTCACCGCTTTCTTCGTCACGTTCTTGGCGGCAACGCCGTGGGTAACCCCGTGTCACCAGCCCGAGCGCAGGAGCTCGATCTGCTGATCACCGGTGGCAAGGTGATGGACGGCACCGGCAATCCCTGGCGATATGCGGACGTGGGGATCCGGGGTGACCGGATCGTGGCGGTGGGTAGACTCTCGGGGACTGCGGCGAAGCGTACCATCGATGCTCGGGGGAAAGTGGTGGTGCCGGGTTTCATCGACATCCACTCCCACGCCGGCGGCCCTGACTACGGCTCCCGGGGGCTCCGCTCGAGCGATGCCCGGCGTCGTGCCGCGCCGAACCTGGTAATGCAGGGCATCACCACGGTGGTGGTGAACCAGGACGGCCGGTCGCCGTGGCCCATCGCACCGCAGAAGGCTGAACTCGAGCGCGTGAAGTTCGGGCCCAACGTGGCGCTGCTCGTCGGGCACGGGGCAGTGCGCCAGCAGGTCATGGGCAGTGACTTTCGCCGGCCGGCGACTCCGGACGAGGTGCGACGCATGCGCGGCCTCATTCGGCAAGGGATGGACGAGGGCGCCTACGGCATATCTGCGGGCCTGGAGTACGTGCCGGGGCGCTGGAGCACCGCTGACGAGGTCGTTGCCCTCGTGGAAGAGATCGTGCCGTACGGCGGTGTGTACATCTCGCATGAGCGGAGTGAGGGTGCAGACCCCATGTGGTACTGGCCGAGTCAGCATGAGGGACGACCACCCAGCCTGATCGACGCCGTGCGGGAGACTATCGAGATTGGTGAGCGCACGGGTGCCACGGTGGTGGCCTCCCACATCAAGGCCAAGGGGGCCAACTACTGGGGTGCGAGTGGGACGGTGATCCGGCTGATCAACGAGGCCCGCGCGCGTGGCGTGTCGGTTTATGCGGACCAGTATCCGTACAACACGACGGGGAGTGATGGGAATACCGTACTCGTTCCCGTGTGGGCGCTGGTGTGGCGGCAGGAGCAGCGGGGGGGGCAGGGAGGGCAGCAGCGCAGGGACTTCGCCCGTGGCTTGCGGCAGACGCTGGAGAACGATTCGCTGGCGGCACTGGTTCGGATGGACATCGCCCACGAGATCGCGCGGCGCGGTGGCGCGGACAACGTCGTGGTGTTCGAGTATCCCGATGCCAGCTTCGTGGGTAAGAGTCTGGCGGATCTCGCGGCGGCGCGGGGCGTCTCGCCGGTGGAAATGGCCATTGCGCTGCAGCTCGAGGGATCGCCTGAGCGGCCGGGTGGTGCGCGTCTCCGGGGCTTCTCCCTCTCCGAGCACGACATCGAGCCGTACGCCAGGCAACCGTGGACCGCTACCGCTACCGACGGCTGGGTCGCCCTCCCCGAAGATGGCTTCACGCACGTGCGTGTCTACGGCACCTTCCCCCGCAAGATCAGTCATTACGCCATGGAGCGCGGGATCATGTCGGTGGAGGATGCGGTTCGGTCGGCCACCTCGCTGCCCGCCGCGATCATGGGCTTGCAGGATCGCGGGCTGATACACGAGGGATATGTGGCGGACGTCGTGGTCCTCGATCTCGAGGAGCTCAAGGACAACGCCACCTTCTTCGAGCCGCATCAGTATCCCAGTGGGGTGGAGCACGTGCTCATAGGTGGTAGGTTTGTCGTGGAGAATGGGGAACCGACTTGGGCTCTGGTCGGGCGAGTGATCACTCCGTGAAGTCGGGAGGCGGGAAGGAACAGTCGAGTGAAGGAGTAGACGATGACTTTGAAGACCAGCAGTGCGCGCACACTCCTATTCGCGGCCATTGTCGCCGCTCCAAGCACCCTCCTCGCCCAGGCAGGTGTCCGTTACGCCGAGGCGCCGGCGGCTGGGGAATACGCGGCCGCCGTTGAGGCGAGCCGGACGCTCATCGACTCACTGATGCGGACACGTAACATTCCGGGACTGTCCATCGCCGTGTCAGTCAATGGGGAGGTGGTGTGGTCTGAGGGGTTCGGGTACGCCCACGTCGAGCAGGGCACGCCGGTGCTCCCGACAACAAAGTTCCGCATTGGAAGCATATCCAAGCCTGTGACGGCCGCGGTGCTGGCGCAGCTCTACGAGGCAGGGAAGCTGGACCTGGACGCGCCGGTGCAACGATACGTGCCGTCGTTTCCCCAGAAGCGGTGGCCCATCACCGTGCGGCAGGTGGCGGGGCATATCGCGGGGATCCGGCACTACCGCGGGCAGGAGTTCCTCAATGATCAACGCTATGAGACGGTCATGGAGGGGCTGGAGATCTTCCAGAACGACACCCTGCTGTTCGAGCCGGGCACAAAGTACAGCTACNNTCCTCGCCCACATGCGGGAGCACGTATTCCGTCCCCTGGGCATGCTCCGGACCGTGGCGGACCACACCGACAGCATCATCCCCGGCCGCACGGGGTTCTACGAGAGGGCGGCGGACAGCAGTGTGATAAACGCTCCGTTCGTGGACAACAGCTACAAGTGGGCCGGGGGCGGCTTCCTGTCGACGCCTGAAGACCTGTTGCGCTTCGCCAACGCCCACCTGGAGGGCGGCTTTCTAACACCCGAGACCGTCGAGCTCTTGTGGACGTCGCAGCGGACGACAGGTGGTGAGCTCACTAATTACGGTATCGGATGGAGTGTGCGTGAGCGGGGTGGTCGCCGGACCGTCGCCCACGGCGGCGGCTCGGTGGGCGGCAACTGCCTCCTGCTGATCTACCCTGACGAGAAGGTCGTGCTCGCGGTGACCACGAACATCGGCAGCGCGGGGTTCGGTGCGGTGCCGCTGCGGATAGCGGAGATGTTTTTGAACTAGGATCTAACAGCCTCCGTTCATGACCTTCCTCATCGTCACCGGCCTCATCGTCATTCTACTCATCGCGGGCATCCGCTACATGACCTCGATGCCCGGCGCGTCGTACCGGGGCGGACTGCCGTCCCTGAGCGATCGAGAGCGGCAGATCCGGGACCGGCTCACCCAGCACGTCTACACGCTGGCTGGCGAGATCGGAGAGCGGAACGTGTGGCGCAAGGGCGCGCTGGATGCTGCTGCCGAGTACATCGAAGCCGTCTTCGCGGAGCTGGGCTATGAGGTCGGCACGCAGCGCTACGAGGTCTACGGGAAGGATGTGCGCAACATCGAGGTGGAGATCGGGGGCCAATCCAGGGCGGGCGAGATCGTGGTCGTGGGTGCTCACTACGACTCCGTCATGGGGTCTCCGGGGGCGAACGACAACGGCAGCGGTGTGGCGGCGGTGCTGGAGCTTGGGCGCCTGCTTGCCGCTCGGCAGCTCGAACGGACTCTCCGCCTGGTGACCTTCGTCAACGAGGAGCCGCCGTTCTACTTCTCAGGGGACATGGGAAGCCGGCAGTACGCTCGGCGGTGTCGGCGGCGGAAGGAACGAGTGGTGGCGATGCTCTCGTTGGAGACCATCGGGTACTACTCCGACGCGGCGGGGAGCCAGGCCTATCCCTTCCCGTTCGGCCTGCTCTACCCCCGGACGGGCAACTTCATTGCCTTCGTGGGCAATCTGAGATCCCGCGCTCTGGTGCGCCGCTCAATCGGTGCATTCCGAGCGCACGCATCGTTTCCTTCGGAGGCCGCCGCGGCCCCAGGGTACATGCCGGGGATCTACTGGTCGGACCACTGGTCGTTCTGGCGGGAGGGATACCGGGCGGCGATGGTGACCGACACCGCGCCGTTCCGGTATCCCCACTATCACACGGGTAGCGACACGCCTGACGAAGTGGACTACGAGCGATTGGCCCGAGTTGTGGTGGGACTCGTGGGGGTGGTGGGGGCGTTGGCACGGGCGTGATGGTTGCTGCCGTGACGACGCAGCGCTCGGTCGTCTCCTACCCCCTCAGAATNNAGGATCAGAACTCCAACCGCGCTCCGAAAGTCGGAAAGACCCTCAGCAATGGGTTGATACCGCGTTCGGTCACTAGGCGCCCTTGCGACGTTATCCAGAACGCGTAGTCGAAGGCCTCGGCGTTCTTCCGGTTGTAGGCGTTGAAGACATCGAACTACACCTCGAGCTGGCCGCGGCCAACAGGGAATGACTTCGATACTCTCACGTCGAGCCGGTGGTACGCCGGAAGGCGTTCGCGGTAGATCGGTCCGAACGTCCGAGCGACAAACCGAGAGCCATCGACAGCCGTCATCACGTCGTAGCGTTCGAGGGTGCCAGGCCACCCGGAATGGTACTGCCACGCGTAACTCAACGACCACGTTGGCGTCGGCCGATAGGCGAGCTCCAACCGGACGGTGTGTCGTTGATCGCGGGGACGTGGCACCCACTCGTCACCTATCTCGTCGTCGGCCCGTGCAAGCGCGTAGCTGGCGGACCAGGCAAACCGTCCGCCGACATCCCGTCTTGCGAGGAATTCGATACCGCGCGCGAGGCCGCGGGTCGGCGCAACACGAATGCGGTCGCCATCGCCTTCTTCCCACAGTGCTTCGATGATCGGTACCAGGCTCCGGTACTCCGGCCGCGGGTCGGATATCCTTCGCTCGTACGCTTCAACGCGGAAGGACGTGCCGTCGGTCAGTCGGTGCTCCAGCCCGAGGACACGATGTTCGGCCCGCTGTGAGGGATAGAACCGGTCGTCGCCGTCGGCCACATTCAGCTCATCGAGCCCGTGTGACTGGTAGTAGTACCCCCAGGCTGAACGCAGAGTAGTCCGCGGCGCCACCTCAATGGCCACGTTCACCCGAGGGCTCACCGTGTTGTCGCCGCTGTGGGAGTGGTGATCGTATCGGAAACCGATCTCTGCCGTGAGTCGGTTCATGGGCCTCAGGCGGTTCGAGAGGAAGAAGCCAACCTCCTTACCGGACGGGCGTGCGGTCATCGAGAGGCGGTGGGAGCGTCGCTCCCACGCCGGTGCGGTGGAGTCGGTCGTGTTGGGTACCCACTCTGCCTGCCAGCGAGAGTAGTCGTAGTCCGCCAACCCGTGCTTGAGATCGACGCCCCACCTCACCAACATGCGATCCGATATCCTCAGGTCCCAGTCCTGTCTGAGCCCGTAGAAGTGGAACGTTCCGTGATCTTGCACACTCGTGCTGACCACCGGGTTGGGGCCACCCTCGTAGTCGCGGCCCGTTCGCTCGCGCGTGATCCGGCCGGCTGAGATGATCGTCTGTGCGGAAAGCGTGCGTGTGAAGTCGGCGTTCCAGTTCATCCAGACGTAGCTCGACCCCCATTTGCTGTGGACATCGGTGCCGTCCTCCTCGAGAACTGCGAAGTCATCGGCCGCATGGAGCACGTGTCCCGAGATCAGGTGCCGCGGGCCGAGCTGGTACTGCAGCTTGCCGAACACGTCGTAGTACGTGGGTTCCGCTCCGTTGGCCTCGTCGAGGATCTTCAAGGTGGGACCTAGGAAGCCATACCGCGCCGACGCCAACCACGCTCCCCGTCCCCCGGCGAAGCCACCTTCACTCTTCGCCGTCAGATTCATGACGCTGAAGCCGATCGTGGTCCTGGTGCGATCTGGTGGTGGGTTCGTGGTGTGCATGGCGAACACGCCCGTCATCTTGTCGCCGTATTCGGCGGTGAACCCGCCTGTCATGAGCTCGATGTCGCCCACGGACTCCACGTCGATGATGCTCAGCGACCCGTCCCAGTCCTTGAGATGAAATGGTTCGGACAGCTCGAGACCGTCGAGCTGTACCAGCACTTGATCGTTGGGCGCTCCGCGAACATTGATCTTCGCCGTGATGTCGTGGGTGGCCACTCCCGGAAGGCGGTCCACCGCCCGATAGATGTCGTCGGCGACACGGGGCAGAGCGTGTACGTAGTCCCGGGTCAACGCCTGCTCGGTGGCCACGCTTGCCTCCCTCAGGATCCCATACGTACCCGGTGTCACCACGATCTCGTCGAGTCTGACCGGGGCCGGGTCGAGCACCACCGTCACGGCAGTTGTGTCACCGTGCCCGATGCGAATGCCCCGCAATTGTCGGGGTGAGAAAGCAAGTGCCTGGACGAGCAGGTCGTACGGGCCAGGCGTGAGCGTGAGCTGGAACCGTCCCATGTCATCCGTGCGCACCACTCCCAGGCGACCGGACACCTGGATCCATGCACCGTTGATGGGCTGGCTATCGGGAGCGGCACGCACGAAGCCGACGAGCGTTCCGGATTGCACGATGCTCTCTCGTAGGCGCGCAGCACGGGGAGCTGCTGGCGGGCTCAGCACCACACGGCGCGTTGTCTCGCTGTACACCAGTCCGGTGCCTGCGAGAAGCGAATCGAGTGCAACGGCCACCGTCGCGTCGGTGCAGAAGCAGCTGACCGTGCCGTGACTGCGGAGCACGTCGGGGCTGAACGCGAATGGAACGCCGGATCGCTGAGACAGTTGTCGAATGGCTGTCTCCAAGGAGACTTCGCGTACCTCGAGGCGGGCCGGGCGATTCAACAATCTGGTACTGCTCTGGTGATCGGCTTCCTGCGCCTGGACGACAGGCGTGTGCGCCGCGAGCAAACAGACGATGATGGTCCGATATCCGGCCGTCATCGCGCCACCTCGATCGTGCTGCCCACGGTACATCGCGCGCCGACGACCTGACAGATCGTGGTGACGACCTCCTCTACGGACTCGTTCTCAAACCAGGCCGTCACGGAGCGGCTGGCGAGAGTGCTATCTCGGATGACTACTGGGGTGTCGAACAGGGCCGCGACTTCTTTGAGGGCCTGTTGAAGCGGCGTGGCCTGGAAGATCAGCAGTCCCTGGGGCCAGTCGAGCAGTTCCCACACGTCGACGGCCTCAGGCTCGGACGGGCCGCCGCCGGTGATCCGGCTCAACTCTCCGGCACGTGCCTCCACGTTCTGCCCCGCCGCTGTGAGGCCGACGCGACCCTCGACGACTACCAGCCGCAGGGAGTCTTCGCTGGCGCGGATCTCGAACCGCGTGCCGAGTACCTCCGCCCGTCCGGCGGGTGTCGACACAACGAACGGCCGACTCGGATCGGTCACGACGCCGAAGAAGGCCACTCCCCTGAGGCCGACGGTTCGAGAGTCACTCCCGCGTACGCCCAACTCACTGTCCGGACCGAGCCGGACGATGCTGCCGTCCGCGAGAACGACCGTCCGAATGTCGTCAGGGCCTGTCGCGGTGATCGACTGTGGAGTCCAGAGCACTCTCACCGAGCCGAGTCCGGCGGCGACCAGTACCGCTGCCGCTGCCGCGGCCCAACGCCTGACGTGTCGGAGGCGTGACAGCGCGGGTTCGAGGGGAGTCGCGTACCTGCGGCGCTGCTCGGCGAGTTCGACGATCTGCTCGACGGGCGGGGGAGCGGGAATCCGCTCCTGCGGGTCGTGGAGCGCGGCGAGCCTCCACGTACGGAGAAACTCCTGAAACAACCGTTCGTTCTCGGCGGACTCGTGCCGCCAGCGCTCCACGCTCCGCTTCTCGGAGTCGCTGGCCTCGCCGCTCAGCACTCGGGTGATGAGATCTTCCATGCGATCGCCACGCGCCGGTCTCATTCTGAACACGAGTGCGGTGCCGGATTCCTACCAATCAGGGTTCACTCGAGCGAGGGTGTGGAAGGGGCCTGCGGGTTGTCGCTGCAGAGGTGGCTGAGTCGACCGCTTCAGCTCAGGCGGAGCGATCGGTTGTCACGTCCGTCGGCGAGTCGCTTGCGGAACTGGACTGGTCGTAGAAGTGCGGCGCCAGCCGCTT
>JABAOC010017930.1_pt1 | contig 13494 bp, 3 predicted proteins | sample 7062161 | NCBI WGS metagenome assembly JABAOC01 (sample SAMN14538625, study PRJNA623070) | marine sediment metagenome | biome: marine biome [ENVO:00000428]; feature: marine pelagic biome [ENVO:01000023]; material: deep marine sediment [ENVO:00002113] | place: India: Gulf of Khambhat ... | reverse complement strand
CCGCCTTCCACCACGTCGCCAACTTCTACATCGACATGCTTGATGTATCCATCAAAAGGTGCCGGCACCACCTGCTGATACATTGCCTCCAGCACGAATGGTGCATCAGGACGAAACTGTCCTTTACCAAATATCAGAAACAGCATTGCTGCGAAGCATAAAATTGCTATTAACTTTATCCATGTATGCTTAGGGCCCACCAGCTTGGCCAGAGAATTACGAGCCTTGATAGCAATCGTCGCTCCAATCCATCGGCCATGCTCATAAAGATTGACTAATCTTGGAGTACACAATTCACACGCCAAACGAATCGTTTCAATTTCATCAGGACTGAATGTTCTGTCGGCCGGGCGTTCAAGAGTTAGAACCGCAATCACTTGTCCATTCCGGCGCAAAGGAAAGCTCAAAATATTCAATGGGCCATAACGTTCGGATAGCTTATCGACAGCTCGGCTGACATAAGTAGCTTCTTTGGGGGCAGGACTCAGAATCTCTACATCCTGGTCCAGACATTCCTCCATAGCGGCTTCAATATCCTGGACAACCTGCATTTTCCGGCTGAAACTCTCGGTGTGACTCATCGCTTTTAGATGGACGTATCTTTCTTTGTGAAACCCAATGCTGACCCGCTCGCACTGCCACTGAGAAGACACTTCATTACAAAAGGCCATTGCTGCACCTGTAAACTTCTCCTGCCCATTCACGGCTGATAACGTCTCCATTGCTCTCTGCAGTCGCTTACAATTCTCCTGCCAGTTTCGTTGGGTACTTTTAGTGCCTGAGGACCCTAACAAGGCGATCGATAATTGCAGTTTTCGAGAACTCACATCAAGGGCAGTTTTATTTTTAGATCTAACAACGAAAGCTGCAATAGCTTTGTCAATACTTGCCAGGCTAAATGGTAATATCACGATGTTTCTTTGTTTAGAGCAGCCATCTTGCTGACCTGAACCATCCAACGATCTAACAAGGGTTATATTGGATGATAGAGCATCGTGGGCAAATCCAGCAGACCGGGTCAGCCAGTCGGGAGCAGACGCATCTCGTTGAAGAGGTGGATATAATGCAAGAACCTCAATATCATTGTTCTGGCTGGCCCTTAGAACGGCCCCACAATCAGCTTGACCAAGATAACATTGTGCTGCTAACAAATCTGCCAGGAATTGCGCAGGATTAGTGTTGGGCTGCTTGAGTCGGTCTACCAAATGCCCCAGTTCAATAGAATCAGCATCAGCAGACTTCTTAGATTTGTTATCCCGTGGCTGATACATAGCCCTTTATAGCAGATACAATATGTAATTATCTATATTAAAACAAAACCACATACAACCCAACTCAAATCGCTAAGCATTTTGGAAAGAGCAACTTAGAGACGATAGGCAATACAATAATTTTAACAAATTCAGCCCTATTTTGCAACCATTTTCTGCCTGACAACAGACACAACCCAGCAAAGGACTGTTGGTACTTGGTTTAAGAGTGAAATAATGGGAAATTATAGTTTTTTATAGCTGAGAACGAGGTTTCCGGTAGGCCTTCCTGGCCATTGAATCTGCGTTTAATGTGACTACTGGAATTAACCCTTGTCGTCGGGTGTCTGTTGATTTTCCCAATCCGGGTCCTTTTGCGCCACTAAACCCAGCTCGCCGTTGGGTTCACCGTTTCGAGGATCGTCAGAATCTCCCAATGTCTGGTCGGCCCCATCCGACCTGGACAAGTCGTATAAAAACTTAAAGAGTCTCGGTTTCAGATTTCGGGAGATGGTATTGGCGCCAAAGGAGGTATAAGGCAGTACGTATATGTTGAAATCGCCAACCCAGTCGATAAGCCTGTCGCCGACGATGTTGGCAATAAGCACGTCCGACCCGGCGCCGCCGTAAGCTAAGTCTTCGTAGGATGTTTCAGAACCATCGGGCTCATTGTTGGCACCCTCGGCCGTTTCGAGATTGTCATCGGCATTCAGCAGGTCGCAGCCCCGACCACCATAGAGGTGGTCCCTGCCCGTGCCGCCTACCAGCCAGTCGTTGCCCAGGTCGCCGAAGATCACATCGTCACCATCGGTATTAACAGCATTAACTTCGGGGCCTTCTGTGTGGTCGAAGTTGAGGAGGAACTCCTCAGTCCCGCCGAACTCGCCGGTCTCAGGATTCCAATAGACTTTAGACAAGGGATCATCCCTGTTATAGGCGCCGAATTCTCCCTCCCTGTAATCTCCGAACTTGAGGACGTTGCCCGGATTTACCGGATTGTCATAGTATTCAGTCAGCGCCTCAGCGCCGGAAATCGCATCGTCGCCATCGCCGCCGTGCAGGAAGTCGTTGCCCCAGCCTCCGAAGATAATATCGTCGGCGTACAGCGGATCGAATTCATCCATGTACTGAGGCACCTCGGGGTCGCCCAGCTTAAACGGCGTTAAATTGACGGTTTTCTTAAGTTTGCCGCTCACGTTGATCGTCGCCTGCTGCTTCTTGTCCGGCGTGCGAATGTCCTTATCAAGCTCACCTGCTAAATCACCGATGCCGTAAAGTGGTTCGGCAGTTCCGTTTCTGCTGGTGTAAATCCGTCCGTCATCGCCCAGTACCCCATCATCACCCGTGCCGCCGGAGATCCAGTCGTTGCCGTACCCGCCGATTATGTCGTCATCCTGGCCTTCACCAAAAATGACGTCATCCCCTTTCATGCCGTACAGGAAGTCGTCGCCGGATTCACCATGAATTTCATCCGGAGCACCGATGTCATTAGCAGCATTGGCTTCATTGTAGTCCATCCCACCCGGCGTGTAGTCGAGCAACTCAGCCCCACGAACGATTATCTTCTCAGTGCCGTAATTGTCATAGTTAAATTCGAGGAAGTTGCCGCTGTCGGTTCCGTTTGTACCGACGAGTCTGTAGATGTTGCCGTTGTCGCCCAGGATAACATCCGCATCTCGTGCATGCCCGTTGTCTGATGTATCGCCTTCATCTTTACGGGCCAGGTCCGTGCCGGCTCCGCCGAAGATCATGTCCTGGCCGTCTGTTCGTTCGGCGGCCGTATCCAGACCAAACAACTCCGAACTGCCGCCTATGATATCATCCTGTCCCAGGTTTCCAAAGATTACATCATCTCCATCGTTGCCCTCAATGTAATCGTCGCCATCGCTTAGATTTTCGACCGACGGCGAAACTACCAACAATCCTTCAGCGTTTCTGTAGGCATTGACAGCCGTCGGTGTATCAATCGTACCGATTGAGCCGTCACCCTGAATTATATCGTCGTCGCCCTGACCGAATATCTGATCATTGTCCGGGCCGCCTGCAATATAGTCGGGCCCACCCGAATTGACGCTTAGCGTTACTTCCCAGTTGGCCCATTGTGGTATTCCTGCCGGATCGTTGAACTGAGAATCCCGGTCGATCAGTGGCAGCCCATCGTCAACGCCGTCAGTTTCGCCGTACATGACGGTGCCTTCCAGCACGCGGAACCGTGGATTGCTGGTATCGCCGTTCATATAGGTAAGCACACCATTGTCGCCAAGAATCAGGTCTTTGCCCTCGCCGCCGTCAATGTTGTCGCCGCCGGTGCCCCCGATGAGCACATCTTCACCTGCATTGCCGTATATAATGTCTCCGCCGCCGAGACCATCCGTAAAGGAACAAATAAGGTCGAGCGTTGTAAGAACGGTGTCGCCGTTATATGCAAAGTCCAGCACACCATTATCGCCAATAATTACATCGTCACCATTGTTGCCGTATAGTATGTCAGAGCTGCCGTTAACACCGCCAATGATGATATCGCCAGCTTCATTACCTGCTATTGTGTCAGCGCCTCCGGTGCTCTCTCCTGTATCGGTCGAGACAATCTCGTTAACCGCACTTCCAAGAATCGTCAGGCTGCCCGGGACAAAGCCCGACAGGAATATGTCAGCGTTATCGCCAATCAAGATATCCGGATCATCGCCGCCCTGGATCTCGTCGCCGCCGGTGCCGCCAAGGATTACGTCCGAACCGGCATTGCCATATATAATGTCTCCGCCGCCGAAACCATCCGTAGCAGAGCGGATAAGGTCGAGCGTTAAAGGATCACCATCAATACTGAAATCTAAAAATCCATTATCGCCTAAAATGATATCATTACCGGCACTGCCATATAAGGTATCTGAACTGCTGTTGAGACCGCCTATGATAATGTCATCCCCCATATCTCCTTGAATCGTATCTGAGCCGCCGGACTCTTCGTCTTCGGTATCCACATAGACCAGACTGCCATTATACAGCTCGATTATACCGGTATCTCCCAGCAGGATGTCATCCCCATCATCCCCGTAGATTATATCCAGGGCAGCGCCGCCCATAGCTATGTCAGCTCCGCCATTGCCATAGATCGTATCGGCACCACCGGCTGCCTGGCCAGTCGTATCGATAGTCACAGACCCGTTAACCTGGATAATATCGCCGCTGTCTCCCAGCAGGATATTGCGGGCAGTTTCAGTGCCAAACGCATCGCTGTCATCGAAATAACCGTAAAGAACGTCATCCCCTCCTCCACCAAGCAGGATGTCTTCGCCCTTCTGGCCATACAATGTGTCATTGTCATCGCCCCCATCGATTATGTCATTTCCACTGAAATCCAGGTCAGTTAGTTCATAAGTCATTCCCAGCTCTTGCGAGAAAGTCACTATTCCGTCATCGCCGATTAATACATCCTCTCCGGCATCGCCGTTGATTACGTCGTTTCCGCTGCCACCGAGGATCACGTCATCGCCGGCATTGCCATATAAAGTATCGTTTCCTCCCAATGCAGAGCCTATCGTTTGGAGGACTTGTCCGGTTTCATTGTAAGTAACATACGCCAGGTCGCCCGCGATTCGGTCATTTCCTGCTCCGCCATTGATTATATCAGCGTTAGGACCGCCAATAAGAATGTCGGAGCCATCGTCTCCGTAGGCAATTACAACACCTGATCCGGAACTCATCAGAGTGTCATCGTCATCCCCGAAGTGGACCTCCACCGGGACGCTGACCTGTTCACCAATCGCCACATAATCCCAACCCGCAGCCATATCGTGTATCAGGATCTCGAGCACGTTGTCGAATTCCTCGGAATGCCCGAACATGGTGATTCTGATTTTCTCTCCCTTCTCAGAACCTTCTTCCACATGCTCGATGAGAACATCCTCGTCGGGTTCATCGACAAACAAATTGCGAGCGCCTGCATCGGGACCTACGTTAAGTGTCAGCACTCCGTTGCTTACCTGACCGAGCACAATTGGTGGGGGCGGATCCACCGAAAACACGCCGATGTAGAAGTTTTTAGAGTACGTAATAAATAATACAGTCACTGAGACATGGATGTAGATTTCGTGCGATTCGGAGTACTGAACATCTACGCTCACACTTCCAAGAGGGATGATGATTCTCACCGAACCGCTCACGTGCCCTGTGACCTCCAGGTTTTTGTTGCCGCCACCCAAGGGATCTTTCCCATTGTCGTCCAAATAACTGACCTTTATCCAGCCACTAGCGTCGAGACCGAACTTGTCCCACCCGAAAAGCACGTCAGCAGACATATAGACTTCGAACTCACCTTCCGAGCTGAAGAACGCACTCGCAGTCACAGTTACATTATCACACAAGAATTGGCCCGAGAGGTTCGCCTGCATGCGGAAAACACCCTGGGTCACTTCCACGAAGCCAGAGCCGTTGAGTGTGACCACAGAAAGAAGCGTCAACTTGGCGTTCGATACTGCGATGCGGAAGGTCTGCCGCTTGAGGCCTAAATCATTAACATCCAGCGGTGTTGATTGATCCCCAGGACGTGTATTGATCTGTAGCGCCAGATAAGCGTCGAAGTCGAAGATACCGCTCACTCCGAAGACGTCCGCGCTGAGCGATGCACCGAGCTTAATCACCAGGCCTTCAGATCCACCGGTCTTGACGATCCTAGCGCTGCCATTGACGTTCAAGTCCGCTGAGAAGAACTTCATTGTCATGTTGATGTCGAGAAGCAGAAGGTCGGGATTGTCCTCAAAAGAAACGCTTCCCTGCAGCACGAAACTGTCAGTCAACTTGAACTTTGCGAAGGCGAAGAGACTTACGGTGCCTGCCGTAATATCCACGTCTTGTATGACCGGATTGCCGTAGGCGTCTCTCTTGAAATCTTCGGTAACAAAATCGAATTCGTAACGCTGTACTGTCTGCATATTACCGGTAGTATTTACTTCCAAAGTGAAAGCCCCGACGATGGTCAATGGCCCGAGATCCAATATACCACCGAGCATGAGACTGCCTACCACTCCCTGGTCATCTATTCTCAGGGAACCGCTGGCCAACAACAGGCCATTAAGCGGCTGAAGTTCCATTCTGGCATCGAACTGCATTTCCAGAAAGATACTGGAAGTTGACAGATTGAAACTGGCAAGAAGACTGAACTTGCCACTCAAAGAGAAGCCCCCAATTTTAAATTGGAAGATAGCGTCCGGATTGCTCGCCGGGTCTGTGCCGCCCAGGAGCACGAGCACATAAGGTATTCCGGGCGTCGAGTCATCCAAGGTCCAGGCCTTGCCCTCGATAAGGTCGAATACATTAAAGCTGGCCTCGGTTATCGAAGCGGGCGGTGCCCGTGGGATCTCCACGGTAAGACCTTCCGGTCCTGCTCGGTCATCTGCACCCTGAGGAATATTAAAGGTGATTATTTCGCCGGTTGTGTTGAGCATGAATACAAACTGTCCATCTATCTCGGCCACTTGCGCCAGGGAGCCTGGCAAATCAACATCCAGGCTGAGAATCAGGTTAGCGGCGACGCCATTGCTTCGGATTGCCAGAAAACCGAATACATCGAACTGCAGGAAGGGACTGTTGGCGGGTCCGAGTTTCAGAGTAGCGGGCCCAACCGATTCACCGACCTCCCTGAAAACCGCGACGTTAAAGCCCTGCTCACCCGAGAACTCAAGCACGATGATGCCATCGATCAGGAAGACCGACTCTTCATCTTCAAATCCATTCTCTCCGTTGAAGTCGATGCGGAAGTCCACCCTGCCATCCAGCCGAATTGCGAAGGATTGCGCCGGCAGGGTCACGGTTATTTCTATATCATCCTCCCCGTTATCATCATCCTCAAGCGTTAGCGTTATGCTCCTTTCAACATCATCGCTGTTGATTCGTAATAACCCGCTGGCGTCCATGTAAAGTCCGAAAGGCTCCAGGAAGTCAAATTGGGTCCCGAGCCACGCGGCGCCTACGATAATAAGCTCAACTTCGTCGTCTTCCCAGTCCAAGGTTGGGCCTTCCGTTACGATAACGCTCAATTGGAAGAGTCCGGCCGCCCATGCAATCTTCTCGTCAATGAATTCCGACTCGCTTAACCATGCTTCAAAACCCAGGCTCAGTTCGACCTGTCCCTTGACCTCCGGATCCGAATTGGTCCCCGCTTTGAACTCGATCCATACTTCGCCCTCGAGGGTCAGTGTAGTAACCGTGATCGGTTTGAGTTCTCCGCCTTCTATCGTTATCCCGGGAATGTTCAGGTCAACACCGCCATCGAGCACGATCCTGAAACCAATCAGGGCATTCTCGTTCGTAACCTTGCCGCCACTTACTGCCCCGGGATTGGTCATGCTCTTGACAGTAATCGTATTGAAAGTGTCATTAACCGCGATCACCTCATAGGTACCGTCAAAGGTCTCGGAATTCGAGCCGTAGATGACCGCATAGTCGACATCAGCAGTGTACTCGCTTGAGGGATTATCGAGATCAAGTTCCAGCTCAATTTCCCAGAATCCTTCCTCGGTGTTCTCGGTTACCAATGCGCCGAGGATTTCGCTCCCGGAGAGGGTTTCGAAGGAGACCTCCCCCCGATAGACCAGGAGTGGGTCAATATCAAAATTCGATGTTTCGTACTGAGTTTGCAGATACAAAAAGCGTCCACCACTGTACAGGTCACCCAGGTCAGCGTAAAGCCTCGTGGAGTGCTTGACCACGCCGTTTAAGAGCCACATCCCTCCGTTCATGAAGATTCTAAAATCAGTATCAATCATGAAGTCGACCTTATACTTCATGAAAGAATCGGGGATTGGACGAATACTCAGGGTGGCGCCGCCACCGAGGACTACATTGTCGAATAAGCTTGCCCAACTATCTAAAACCGAGGTGTCTTCGAGTTGATCCATGACTGCCTCATCAAGCTGATCTTCCCAGTCCGCCATACTTGCCGGCGGGGCAATGGATTGGAGGCCCACATCGAGCAGATCCAAAGGATCTTTGATTGTGAGCCGGATGATCTCCGCGTTACCCACGAAGGCCTCGGGATCATCCTCCACCCAATAGGTGACCTGATCCCCGTTAACAGTAAGGACCTCGAAATCGCCGTTGTAGGATGCGTTGTTCGGATTCTCCGAATTACTGATCCTTAAGTAGTCTCCGACTTCGAAGTCGTGACCGGGAATCGTCAGAGTGATCCGGTATCCTGTGCCATCTTGAGTTACTCCTACCTCGGAGGTTTCAAAATCGGTCTCGATCTGCATACCTTCTATCGTCGTGTAGAAGCGTACGCCAAGGTGAGCTTCTTCAAGTGTGAGGCCCGTGGTGGGCTCTAATATAACGGATGTGCCCAGGCCGAAGTAGAAGTGAAGGGGCCCGCGCGTTGAGATAGCCCAAGCACACTCTAAGATGAGGCTCCTACCGCCACACGGCTCGTTCGCCATGATGAAAGTGCCCGACCACGCAAGATACACGGCCCATCGGTCGGGTCCCCCGTCGTCCGGAGTATAAGTGAGTTTTTTGAGTATGAAGTCTCCGCTGATCACTCCCACCTTGAAGAGCTTGCCGGTGATCTGGCCGGAGATGCTGACACCATCTGGGCCCTCCTCGCCGAGACCCACGATTGGGGAGCTTGGGAAACTGATTTTTCCGCTGACCAGATCGCGAATTCCCTGCCTGATTGCATCCATGTCCAGCTTAAGGCCTGTGACGGATCCTGTGACTGTTAGCTCGAAAACACCGCTGGTCGAGAGGAGATCGTTGAAGAGCGCGTTGCCGGTGTCAAGCCTCAGGAAGGTCGCACTGAGATAAAGGTCGTTCTCCGCATCGTTCACACGGAAGTCTTCGGGGAACATCAGTCTGAGGTCGGTGATATTGAGATCGATGAACGGAACCCAGCCGATATCCTCCTCTTCGAGGTCATCGAGGCTCAGGAATGAATCGGGATTACCAACTGATAGATCAATGAGCCCGACGACGGCCAAATCGTCAGCATCGTCGTCATCGGTTACCTCGATGTCCAGCAATCCCGGGAAGATGGTGGCACTTTCCGCCCACACTTCGACCTCGCCCTCCCAGCTACCGTTATGGTTCAATCCGTAAAATGTGAGCGTCACATTCTCGAGCTGGAGATCCATATCCCCGATGGTGATTAAGTAAGGGATTGTGTCGCCATCAGGTCCAGGGATTACGTAGCCGCTGGTGAAAACGGAACCATCTTCCGGCGGGTCGAGCGGATCGAAGCTATCAAGCAGTTCGTCAATGACTTCGTTAAGATTGGCTCCTTCATCAAGAAGGAAGGCAGGCAAATCAATAGCAAATCCAGGTTCGAGCGGATTCGCCGTAGCGTTTACCGACAGACGTACATCTGCATTAAGGAAATATCTCATCACGTCGGGGCCATCGTTTTCCAACACATCGGTGTGGCCGAAGCCCGCAACGTGCCCAAGTTCGTGGAGGACAACCGTCAGCAAATCCATGCGACTGGCTGCCGGGCCGTCCGCGTTTGCTACGAGGCGGCCGTCGTCTCCGAGGATAAATTCCGAATCATCGGCCGGGGTGGTATCTACGAACCAGCCGTGTCCGTCGGCATTAATATCAATCGAGATGACGCCATTTTCAGTCTGACCGAGAACACCAATGGGCAGATCGCCGATAACGATGGAAACGCTATCGAAGACACCAGCATTGGAAACGAGACCAGAATCCATCCAGCGGCCAATAGCCTCGTCGAGAATGGAGGTAATATCCGCTTCATCGACCTGAGTTATGGCATCGCTCGCAGGGGCGTTCAACCCCCCGCTCAGCAGGTACTCGACTGATATCATTTCGGAAATTGCCGGGGGCGGATTGGCCGCAAGAAGCGTCTCTGTGAGTTGATCAGTTGTATCATCATAACCAGCAGAAACTATTAAGTCGGAAGACGACTCTTCCGAATCACTCGTGATATTCTCCGGATAAGTGTCGTTTTCTGCCGCCAACAATTGCTCTTTTTGAAGTGTAATGTCAAGGTCATCCGGCAGGATATCCGTATCGGTGAGTTCAGCATTGCCGCCGATTTGTCCATCATCTTCGGCTTTTTCTAAAGGTAAAGTTAAAATCGGCTCGTAAATATCGGCATCGGATAATTTGGAAGAAACCTGCTCATCAGCCTGTGTGTTCGTATCCAGCAGGTCCGCATTTTGTACTACTAATGGTTTATTGTCGAGAAGCGGATCTTCAAGTGGATCAGTTGCAATATTAAGCAAACCATCACCTGAAAGAAGGATCCGTGGTTCAAGCTTCTCCAAGACTATAGGCCTAGTTGCCTTGGAATCAACTTCCCGTATCGGCCTGCCTCCATTTGTGCGTTTGAATATTCCCAACGTGAGACCTCTCAGCCAAAACTACTGGAACCATTACATCAACGATTCACAAACAGCTACGACAAAAAATAAGAAATCTTCACTCCATGGAAATGCTAATACGCCACGCATAAACCATATTAATATTATGGGACGAATCCATTTCGTTTGTCAAAACAAAATATTATGGAAAACACAAATTTTTCTGGTTGTCCCATTTTTACGTCGAAAACGGCGATATCTTGACAGAAGTTGGTGACATCTTTTTAGAAATAATCCGAGAAAACGAAACAATTTAGATTTTTAAGATTGCTTTGAAGTATTTGCCCAAAAATGTTTAAGTTCTTCGAAAAATGTGAGACAAAACATCTTCTTGCAAAACAGTACAGAATTTACAATCCAGCATCCCACAGAAACTATAGGTATCCCCGCAGGCCTTGTCTTCTGAAAATCATAATTTGTAGAAACTGCATACAGCTCATGTAAAGAAACGATTTTTATAAGTTCATGCTTGAAAAGTTAATAGTTATATGTTAAAATAAACATAATACGGCGAGAAATGACGCCGGAAAAAGTGGCTTATTATGGCTAACAAGAGGAGCGTAAGGGTGACCAAAGGAAATACACGAAAATACGTGTCAGAGGTAGATTTACAAAAATTGCTATCATATGTGAAGGGCCGGGCCGACCTGGCTAGGAGGAGAGGGGCAAGTCGTGCCGTTGTCGATGAATTGATTATCCTACTGCTGGCAAGAGCCGGCTTGCGAGCGAATGAAGTATGCGCGTTGAAAATCGAAGATCTGCCACTAAATAATGGTGAAGATACCCTTTGGATTCGTAATGAGAAAGGCGACATTCTTCGGAAGGTTGAGATTGCCACGGACATTTCTGAACTGCTGGCGAGGTTTGTGAGGTTCTATAGGAATGGAGCAAAGCAGACCGAATATCTGCTCGCAAGTGAAAGGGGCAATCCATTTGGGTATATGAATATATATAGTAAGGTACGCAAAATGGCAGAAAAATCGGGCATAGGAAAGTTAAGCCCTGTTACGCTGAGGCACACTTTTATGGTACGGCTTTTTGAGACAGAGCAAGATTTGAGATATGTCCAAGAGCAAACCGGTTACAACAGCCTTAGGACAGTTGCCATGCACGTTGATGATCAAAAGGAGGCTACTAAAAGAGGTTGTGCGGGATTTATAAAACAAGCACGAATCAGGCACAAACATAGAGATTCAGAGTCAATGAAAATATGTGAAGCTTGTGGTACGAAGATTACTGAGAACAGTGGTAAAAGAATCGATTCGGGCCAGTTTCTTTGTCACGAGTGCCTTAGGTATTTTTAGTCCGGCTTATATGCCAGATGAAAATGGTTTTTCCTTCAATCAAGCCAATATATTTACTTTTCTATTTCACTGAAAGATTCTCGCAGTATTCCTCCCCGCAGTATTTATTTATAGAACAGTTAATATTTGAATACATAACATATTATAATAACAGCAATACATATAATATTAATGCACTTATAAAAGTTCCTCAAGTCTATAAATCATATAGTCTATGGAAGAAAATCAACCAAAATTGTAATTAAAATGCTTTTTTCTTGACGCTACATAAGTAAAAGTTTATACTTAATACTAACTTGCCCATGATGAGGGCATTTTCCGTGAGCATAAAAAGAAGAGGATTTTCTTGTAACATCGCCGTTTTATGTTAAATATCTCGGCACTTATGCAATACTATCTTGGAGGAGTGGTGTTGGGAATATTCAGAAGCATCATAGATAGTAAACAACCTTCGAATTCTGATAATAGGCCGTTCAAGCCTACAATTCTCGAAAAGCTTGAGCCGAGGATTCTGCTCTCAGGAGATGGTCTAAATATCACCACACTTGCTCTGCTTGAGGATGCGTTTCTTGATGGTACACAGCAAATAGTCCAGTATGCGGAGCTGCAGGAAACGAATGAACAGATTGAGGAGCAAGTCTCATCCGATTCACCAGAAGCTGATCTTTACCAGCCTATCCTCACCTTATCTGTGGATGATGACAAAGTCTCCGGAGTGGAGGAAATTTCGGATGGGGACATCGTCAACAATAGTGAATTAACGCAAGTTGCTCAGATACGCCTCAGCGGCGAAGTAACGAACAGTCCTGCTATCCCAACCGAGGATGGCGGTATACCGATAGATACAAACGATGCCGATCTAAGCATCGAATATGCCACCTCAATAGAGATCAGGGGGCCTCCAGGATATGATAATGAGTTTTTAACTACTTTTGATTTATATGCTTATGCCACATCAGACGGATTTGTGGAAACGTCTGTTATAGGAGGTGTGTTTACACCTCGAGCCCCGGACTTACCGGATCTTGAACTTGTCGATCCTGACATCAACTCATGGGAAGGCCAGATTATTTATCTTGATTTCGATGGCGAACTGGACGTAACCTACAACGGCTCAGTCATCATCGGGCCGTTTGACGCTCCCGCCTTTGCAGCCCCCGGTAATCTCGCTGGGCAGGAAGAGAGCATTATTGCTGATGTCGTGGAAGCACTTAATCAGATATTTGCCAATTCGGGGGTTGTCTTCACTATTGACCAGCCCAAGGCAAATCAGACCTACTCAACCGTTTACATTGGTGGCGATGATTCCGAATTTGCAGAATACGGCTCATTTTTCGGCCTGGCCGAGCAAGTGGATGTGGGAAACAAGAATCGATGCGATGAGGCGTTTGTATTCAGTCACGGACTCTCTATCCAACAAATCGTTTCAGTGATAAGCCATGAGATCGGACACTTGTTGGGGTATAAGCATAATGGGCAGACCGACGATACTGAGTATATGAGCTTGGCAGATGCAGCTGTTGTTACTTTAATTCTGGATCAGACTATCTTAGAACTGACTGAGAATACTGA
>JABAOC010030413.1_pt2 | contig 13506 bp, 9 predicted proteins | sample 7062161 | NCBI WGS metagenome assembly JABAOC01 (sample SAMN14538625, study PRJNA623070) | marine sediment metagenome | biome: marine biome [ENVO:00000428]; feature: marine pelagic biome [ENVO:01000023]; material: deep marine sediment [ENVO:00002113] | place: India: Gulf of Khambhat ... | reverse complement strand
TCCGTTCTCCATAGGCTGTGCTCTTTAGCATACTCCAGTGGTTTAGGACGACCAAAAGTCTCGGAGTGTTCTTCCTTAGAATATGGAACTACGTAAATCTTGACGCTGTCTTTCAATTTAGCTGAAAACCATATGTCATCGCTATAGGTGAAAGCATTCTCTGGAAAAGGGAAAATATCAGCCTCAAAGAAATCTGTCCTGAACACTGCCGTGCCGATACCCAAGTAAACATGACAAGGAACAGGCTCTAGGACACGTTCTGAATGTATGGCCTTGCTATCAGGAAAATGGAGCGTGCTCTTGGGCTCCCAAACCCTGCCTTTACCACACAAAACCTGTCCCCGTAATATTTTATTCCATTTCAATAAGTTCTCAAACCAACCTTTTGGGAAGATGCAGTCATCGTCTATGACGATGTAATCTCTAATCCCCAAGTCAATATAAACCGGGGCATGTTTCTTGAAAGCCCCATAATCTTCTGATCTGACGATGCGGATGCCGCTGTCTTTCAAGAAGTCGGGTAATTTAAGGTTGTGGGTAACAGTTAATAAGACTCGGTCGGCAGGCCATTGGTCCAGAACGGAAGACAGCATTGGGCCAATTTTCCTTACTCTAACTTCATGGGTAGTAAAACTAATATACGTATCTTCCATGTTCTTGTCGCACAAAATATTCTATCAAACCCATAAAAGAGCTAAGCTGCATTAGATGGAGCGATCCTATATAAGCAATGTATATCGGGATTTCCCGAAATTATTGTTTGGCAATGCTTCTAAACGTTCCAATTAATTTAGTTTGCCAAATTCATCGCAGGATTTCAACTATTTTTTTTTGGTTTTCATTTAAATATTTTGTCCAAAAGCTATTGCAAAACTACAACTGGTCGTTAATAATACTCCTCATGTTGATGAGCATTTTGTCTATATATTTGCTCCGAGAAATAGCTTGCTATTCTGAGATATGTTCCAGTAAACTGGAAGTTGTTTGCAAACAGGCACGTGCAAAGCTACTGTGGGCTTCAGGTCTTTATTCGCCTGAAAAAAAAGCGATATTTGATTCCAGGGCTTCACTATTATTTAACTACATGTCCGAGTGGGTAATTTTAGAGTAATTCGCAGCATGAAAACGGTATCAGTTATTATCCCAACCTATAATTGCAAAAGCGAAAAGAAAAACTGCATAGAGATTGTATTGAGGGCGTTGCTAAGCCAGACACTTAAGACTTTCGAAGTGATTATCGTGGATAATGCCACAGATGACGATACGTTGGCAAGTTTGTCGCCATTGTATGATTTATTTTCGGAACGACTCATCAAAGTAGACATAGTCAGATGTGAACATCGTGGAAATAAGTGCTTAGCCAGGAATATGGGTGCAGAAGCTGCTAAAAATGAAATCCTGGTTTTTATGGACGATGACATTGTCCTGACGACAGATCACGCATTGGAATCTATCTCAAATAAATTACAGCATTATCAATTTGCCTGTGGCGGACGCCGATATTGGACTATTCTATTCTGGGATGGGGAAAAAGCCTTATTGGAATCGAGAGCCAACCAGTTCGATTACTTGAAGTCAATTGCTCATCTTCCTCCTGGGATAAAAAGAGGCTCGGGCATGCGCGACTTGATGGAATTTACTTGGATCGCTTGTTTCGGAGCTATTTGGAAAGATGACTTCCATGAGATTGGTGGCTTTGATGTCAATTACTCGGGCTGGGGCCGTCATGACATGGATTTGATGCTTAGATTGCTGGTTAAAGGTTTTTCATTCGTTAACCTTTTCGATAAGATTTCTGTAATTCACCTTAACCATAGAGTCATCCAACAGGACTTACAAAAGAAGCATCAAAATATAGCCTACTATTTGGAAAAGGAAAAGAAATTGAAGTTCATCTTCAAGCCTAACCATCTGTTTGGCGTGTACGAAGGAGATGGTGAGGAAATATTGATAAAGAGAAACGAGGAGTAATATGATAAGTATCATAACCTCAACACGGAACTCATTCTCGCAGAAAAAAGGAAGTCTGGAATTGATGTTGAGTAGTCTGAAAAAACAAAAGGACATCGAAGACTATGAATTGATTGTGGTTGAGAATAGTTCTGAGGATGAGTCTCTTGATTTCTTAGAACGGTTTAAGCTTCATGCCCCACTTCACAATATGAAAATCATTAGGAACGATATTAAGGTTTCAAACAGGTCAAGGAGCAGAAATATTGCCTGTCAAGAGGCAAGTGGTGATTTTTTCCTTTTCATTGATGATGATGTAGTGTTACCTGATAGATATTCATTATGCAAGATTCGGGAATTTGCAAAAGAAGAGTCCTTTGCCACTGGTGCTGCAAGATACTGGACATATATACATTGGACAAGAGAGGTTCTTCATCATAAAATTGAACAGGGTGATTGGACGAAGGAATCAGCGTATTATTTTCTGCCCCGTGGTATAAAGCGAGAAACCGGCTACAGAGATCTGTTTGAATACTCGTTTATCGCTAATTTTGGTTTGGTTGACAGGAATAGTTTTTTTAACATTGGCGGCTTCGATGAGAAGACATTTGATGGCTGGGGACGTGAGGATGTTGACCTGATGCTCAGGCTATATCTTAACAATGTCAGATTTCAACTATTGTTTGATGACATTTGGATAATACATTTGAATCATCAGTTAAGAGAGTCTGATGCCAGGCAAAGATCGAAGTCTTTTCAAAAATATAAAAGACGCGAGTCAGAGTTGGGTGTTGCTTTCAAGGTAAACCACTTATATGAAGTATTTGAAAACGACGGAATGTCGATCCTGGAACCACTCAATGACAGAATACCACAACATCGGAGCTAAGCGTCTCTTCCCATTTATTGGACTAATATGGCTATTTGTAATATAGCGTCTAAGGGAACCAAATGTCAACATCTTTCCATGGCTATGAGAACATAGCCTTTGAAGCTCCAGCGCATATTTCGATTCCTTCTTATGAAGATGTTGAGCAGGTATCGATGGAAATCCCAACGTTCCTGCGGGCAAGTTGCCTCTTACTAAAAAATGCTGGAACCATAGAATTTGCATTTAATTGACCGCGAGGTACAATCTGAAAATCTACAAAATCTTGCATTTTTATTGTTGCAACAGCAGGACTTTCTGTTTTAGAATATCTGTACGCACAAGTTCAGCGAGTTGTACTTGATGGTAGGATCGGGTTCATTCTTGATTCGCTGTTCTTGGTGCGTAAGCGACCTGCGGACGTTCGTAACGAGGGATGCCTATGAGCAAGGCCAAGAAAAAAAACGATGGGCCGCTAGGTGAGGACGAGTTTGCTTCAACAGCCAGCTTTGGCGAATCAGCTGCGAGGCCTGGTAGTCGCGTTGGTCCATACAAGCTGCTCAGCATTCTAGGCGAAGGTGGTTTCGCTGTGGTTTATCTTGCTGAGCAGGAAAAGCCGATAAAACGCCGGGTGGCACTGAAGATTCTCAAGCCGGGCATGGACTCTAAGCAGATTATCGCCCGTTTTGAGGCAGAACGTCAGGCACTGGCTTTACTGGATCATCCTAATGTTGCCCACGTGTACGATGCGGGTACTACAAAACACGGGCTACCATACTTCGTAATGGAACACGTCAGGGGCCTACCTCTTACTGAGCACTGTGACCGGTATAAGCTCACTGTCGAGGAGCGCCTTAAGCTATTCTTACAAATCTGTGAAGCCATCCAGCACGCCCACCACAAGGGTATCATACACCGCGACATCAAGCCTTCGAATATACAGGTAAGCATCGAGGGTGAGCAGTTTATTCCTAAGGTCATTGATTTTGGTGTCGCCAAGGCCCTTAGTCAGCCGTTGACCGAGCGTACACTCGTGACCGAACAGGGCCAGATGGTCGGCACTCCGGAATATATGAGCCCTGAGCAGGCAGAGATGACCGGCCAGGACGTCGATACCCGCACAGACATCTATTCTCTAGGCGTGCTTTTGTATAAGTTGCTCGTGGGAACATTACCTTTCAAATCCGAAACACTCCGTGAGGGCGGGATCGACCACATTCGACAAGTTATTTGTGAGGAGACACCCAAGACTCCAAGTATTAAGGCAAGCAGCCTTGATGTGGAAGAATTGACCAGAGTTGCCCAATGCTGTGGAACCGATATTAGTACCTTTCGACGCAGACTCAGAGGTGACCTGGACTGGATAACTCTGAAGGCTATGGAGAAAGACCGGATGCGTCGTTATCAAACGGCCCATGCCCTGGCGGAGGACATCCAACGGCACCTAAATCACGAGCCTGTACTTGCCGGACCGCCCAGCAAGATATATCGCCTGAAGAAGTTCCTGCGTAAACACCAGGCGCAGGCTATTCGGGCAGCAATGGCGGCGATTCTACTTGCTTGTATAGCTGTCGTTTTTGTGATGTACAGGCAGGCCGTTAATCAAGCTAAAGAGACTGAATTTCTCAGACATAAAGACATTCTTTCGAATGCTCAGCACCTCCGCTCCAACAGAAAGTTTCAGGAGGCTTTGATTGAAGTTGAGACCATTCTCGATAGCAAACACATTGGTCTCGAAGCACGGTTGCTTCGCGCCCGACTCGTCCTCGAATTGCAGGGGCCTCAAGATGCAGTAGAAGAACTGAAGAGGCTGGTGAATGAACGGGATGAGATTGCGTGCCCCGCCCATTTTCTCCTTGCCTGGATCTATCAGGAAAGCGATCCCTGTGACCCTAAAACACTAACAGAACATCAGCAGAAAGCGAAAGAACACGAACAAAAGGGCGAGAGGTTATTTGCTAAAATTGCCAAAAACGCTGAAGTCTATCTCAACCACGCTATGATTGCCCCTACTGCGGAAAAAACTCTTGAGGATCTGAATAAGGCTTTGGAATTAAACCGGAATAACTACGATGCCCTTAAGTCGCGAGCACTGGTATATTATACCCTTAGGGATTACTGGAAAATGCAAAGGGNNTTTCACTCATGCTGTTGAGTATCACAATAAGGCGAGCACTCTATCATCTAATGATCCCGAGTTATATAGTCAGCGATACGAGACCTATCTACGAATAGGTGACTATAAGCGTGCACTCAAGGACGCACAGCGCTGCATCGAGATCGAGCCGGAACAATTCGTCTACCACTTTAATTTCTTTACTGCGTTGGTTTCTTTGGGAGAATATGAGGCGGCTAGGCAACAGTATAAGAAGATTGTAGGTGCCGATTCCGCACAACGACTGCAGTTCGAAGAATGGGTCAAGAGGTACGTATTTGAGGTCTTGGGTGCTGGACAGTTGTTAGAGCTGCCGGCGGATATTGCAGGCGAAGAAGCTTTCTCCGCAATGCAGCAAGCTGCCGACTATTACCACAACTTAGAAGCCAAAGCCAGGCGTTTAGTGCCCGGCGTATATGGGCAGTCGAGCTGGTCTCCCAATGGGAAACAACTGGCCTATGGCCGATCTGAACTGTATGCGTGGCAACCGAAGATATTAGCGGCGGGACCGCCTGTCCTTTCCAGGTCGAGTGGTATTGAGGTTCTAAATCTCGAGTCTGGCACAACCCGAGTATTAGTAAGTTTCGGGAAAGATCCGGCGTGGTCACCTGATGGTGAGCATATTGCTTTTGTTCGTGAGCCATACCGTACGCGGGAATACAAGGAAGAGCTATGGATAATCCCCGCAGCGGGTGGGGAGCCGCGCCGACTTGCCCAGGGTGCTTGGCCTATCTGGGCGATTGACTCAAAGCGAATATTCTTCCATTCGCGAACAGATCAGGCCCTTTATTCCATTCGCACAGACAACCCCTCCGCCGAGCCCAAACGCGTGATATCATGCCCAGGTCGTTTCCCATGGATATCACCCGATGAGAAATACATCGCCTATAATGAGGGCAACGTGCTTAAGATTGTGGAGATAGCCTCTGGTTCTGTGGAGACGATGTGGATTGCGCCTGAGCCTGTGAATGTGCTGCTTGTGAGGTGGAAGTCAGATGGAAAGGAACTATCTGTGGCAGGACCCGGCAACTCCGACTTAGGTCTTTGGATTTTCGACGTAGAAAGCAAAAAGGCCCGGCAGATCTTCGATGCTCCTGCCATATCAGGCATTTGGTCGCCAGACGGGTCACGGATGGTGGTAGAGGTCAAGATACCTTTCGAGGAAAATTGGCTTGTAACACTTGATCCCAACATCCCAACCTATCAGTCGGTAACATCGGCCCGGACACAGGAAGAGTACCTGCAGGAAAGGCACAGATATTACAAAGACAGGATCAAATCGGATTCAGATAAGGCAAATATATACCTTAGAAAGCTTGTCTCAGTGAGTAGAAACCAATACCGCATCGGTTTGTACGAGGATACCCTTGAGACGTTGACCACTATCGAGAAGCTTCGCCATGAGACAAGTCCCCCTGATGCGGCTTTGACTGCGATGGTCCTGCATCAGGTCGGACGTAAGCAGCAAGCACAAGCCATTCTTTATCGGCTCCGCAGCCTGTTTGAGGATGGTGAGCATTCCCTCGCAGAAAAGGATCTTTATGAGGCGGAACAGTTCTTAGCTGACAAGAACGGCACGATCTATCGAATATGGGAATACATTAAGACCGATCAACTGAAGGAGGCTTCCCAACTCGTAGAAAAACTAAGGCGATTGCCTCCCGAGCCTGATACTGAGCTTGGTAGATGTGTCCAGAGTGTTGTCAGGACTTTATCCAGGGCTTATTACCGTCGTGGCAAACGGGCCAAGGACAGTAGCTACGCCGAGACTATTGCTTATTACGAGGCAGCAGTCCTTGTCAATCCGAACTTTGCTCGGACCTATGCCGACTTAGCTTGGCTGCAGGCAGCGTATCCGAAAGCTGACTTTCACAACAGATCCAAGGCTATTGAAAATGCCACTAAGGCGTGCGAACTGACGGGCTGGAATGACTACCGTTACATCAGCACGCTTGCAGATGTCCACGCAAGGCTCGGCGATTTTGATAACGCTATCAAGTGGCAGCAAAAAGCGATTGGTTTGCTGCCTGAGGACGAAAGCCTTGTGCCTCAAGCCAGTTATTTGGAGCAGTTGGAGCTGTACAAATCGAATCGGCCTTATGATAATGGCAATCCTCGCAGTTTTTCCACAGGTAGAATGGTCGCCTGGTGGAAGTTTGACGAGAACTTCGGTAACACTACGGCTGATTCATCAGGTAATCGTCATAACGGTAAGCTTGTAGGAAACCCGAAATGGCAGCCGTCAGGTGGCAAAATAGGCGGGGCGCTGGAATGTGATGGTGACGGTGACTATATCAAGATCGGCCATGAGTCGAGCTTTGATTTCCGCGAAGAAATCACTGTCGCTGCATGGGTAAATATCTCTAAGGTTCCTGTGGAATGGACACCTATCGTCACCAAGGGTAATTCCGCTTGGAGACTCGTAACTTACCGCGCCGAGAGAAAATTTCACTTCGCTGTCACTGATCCAAGCTTTAGTGGAAGTGCAATCCTTGGAGAGACTCAAGTGACTCCCGGCGAATGGCACCACGTGGCCGGGACATATGATGGTGCGACTATCCGCCTATATGTGGACGGTCTGGAGGAGCAAAAGCCCACTGAGTATGACGCTGGTTTAACAGCCAATAACTGTAATGTGTTTATTGGTGGCAATAGCGAGAAGCCGGAACGCTGCTGGAATGGCCTTATCGACGACGTGCGCATATATAACTATGCGCTCAGCGAAGCCGAAATAGAGGCCCTTTATGCAAGCCAAGGCTCTGCCACAGCAGAGGACTAAAGGAAACCGAATCTCAATAGGGGCGCTTCATGTCTTTAACCGGAATAATGAAATTGTTGCTCTATTGCTACTTGTAATTTTAAGCTCTTCGAACACGTGGATGTTTTCGTACACCGTGCTTTCTTCTCGAATGCAATTTACTTCATTCGCCAAACTCCTGGCACAGCAGTCTCATTACATACTCGCTGCTCAGTTGATTCCCGGGCGCCAAATAGCTCTCTCTGTCGAATTGCTTCAGCAGAGCAAAATCCGACTCATTGCATTTCAGCTCTTTCAGTTTCCCGACCGGTGTATAGCACGTGGGCCGGACACACAGGCCAAGGCTCAACAAACTGCGAATCGTATGGTCAACATCGACTTTGTTGTGACCGGAAAGACCAAGCATAAAGTAAGCGTGGTCAATGATGTCATGCATTTTCAGAGTGTTAGCAATATATCCTAGTTCTTCCCATTGTACTTTTAGGAACGGGGAATCCTTCTTTAGTGTCTCGACTCCGAACGATATAACCGCGCAACCAGCCTGTTTCAAGAGTGAGAGGTCAATGTTCCTTAGGCAACTTAGCTTGGTGCAGCATTTCCACGGTGCCTTTACACCGCATTTCAGGTATTGCCTTGTGAAAGTGGTCACCTCCGGTCAACGAGACCTTCGCGTGCGGATGTTGGACAGTAAAAGCAGTTCCATTCGCACACCTTGGCCGCTATCACAGCGATCGTGCGTGGTCTATTGTTGGTCTTACTAAAGTCCCCCTATGAAACGACATGGGCGAATCATCGTGGCAAAGGCAGAACGTCAAGAGGTAAAACCCCAGCAGTGCTGTTTGTTGACAACATCTTGGGATCGGCTACGCTTATAAGCACCATTGCGACGATAAATAATATTGCATAGGCAGTGCTCATCTATCTGTCCTCTTTTGTACCGAACATAGTGCTCTATTGCTATATCAGGGTCACCTGTAATATGAAAGGCATCTATATTGAAAGCTTCCACGTATTTCGGAAGATAGAGGTTAATGTCTCCGTACAAGAAGAGTTTCAAATGTGGGAAGAACTTAGATAGAGAACGCATGCATTCTACTGTGTGAGGGAAATCTGAGATAGCTTCACAGTAGATGACCACGATGTCGATATTATTAGGGCAAACAGCGGCGCAAAGATTCTTGAGCGTTCTACCAAAGGCCACATCAAGAAGTAGGATGTCGTCAGGAAGATGACGTCGCGAATAGTCGTAGGTTTCGACAAAATGCGCATGTCGAAAATATATGGCTTTGTCGAAATAGATACACGGAAAGGATGTGAATAGTATGCCCATTGTCATCTCCATTTTGGAGAACTTACAGTTAGCAACTTGCTTTATCACACTTACATTTTCTCTTGAAATACATCCCTGCAATTTGATTCCGGTTGCGACGCAAACGATCAATATCAAAAGCCGATATCTCGAGTTCGTCCTGCCAGACAAAATAAATTACGTTGTGGGAGGGAGATTTTCCAGCGAAATCTATTCGCCATGACCCCTCTTCAGGAGGTTTTGGGTGTGAGATTGACGTCAATCCGCCTTCCCTTTGCCTTCGCTTAGTTCATTACTTGCCTACACGCAAAGTTCCGTTCTGTCTTGGCGGTTATTAACCTGACGTTGTCAAGATATACACATACGCTCACCGGCCAAAAGGCCAGAGCTTTTGAAGCAATGCACGATTTGTCCATACGCAGCACAAAACTAGAAATTGCAACCGATACTGATGGCAGGGGGGCAGAATATCTTGAAGATGAGATCAAAGAGTTGGCGCCAAAATTGACACTTAAATCAAGGCTAACAGCTTAACCTGAGTGTGATCGGCCGTCGGTATTTAGCAACATTACTTCTGCTTAAACGGAAAATCCACTCAGTCATAACACTTTGCAGGTATATACTTTAGACACAAAAAAGAAAGCCTTGTCAGCGATTAAAACCGACAAGGCTCAAGCGAGGCCGAAGGGACTCGAACCCTCAACCTTCGGATCGACAGTCCGATGCTCTAGCCAATTGAGCTACGGCCCCATGCCATAAATCGCAGGTAATATATCAGAATACTTACTTTTATGTCAACTTTATTTTATATCAAAGAAGCTTCCCAAAATTATTATTTTCTTGAGGAATGTGAACGTCTGACTACCGGCTGTGATTTGCTGGTTTTTTTATGACTTTCCTCCAGGACTTTCATTGCCTTTTGCGCGTTCGCGACCTTTAAAATGCCGGTCGTTCGCCCCCCCCTGGCACCCGCAGTGCAATATGCGTATGAAATATTTATGTGGTTCTTGGCTAATTTTTCCACAACTGATGCCAGGGCACCGGATTTATTAGCAAGTGTTACACACAACACACTTGTCTCGTTATAAGGCATATTTAGTTTTGCCAGTACTTTTTTTGCTTTTTCGGGTGCTCTAAAAACAACCCGCATAACTCCATGTTCCATAGAATCCATCATTGTTATCGCAATGATGTTGATTTTAGCTTGAGCAAATTCGCCGAGTACCCGAGCCAGCACTCCCGGCTTATTTACCATGAAAATCGAAAATTGTGTCTCAATGTACATAACATTAGCCTCTCTGGCAGAATTCATACGGATATTTACAGGAACCTCATCTTAATATTACGAAAACGGTAACTAATCTGTGCTCGTAATTTGTATAGCACTTTCTCTATCGGGGAAAAATTTGAAAACCTTGTCAAGATTGGTTATTTTGAAAACTCTGTGCAACTGGGGATTAATCGAACTAATGACAACTTCACCGTTATACTTTTCCATCTTGGCCCTGATGTCCAAAAGTAATCCTAACACCTGGGATGAAAAAAATTTTACTCTCTCAAAATCGAATAGGAGTCTGCTCGGTCGGTTTTTATCAATAAATTCCTTTATTTTGTTAGAAGCAACGGCTATCCCGTCAACGTCGCTCATTGAGGCGGACATAAAAGCGATTATTGCAGTGTTAGCCTCTTCGGTTATTTCCAAGCCAATTTCTTCAGCCATTTTCCTTGTCGCTCCCGTCTAATAAAAGTGTCAGGCTATTGCCGTAAATCCAACGACTTCAGTTGAATTCATCCTATTTTTGCTCATTTTTGTCCATTTATCAATAACCATTTACCGACAAAGCATCATTTTTAGAATTTTCTGCAGGCATAAAGTTAGTTCTATAATTGTATGTTCTAATTAAAATGGTGATTTGGAGGACTGTTAAGGCTCAGGTATGTGAAGACATATAAAGTTATACCAGTATGATGAAAGTGAATGAGTTCAAAAAAACGGTTGAGCCGGATGAGCAATTAGACGATTAGGTATCAAGACTTTTTATTGAGATATATAGACATATATGTCCAAAACTAAAATACTTACATCGATCCATTACAATTTATAAAGGATTATTATTCATTTTTGTTATTTTTAGTAAACGTTCGTTTAATGGTTATTTTAGAGGCTTTTTGTTTCATCTCTGGGCAGACGGAATAAGTAATCTTACGAAGATTTTCCTTGACGCGAAGGTGCTGAATCTGGTATAAATTATAATTGATAGGTTCTGTGGTATTTTGCCCTGCAGCAAGTGGAATTTATATTGTTGATTTGAGTTTATCACTTCTTAATTAACAGCCCGGCTCGGGCATGGGAAGGAGGTGGCGTCAAGTAGCGATAATTTCAGGGGCAAGTAGAAAGAGTGCAGGGAGGATTAAATGTCATTATCAAGCGCTTTGGTATGTGGCCAAAGCATGGTTATCGGAACAATCTTGTAAGGAGGATTATTATGTGCAGAAAAATGCTTTTTTTGATGTCGTTCGCTTTGCTTGTGGGTTTGTTACTCACAGGCTATGCAAAGGCGGCTGATCCGGATCTCGCCGCTTATTGGAAGTTTGACGAAGGATCCGGAACTACCGCTTTTGACTCAAGCGGTAACGGTAATGATGGTGTCTTCAATGGTGACCCACAGTGGGTGGCCGGCAAGTTTGGTGGTGCACTTGAATTCGATGGTGACGATTATCTTAATTGTGGGAATGGCGACTCGTTACAGATCCAGGACGAGATTACGATAACGTTCTGGTTTAAGGTCGATTCATTCTCCAACACATGGGAGGCCTTTCTTGCCAAGGGGGACAATTCTTATCGAGCCAGCCGGTCGGCTGGAACGGGGAATGCGACACACATGGGCGCATCTGGTACTTCAGTTGGTGGTGGCAATGGCTGGTTTGATGCTGCTGTTATTATAACAGACAACCAGTGGCATCACTGGGCCGGAGTGTACGACGGGGCAGAGGGAAGGATTTATATTGATGGTGTCTTGGATACGACCAGCGCGGGAACCGGACAGATAAACATTAGTAACTACGATTTTTACATTGGTGAGAATGCACAGGCAACCGGGCGTTTCCTGCACGGCCTCATGGACGAAGTGCGTATTTACAGCCGGGCGCTGACGGATGTAGAGATTCTGGGTGTCATGGCAGGTGCCGGAGCAGAATATCCATACGCTTCCAGTCCTGACCCGGCTGACGGCTCGCTCCTTCCGCAGACATGGGCGAGCATGAGCTGGAGAGCAGGAGATTTTGCCGTTTCGCACGATGTGTACTTCGGAGATAATTTTGACGATGTAAACGACGCCACTACGGATTCAGACGTATTCCGGGGCAACCAGGATTCGGTTTATTTTGTTGTCGGCTTTATGGGATACCCTTATCCGGACGGCCTTGTAAATGGCGAGACTTACTATTGGCGAATCGATGAGGTCAACGATGCGGATCCGAATAGTCCATGGAAAGGTCCTGTCTGGAGCTTCACGGTTCAGCCCAGGACGGCCTATAACCCGGTTCCGGCTAATAACGCTGCATTTATCGAAACCGAAGGCACAATCCTGACATGGGCACCGGGTTTTGGCGCAAAGTTGCATATCGTGTATTTCGGCGACGATTATGACACAGTAGCTAATGCTACCGGCGGGCCTATCCAGGGACCCACATCATATAATCCCGGCCCTCTTGAATTAGAGAAGACTTACTACTGGAGAGTTGATGAGACCGATGGCGTTAATACGTATAAGGGCAATGTCTGGAGCTTTAAGACCGCGAAAGAAGGCGGCGGTGTGCGAGGCGACTACTACAATGGCATGAACTTTGAGACTTTCGTAACGACACGCACTGATCCCCAGATCAACTTCAACTGGGGCGACCCCGGCGGGCCGGACCCGGGTGTCGGCGATGACCAATTCTCGGCCAGATGGACTGGCGAGGTAGAGGCTGCATTTACTGAGACTTATACCTTCTACACAAATAGTGACGATGGTATCCGACTCTGGATTGATGGTCAGTTAATTATCGAGAACTGGACCATTCACGCTCCTACCGAAAACAGGGGAACTATTGACCTTGTGGCCGGCAATACATACAGCCTCGTTATGGAGTTTTATGAGAATGGCGGAGGTGCAGTGGCAGAGCTGCGCTGGTCGAGTCCATCGACGCCGAAGCAGCTTATTCCGCAAGCTGCATTGTCGCCGCCGATCAAGGCCAGCAGCCCGAGTCCTCCCAATGGAGCGACCGGCACGAAAATGACGCCGATCCTCAAGTGGGGCGCAGGTGATTATGCCGCTTCACATGAGGTGTACTTCGGCACCGATGCGGACGCCGTGGCAAATGCCGACAAGTCCTCGCCCGAGTACAAGGGCACCAAGGCGCTCGGCGATGAGAGCTACGATCCGGGCAAGCTCGCCTGGTTTACACAGTACTTCTGGCGTATC